>Ga0208372_10009_pt1 | contig 168502 bp, 151 predicted proteins | sample Subbio2Dec_QV11A_FD_184832 | JGI IMG/M metagenome (GOLD analysis project Ga0208372, IMG submission 184832) | Serpentinite rock and fluid subsurface biosphere microbial communities from McLaughlin Reserve, California, USA - CR12Dec_QV11A (SPAdes) | ecosystem: Environmental > Terrestrial > Deep...
TTTATAATCCGCAAGTCTTCTTCTGCGGCAAGGCACTGCCTGATGAAGTTGCTGCCGATAAAACCGGCACCGCCGGTAACTAACCAGGTTTTCACTTAAAAAAGCACTCCCTTCAACTGCTCTTTTTGCAGAATCAAGCTCTCGCGCAAGTATTCAACAAAAAGTGACTATCTCCTTCAAGGCAAATAATTTATAGTAACGCTAATCTTTCTTTTTCCATGGGATCCCTTCCCTTATGATCTTTTCTGCCAGGCGGTGTCCCTCCAACTGCAGCACATCTACGTTATCTCTGCCTACCTCTCTGGAGATAAAAGCCATGGCTTTGAAAAAGTCTTCGTCCTTCAGTCCCAAGAAAGCTACATCTAAATCCGAAAGCTCATTAAATCCGTGCGGCTTTGACACAGAGCCAAAGAGATAAGCCTGCTCAAACGGGATTTCCTGCGCCAATTTATCCAGAGTTTGCATTGCAATGGTTAGTAACTGCTTGCGAAGCCGTTCCCGCTCTTGCTTCTTCTTGGCAAGGGCAGCGTCAAGGAGCTCGGTAGACCACACAGCAACACGCCTCCTTCATCATTTCGCAAGGGAAAATCTCGATCTTGTCGTCAAGCTTATAGTAAAGTAAAGTTAAGCAAATTGTTGCTACAAACATATTCTTTCAATACGCGAAAGTTTGGCGGGAGTAGGTGGGAATCGAACCCACCATGGACGGATCAACGCCCACCACCGGATTTGAAGTCCGGGGCCCTCACCAGGCAGACATCTACTCCCACTAGCAATTATGAGGCAAAATGGCCAAAAAATCAAGGCAGGTTTGCTTGACCGCCCAATTTGCCCTAAGTATATCTTATAACAAGAAAAAAAGTATATAGCTAGTCCTTCGTCATCACTGCAGGAGTATTTAACATTAAGCAAGAATTTTTGACATGAAAGTGAAGACAAGGCTTGAACAAATCCCCCTCATCCTCCGCAATACTCCCCAACCCTTCCCCTCTCCCGCAGGGAGAGGGGAAGGGTTGGGATGAGAGAAGGGAACACTTATGCCCACGCTCGCACCATGTAGGGGCGGGTTTCAAACCCGCCCAAGCAGATGGTAGATGCTATTTTCAGAGTAGACTTAACCCTCACCCTAGCCCGCTCCCATTATTAGAGGTCGGAGGTCAGATGTCGGACTCGTTTGAATCGGCGAAATAGCCGATTCACAGACACTAATGGGAGAGGGGAGTAGTATGGAAGTGAGTGAGGGTTAAGTAAGAGCCGAAAGGAGGGGTGCAAGTGAGAGAGAAAGCTATTTTTCAGGAGACGGTGACTAAGAACAGCTTGCGGGAAGTGCGGCTGTCTCAAGGTCTTTCGCAGGGAGAACTGGCGGATAAAGCCGGGGTGTCGCGGCAAACGGTAGGCGGTATCGAGGCAGAACTCTATGGACCGTCGCTGGCGGTGGCCTTGCGCTTAGCAAAAGTTCTGGGAAAAAGACTGGAAGAAATCTTTTGGCTCGAAAAAGAACAGCTTACAGAAGTCTTTAGCCAGTGGTCATCTATCGGACCGCCGCCGGAAGATGGGGCGCATATTCAATTGATTCGTTCCGGGACGGGGTTCACCGCCTATCCCGCAAGCAGGGAGCTGCTCGGGCTGGAGGCAAACGCAATCGTACTCGAAAAAGAGAGAGAGCGGATAAAAGCAAGGATTTTGGTGCAGGAGTCACTAAAACAGTCGTCGATAATTATGGCGGGATGCAGTCCAGTACTCGGTTTGCTGCGGCAGCGTCTGCACAATATTTGTCGGGATATTTCGCTGCATTGGGTTAATACCAACAGCACCCGAGCTTTGCATGCCTTAAAAGCTGGCGTTGTCCATGCGGCCGGCGTCCATATTTTTGACGAGCAGACCGGCCGATATAACTTGCCTGCTGTGCAAAAGATTTTAGGAGATCGTCCGCATCTAGTGATTAATCTCTATCACGGAGAACAAGGTTTACTGGTACAAAAAGATAATCCCAAGGGAATCAGCGATTTCAGCGACCTACTGCGCAACGGTGTAAGGCTGGTAAACAGAGAAGCTGGCGCAGAGTCACGTCGCATTCTTGATGCGGGCCTGCAGACTGTTAAACTTAATCCACAGCAGGTAACAGGCTATGATTTTCAGGTAGGAACGCATCAGGAGGTCGCCCAGGCTGTGGCACTCGGCGGAGCAGACTGCGGCGTTGCCTTACGCCCACTGGCTCGGCTTTACGGATTAGGCTTTCTGCCGCTGACGCGGGAACGTTTCGACTTAGTAATCCTACGTGAATTTCTACACGAACCTGGGATTCAAGCTGTTTTGGATTTTCTCCAGAAACAGGCCATCCGGCTGGAGTTGGAGGCAGGCGGCTACGAACCTGAAGCTACGGGCAGTGAAATTGCTTGCTGAGCTAGACAGGCATGCCGCTTACCAGAGGTCGGAGGTCAGAGGTCGGACTCGTTTGAATCGGCGAAATAACGATTCACAGACACCAATGGGAGAAGGGAATTGTTGGGATGAGAGAAGGGAACACTTATGCCCACGCTCGTACCATGTAGGGGCGGGTTTCAAACCCGCCCAAGCAGATGGTAGATGCTATTTTCAGAGTAAATGCTATTTTCAGAGTAGACACCCATGCCTCTTGCGGCACCATCAGAGGGATGAAAATGCACCTCAGCTGGCCCTCACCCTAGCCCTCTCCCGCAGGGAGAGGGGAGTTGTTGGGCAGAGGGGATTGTGGTGGCTATTTTCTGGGCGGGTAATTTATTAAGGAGGAAAAAAAATGCGCAAGAAAAGTTTTTTGTGCCTGATTTTCATTATGTTTTCGCTGCTAATACTATCCGGATGCCCTGGACGCGAGATGGCTCTGCCGCTTTCGCCCGCACCGACACCAGCGCCTGTTTCACTCACCGTCTCGGCGGCTGCCAGCTTAACCGATGCGCTAAATGAATTGATTGCTATTTATCAGGGGAAAAATCCTCATGTTACCATCACCACAAATTATGCAGGCTCCGGCGCACTGCAGCGGCAAATTGAGGAAGGAGCGCCGGCAGACTTGTTTATCTCAGCTGCTCCAAGGCATATGGATGCGTTGGAGGCAGGAAATTTGCTCCTAGAGGGAACGAGGGTCGACATCCTAGGCAATACCATGGTCTTAGTTGCACGCGAGGGCTTGGAACTAGCAGAAGGGTTCGCTGCGCTGGAGGAGAGTACCGTCAGGAAAATTGCTCTCGGCGAGCCGGAGAGCGTGCCTGCCGGCCGGTACGGCAAAGAAACGCTTACCTATCTGGATCTCTGGGACAAACTCGAACCTAAGTTTGTTTTTGCCAAAGATGTGCGTCAGGTCTTAACTTGGGTGGAAGGCGGCGACGCTGATCTGGGCCTGGTGTATCTGACAGATGCGAAGACGGCACCAAACGTCTCTGTTGTTGCCACAGCGCCGCCAGGCACTCATCAGCCAATCCTCTACCCAGCCGCAGTTATTAAAACCAGCCCGGCCCCTGAGGCAGCACAAGAATTTCTGACTTTCCTCTCCAGTGCAGAAGCCGCCACCGTTTTTATGCGATATGGCTTTACAGTGCTTGCCAACTAGCACGAAAGGAGCATCATTTTGGAACTTTCACCGCTTTTTATCTCACTGCAGACGGCGGCCGCTGCTACAGCTGCAGCCTTTTTCCCTGGTATTCTCGCGGCGCGCTGGCTTGCCCATACTCCGCCCGGCAAAGGAAAGGCACTGGCTGACGGGTTGTTCATCATGCCGCTGCTGTTGCCACCGACTGTAATCGGCTTTCTTTTATTGCTTATTTTTGGCAACAGAGGTTTATTGGGACGCATTTTAACCGATTGGGGGCTACCGGTGGTCTTTACTTGGACCGGTGCCGTCATCGCCGCCGCCGTAGTTACTTTCCCGTTAATGTACAGGACGGCACGCGGTGCTTTTGAACAAGTTGACCCGGAGATGCTTGATGCCGCGCGCACCATGGGCGATACGGAATGGAGCCTGTTTTGGCGGGTGTTACTTCCGCTTTCCTGGCCTGGGATTACCGCCGGCATTATTTTATCTTTTGCCCGCGCGCTCGGCGAGTTTGGCGCCACCTTGATGCTGGCAGGCAATATTCCGGGCAAAACCCAAACCATGCCGATCGCCATCTATTTTGCCGTAGAAGGCGGTAAGCGTGATGTGGCACTCGTCTGGACGCTGATTATGATTGCCGTTGCCACAGCCACAGTTTTAACACTAAATTACTGGTCTGGTCGCCGGCAAAACTTTGCCGGACAATACAAGGGGAAATGATATGGCTCTTTATGCAGATATTGAAAAGAATTTGCCAGGGTTTAAATTAAAAGTTTCTTTCACAGCCGCTGAAAATACGTTAGGCTTGTTAGGCGCAAGCGGTTCCGGTAAAACAATGACTCTACGCTGTATTGCCGGCCTTATTACACCTGATCGCGGTAAGATTGTGCTCAACGGCCGCGTGCTTTTTGACGCGGAAAAAGGGATCAACTTGCCGAGCCGCAAACGCAAAGTCGGCTATCTCTTCCAAAATTACGCCCTTTTCCCGCACCTTAGCGTGCAACAAAATATTTCTTTTGGCCTGCGCAATTTACCCAAACAGGAGCAAAACAAGCGCCTCGCAGCAGCATTAGAGATGATGAATTTAAACGGTTTAGTAAAAAGGTATCCGCGCGAGCTTTCCGGCGGACAACAACAGCGGGTGGCTCTGGCACGGGCGCTGGTGCCGGAACCGGAAGTATTGCTGTTGGACGAGCCATTTTCCGCGCTCGACGGCAATCTGCGCAGCCAATTGGAGGAGCAACTGCTGGAAACGCTGGAAAAATATCGCGGCTGCACTTTGTATATCACCCATAACCTGGAAGAGGCGTACCGCATCTGCACAGAACTTTTGCTGCTGGAAGAAGGCCGCATTGCTGCGTCAGGTCGCAAAGCAGAATTATTTGAGCGGCCGCCTAACAGCGTAGCCGCCAGGCTGACAGGCTGCAAAAATCTTTCCCGCGCCCGGGCTATCACCACGGATACGGTGGAAGCATTGGATTGGGGCTGCAGATTACAGGTAGCACCGCCGCTGCCCACGAAGCTTGCTCAGATCGGCATCAGAGAACATCATCTCTCATTTGTAACTGATAAAACGCTCACAAATACTTTTCCCTGCCGTCCGAAGAACGTTACAGAGTCTCCACATACCGTCACGCTTACTCTCCGACTTGACGGCGCTCACAATCACCCTGCACATGCCCTGCAGGCACAGTTAGATAAAGATCTTTGGGAAACGCTGCGCAAACAGCCTTATCCCTGGCTGGTCCGCCTTGAGCCTGCCAAATTGTTTCTAACGGGAGAATAATAGGCTTTAGATCAATCGCTGCCCTGCAAATAGCATCTACCATCTGCTTGGGCGGGTTTGAAAGCCGCCCCTACATGGTACGAGCAAGGGCATAAGCGTTCCCTTCTGCCATTCCAACAATTCCCCTCTCCCATTGGTGTCTGTGAATCGGTTATTTCGCCGATTCAAACGAGTCCGACATCTGACCTCCGACCTCTAGCAATGGAAGAGGGCTAGGGTGAGGGCTAGCTGAGACGCATTAATTGCCCGGCTTCCTGCAACTCCCCGCCCTGCCGGCAAAAAAGAAAGCTGCTGCTGCGCCTAACAACAGGCCAACGAGAAAAGTCAGCATCGCGAGTGAATTAACACCGCCAGCCTCCGCAACAGCCGGTTCGCTGACAGCAGGGGCAGGCTCGGCGGGAGGTGTGCCGGCTGCAACTTCAGCCAGTGTAAATAATAGCGTGCTCGTGCGGGAAATCCGCGCGTAGTCGACTTCTCCCAATCTCCCCTCTTCATCAACCTGGAAACTGGCTTTTACAAGCCACTTGCCGGCGGAGGGAAGGTCAAGCTTAAAGCTGCCATCTGATGCAGTTTCCCCGCTGACGCTAAGCTCATCCGGACCGTAAGCCACGACGACAGCGCCCGGCAACGGCTCTCCCTCAAACAACACTTTGCCGCTAAATACCCCTGGAGAAATTGTGCTTATGTCAGCAGCAGGGACTATTTCAAGCGGCAAATCTGTCGGCTGGCTTGATGTCGCCGGGCCATCACCCAGAAGATAAGCGGTTTTAGCCGAATGAATGCTCAACCTAGTAATCCCGTCGCCGGGGGTAAATGTGCCCGGTTTACGGAGCGCCCAAAAAAGATATTCCCCCTCGCCTTTGGGGGTCACAAACGCCCTGCCCTGAACGCCGGCTTCTTCCAGCACCAACTCCGCCACTTGACCGTCTGGATACCTGACAAACAGGCTGAGGTTTTCAATGTTGACGGGGTCATAAAAATCTCGGAGATGCCCCCAGGATATATCGACTCGCAATTGCTCAGTAGCCGTCTTGTGCTCCACTTCAATCCATAATTCATGAGCGGCGGCTGTGGTGGAAAGAAGCAAAACTAACAGGCAGACGGTCATCAGGAAAATCGCTTTTTTCATTTTTATCTCCCCTTTGTGCATTGATAGCACTTTTTTTATTTTTGTGACACAACACTGTCTTTCTCCCTCTACGCTCTGATTCCTGCTTTCAATGATCATTTTCTAAAAAAATTGCCTTGGCACGCATAGTAGAAATATGATAGAATATAGTAAGGTAAAAGGCAGATGGAAGGAGTGCAATTGCTATGAAGATAAAGCCGTCTACCTCTATACGGCAAGACTACAATGGTTTTTCAAAATTATGCCATGAACTTGATGAACCGGTCGTACTTACCCGAAACGGTGAGGCAGACTTGGTTGTAATGAGTTATGAGGCGTTTCGACGGATGGATGCCCGCATTAAGCTGCAGTCGAAGTTATTGGTTGCTGAAAAGCAGGTTGCCGAAGGGACGCCTCTCTACGACCATGATGAAGTGATGGCTAATGTCAGGAGAAAAATAAATGCCGCGAGAGAATAAGATAAAGTATGCTCCGGCTGCAGTTGATGATATGGATGAGATTTTCTCATACATATCATCGGATAATATTGCTGCCGCTGAAACTCTACTGGATAAGTTAAGCGACACTATTGCTAGGTTGGCGACATATCCGAACATGGGGATAGTGTTATCAGATGAGGATTACCCTCTTATTCAGCAGGGCTACCGTTTTATTGTTGTTCCTCCATATCTGGTTTTTTACAGGCTTGCGGAAGACATGGTTATCGTTCATCGCATTTTGCATGGGCGACGTGATTACCTGCGTGAACTTTTTGATCAAAACCGGTAGTACTGTATAAATCCCCTCTCCCGCTGAAGTCTGTGAATCGGCTATTTCGCCGATTCCAACGAGTCCGACATCTGACCTCCGACATCTAACAATGGGCGGGGAATGACAGACGAAACAAGCCGGAAGCAGGCTTCCGGCTTGTTTTATTTTGTATTAGATTTTATTGTTTGTATTGCGGTTCTTCGCTCTGCACATATTGCTGGCGCTGTTTTAATGTGGCCACCGCCCCGGTCAGCGTCTGGGCTAACTGTTCAAAGGTCTGCTTTGCCTGCTGGTCTTGGGTTTCCAAGGCAAACATTTTCATACTGCTGGCTGCGCTTTCAATTCCGGCAATTACTTGCTGCAGTTGTGTTCCTACTGTCATCCTCCTGCCTCCTTTCTCAGTCATTGCGCTTTGCTTGTAAGAAAAATATAGATGAAACATTTTTAGCCTTTCGGTTTGAAAATGAGGGAAGCCAGAAAACCAAAGATAATCGCCGAGGAGATTCCGGCGCTTGTGACTTCAAAAATGCCAGTGAGCACGCCAATCATACCACTATTTTTTGCTTCGGACAGAGCACCGCTGACGAGAGCATAACCAAAACTGCTAATGGGAATTGTGGCTCCGGCGCCGGCAAATTTAATCAGCGGCTCATAAAGACCCAGGCCGCCCAAAACGGAGCCGGCCACTACCATAGCTACTGTGGTATGCGCCGGGGTAAGACGAAAATAGTCGAGCAAAATTTGCCCGATAACACAAATTCCGCCGCCTACCAAAAATGCAATTAAGAATTGCTGCATAGAATTTGCCTCCCAACAAGTAAATTCGCACTCCTGGCAAGTCGCATAAAGGCTTCACCTTCAGCCAGCCCTCACCCATTGCTAGAGGTCAGAAGTCAGATGTCGGACTCGTTGGAATCGGCGAAATAGCCGATTCACAGACACCAATGAGAGGGGATAAGTCGGGGAGAGGGGATAAGCATGCCTTCAACCAGCCCTCACCCTAGCCCTCTCCCGCAGGGAGAGGGGAAAAGTATGCCCTCACCCATTGCTAGAGGTCGGAAGTCAGAGGTCAGATTCGTTGGAATCGGCGAAATAGCCGATTCACTGATACCACTGGGAGAGGGGAAAAGCCGGGACTCAACCTTCTATTGCCACGGCATGTGCGATGCAGGGGATACTCTCGTTTTGCTGATAAGAAAGGGGTGAAAGCAGCGCGCCGGTAGCTACTACCAAAATCTTTTTCAGCTCACCTCTGCGCAAGCGGTTCATAAAATGACCGTAGGTGACGGTGGCAGAGCAGGCGGCCCCGCTGCCTCCCGAAAACACATTTTGCTCTTCCTTGTAGATGATTAGGCCGCAATCGGTCAATTTTTCCGGCGGCATAACGATACCTTGTTCTGCCAGCATTTCGGCAGCAATGACATGTCCTACTTTCCCCAAATCGCCGGTCGCAATCAAGTCATAGTCCGAGGCATCCACGCCAAAATCACGGAAATGAGTCAAGATGGTCTCTACCGCAGCCGGAGCCATGGCGGCGCCCATATTAAATGGGTCGGTTATGCCCAAATCGACCACCTTTCCGATGGTGGCTGCCAACACCCGGGGGCCTGCTCCTTCCGCTGCCAACAACGCAGCTCCGGCTCCGGTAACTGTCCACTGGGCGGTGGGAGGCAGTTGGGCGCCGTATTCGGTAGGATAACGGTACTGTTTGTTGACGGTTCCGTTATGGCTGGCGGCAGCAGCCATCACGTAACGGGCGCCGCCGGCATTGACAATAAATGCCGAGAGAGCCAGCCCTTCCATGGAGCTGGAGCAGGCGCCAAACAAGCCGAAGTAGGGAATGCCCAACGTGCGGGCCGCAAAACTGGAGGTTACGATCTGGTTCGTCAAATCTCCGGAGAAGAAAAACTGAATATCTTCTTTCTTGAGCTTTGCTTTAATAATGGTTCTTTCACAAGCTTCTTCCAGCAACTTCTTTTCCGCTTTTTCCAGGCTCTCCTGCCCCATCCAGATATCATCATGCAGAATGTCAAAATCCTCCGCTATGGCGCCATTAGCCTCGAAAGGACCGCCAGCGGCGGCAGAGGCGAGAATGACCGGAGCATTCTTAAAGAGCCAACTCTGATGACCGATCAGCATTTACATTCCACCCAGCCAATCCACTTTGATGCGGATGATGGCAACAATAAAAGCGGAGAACACGCCGAAGGTAATTACAGGGCCGGCAATTTTAAACATATTACCGCCCACCCCAAGCACATATCCCTCACTGCGGTGGTCAATGGCGGCGGAGGCGACTGTATTGGCAAAACCGGTTACGGGAATAATGGTGCCGGCTCCGGCATATTGAGCGAGATGGTCGTAAATCCCAAAGCCTGTCAGCAGGGTGGCGAGAATAATCATAGTGGCCACGGTAGGGTTGCCGGCTGTTACCTCCGTAAAGCCAAAGTAGGTAATGTAAATCCACTGAAAAAACTGGCCGACAGCGCTAATACTGCCGCCCACTAGAAAGGCGCGAAAACAGTTGAGCAGAATGGCTCGCTTTGGCTCCCGTTTTTGTGCGAAATTCTGATACTCCTGCTGCTTGGGTGTCTTCTTCTGCAATTTTTTGTTTGCCATCTCTTTCCTCCTTACCGAAGTAAATGGGGCCGCAATTTTTCCACAACCTGCTGCACTTTGGTGGAATCATCCGCAAACTGTTTTTTGCTCTGTGGATCTTCTGTTGACAAGGAATATTTAAGCAACTCCGCTTGCGCTTGCTGTAAAGAGGCAAAGACCATTTCCCGCACAGATGGATTAGGTAATTGGATTAAGTCATCAAACAAGTCCACATACAGCTCGCCGGCTGAATTTACCTGGCCCAGGAAAACATTTTCCAGCGAAACGCCGCTACACTCCAGCTGTGTCTGCAGCCATTGCAACGTCAAACCGAGCCTCCGCAGCGAATCATGCAAAATATTACCGTCAAGAATCACCGTCTGCGGTTCGAGCTGAGGCATTACCTTCCACTCTAGATCATGGGGCGCCACAGGGCGTTTATCTGCTTTTAACAGCAAACTTAACTCACCTGATGTTTCCAGTACGGCGAATTCCACATCGGCAACGCTAAACACATTTTTTGCGCGCAGCCCTTTGAGCAATCCTTCCCCGCTTAACCTCACCTGTTTGAGATTTTCTTCCATTACTTTACCCTGCTTAATGATGATTGTTTCCTTACCATGCAGCAACTGATAGAGCGCCTTACTGTGCAAAGCGAGATAATCTAACAGCAACGGCAAGAACACCCAGGTAGCGAGAGCGGCTAGGGCAAAATCGAAATTTGGGATAATATTTACGGCGAGCAGTGCAGTCATCACCGCAACCACGCTGTAAACCACAAAGTGAAACGGGGACGTTGCAACCGGGTGTTTCTTCCCGAGAATCCGAATAGCTGCAAACACTAACAGAAAAAGTCCCAAGGAGCGCAATAAGCCGTCTACCCAAACGGGCATCTCGTCACCTCTCTAAACGCTTTTGTATTGAGGTTCGGCCAGCTCTATTTCCTGCAACCGCCCCGCCAAGCTTGCCACCACCTCTGAGAGGATGATTAGTCCCTCCTGAAAAGCGATTTGACTTTGCTCATGGCGCGTTTGCTGTGCATACAGCCGGATAGTCGCCTGTGCGCCTTTTAACCCGGCTAATGTGTTTTTTAACTGTGAACCAACAGTCATGGCGCTCTCCTCCTGTGCTTATATTTCTCCATTTAAGCCTAAACATACAGACAGAGTAAGGATACAATAAAAAAAAAAGAAACTAACTGCCTGGCAGTTAGTTTCCGGCGTTCCACCGTAGTCAATTTATTATAAAAACTAGTTGTTTGGTTCATTTAAGTTAAACTGATCAGGGTCGCCTTGCAATGTGTTGCTTGCTGATTGAACTTGGGCGATAAAGCCGCGGGCTTGTGTCACTAACTCTTGTGCGTCAGCAGGATTTAATTCAATCACTCTATGCCAACTTTCAATCGCCGCTGTGGGGTTATTGCGGCCAAAGTTAAGGAAAATAGCATGATTGTAGTGAGCCTTAGCATGGCTTGGATTAAGCTCAATGGCTTTCTCAAATTCTTCTTCCGCTAAATCTAATTTATCTGACCAAAAAGCCATAATCGCACGGTTAACACGGACATCTACATCATCGGGATTGACTTGCAGCGCCCTGCCATACACTTCCACAGCCTGGAGATAAGTCTCTATCGCCTTTTCATTGCTAATCACACGAGCCTGGACTCGACCTAGGTCAAAATAAGCGTGCCCCAAGTTAGCCAACAGATAGAAATTATCAGGCGATTGCTCTAAGTTGGTTTTAAACTGGGCGATGCGCTGTTCCAAGCCGGCAATGTAGCTTTCATCGTTTTGCGCCGGCAGATTGCTACTGCGCACCATGCTCCCCGGCAGAAAAGCCGCAAGGATCGAGGAGAGCACTAAACCGCCGCCTGCGATAGCGATAACAATATAGACCATCAGTTTTTTCTTTTTACCTCTAGAGATCTTTTTTGCCACAAGAATTACCTCCTGCGAAAGCTAAATGTTCCTACGCTCTTTTTGATTATAACAAGAACCTTTGAAAAGTATTTGAACTTTTTGTGAACTTTATTGCTTATTCGTGAATTTTACCACGATTATTTTTAGCTTAAGCTCTCTTGGCTCTCTTCCCATTCGCTCTGGGCCACATTCGCGGCCACGACGACTGCCTCCCAAACCCCTTTATAAGGTGGCGCGTAACACATGTCCACCTCTCCCAAGTCCGCCAAAGTCATTCCGGCGGTAATGGCGCAAGCTAGAATATCAGCACGATGAGCCACACCCTCGTAACCAATGATTTGTCCGCCCAACAGCCGGGAAGTTTTGCGTTCATAAACCAGCTTAATCATTATTTTGCGAGGATTTGGATAATAGATGGCATGGTCTAAGGTGGTGACAGTCGTCGCCATGGCAGCAAACCCTTCCTCCTTGGCAACTTGCTCCGTTAGTCCGGTAAGAGCCACCGCTAAGTCAAAAATTTTTGCTGTAGCTGTCCCCAGCACGCCGGGGAAATCTTCCGGCTGACCGCAGGCAACCTGCCCTGCCAAACGACCCTGGCGGTTGGCTGTGGTGCCAAGGGGGATATAGACATTTTTCTCTAATAATCTATGGTACGTTTCTGCGCAATCGCCGGCGGCATAAACATCAGGAATATTGGTGCGCATCTGCCGGTCAACGACGACCGCCCCCTTGACACCGGTTTTGATGCCGGCAGCACTGGCAAGTTCACAATTTGGCCGTACCCCGCCGGAGAGTACCGCCAAGTCGCATTGATATTCTCCCTTGTCTGTGCGCACTGCTGAGAGCCGTTCTTCTCCCAGAAAAGCGACAATGGGCTCTTCGGTGTGCACCAAAACGCCTTCACGCAGCAACTCCTTGTGCACAAGTGCGGAAAAATCAGGATCAAAATTAATGAGCACTCGTTCAGCCTGTTCTAAGATACGCACCTCTTTGCCTAGAAGGCGCAGATTTTCCGCCACTTCCAAACCGATATAACCACCGCCGACAATGACAATGCGCTTGAGCTCCGGGTTATCCACCGCCCTCTTTAAAGCTAAGCCGTCTTCCATGGTGCGGAGCGTATGGACGCCCGGCAGGGAAATCCCCGGTAAATCCGGCACAATCGGGCGCGCTCCTGTAGCGTAGACCAGCTTACTGTACGGCTGAAGCAGCGTTTCGCCGGTAGTCAAGTTTTTCACATGGACATGCTTGGCTTTGACATCAATAGCCAGCACTTCATGGTGAATGCGGACGGCAATATCCATTTTTTGCCGATATTTTTCCGGTGTGCGAATAACCATTTTGTTGTGGTCAGGAATGACCCCCGATAAGTAATACGGCATCCCGCAAGCCCCGTAGGAGACAAAGCCGCTTTTCTCAAAAACGACAATCGGCAAATCCGGCTGCAGACGCCGCGCTTTGGACGCCGCACTCATGCCGGCGGCAACGCCGCCGATTATCACTAGTGGCTGCTGCAATTTCAGTCACCTCCGCACATTCATAGATCTTGTTACTTATTCTGCTTTTTTTTAGCTGTTCCTGCTGGATGGCTCTGATTGTTTTTGGCTTTCCGCCTCCGGAATAGTTTGCGGCAGTTTCGGTGAGGCTAACCGTATGCCAAAATTGCAGGTGATGATGCCTTGACCGTTTATCAGATGCCCGTTTGGGAGTTGCAATCTCTGCCCGGATTAGCGCAAGTAGAAGTTCGCCTGAAAGAATTCAGCCAAGGAAATGATCGCTTGACGGCAGAGTTTTCGGCGGCTGTCACAGACGGCGGCAAGCGCCTGCGCCCCGCGCTAGTGCTGCTCTGCGGCGCGTTTTACCGCGCCAAGCAGGACGTGTTAATCGATCTGGCCACAGCCGTGGAATTGATTCATACCGCCTCTCTCGTGCATGATGACATTGTTGACCGCGCCGCAACCAGACGAGGCAAGCCTACGCTCTCGAAGCGATGGGGAGAACATCAAGCCGTCCTGTACGGGGATTTTCTTTTTGCCCGTGCTTTTTCGCTGTTAAGCAAACACGGGCTAAGCGGGACGCTAGGAGAGATGACTGAAGCCATCAGCCTGATGTGCGAGGGAGAAATTGAGCAGTCGTCCCTACTTTTTAACTGCGATGTGACCGAAGCCGAATATTTTTCGTATATCCACAAAAAGACAGCCTACTTTCTCTCGGCCTGTTGTCTAGCCGGGGCTGAAGCCTGTGGGATGCCGGCGGCTGAAAAAAAACTGCTGGCTGGATTTGGATTGCAGCTTGGTTACGCTTTTCAATTGACTGATGACCTGCTCGACATTAGCGGAAACGCCGCCGGCATGGGAAAACCTGCGATGCAAGACCTTAAAGCAGGCTATCTCACTCTGCCGCTCATCAAACTGTTACGCGACAAGCGGCATGGCTGTGCAGTAAGGCGGTTGATTACGGAAAAAGACTTTTCCGCAGCCAATATACAATTCATTCATCAAGCGCTGACACAGTGCGGGATTCTCGAGGAAACGAATGAACACGCCGGCTTGCTGCTTGACCGGGCCAAGCAAAATTTAGGAAAGTTACCGCTTAAACCGCCCCGCCTGCTCTTAACTCGCCTTGCCGACTATCTGTCCCGCCGAACGTCCTAAACGCTAAACGATCCCCGCACTGCGCAAACCAAGACAAACTTTATGCAGCAAACGGGCTTCCAGGCCGACTTCTCGCAGCAGTTGCCGCGAGATTTTGTTGCGTTCGGCACAAAACGCTTTTGGATCTGAGAGATATAAAGCTAACAGTCCCTGCACTACAGTGCGGTGAAAAGCGGCATGCGGCAACATTTCCACCCCCTGCAGTGACTCACGCAGGAAGCGTGTTAATCCGGCTGTCATAACTTCTTCATCGGCATAGATTGAGACAAAATTCAATTCTCCATGCCGCAGGTCTTCATCAAGGTCAATAAAATAATCTAGCAGAATATGCAAACCACAAAGCCAAGGAAAATAGCAGGCCTGCAGCCTGTCAATCTCCAACCTGTTTATAGCACGAATTGATGCCATTGCTGCCAAGGCAAAGATACCAAGCGTGGAACCGGCGGCAGCGGAAAACTCCCACCAGAAGACTTGCGGCGCCAGCTCAGCATGACGGGAAAACCAACGAGTCAGCAGTTCCGTGCGCAATCCTTTATCCTGATGTTTATAGACCTGAAGATCGCTATATAGGCTCACCAAATGAATTAGCTCCTGCCGGACATCGAAGTAACCGGGAAAAGCGGCAACATTTTTCCGGCAGGACTGCACAAGCTGCGTGAGATAACCACCGTCTAGCTGATAAGGATACCCTTCATACCAGTCTGTAACCGGCGCGGCTGGATCGACCGCCGCGCTCAGCGCCTGATGCAGCCGGCGAAAGGCTTCCTCGTTTGCCCCGGCAACACGGTCACATAAATTGTCAAGGTAATCGCTGATTGTCTGCAACGCCACAATAAAGCTGATCATTTGCGACGTCTTTGCCCCCGGATAAAGTGCATAGATGCTGCCGCCCTGACAATGAAACTTTTTTTTGTCAATACTGGCTAGAGCTTGCCGCTTTAGCTCCGGATCCGGAATATCCTGCGCTCTTTTGCGCCAAATGGCTAGCTCTTGCTCTACAGCAGGCAGAATGCGAAATAGATAGGGTATGATCACAGCTCGGCCTTTTGTCCTCTCCAATAGAATACTCATCGCTTGCCTCCCGCATCAGGCCTTTATACAAGAAAAACGCTTCGCGCTTTATCCAAAGATGCGTTTTTCTTGTCCGCTAGGGGCTGCCGCCCCTTCGGCGGAACTCCGTTCCTGAGCACCCCGCGAGCGTAAGGGGGAATCCCCCCTACGACCCCCCATTGTGTAGGAAATCATATAATTTCCTACACAAAAATATAGCAATTTGCTTGTGATTATTCCTCCCGAAATTACCCTCTCCACCCTCTGTGGGCTGTAGTCAATTTGTCTGGTAGCAGGGTTTCTAGTGCCGCATGTCGAACCGCTTAACAGAAAGCAGCAAAACTTTAAGCAGGAGGCAGCAGCAGTGGGAAAATTAGCGTTTGACTTTCAAGCTATTCTGTCTTCCATTCTGGATAAGCCGACGGAGATGCTTGATTATGCCGGGGAGCAGATGGAGCGTGTACGCGGGCTACTGCAAGCTATGCCCGCCTATACCTGCCCTTCATCGTGCAAACTCTGCTGTCACGGCTCGATTCTTATGTCTTATGTAGAGTATGTCCATATTCTGCACCGTCTACGAGAAAACTACAACGCCGAAAAACTATTAGCGCTGTTTAGCCGGCGCTTGGGGGTCTTAGAGGAAGCAGACAAACTGCTCTGCCCTTTTGTCGAAGAAAGCAAAGAAGCGGAACACTGCGCCATTTATCATGACCGTCCGCTTATTTGCCGCGTTTACGGCACCACCGCAGCACCATGCGCAGCAGAAATTGAGCAGCCTCATTTCCCTGCGGGAGCTTTTTACCAAGCCTACAATCTGCTTTATTATCTGGCAGACGGCAGTTTTATCGGCCTGCCGCTCTCAGATGGGCTTGCCTTATTTGAAGCGCCCTTCCCGATCTGGGCGGCCGCCGACAGCGACAAGGTGGAGGAAGTGCTGAGCATTTTTGCCGAGCATGGCAGTATGCGCGCCGTGATCTGTGATGTGCCGGCAAACCGTTTTTTCACCATCCTCCCTGGCGGGGAACGTCACTACCTAGCCTGAGTACCTCGTGGGCGGGTTTCAAACCCGCCCCTACCAGATGAAAGAGAGAGAAGTATGCCCTTAACCGTACCCCGTGGGCTGATTTCAAAACACGCCCTCCAGATATAACGCTACTAGTTCGATCTACCCGTCTGTTACGGCCGTAGTGGCGGGTTTCAAACCCGCCCGCCAGATGGGGGTCAAGGCCCTAAGATAATTCTATTTGCTTACGCTCCATCACTGTACCCTCAAGGGAAATCCGCACAGCTTCCAGCGGAACATTGACGCCGGCACGCTGCACTGCTGCACGCACAATGCTAATTAAACCATTGCAGCAGGGAACTTCCATGTGAGCGACGGTAATACTTTTTAAAGCGTTAATGCTAATGATTTCTGCCAATTTTTCCACAGCCGGCACTGTCTCGTCCAGCTTTGGGCAACTAATAGCCAGCGCATGTCCGCGCAGCAAACTCTGGTGAAAATTGGCGAAGGCGAAGGGAACACAGTCGGCTGCCACAAGTAATTCAGCATTTTTAAAATAAGCGGCCGCAGGGTTCACCAATTTTAGTTTAACAGGCCACTGTCCAAGTTCCGAAACTGCGTCTCCCTGCACTAAGACCGGTTCTGCAGCCCCTCTTCCCGGCGCCAGGGTACGCGCCATGCTGCCGGGGCAGGCGCAAGCAAGAGGCTCGACCTTTTCCGCTTGCTGTAGATGAGCGTGGACAGCCTGTTCATCAAAGGCTTCCGCTTCCCGTTCTTCAATTATCAGCGCGCCCTGCGGGCATTCACCAAGGCAGGCGCCCAACCCGTCACAAAGCTTATCTGCAATCAGGCGGGCTTTACCGTTGATAATCTGCAGAGACCCTTCCGCGCAAGAAGGTACGCATAGCCCGCAACCATTACACTTATCTTCATCAATCCGGATAATCTGTCTTTTCATGAGTCTTTCCTCCCTGTATTAGCTTGCCATAGCCCCAGTATAGCATTAATTTGCTCCTACTGCTGTGATATAAGTCATCCGTCTGCAAACTATGCCGGCTATTTCAAAAATAGACAATTAAATCGTTTTATTTAAGGAAAAAGCAGGAATCACCACGAAAGAGCAGAATTATACAGGCACAAGAAAAACGCTTCGCGCTTTAACCTAAAGATGCGTTTTTCTTGTCCGCTAGGGGCTGCCGCCCCTTCGGCGAGCCTGCGGGCTCTGAGCACCCCGCAAGAGTAAGGGACACGCCCCTTACAAACCCCAACGCATAGGATCATAGCTTTCCTGAACGATATAATTTCCTATGCTAAAACAAAATCCTTAGATTGAGGTGGCATGTAATGAATATAGGCATCATCGGCGGTGGACGGGGCGGCTTGGCAGTTATGGAGCTTCTCCTCACAATCCCCGGCATGAACGTAATTTGGGTTTCCGACCTGCAAACAGATGCGCCCGCCTTGCTCAAAGCCCGCAAACTCGGCATCGAGACGATTACCGATTTTGTGGTCCGGCTCTCAGACCTAAGCCTGCAAATGGTTATTGAGGCAACCGGGGTGGAAAAGGTGGGACAACGGCTGAAGGAAAATGTGGGTGCCCACACCACGGTGATGAGTGCTGTTGCCGCCAAACTGCTGATTACTATTGTGGAAAGTCGGGCAGTGCTGTTTAAAAAGATCTACGCCAACGCGGAAGAATTGGCTAATTATACCGAACAGTTAAATGACTCGGCAGGCCAGATCAGGCTGAGCATGGAGCACTTAGCTGGTGAAGCCGAGAAGCTTGCCAATTACGGCGAAACGCTGACGGCTACCTCCCAAACTGCCACCTCTGAAGCGGAAAAAACACAGCAAATCTTAAAAATAATTGACGATATCGCTAAACAGACTAATATCATCGGTTTGAATGCCGCCATTGAAGCTGCCCGGGTGGGCAAGGCGGGCGGCGGTTTTTCAGTCGTTGCCACAGAAATTCGCAAACTGGCTGTAAGCACGAGTACATCCACCAAAGAAATCGGCACAATCACAAACAGCGTAAAAAACTATATGCAAACCATCAACCAAGGCATCAAAGAATCCGGACTGATTGCCCAAAGCCAGGCGGCTGCCTCAGAAGAAGTGTTAGCAGCGCTGGAATCGCTTGCAGATGTCTCAAAACGCCTCCACCAACTTGCAGACGACCTCTTAAAACTGCAATAAGAATTTGAGGAGAAAAAGCCTAAGAAAGTTTCTTGCGCACAGAAAAACGAGGCTAGGGTTCTCCGCCCGCCTCGTTTCTTGTTTTCTTGTTACCGGTAAACATTTGAGATTTTCAGGTGCTCCGCTTCAATATCAGCCAGGGCACGAAAAACCTCTTGAACCCGTTTCTCCGGTGCCCGGTCGGCAAACTGTAAATATAAGCGAATGGCACGCTGCTCCCTAGCATGGGCATCAGCTAGGTTTTGGGAATCATCGTTAGCGGCACAGTTTTCTGTGGGTAAGGCAGGCTCATCTACGCCTGCCATTTCTGCCAACAACTCCGCATGTTCCATTTCTTGCTTATGCAGCCGTTTAAAAATGGCTGCGGTTACTTGTGTCTGAGCGTTCTGCTGAGCACATTTGTAGAAAGCTGCATTGTTGACTTCCAAGTCTATCGCTTGCAGACAGTCTTCATGACTTTGCTGACACAACTCGATTTTTCCTGTTTTCACCCACTCGGCAGCACCTACCATCCAACGGCCATGCGCTCCGCAAAAAGGGCAACGATCTGATGCCGTGTTTCCTAAGTATGTTTCGCCACAAATCTGACAACGATATGGATTAAACATCTTCTCCACCTCCAACGCTTATTTTTAAATGAAACATAAATTCTTGTACCCTATATTTTTCCATACCGCATATTTCTATGCACCAGGGAATTTTCCTGCAAACGCCAACACGCCTTGATAAACCGTTAAACATCTTTTGGAGGTTGCTGATGAATTTCTTTACACTGCTTGCACCGTTTTATGACTGCTTTATGGCGCCACTGCACAAGCAGCAGGGCAGACTCCTGCTTGACAGGCTTGCGCCTTTAGACAGCCGCAAAGTACTGGACTTGGGGGGCGGCACAGGAAGGCTTGCGGCACTGCTAGCAAAGGCGGGCGCCGATGTCTGGCTCCTAGATTCTTCCGCCGCCATGCTGAAGCGAGCTCGCCGCGTAATGCCTGAAAAGCGTGCTCTTCTAGGCGATGCGGCTGCTCTCCCTTTTGCGGAAAATAGCTTTGATGTAGTGATGATTGTAGATGCGCTCCATCATTTCCGCAAACAAGAAACCGTACTGAAAGAAGTATTACGCGTCTTAATGCCTGGCGGCACGCTGGCGGTGTTGGATTTTGACAGGAAGAGCGCGGCTGTAAAGGTTCTGACAAAAATCGAACAACTAGTTTCGGAGCCGGCACTCATGCTCACAGCCAGGCAACTTGAGAACCTGCTGGCACAAAACGGCTTCGTGAAATTAGAAACGGAGCAGATCTCTGCACATCAGTATCTGATTACTGGCAGCAAACCTTTGCCCTCACCTATTGCTAGAGGTCGGAAGTCAGATGTCGGATTCGTTTGAATCGGCGAGATAGCCGATTCACAGATACCAATGGGAGAGGGGAAATCACCCTGGTATTTCAACTCTCTCTTGTATAATTTAACAACCCGCCGGCCTTGATAATCGCTACCTCTCGCTGCGTCAGGCCATGCAGCACAGAGAAGCTCGCCCCGCTTCTGCAGTTCAATACCGTCAGTTCCTCACCTTGTTGCAGTTGCCTGCCCACAGCGCTAAGCTCCAGGATGTCACCCTGACTGATTTGCTGATAATCACTTTCCTCTTTAAATGTAAGCGGCAAAATACCAAAATTGATTAAATTAGCGCGGTGAATGCGGGCAAACGATTTGGCAAGTACCGCTTTAACGCCCAGATACATCGGTGCCAGAGCAGCATGTTCACGGCTTGAGCCCTGGCCGTAGTTATGACCACCGATAACGATACCGCTGCCGGCTGCTTTGGCGCGCTCAGGAAATTCTGGGTCAAGCGCGGAAAAGACATACTGGCTAATGGCCGGGATATTGGAACGCAGCGGCAAAATTTTTGCGCCCGCCGGCATAATATGGTCGGTAGTGATATTGTCTGCCACTTTCAGGAGCACGCAGACAGTCAAAGTTTCCGGCAGCGCCGTGTTGACAGGCAACGGCTTGATGTTAGGGCCGCGCACCACTGCCACTGCGGCAGATTCCTTGGCAGGCGGAATGATCAAGCTGTCGTCGAGCAGAAAGCTTTCCGGCTGCTCAATCTGCCGGTATTCGCCCAGTTGACGCGGGTCAATCAGCTTGCCGGTCAAGGCAGCGGCGGCGGCTGTTTCCGGACTGGCCAGATAGACTCCGGCATCGGCAGTTCCCGAACGGCCGGGAAAGTTGCGGTTAAAAGTGCGGACAGATACTGCCGCGGATGGCGGTGCTTGACCCATGCCGATGCACGGACCGCAGCTTGCCTCCAAAATGCGGGCACCTGCGGCTATCAAATCGGCTAAAGCGCCGTTGCGGGCCAGCATCGCAAGGACTTGCCTAGACCCGGGGGAAATTATCAAGCTCACCTCATTATGCACTTTTTTTCCGCGCAGGATATTTGCCACCTGCATTAAATCGGCATAAGACGAGTTGGTACAGCTGCCAATGGCGACTTGATCGACCCTCACTTCCCCCAGCTCTTTAATCTTCTTTACCGCATCGGGACTGTGGGGGGTGGCGGCAAGAGGCTCCAGGCTGCCTAAATCGAGTACAATTTCTTCATCGTAGGCGGCGTCCGACGCAGGCAGTAATTCCACCCACTGCTCTTCCCGGCCCTGCGCCGCTAAAAATGCCCGGGTCACGCCGTCACTTGCGAAGATTGAAGAGGTGGCACCAAGCTCCGCCCCCATATTAGCAATAGTGGCGCGCTCAGGAACTGACAGGCTTGCCACACCGGGACCGCCATACTCAATCACTTTACCCACACCGCCTTTGACGCTCAGGCGGCGCAAAACTTCTAAAACGACATCTTTTGCGGAAACCCAAGGCTGAAGACGGTTAAGCAGTTCCACTTTTAACACTTGCGGCATTGTCAGGTAGAAGGGTCCGCCGCCCATGGCCACGGCTACGTCTAAGCCGCCGGCGCCAATCGCCAGCATGCCTAGGCCGCCTCCTGTGGGGGTATGGCTGTCAGAGCCCAATAATGTCTTGCCTGGAACGCCAAATCGCTCTAGATGAATCTGGTGGCAGATACCGTTGCCCGGGCGAGAGAAATAGACACCGTACTTGGCTGCCACCGTCTGGAGAAAACGATGGTCATCCGCATTCTCAAAGCCTGTCTGCAAGGTATTATGGTCTATATAGGAAACCGACAGCTCGGTACGCACCTGCGGCACGCCCATAGCTTCAAACTGCAGATAAGCCATAGTGCCGGTGGCGTCCTGTGTCAGTGTCTGGTCAATTCTAAGCGCAATTTCACTTCCGGCATTCATTTCCCCCGCTACCAGATGCGCAGCAATGATTTTGCGCGTTAAATTTTGTCCCATCTTCCATTCCTCCTGTCCGTCATTCACTAGAATTTATCATGAAAATAGTTTTTCTGTCAACGAAGGCACAGGATTTTGAGTTGCTAAAGAGAAAAGATACAAAGGTATAATGTGCAGTTCAAGAAAAACGCTTCGCGCTTTATCTAAAGATGCGTTTTTCTTGTCCGCTAGGGGCTGCCGCCCCTTCGGCGAGCCTGCGGGCTCTGAGCACCCCGCAAGAGTAAGGGGCACGCCCCTTACAAACCCCAACGCATAGGATCGTAGCTTCCCTGAACGATATAATTTCCTATGCTATGAAAAAGGTGGTGTTACCGTTGCCGGCCAATCTGACCCCCCAATACTACTCTGCGGAAGAAAAATATAAAAAAGGGCGCTCTCCCGAAGAAAAAATCGAGGGTCTCCAAGAAATGCTGGCGGTGATTCCCAAACATAAGGGCACCGAAAAACTGCAAGCCGATCTAAAAAAGCGCCTCTCGCAAATGCGCGATGAGTCACTGCAAAAAAAGAAACAAACCGGCGGCTTTAACCCTTTCCACGTGGAGAAGCAGGGTGCGGGACAAGTTGCTTTGACTGGTTATCCCAATACGGGCAAGTCGGCTTTGGTGGCAGCGCTGACTAGGGCGAAAATTAAAGTAGCCGACTTTCCCTTTGCCACAGCAGTACCTGCCACAGGCATGATGCCCTACGAAGACGTACATGTGCAGCTGGTGGATACCCCCCCATTTACGGCGGAAGGTCTTCCGCCCGGCCTGACAGGCACACTGCGCAACGCTGACGCCATTCTCATTATGCTAGACTTGAACTCGGGAGATTGCCTGACACAGTTGGAAACATCCCTGCAACTGCTGACAGAACGGGGCGTAATTGACCCTGAAGGAGAGAGTCCGCTTGCCCTTCCTTTTCTGCTTTTAGGAATGAAGGCTGACTTGCCGGATGCGGCAGCTAATCTGGAGATTTTAGCCGAACTTCAGCCGGATATGACCATTTTACCTGTTTCAATCAATAGTGAACTGACGCTGCTGCGGGAGAGCATCTACCGCCTACTGGATGTAATTCGCATTTACGGCAAAACGCCGGGCAAAAAAGCAGAAATGGAGCGTCCCTTTATTCTAAAATCGGGCTCCACCGTGCTTGATTTAGCGTATCAAATCCATCGCGATTTCCCGAGTAAGTTGAAAAGTGCCCTTGTCTGGGGCTCAGCCCGTTTTGCCGGCCAAGCGGTGGCTCGTGACTATGTTCTCCAAGACAAAGATATCGTAGAGCTGGTAATCTAAACTGCTTTTGCTTTGTTGTGCATTAAGCTGGTGAGAAACCTTGCTTATCCCACCATTCTTCCTGGAGAACGTCATAAATTTTCTGGAGTGACTTCAGATGAACCTCTTCCCATTCAGACAGCTGTTGCAACAGCTTTTTGACGGCCGGAGTAGTAGCCGCTTCCGCAGCATTCTTGTAAAAAATGCCGGAGGCCATTTCCAGCAAGATCCCGATTTTATAAACAGAGATCTCAAGTGAACCAGACTCGACTCCCACATTTTCCAGTCGGAAAATTTGCGGAGAAAGCGCCTCAATAATCTCCAATTCATCAAAAGCAGTCGCTTGGTTTGCGGCCACTTGCTCATACATTTTGCGCAACCAAACTTCATGTTGCCGCTCCTCCCGGGCAAGATGACTAAACGCTTCTTGCACAGCAGCATCTGACGCCCGCTGAGCTGCCAAGCCGTAAAACTGCTGGCCTTCCACTTCATTTAAAATGGCCTGCTGTAAGATCTTTAGCTCTTCCATATCTCTCACCTGCCAATCTGGTTTTTCTTATTGTACCACAATAACACTCTCTTTATCTTGCCAAGACATTAACTCTCAGGTGGCAGTTTAACGCAGGAAGACTTTAGGTTTTTATCATAAAAAGGAAAGTAGGCATAAAAAGAGAAAAGAAGAAGAGCAGGAAGGCTGAAAAAAGACTAAAAAATACTAAACCGTAGAGGAAGAGGGATTGGTTTGACAATAGAAAAGGAACAAGTTAGCGTAGAAATTATTTTGCCTGAAAATACAGTTGTTGTCACCAACGCAAACCGCAGCCTCCTGGAAATCAGCAAAGATGTGGCGCAGCATTACCACTCCACCATTGTGGCTGCTCTCGTCAATGGAAAAGTAAGAAATCTGGAAACAGTTATAAGTTCACCCTCTGTGATAAAGTTTCTCGACCTAACTACTAAAGAAGGCGCGCGGATTTACCAGCGCAGCTTAACACTGCTCTTAATTTACGCCACAAAGCTACTCTTCCCTAAGGCCCAGCTTAAAGTTGAGCACTCGCTAGGCAAGGCACTTTACTGCGAAATCAAGAAGACGCCCGAGCTTTCTGCCGAAGATGTACTGGTGTTAGAAAAAAAGATGTGGGAGCTAATCAATCAAGATCTGCCGATTGAGAGAAAAAAACTGCGCATCAGTGAAGCGATTGACTTCTTTGAGCGCGAGGGCTTTGACGATAAAGTTCGGCTCTATAAGCGCTGGCAAAAAGAAGACTTGACTGTTTACAGCCTAGGGGATTTGACGTCTTCGCTCCATGGCTATATGGTCCCCCGCTTGGGAATGTTGCATCTTTTTAGTATGCAGTATCATGCGCCCGGCCTTATTCTCCGCTTCCCAGATGAATCAGACCCTTTTTCCATTCCAAAATTCACTCGGCAAAACAAACTCTTTGAAATTTTTCGCGAGTCGGAACAGTGGAGCCGGGTACTAGGCTTTGATACCGTGGGAGTGCTAAACGACCTGATTGAGGACGGCCAAGGTTCTGATATTATCCGCATAGCCGAAGCGCTGCACGAAAAGAAAATTGCCCAAATTGCTGACATAATCACAGCACGCGAAAATGAAATTTCCATCATTCTAATTGCCGGACCATCTTCGTCAGGAAAGACCACTTTTGCCCAGCGCCTGCGTACGCAGCTTCTGGTTAACGGGATCCGCCCATTTCCCATTTCCCTGGATGACTATTTCGTTGACCGGGAACATACACCGCTCGATGAAGCAAACAACCCGGACTTTGAACATATTGAGGCGATCGATCTAGATCTGTTTAACAGACACCTGCTTCGCCTGATTAACGGCGAGGAAGTAGCAATACCTACTTTTAACTTTAGCACCGGTCTAAGGGAATATAATGGCCACAAACTCAAACTGGAAAAAAATCAGCCGCTAATTATCGAAGGCATCCACGGTCTTAACGAACAGCTGACTCAGTCCATCCTCCGCCGGCATAAATTCAAGATCTACGTTTCCGCGCTGACGGCCCTCAACATTGACTACCACACACGCATCCATACGACCGATACTCGTCTGTTGCGCCGCATCGTCCGCGACAATCAGTTTCGCGGCACCGATGCTTTAAGCACCATCCGCCGCTGGCCATCTGTGCGACGGGGCGAAGAACGAAACATCTTTCAGATACAAGAAGAGGCAGACATTATGTTTAATTCGGCACTCGTCTATGAACTGGCCGTCTTAAAGACATTTGCCCAGCCGCTACTCGAGAAAATCACCCCAGCTGATCCGGAATATATAGATGCTAAGCGTCTACTCCTTTTCTTCTCCGGATTTGTTTCTCTCGGCGCCCACCACATCCCCACTAACTCCATCCTGCGCGAGTTTATCGGAGAATCGTGTTTTTTCCACAGCTAGGCGCGCTCTACTGCTCATTTTTTAGCAAAAATGTTTTTGCCGATTGACAGAGCTAACAATAATCTTTACTCTTAAGGTAGAGCTGAAATTAGGAGGGATAGCTATGGATTTAGGAAAATTTACAGAGAAGGCGCAAGCGGCTCTTGGCGAAGCACAAAATTTGGCTGTCCGCCGCAATCACCAAGCTGTGGACACAGAACATCTCCTCCTAGCCCTGTTCCAACAGGAGAACGGCCTTGTACCGCGGCTGTTTGCCAAAGCAGGAGCTAATCCCGAGATTCTCATTGCTCAGACAGAACAGGCGCTAGCGAAACTGCCGGCGGTGACCGGCGCCGCCTCATCTGCCTATATTACTCAGCGGCTAAATCAATTGTTGCTTCGGGCTCAGGATGAGGCTAAACGCCTCAAAGACGAATATGTCAGCGTTGAGCACTTGGCTCTTGCCATCTTTGACGATCCGGGCGCCGGCAGACTCTTAGCTGATGCCAAGGCGACCCGTGCCGCCTTTCTAAAGGCAATGACCGACGTACGAGGAAACCAGCGGGTAACAAGCACTAACCCGGAGGATACATACGAGGCGCTCGAGAAGTACGGCCGCGATCTGACGGAAATGGCGCGCCAAAACAAGCTAGATCCGGTTATCGGCCGTGACATGGAGATTCGCCGGGTGATTCAAGTGCTTTCAAGGCGTACAAAGAATAATCCTGTGCTAATCGGTGAGCCCGGCGTCGGCAAAACTGCCATTGCGGAAGGCCTGGCACGGCGGATTGTGGCAGGCGATGTTCCGGAGTCCTTAAAAGACCGCAAAATTGTCGCTCTGGATATAGGCTCCCTGCTGGCGGGCGCAAAATACCGCGGTGAGTTTGAAGAACGACTTAAGGCCGTTCTCCTGGAAGTGACAAAATCTGCCGGACGGATTATTCTTTTTATTGATGAACTGCATACTGTGGTAGGTGCCGGCAAGACTGAGGGCTCGCTGGATGCCGGCAATATGTTAAAACCGTTGCTGGCCAGGGGCGAGCTGCACTGCATTGGCGCCACCACGATGGACGAATACAGAAAATATATTGAAAAAGACGCGGCGCTTGAGCGGCGCTTTCAACCGGTGCTGGTGGATGAGCCTACGGCGGAAAATACGATCTCCATCCTCCGCGGACTGCGGGAGCGGTACGAACTGCACCATGGCGTGCGGATTCAGGATGCGGCGCTGGTATCGGCCGCGATCCTAAGCCACCGCTATATTTCAGACCGCTTTTTGCCTGACAAAGCCATCGACCTGATTGACGAAGCGGCCGCCAAACTGCGCACCGAAATAGAAAGTATGCCGGAAGAACTGGAGACGCTGGAACGCAGATTAATGCAACTGGAAATCGAACGAGAAGCGTTGCGCAAGGAAAAAGACCAAGCATCCCAGAGTCGGCTGCAAGCCTTGGAAAAAGAGGTGGCTGAGATTCGCACAGAGCGAGATACTCTCCGCGCCCAATGGGAAGCAGAAAAAAGCAGCATTGGCGGATTGAGCTTGCTGCGGGAAGAGATGGAAAAAGCGCGCCTTGAAATGGAGCAGGCTCAACGAAATTACGACCTAAACAAAGTGGCGGAATACCAATACGGCAAAATCCCTGTTCTGGAGCAAAAACTAAGAGCGGCGGAAGAACGGCTTGGCAGCGAAGCAAAACTAATCAAAGAAGAAGTAACGCCGGAAGAAGTGGCTGAGATAGTCTCCCGCTGGACAGGCATTCCTCTCTCCCGCCTGCTGGAAGGAGAAAAAGAAAAACTGCTGAGGTTGGATGATATTCTCCATCAGCGGGTTATCGGCCAGGGTGAAGCGGTACAGGCAGTCACCGACGCTGTTATCCGTGCTCGTTCCGGCTTAAAAGACCCAAAACGACCGATCGGCTCGTTTATCTTTCTTGGCCCTACCGGTGTCGGCAAAACTGAGTTGGCCAGAGCCTTGGCAGAAGCATTGTTTGACAGTGAAGAAAATATGATTCGGATTGACATGAGTGAATACATGGAAAAACATACTGTGGCGCGTCTAATCGGCGCCCCGCCCGGTTATGTAGGTTATGACGAAGGTGGCCAACTAACAGAAGCAGTCCGGCGCAAGCCATATAGTGTACTCTTGTTTGACGAAATTGAAAAAGCACATTATGATGTTTTTAATGTGCTGCTGCAAATTCTAGATGACGGCAGGCTTACAGACAGTCACGGCCGTACTGTAAATTTTAAAAACACGATTATTATCATGACTTCTAATCTCGGCAGTAGCTATCTGCTGGAAAATGCGGGTCAATCTGGGGAGATAACCGAAAGCATCAAAGAAAAGGTGTTTGCCGAGTTGCGCAGCCACTTCCGACCAGAATTTTTAAACCGTGTGGATGAAATCGTCCTCTTCAAACCGCTCACTCTGGAAGAAACCAAACAAGTTGTTGATTTACAACTGGCCTTACTGCTCAGGCGCCTGGCCGAACGCCAGATTAGCTTAGCGCTTACCGGGGCGGCCAGAGATTTTGTGGCTCAAGCCGGATATGACCCTGTTTATGGTGCCCGACCCCTTAAACGTTATCTGCAACGTGAAGTGGAAACTGTGCTCGCCAGAAAATTAATTAGCGGCGAAATAGCAGACGGCGCCTCCGTAATGTTAGACGCCGACGGCGAACGGCTCCTTTTCCAAATCAGCAATTGATGGCAAGCCAAAACTTTAGTTACAACTACTTATTTCAGCAAAGAGGTGGAAATACTTGACCAAGAAACATGTGGCCGGCATCTGTGTCGGTGCCTCTAACATCAAGATTGTTACCGGTGAAATGCAAGACGGACGCCTGAAAGTAGCGCAGCAAATTGTCAAACCACACGACGGCAACGCTAGAAAAGTTTTAAGTGATCTCCTCCATGAGCATACGGGCCCAGACTTTCTTGTAGCCGTAACAGGACGCAAACTGAGGGAACAAATACCGCTGCCGCAAATTTCCGAGCCGGAAGCCACCGAGCTGGCTTTGCAATACACGCTTGACGATTTGCCTGAAAAAGTAGATGCTGCCGCCAGTGTGGGCGGCGAAAACTTTATGGTCTATGAGCTTGATCAGAGCGGACGCGTGATGTCTGTCCATACAGGCAACAAATGCGCCTCAGGAACAGGGGAATTTTTCCTGCAGCAAATTCGCCGCATGAACTTAGACCCAGAGGAAGCGCAAGCACTGGCGCTGCTGGACAATCCGTACAAAGTGGCAAGCCGCTGCTCGGTTTTCAGCAAAAGTGACTGCACCCACGCCATGAACAAAGGGGTTCCTAAGGGACGGGTGGTAGCCGGTCTGGGGCAAATGATGGCGACTAAAACTGCCGAATTGCTGAAAATAGCAGCAGCCCGCCGTGTGCTGCTAATCGGCGGCGTGGCAAAAAACAGGATGATGAGAGCATATTTAGAAAGGGAAGGCTTCCAGATTATCTCCTCTGCTTTTGACGACACTTTTGAAGCACTGGGAGCAGCCTTATGGGCTGCGGAACACGGTCGCCCTTGGTCAGACGATGAGTTGCGCGCAGAAAATAATTCTGCCTTTGACTTCCTTGCTCCCTTGTCAGCTTTTCAGCACGGTGTTTCTTTTAAAGAACAGTCATGGCAGCAGGCAACCGTGGACGATGAATACATTATCGGCCTAGACGCAGGTTCAACCACCACCAAAGCGATCCTCATGCGCACTTCGGACCAAGCTATCGTAGCAGGCATCTACCTGCGAACCGGCGGCGACCCGGTGGCAGCCTCCCGTCAATGTTACCGTTCACTGCTCGAACAGGTGCCGCCCGGGTTAAAAATTATCGGTCTAGGCGTTACCGGTTCGGGACGGCAAATCGTTGGTCTGCATGGTCTGACAAACGGTATTGTTAACGAGATTATCGCCCACACTACGGCTGCCGTTTACTTTGACCCTGAGGTTGACACCCTCTTTGAAATCGGCGGTCAAGACGCAAAATATACTTTTATTATCAACCGCGTACCCTCCGATTATGCTATGAATGAGGCGTGCTCCGCCGGTACCGGCTCTTTTCTGGAAGAGGCGGCCCGAGAGGCATTAAATATTGTCACCGAGGATATCGCCGCCTATGCTCTCAAAGGGACCAATCCGCCCAATTTTAACGACCAGTGTGCCGCATTTATTGGCAGCGATATCAAAACAGCAATCCAGGAAGGCATTAAGAACGAAGATATCGCCGCCGGACTGGTCTATGCCATCTGCCTAAACTACATCACACGGGTCAAAAGCAGCCGAAAAGTAGGGCGCAAAATCTTTATGCAGGGTGGGGTTTGTTACAACAAAGCGGTACCGTTAGCCATGGCTGCCCTGACCGGACGGGAAATTATTGTCCCGCCCGACCCGGGTCTGATGGGCGCTTTCGGCGTAGCATTAGAAGTATGGCAAAAAATTACGGCTGGCTCCCTGCCTGCCGGCAACTTCAGCCTACAAGAGTTGGCGGCAAGGGAAGTAGCGTATGGCCAGCCTTTCGAGTGTGCCGGCGGCAAAGAACGCTGCGACCGCAAGTGTACCATTGCCCGCATCAAAGTAAACGATAAAACCTACCCCTTCGGCGGAACATGCAACAAATATTATAACGAGCGAATCCAGCTCACCCATGACACTGCCGCGTTGGACCTGGTGGCTGAACGCCAGCGGTTACTCTTTGAACGGCCCCTCTCTCCCGCCGCTCCGAACGGAAAAACGGTGGGCATCAGCTTATCACTGATGACAAACAGTCTTTATCCCTTTTATCACGGTTTTTTAACCAGCCTTGGCTTCAGCATTATTTTGTCCGATAAACCGGATGCAGAAGGTATTGAGCGGCGCAAAGCGCCTTTCTGCTACCCGGTCGAGTTGGCTCACGGCTTCATCTCAAACCTGATCGCTAAAAAGCCGGATTACATCCTACTCCCACATGTCCGCGCCACACCGGTCACAAAGGGCTGCCCGCCCAGTACCACTTGCCCCTTAATCCAAGGAGAGCCCTACGTCTTAAGACGTACTTTCCAAGAAGACTTAAAAGGCATTGAGCTGCTTGTCCCTGTGCTTGACATGCCTGAATCTTATGCGGAAAGCGAGAAGGAAATGCTTTTGCTGGGAAGCAAACTCGGCGCTGCGAAGGCTGCTGCCAGAACTGCTTTTCTGGCTGCCATTGAGGCGCAAAATAAGTTTCTTGCCGACACAAAGGCTGCAGGCAAAGCGGCCTTGGAGAAGGCCGCAGCATCGGCTCAGCCTACTGTAGTGCTATTTGGTCGTTCATATAATGCCTTCTCAGGCGTAGCACATATGGGTATCCCCCATAAGTTTGCTTCCCGTGGCGTCATGGTCATCCCTTACGATATGCTGGACTACGACCAGGATGAGCCGATCCCTGCCATGCACTGGGCTGCCGGCATGAGTATTTTGAAGGCAGCAAAGGTGGCAAAACGGCAGCCGCATCTTTTTGGCTGCTACGTCACAAATTTTAGTTGTGGGCCCGACTCCTTTGTAATTAACTATTTCCGTGAGATTATGGCGGAGAAACCATCGCTGACGCTTGAACTCGACTCGCATACTGCCGACGCAGGCATCGACACACGCATTGAGGCATTCCTAGACATTGTCAAAAGCTATGACAGAAATAATGCCTCTCTTGACTCCGGCAACCCTTCCTTTGTGCCGACGGAAATGACAAAACATGGCAAACAATGGCTGGTTACTTCCTCCGATGGCGAAAATCTCAGTCTGACCGATAAGCGGGTGAAGCTGATTATCCCTTCCATGGGAGATTTTTCCACGCAAGCCGTGGCAGCCGTCTTCCGTTTTCATGGTATCAACGCCGTGGCACTGCCTCCTTCCGTGGAAGTTGATTTGCAAAGAGGGAAGGAACATTCCACCTGCAAAGAATGTCTGCCGCTAATCCAGACCGTGGGTTCCCTGTTCAATTACCTCGATAAGCGGCCGCCGGAAGAAGTGACTATTTATTTTATGCCGACCACCGGGGGCTCCTGCCGCTTTGCTCAATATAATGTCCTAACAAAGATGCTGATTAATAAACACCAAATACCTAATCTAGTAGTGATGTCCCTCTCCTCGCAAAACGGCTACGGCGGCATGGGCACAAGCTTTACTAAACGTGCTTTATGGGGCGTGCTAATCGCAGACGTGATGGAAGAAATCCGTGTCGCCGTACTCACTCTCTCAAAAAACCGCGAAAAGGGAATGCAAACATACAGGCAGGCGGAAGAAATGGTTCTGACAGCCATGGCCAATGCAAGCTGGGATGAGTTGCAGCAGACATTAAAAGAGGTGGCTTCCCTGCTTGCCAAGATTCCCCTCCACACACCGCTTGAGCAAGCGCCGAAAATAGCGCTGATCGGTGAAATATACTTGCGCCGGGATGGTTTCTCGCAGCGCTATCTGGCGGAACAAATGGCTGAAAAAGGCATTGTGGCACTGATGGCGCCTGTAATGGAATGGGTTTACTATACCAACTATCTGGCAGCGCGTGGTATGCGCGGCAAAAATACTTTGCCGCAGCGCTTAAAGTTCCGCGGCACAGCCTTGCTGATGAAAAAGTACGAGCGCATAGTCAAGCAAATCATGGCCGCTTCAGGACTTTACGACTATCACCTGATTGATATAGACCATTTAATCAACAGTGTCTCCAGGTTTATCGACCCGCGACTGACAGGCGAAGCCATCCTTACCTTAGCTTGCGCCCTGACCGAAATTGTTGACCGAGTTGACGGCGTGATCTCAATCGGACCCTTTGGCTGCATGCCCTCCCGCATAGCAGAATCGGTAATCAAGCAAACGATTGACACAGAAAAACTATCAATGTGTGCCGACCCTGAGCTAGTCGCTAAAATCATGAAGGAGCATCCCCGTCTGCCTTTTCTCAGCATCGAAAGTGACGGCAGCCCTTTCCCGCCGGTGATTGAGGCCAGCCTGGAAAGCTTTGTGCTGCAGACAAAAAGGCTGCATCAAACCCGCCTAAAGCACACAAAGAAAGTCCTTTAACGCACTCTTTTAGCACAGTTACTGGCGTATATCCTGAGAACAAATCGAGTATGCCATACTGAATTTCAAGGAAGTGAAGCTTATGGACAATGGAGAAAAAATCCTAAGCTTGCTCGAAAAGATGTATATTGACCTAAATAAACGGCTTCTGAATCTTGAGACAGGCTTTACTGAATTCAAGGCTGACTTAGGCAACGTAAAGGATAACTTAGGCAACGTCAAGGATAACTTAGGCAACGTCAAGACTGAAATGGACAGTATCAAGGCTATTGTCATCAAAATCGAGCATGACCATGGCCAAAAGTTGGGTGCCTTATTTGATGGACAGAAACTTATCTTCGATAAACTGGATCGTGTTGAAGCGCAGGTATCCGAGCACGAAGAAATCATCTTTAGACGCACTAGATAGCTAATCCAATCATGCTCCGCCTCCACTTCCTCAAATTTGTCCAAAAAATGCAGGAGGAGGCTACTCAGTTATTGAGTAGCCTCCTCTTGCATTACCGTGCAGACCATAGATACACGGCGGTTTCTACAATTTATGCAAGAACGTTTTCGAGGTATTCAGCAGCCCCTCGCTTAGATTGCCTCAAAATAGGCAAACCACTCACCAAAATCTATGCCAGCGACTGCCTTGCCTTGGTAAAGAGCAGATAATTGCCGATGTCCGTCCCGGAGAGAAGGTGACCTGACCCCATGAGCCAGAGAAAGATACGCTTCCACATAGGCGGCAAACTGGTCGCAAGCCTTAAGCACCTCACCATCCAATGGGGAAAATCGATCGCCGTTATAAGCGACATTTATTTCCTCCGAGCTGACAAGCCGAACTTGCCCATCAAGTTGAATTTTGCTCCTGAACTCGTCAGTGATAAAATATCTGATTTCCTGGTGCCAAGAGCCTGGCAGCAGAGGGAGCAGCTTTTCCTCTACCTGTCTGTCTTCGATCTCCTTAATTAACTCGTCCAAGCCTTCTACCGACCGCTTCACCGGCGAAACAATGTCGCGGGTTAACACTTCCGGCAGGTCGTGAAATAGCCCGGCAAAGAAGTTGTTATACAGGCGGCGGTCACAGGCGCCAAGTTCCAAGGAGCAGAAATAAGCGAGCATTGCCACTACCAACATATGACCCATTACCGATGTTTCAGGAATCCTCGGTGTTTGAGCCCAGCGTTGCTGGAAGCGCAGTTGTCCAACCAAGTCAAGAAAATGACTTGTTTTTTTGCCAAGCTGAAGCTTTTGCACGCCGGCCAAGTCAAAATGCTCCTCAATTTCATCAGCGATTTTAGCCCGTGTTTCATCAAGGCCAAAAAGACCTGCATTCATTTGGTAAATAATTTTAAACTCCCAGTTAGTAGCCAAATAGTGAGCCGCTTTAAGAATTTTCTTCTCCAGGAGACTCTCTCTGGGGTCAGACAAATAACAGGCGAATTTAGTAAAAAAATCAACTTGGCGGCGGCCTATCTTGTCCTGCAACTTTTCCAGCACCCAGGCGTTTAGCTTGTCGCCCTTCTCTGCCATCAACCTGTGAAAAACGGGCGGTTTAATGTCGGTTAAGACGATACGATGCAGGAATTCAAAACAGCAACCTTCGATCAATTTTCGCCAATCCACTTTTGCCTTTCGGTCGTTCACTTCCATTTTGCCAAGAACATAAGCATAGAGCATTTTATGCGCCTGTTTGTCCAGCTCAGTAAACCCTTTATGCGGCCGTATATGGTCATTCCAGCGCTGGATACTTGCCGCCTCGTACAAAAGTTCAATCAATGCCTTATTGACCATCTTTTGACTCACATCCTTTCCGACCCCACAAAGAGCACGGTGCTAAAGCACTTTGCGGTTATTACCCTGAATCTTAGGCGACTCCCATTTGAAAAGATAAGCAGCCGCTAAAATGAAAACAAGCGCCCAAGCCACCATAGTTAAAAGCGCCGGCAAGACGGCCGCCAGTTCTTGCCCGCGGATTAAAACTTCCCGCAAAGCGCTGTTCAAGTGAGTTAGCGGCAAGATCAGGGCGACTGACTGAAGCCAGTCGGGCGCCCCGTCAATCTCAAAAAAAGTACCCGCCAGAAACATCATCGGCATAGCAATGGCGTTGGCAATAGAGTCGACTGACTCGACTCGTTTAGCTACACCGGCTAAAAGCAGCCCAAGCGACACCATCATCAAAGCACCAAGCAAAACAACGAGTGCCGCGGCAAACAAACTTCCTAAAATTTGCACATCAAACAAGCTGATTCCTGTGAGAATAATAATAGCTGCCTGCATGAAAGCAATAACTGTCATCCCTACGGCTTTAGCACCCAGAAAGACTGCTGTCTTCACCGGCGTCAGTTTTACCCGCCTTAAAATTCCCTTCTCGCGCTCAGTAACAAGCGGGTATGCGGTACCAAATAAAGCGGAAAACATAATTGACATGCCGATAACCCCAGGCAATAAGAAACTCATAAAAGTCAATTCTTCGGTAGAAATTGCTGTTTCCTTAAGCCTAAACAATTCCGGAACTTCTAACACCGCCCTAGTTATGCCGTCCAGAACGCCCCTCACCACACTCCTCGCAGTGCCGGTCGCTAACATCTCATTCTGATCATAAAAAAGTTCTACATCCACCGGTTGCCCTGCTGCTGCAGCAGCAAACACTACGAGCACATGGATTTGACCGTCCTGCAAATCCTCCAGCAAAGTATTTTCTTCTCCCTGGATTAATTTTACCCCCTCAATCTCGTTGAAGGCTGCCTGAAAATGTTGAGCCGGCACTGAATCATTTGTAACCAGGCCAATATTAAGCATCCCAGCGCCACGGCCAAAAATTAACCCAAAAAGAGTCATAAAAACTAGCGGAAAAGCAAAATGCCAGAAAAGCGAGCCGCGGTTGCGCAACTGCAGGCGTGTATTAGCCAGTAAAAGCGTCCAGAAAGTCATTAGTCCCTCAGCTCCTTCCCTGTCAACCCCAAAAAGACGTCGTCCAAACTAGGCGAACTCACATGCAAATTATGAATAACAATCCCTTCCTGCTTAGCCTTCTCGAGCAGCACACCAATCGTCTGCGCCGGGTCGCTGGCAAAAAGCACTTGCTCCTCAGCGGAGCTGACCTGCCCCGCTTCAGCGCCTAGCTGGGCAAGAAAGACGCTTTCCAGCGGGCGGCTGCTGGCAAATGAGATCTTGGCTTTCTTGCCTAATTGCTCTATTAACTTTTGCGGCTGATCGATTGCCACAATCTTCCCTTGGTCAATAATGGCTACCCTGGCGCAGAGATTTTCAGCTTCTTCCATGTAATGAGTAGTCAAAATTATCGTCTTCCCTTTGCCTTGCAACTCCCGAATGATTTCCCAGCTTCGCCTGCGGGCTTGAGGATCAAGGCCGGTGGTCGGTTCGTCAAGAAAAATAATTTCCGGCTCATTAACAAGCGCCGTAATAATCGCCAAGCGCTGTTTCTGACCACCGGAAAGCGTGTTGGTGTATGCATTGCGTTTTTCTTCCAGTCCCGCCATGCTTAAAAGACTCTCCAATTGCCCTTCAGACAGCCTCCTGTTATAGAGTGACGCAAAAAGCACCAGAATTTCCTTTACTGTCAGTTCTTCGTAAAAAGAAGTGCTCTGCAGCTGGACACCAATCAGGTTTTTAACCTTCCCCGGATTGGGCCAGACTGAAATGCCTTTAAGTAAAACTTGACCGCCGTCCGGCTTTCTTAGGCCTTCCATCATTTCTAAGCAAGTAGTTTTGCCGGCGCCATTTGGTCCTAAAAAACCAAAGATTTCACCCTGTTCAACGGCAAAATTCACCTTGTCTACTGCCAATAAACCGCCGTAACGCTTTGTGAGGTCTTGGACATCGATAATCATGGACAAACAGCCTCCTCCTGCTATGCGTAGCCGCGCTCTCAAACGATATCCTTCATAAATCAGGCTGGCTACTTATTAGCGTTTAATATTCACCATTGCTTGCCTAAAACCTTCCAAGAATATTCTTGCTGAATTCGGAACTGATCACTTTGTGCTGCCCAAGAAGTTCAAGGATTTCCCTATAGTTTTCCGGCTTTCCAAACCCTTTTTTGGCTGCAATATGACGCCCAATATCAAAAAGAGCTTCAAGCGATCTTCTCAGATGATGTTCTGCTACAGCAAAATTATCAGGATCTCTAAAAACTCTTCCTTGCTCATTAGCTTTATTTTTACCAACCTATTTGCCGAACTTCTAATTTGATTTAACTTCTCTTCCAACAACTTTAGGTTAAGCATAGAAATCACCTTCTTTTATAGCCTCGCGGACTTCTCTTCGAAACGTATCCAAAAACGGCTTGAAGTCCAGATAATCCCTCATTTCAGTCAACCCTTCCGATATATTTCAATAGTTAATTGCCATTATTATATACCATTTTATGTCTTCGAACAATTGCTAGTGCGGCGACGACTCCCTCATGCTCAATCTCCCGACAAAAAGACCGTCCCCTTTGTCGTTGGGTTTGACTGGTGTCCTATAATGCAAAAAGCACCGCGTCAAAAACGCGATGCTTCAAGGGACAATACAGAGCAGGCCTATAAGCCGAGTTATAAGAAGCCCCCACAGAGTACCTCTATTTCCCCATGAATAGGGCATTTTGGGGGGTTATTTCTTTTCCAATTGGCAATAAAGTGACCCGAAACGTCATTTTTTTTGTCTTATTGGGACATACAACCTTGGATGCAAGATTCTGCTTCCACCAACTATTGGAGGGAGATGTACTATGAAACTGGAAAAGTGCTTTCAGGAGTTTTTGGACTATCTTGTCTCGGAGCGGGATGCTTCACCCTACACCATAACAGGGTATAAAAATGACTTCAGGTTTTTCTTTGAGTTCCTGAACCATGAGAACATACCTATGCTTGCCGATACCATCACCACACCAGATATTCGCAGATACCTGACGCACATCAAATCTGAGAAAAACTACAGTGTAAGTTCTATGCGCCGGAAAATTCATTCTCTCAAATCATTTTACAACTTTTTGCTTTCGCAGGAATATGTCAATAAAAGTCCCATGATGCCAATTAAAGCACCAAAAGACACGGACAAAGTACCTATTTACATGCAACCAGAAGAAATCATTAACCTTATCCAAGCACCATTTCGCCACGGCGGTGAAAATGCCCTGCGTGATAAATGCATCATTGAAACCTTCGCCTTTTCAGGAATTCGCCGCAACGAACTGTGCTTATTAGATTGGGACAGGATTTGCTTCAAAAATTATACTATCAAGGTCAAAGGCAAAGGCAAAAAAGAGCGGGTCATCCCGATTTTCGAACCACTCGTTTCTGATTTGTGGGCATATCTGAACTCACGGCTGCCTTTGACGGAGCGGGCAGTATTCACTTGGCCTGAAGGGGGCAGAATCACCTCTCGCACGGTAAATAGGATGTTTAGCAAATACATTAAACTAGCAGGACTTGAAGGTAAAGGCTATTCCCCCCATAAACTCCGCCACAGCTACGCCACATTGCTCCTGCAAAACGGGGCTGACCTTATCTCCATCAAGGAATTGCTCGGACACGAAGACCTAAACAGCACTAAGGTTTATACAAAAACGGATATGACACACCTGCGAACACAAGTGCAGAAATTCCCTCTGACGATGAGTCAAAAAAAAGAAGAGTAACCGCCATACGATTGTTGATTATAAGTCAACAGCAATTCTACCTCTCATAGGCACAATCAGGCCTTTTACTTCAAAAACAGCCTGCCTTTCTTCGAAGTACAGAGTATAATTATACCCTGTACTTTTTATTTGGGTTTGCTGAGGGAAGACAGGCTGATGAAGACTAGGACGGGGAGTATTTCTGTCCCTTTAAAGGCTTCTAAAAGCGGAGAATTAACGTAACGCTCAAGCCCCCCCTCCAAAAGTGCCACAATCGCCCATCCTGTATGGTTTTTCGATGAGTTGATTTTTTGCAAAAAACCCTGCTTTTCGAGGGCATTTTAGCGGTATTTCAATCGAATATTTTGCCATAATTTCTTTGACTAACTGCTTCTTCATCTGCCCAATAATCTCCATAAGCTATCCACTTGTTATAAACGGATTCCTGTATGGTGGCGGAAAACTCTTCTTGCCCTTATTTAAAAGCGACCTATGGTGTCTCCCTTGTAGCAAGCGTCGTAGAATTGATGACAAGTGTAACCACTACTTCAAAGGTTATTTGAAAAAACCAGCCTCAATTCCGAACTAATTTTTTCCTTATATCAACATAGCGCCTAGTAAGGTGTTTTCTTTCGTTCGCATTAGTCCAAAAGACATCCTCTTGCTAATATACTGTAAAAAGTCGGTGCGCTTCATTGTATACATTGGGTCGTTGAGGAAGAACAAGTCATTCTGCTCTTCCCTCCATAATTATCTCCATATTTCTACTTTTGTTTATAGAAAAGCCCCAACACCACATTGGGGCTTTAGCTTATACTCCCGCCCGAATTTGAACAAGGCGCAGGAGTTTATCTGCCGCAACATAAATTCTATTATCTAAGATTTCTGCCACAGATATTTTTTCTCCGCCAATATCAATTTTATCCCAAATAGAAATTCTTGCCACAGGCACGCTGATTACAAGTGGAGACAAATCCTTCACGAAATCATAAAAAGCCCTTTGTTTCCAGCGTGGGGAGCCGTCACCAGTAAGGTCCCTTGGTGGACCCGCTGGACCAAACTGGTTTTCTGCGCTAGGATTAGTCCATTTCCCTCCATAACTGCCCGCGCTCAGGCACTTATGCTCATACAACTCGCAATAGCTGCGGTATTCTTGCAAACCGAAATTGGGGAGCAAATTATATAATGGGGATAGCAGGGATATTGCCCTATACCGATTAAAGTGCAGTGCTTCATCCAGCTCTACGGCCACACCATTAACTTCAAGGTCCCATGAGCGGATATTTAACGGATAGTCTGGGAGACGTCCTCCCAACTCCTGATAAATGCGAAAAATTTCGTCGTTATACTGGGAAACAGACAGCTGCTGATGCCTAGGATAAGGAATTGTCCCGTCTGTAACCATCGCGCCTGCGTAGTCACGCAACAAAATCTTCAACATCTGCTGCCTGCCCACTTCGTTATCGTCTCCTCTCCTATTTACCCCTTTTGCGCTCATATAACTGCTGGCATACATTTCTTTGATGACAGATTTTGAAGTTTTTCTGGATGAAAACAACGAAGTAATCCTTTTTAGCTCGTCTAAGATATCCGACACATTCACATTAGGATAATTTTGATTTAACTTTGAGAAGTTTTGCTGAGAGGCATTAAACACCCGCTTCATCTGATTGTAGTCGTCTCTGTCACGCGCCTCCGATGCTCTACTGATGGTCTGCTCCTTCACTTGAGCAAGGACGGCATCTATCACCGTTCTGTCTTCTCTTGCATCTCTCAATTCTTCAAGACCGGCTACGATTTTACACAAAATAGAGGTTGTAATATGTTTCCTTGTTCCATCCAGCGCTAAATAATTAGCTTTTATGTTTAAACTAAAGTCCTCGTCTGAAAAATCATTTCGGATTTCAAAAAGTATCTTCTTTGGGCTGAACATATCCCCTATGCGCACCACTATACATCCGTTTTCGATGCTTTGCGGATAGAAGTTAAGGTTCTCGGAAATTTCAATTAGGTTGGGTATCTCCACATCTAACGCAACACTTTTTGCCGTAACAGCATTTGACATGCCTAACTCCTCCTGAAATATCTTTTCCAATTCCCTGAGGTCTTGTATATGATAAAACAAGCCTCCCCCGCTGTTTGCGATGGCACCCATTTTTCCAGCATCATAATCAGCCCCTATCCCAAGACTTGAAACTGTAATGCCTTCCCGCAGGCAGTTTAGAGCAATGGACGCTAGGCCGTCACTATCAGATACGCCACTGTTAGCAATTCCGTCGCTGAGAAGGATAACCTTGCAGATGTACTTATCCAAGTGGTCTGCTGTTATCATTTTTTTGGCAGTCAATATGGCATCTGAAATGTTGGTGCAGCCGCGTGGCCGAATTCTTTGAACATTCTCGATAACGTCGCGCCTCGTAGACGGGTTTAAGTGCGTTAAATGCTGGTAAATCTCAGCAGTGTCATCAAAAGAAACAACACCAACCAAGTTATCTTCCGTAAGTAAGTTCAAGAAATTTATTACAGCACTAATCGCATAGCTCATTTTGGAAGAATTTCTCACTTCATCATAGGGCGTTTCATGGATTGCACGGTTTAGATGACCCCTCATTGAGCCGCTTCGGTCAATTACAAAGACAATCAGAACCGGCTTCGATGGCACTCCTTCCTCTGCTACAGGAGGAATCAGTTCAACCTGCAGATGGTTTAGTCCGTCCCTGTTAAGCATGGCCTCTCTGGCAAGTCTGGCGAAAATTCTCATAATTAACAGCTCCTTTATTTTAAATTTTGTATGAAGCGGATTATTACAGAAAGCCTCTCATTATCAATTTTTCTGCTGACAACTAGTGTGATATCATTATTAACCTTTATAGTTCTGGGCTTTTCGAGGCCAGCCTTTGGTGATGCCATCAACTTTGGATGTGGCATTTCATAATCAGGTTCACTGGCATAAGGACTTCTTCTTATTTCACTCACTGTGAGAGGGTAGCTTATCTCAGTTGCCCGCCTTAAGCAAAGCTGCTTAATATCTTCAAGGGTTTGCATATTAATAATTTTTTTGATTTGCTCCAATGAATAGTTCGTACATTCTTTAAGCATTCGAATGCCCCGCAACTTGTTGATTTCGCTTTCGCTAAAAATCCCTTTGCCGCCAAGGCTAACTTCAAACATATTTTTATCAAATGCATAATAATTAACGGTTCTTTTGCTAATGGATGCGTCACCTTCAGCTCGAAGAATTTCTGCCACCTCTTCTGCTGTATATCCTCTTTCATTCATGACCTCTGCTCCTTAGATAATTACAGTATGGTGTAATTATAACACGACAGTGTAGCTCAAAACAAGTCCTCTTTAAAAAAAAAAGAAAAAGACGGCATTATGCCGCCTTTACAGCTAAAATCGAAGGGGTTATAACTATCTTTTCCTTTAAGCTGAACTAGTTTCTTTAATCACAGGAGACTTTACTCTTTTTAAACCAAGGTCGTGTGCCTTACTTGCGATGCTCGTCCAAGACCTGTCTGGCAATAATGAGCAGATATAATCTTTTTCAGCAATCGGATAGTATTTTCTAAGAATATCTGCTTCACTAGGGGTATAGTTTTTGCGAGTCTTTGTCAGTCCTAATTGCATAGCCTTGTGCCCGATAGCAACAATAGTTCTTTTATTTTTTAAAAGTTCGCGAATTTCTTTTTTGGGTACTTTGCCATAATTATCCTTGATTATCTGCTCTTCTACATCCGTCCAATAATCTCCATAAATTACCCACTTGTTATAAAAGGGTTCCTGTATGGGGGCGTAAAATTCTTCCTCCTCTTTTTTTCTGATGATTTCCATATAGCGTACATACGGGTGAGTATTGCCTTTCTGATAATTATTAATGAGATGGCAGATTAGATTAACAAACTTGTTAGCAATTTTAATATCGGGATTTACTTCCATTACCCATACAGGAAGCCAGAGCCACCCTTTTTCTTCTGCACATCTCATTTTTGCATAATCCCTAAATTTTTTATCCTTATGCAATGGTGATTGTACTTCAATTGCGAACTTGTATTTACCAACCACAATTGGAATATCAATTTCATACCGCCCTCCGCTCCATGTCTTGCTACTTTTTTTCGGAAGTACGGCATCACCATATCTGCTCTCAAGACTTGCTCTTATTTCTCGTTCTACAAACGACCCATTTCTTGGGAAAGCAAGTCGCCTTTTATCCACGTAAGGTTTATATTTACTGGATATATGACGGACTGAGGAGAGTTTTGCGTTACAATTCTTCGCAATCTCCGCATGTGGCAATCCTTTTACAAGTCCTTCCTTTACATGACTTACCTTTTTTTCTGAGATTCTTGTTTGAAAGTCCCGTTGTATAATGCGATGGCAAACTGCTCGTCTTGTTCTGTTTAGAATTGCAGCAATTTTATTGTTAGACACTCCTTTTTGAATAAGATTGTACAAAATATTATCTTCCTCTGGACGCCAAGGCCTTATTTTCATTTCTGTTTTTCCGCTTTTATAGAGCGTTTTATAATAATCTGCTTGCCGTATAGAAAAGTTACCAATAGTGTCTGGATGGTCTGTTAGTATTTCCGCTAACTGCTTAAGCGTTGAGCGACCGTTATCTTGTTCTATTATGCTAAATATAGTATTCCGGTCACTGCGATGCTTTTTGTTTTTCCAACTGAAAACTTCTTTGTTTTGCTCAAGACTCGACTGGTCAAAAATATCCATAAATATTCTCCTCCTTAATTTCTATTCAGTACCAATAGGCTTCAAGAGAAAACTGTTGCTATTTCGAGCGATAAGCTCACCTTTACTAAACTATTTCCGGTTGATAAATAATGTACAATTGGCAGGTTTTATTCAAAATATATTTTCTCCCCATAATGTTTAATCATAAAATACCATGTTGTTTAAATGAATACTGCATCCCCCCCTCCGAGATGATTATATGGTCATGCAGAATAACGTTGTATTTTTCAAGCAAAGCTTTGTACATCATTGTACTGACGATATCCTCCCTTGACGGAAAGAGAAAATTTGTATTTGGATGATTATGCACTAAGACAACATAATGAGTGCCTGCATACGCGCATCCCTGAACAATTTCCTGTATGGAAGGCAGATTTACGTTTGTTTCATTTCCCTTTTTTAATGGGCTTGCATAAATTGCATTTTCCGTTAAGAAGAAGAGCAATACTACCTCATAGGGCAGAAAACTCATGCGTTGCACTCTTTCATCTTCTACAATATGATTTGGCTTCCACATTGCGGACCACCCCCTCTTTCTCGCTTTCCGGCACCAGAACATACCAACCTTGTTCTAGTCTGTCAAAATACGGATTGGGCGAATGATATAGCTGCGCCTTTAATAATTCACCGCTGCTTAACGCCTTTTGGGATGCAATAAAGGTACTGCTACTTTTGTATTCTACTTTTTGTGGTTTCCTTGAACACTTGTACTCGACCTTGCCAACTGGTCTGTAAATCAACCATGATACAGCAAAGCATATCAAAAAACATAGAAGCGACATAAAAAGCGGATAAATTAATATTACCTGACAACCACGCCCTTCATCATCATGCAGTCGCAATGTTATGGAATCCATTAGCCAGCTATACCTAGTTAAAGCAAGGACAACTCCGCCGCAAGCGGTCGGATACAAGAAAATCCGTTTCTTGCTATTAATTCTTAGCAACCAGAAAACAATTTGCAACTTTTTCGCACTGTCTATTTTTAAAACCTCCCAATCCTTAAACTCGAATTCTTTGACATGGACAACTGTCGTATTCTTAAAAAAACATCAAACATCATAGTCACAGGGTATGCGTCGCTTCTACTGAGGTTTTTCTATTCTGATGCAATACAACTTCTGCCATAACGCTCCTCAAGTAATGTCTTTTGCAAATTGCTATTGCTTTAACCTGCACGTAAGTTGTTTGCAAAAGGCTCTACAGCATTTTTGGAGTAATTCTGATTTTAAAGAATAGAAAACAAAAAATGGCTAACACTGCAAGTTTTGTTCAAGCAATGTTAGCCATCTAGATTCTTCGGTGACGGCTCTATTTATTTTCGTTACCATATTGTGCAGCATCTATCCCAATCACTACCTGATTGTTCAATGAGGATGACGGTAGTGACTTCCAGCTCATGTCTAGCCTGAGTTAATTCGAGCATAAAACATCCTAACTTCCACCTCATTTTAACATATTAACCAACATCTGTCAAAATGCTGCCCATCGCTTCAAGATGTTTAGCAAATACGTTAAACTAGCAGGACTTGAAGGTAAAGGCTATTCCCCCCATAAACTCCGCCACAGCTACGCCACATTGCTCCTGCAAAACGGGGCTGACCTTATCTCCATCAAGGAATTGCTCGGACACGAAGACCTAAACAGCACTAAGGTTGTCTTTTGAACATGTGTCACCTTAGTCAAGTGGATAGGCAGGTTTTTTATTTTCCAAGCTTCAAAATTCGTCCTGCTCCCTGAATTACCAGTACAAAAACTATCGTTCCGATAATCAAGTCAGGTTTGTTAGAACCAAGCCAATAAACCAAAAGTCCGGCCAATATGACTCCTAAATTAATAATCACATCGTTTGATGTGAAAATCATACTAGCTTTCACATGAGCTTCCTCCTTATTTTTTGACTTTTGCAGTAGGTACAAACAAAACCCATTTGCAATTAATGCAAATACTGAAACAACTATCATTGTCGCAAAATCAGGTAGTTTTTCTGCCACAAAAAATCTTCGTAATACTTCTATGAACCCTATTATTGCAAGTGTTATCTGAAAGTATCCGGCGAGTTTTGCAATTCGTTTTTTTCTTATTAAAGTTCCACCTACTGCCAAAAGACTAATTCCATAAACAAATGAATCAGCAAGCATATCTAAACTATCTGCAATCAACCCCATAGATTGGGAAATCAATCCTGTGGTCATCTCGATAAGAAAAAATGCAAAATTGATTGCAAGAACTGTCCAAAGAAGTCTTTTCTGGTTTGAGTTCTCTTCAAATTCGGTTAGTTCAGTTTGTTCGGTTGCCAGTTTTTGTCCACCTAAATTCAGTTCAGTTATTGATTTTTCGATTTCGTCATTTTGTCCGGTATGAAAGATGGTCAATTTTCGGTTTGAAATGTCAAAATCTAACTTTTTAATACTCGAAATTCCATCCAATTGCATTCGGATTAGATTTTCTTCCGAAGAACAATCCATTTTAGGAATTTCAAATATTGTTTTTTCCATTTACGATTCAACCCCCAGTAGGTATCATGTTCGTCTTGCGAAAGGGTCATGGCTCAAAGAAGCGTAAATATCGCCATTTAAAACATTGAGTGCTGAAAATAAATTAACCTGCCTATCCACTTGACTAAGGTGACTACTCTATCTTGTGGTCGGTCAACTCCGTGTACGTGATAGTTTTTGTTGAAGATATTTCGACCCACCGTCCGTCTTCACTCCAAAAGAGCTTTGCAAGCACCTTTATTGAATAATTTGCCATAATTTCCTTGACTAACTGCTTCTTCATCTGCCCAATAATCTCCATAAGCTATCCACTTGTTATAAACGGGTTCCTGTATAAGAGCGAAAAACTCTTTCTGCCCTTATTTAAAAGCGACCTATGGTGTCTCCCTTGTTGCAAACAGTCTAGAATTGCGATTCCGGCAACGAGTGAACCCACTACTTCAAAGATTATTTGAACACCTACCTCAATTCCTAGATATTATCTCCTAATGAGGCTCTATCGTCTACTGGCCAAACCTCTGCTCTAATGTCTTTCACTTATGGATGGCGCTTCTTGCTCCTTGTTTCATCTGATACATTCTTCTGTCGGCGTTTTCTAACAGCTCTTCAATGGATTGGCTACAACAAGAGCTGTATTCTGCAAATCCATAACTGAGGCCAATTTTATACGGTTTCTGCTCTAATGCGTTATAATGCTCCATGCGGTCCTCAATCCTTGCACCAACTTCCTGAGCTTGCTCTTCATTACAATTAGGCAGAATTAATAGAAATTCATCTCCCCCAAGCCTGCAAATGCTATCTGACTCTCTAAGGGCTTCTTTCAAGACTGTGCTGACAATCACAATCAATTTATCACCTTCATTGTGTCCGTATGCATCGTTTATTTGTTTTAAAAAGTTTATGTCTATAAAACAGATTGTAACGGACTGGTTATTCCTTTTAGCCTCTTTCATGGCATTTTCTAACATTAGCAGCCCTGTATTCCGATTTAACACGCCCGTTAAACTATCGGTAGTGGCGTAGAATTGGAGTTGTTCTTCCAATTTTTTTCTTTCTTCTATTTCGGCTTCAAGCTGTTGATTCAAACTCTTTATGGTTCTCACGTCGTTTATCAGACGGACATTTTCACCTTTTTTCACGGAGTGCAGTTTATTTGAAACAAAAAAAATCAGGATTGATAAAGCGAACAAAGACATGAGTATAACGCCAACAATCATTGGAAATGGTTGCTCTGTCTCCAATGCATTTACATATGAGATACTTACCAGCGCTAGAGAAAACAATGATGCTGCGACAAAAGTAGCGGTTAAGTTGCTATCGTATGAAGTCGCCACATTTTTCTTAAATAGAATTGAATACACCAGAATAAACGAAAGCATTGAGGTGAGTGTTATAAAATTTACCAACAAGCTAATGCCGATATTATATAAAGCAGATGTTATCGACATTCCTGCGATTGATAAAATTATACTAGAAAAACTTTCGCCTAGGATTGTGGTTACAAAGTAAAGCCCTACTGCTAAAACCGTTTTGCTCCAACTAAGCCTAAAAAATAACTTTGTTATCAGGAGATTAAAAAGAATTGCCAACAAACCTCGGTATATATTAAACTGCAATAAAACTACGTTTAGACCAACAACTACTGTAGAACATAACAAAAACGCCAAAACTCTTTTCTTAGGCAAATCTACATTGAACATAACCTGAAAATATAAATACATGACCAAGGAACCGATAAAAACAATCAGGAAATTATAGAATGCCGGCATATGAACACTTCCTTCCTTCTGCTCTGATTTCTACTCAATTTAAAAATACAAATTCATGCGGCCCTCAATAAGTCAATTTTTAAGTCGTTAGCTGATTCAACTTCTGATAAGTTTCCGTCAGCATATGACCCATTAATGCGTCTTTAAATTCTTCATCATCAAGCACCTTTGCAAAAAACGCCTGATTCTGGTCCATTCTCTCGATGACCTTGCTGATGAAAGCTTTTTCAAATGCATACTTAAAATCTTCAACGGAGTTATTCTTTGCCTTTCGAACCATATCGGGGTCTTTTACGAAATCCTCTTTTATTTGTTCAATTGTCAGTTGGTCTGCCGTAGTAAAATCCGTACCAAACCTTGCATTGAGCCTATCGATAATTGCAGATAGGCTCTCTTTTTCATCCTCTTTCTTTTTAGAGCCGGGGTGATTCACAGGGGGTACGGCTGTATATTCACCACCTGCCTCAAGAGACAAATCACCGTCAAAAATCTTGCTAACCTTGTAATATTCCATTGCTACCTCATCTGATACTTTAACAGCCGATTGCGTCCCCCGTGGCAGTTTGCGCAGTAAAAATGAAAGGTACAGATACAATTTATGCAAATCCACATCCTCAAATGGTGTAATCTGAATGATAAAGGAATACAAGCCTTCAAACTTAACGGCTTGGTCATAAAAAGTGATTTGTATATCCTCATCAGCCGCTTTAAATCTATCAACTGCAATGTCGGTATAATGGTTTAAAATTGCCTTATCCCGTGCAGACTTGTTCTCCTTGGGCTTGTAGAACACCTCAGCAAATTTATTGACTTCATCTGGCATGTAAATGCCAGATGCTCTAAGTTTTGCCTCTATGTCATAAAGCAAGTTTGGTTCTGATACTTCTTCTATGAATGTTGTTTCAAAGTACGGCTTAAAAGAGGCTTGAATATCTTCGGCTTCATTTACAAAGTCGAGAATAAAGGTATCTTTTTTGCCTAGATATGTACGGTTTAGACGCGAAAGCGTCTGGACTGCTTTTACGCCGGTGAGTTTCTTATCCACATACATGGTGTGTAAAAGCGGCTGGTCAAATCCTGTTTGATATTTTTCCGCAACCAGAAGCACTCTGTACTCATCAGTATCAAACTTCTGAGGAGTCTGAGTATCGGCAAATGTATTCATGGAGGATTCCGTATAGTCTTCTCCATCTTTTACCGTCCCAGAGAAGGCAACTAGGGCTTTAAGGTCTGTGTAGCCTTGTTTCTTTATGTAATCATCAAAAGCTATTTTATACCTGACTGCATGAAGCCTAGAACTGGTGACTACCATTGCCTTTGCCCTGCCATCGATTTTGCGAATAGATACTTTGCGGAAATGTTCGATAATGATTTGTGTTTTCTGTGCAATGTTATGGGGATGCAAACTGACAAAGCGTGTCAATGCTTTGGTGGCTTTTGCCTTGTCAAAAGCAGGGTCATCTTCAATTTGCTTAGCAATCTTGAAGTAAGTTGCGTAGGTCGCATAGTTTTTAAGAACATCGAGAATAAAGCCCTCTTCAATGGCTTGACGCATTGAATATAGATGGAACGGTTTAGGCAGCCCATCTGAACCGGGCGTGCCAAACATTTCGAGGGTTTTTGCCTTGGGTGTGGCAGTAAAGGCAAAAAAACTGATATTTGGCTGCTTTCCTGTTTTTCTAATAGCTTTTAGGATTTCTTCATCAGGGTCGTATTCCTGCACTGCTTCCTCTTTTGCTGCAGCTTCAAGGTCACTAATGGCAAGTGTCTCCGTCAATGCACTTATGTTTTTCCCCGTGGTACTTGAATGAGCTTCGTCAATAATGACTGCATACCTGCGCTCACCCAACTCCCCTGCCTTGTCTAACACATAAGGAAATTTTTGCAATGTTGTGATTATGATACGGACACCGCTCTTTAATGCATCTGCAAGCTGGCTCGAGTCATGCTCAATCTTTTCAACAACGCCATGTTTATGTTCAAGCTGATAAATACTCTCCTGCAATTGCCTGTCAAGCACTTTGCGGTCTGTAATCACAATAACGGAGTCAAAGATAACCAAATCTTCTGCATCATGAATACTGGCAAGGCGGTGCGACAACCAAGAGATAGAATTTGTTTTGCCGCTGCCTGCCGAATGCTGGATAAGATAACTTGCTCCCACACCATCCTCCTTGACTTTACTTTCTAATTTGCGTACCGAGTCAAGTTGGTGATAACGGGGAAAGACGATTTTTTGAACGGAAAAGGTTTTGCCGTTTTCATCTTCCCTCTCTTCTGATTCCACAAAAACAAACCGCTTAATGATATCAAGCAGGCTGTCAATTTGCAGGACTTCCTCCCACAGATATGCCGTCTTGAAGCCGTTTGGATTTTCAGGATTGCCGGCACCGTTGTTTTTCCCTTTATTAAAGGGCAGGAAGAACGTCTTCTCTTTGGCAAGGCGGGTTGTCATATATACTTCCGATGTATCAACGGCAAAGAATACGATTGCTCTCTCTTTAAACTGGAAAAGCGGCTGGGTGGGGCTCCTGTCATTACGAAACTGCCATACAGCATTTTGTACGTTTTGTCCGGTGTACTCATTTTTCAGTTCTAATACGACCACAGGAAGGCCATTAACAAAAATGCCCATATCTACAGAGTTTTCGTTTTGGGCACTGTATTTTAGTTGCCGTGTAACGGATATTCTGTTTTTGCCGTAAAGCTCGACCATCTCAGGGTTCATGGAACTTGCCGGCTTAAAGTATGCCAAGTCTAGATACACGCCAAAGTCTTTAATTCCATGGCGCAAAACATCAATCATGCCCCTCATCTGCAGCTCACGATTTAAGCGCAGGATGATTTTGTATTTGTATTGGTCTTTATAAGTTTCTTTCAATTTTTGGAGTTTCTCAGCCTGCGTGTCTTCCAGAAAGTCAAAGAGCATCTTTGTATCAAAGGCATATTCTTTATTATAATCTTGCGGGCTGCCTTTTATATAACCGCTTTTTAGAAGATGGTCTTCAATATATTCCTCAAAAGAAATTTCTGTTAATTCTTTAGGCGTTCGCAACTGCGTCACTCCTTTCAAGGGGCTTGTCTGACCAGTCCCTGACATCGATTTTGCCTGTGACGGCTTCGTAGATGAGGGATTGGCGGTATTCTTTCAGCTTATTAATTATTCTAGTTGTAATCTCAATTGTTTGCTTTATTTCGGCACATTTTCCCATCAAATATCTAGCTATATTGGATTGTGTTTCTGCCGGCGGACAAGATATATATAAATTCTTTATCTTATCAACTGATATCCCTGGCTGTGCTGCTGACTCCGAATATTGATTTAGGTTCATGGATTCAAGCAAAAAATATAGCCATAGTGCCTCATTATCTTTTAGAATACTAACGACAACTGCATGCTCAGAAGCCCAAAATTGTCCTTGCACAAAATGGATATTTCCGCACAACGCACCTTGGCGACCGATTAAAAGAAAATCCCCATCATAATTATAGTTTTCAGTGTATCCTCTTAATCCGTTTCCTCCATACACAGGGTAAGTTCCACTGTCATCTATAAAATTCGAAGTTATAGTGTCTCCACTTTTTAAGTGTGCAATGAGTTTTAATCTCAGAACTTTCCATTTTTCTGGCACTTCCCCTATCCACTCAACCCCCGTATCCTTCATCTTCACATCAGGGTTAAGTCCTTTTGTCACAGCCTCGGTGATGATGGTCTGGCGTTGTTCTTTTAAGAGTTCAATTAGTTTTTCTTTATCGGTAATCAAGGCATCAATTTCGGAGGTTTTAATGTTCAAATAAGATGATATCTGTTTTTGTTCTTCTAGTGGAACAACCACTATGTTAGTGTTTGCTAAATTAAAATTAGAAAGTTCCATGAATGTTGAGCCTTGACCAAGTGCAATAAGCTCCTCTCTTGCCGTTAAGAGAAAGTAATAATAAAATTCTTCATTTAGAGTATTTCTCCGTACAAGGCATTTACAACCTTGATTAACAGACAACGAAACTGCCGCAATTTTTATATATCCTATAGGTGCTCTTGTTGAAATTATTAAGCTATTTACAGGCACTACCGTTGCAGATGAATTTAGCACACCTTGTAAAGAAATTTTTCTTTTTGATTGCTCAATATACTTTGAACCATTTTTACTTAAATCCTCGGGTGTTGCCCAAATTACATTTCCATCATCCCAAAATAATGGCTCATTGCTTTTCGGAGTTCCTCCATTTACAATTTTAAAAGACCTTTTTAACGCAACGGTAAGCCAGTGTTTAGGAATCTCCCCTATCCACTCAACCCCACTGTCTTTATAATCATCATATCTTTTGTACTTCCTCATCACCCCATCACCTTCTTCAGCCTATCAGCAATCTGCTCTTCCATCTCAATAATTTCCTTTGAAATTTCTGCTGACGGACGAAGCGGCGTATATTTATAGAAATGCCGTGTAAAGGGAATTTCATAACCTACCTTGGTCTTTGATTCATCAATCCAAGCGTCAGGAACATGAGGTTTTACTTCCCGTTCAAAATACTCTTTTATATCCTCTTTTAAAGGCACATTCTCATAATCCCGCAGCTCTGTGTCAGGCTCGGGATTTCCTTTTGCATCTACGCAGATATCTGCTGTTTCATCTCGTTCGGCAAGGGCAGCTATAATGGCTTTCTGAACGGCAGTAGGCATTGCCATATTCTCTGCCTTGAAGGTCTTCCGCAAGTCCTTTATGAACTCATCTCTGTTGAGATAGAGCTTGTCTGGCATCTTGCGTAAAGCCAAAATAATCTCCTGCTGTACCTTCTTCCCCTGTTCTATTTCTTGCTCTGCCACAGCGGGGTCTTTTTTCTTTGAAGCGGCAAGGTTAGTAAAGGCGCTTTGTTCAAATAACCTTTGCAGGCGCTCCTCATCAACTTTAAAGTTTAAACGTAGTGGGCGTTCAACTGTAATTTTATAGTAACCAAAATCTCTGTTATCAAAGATTTTGCAGTATTCATTTTGCTTGAAATCACCATAGATGCGGGTCAGGTCATTTTTTTGGTCTTCACAGATTTCATAGCGCTTATTGCCAAGGCTTTTGCGCATTTTTTTGTAAAAATCTACACCATTAACAAGTTGCACTTTCCCTATACGAACCGGCCCTTTTTTCAAATTATCGTTTTTACGGTTTGAGACTATCCAGACATATGTCGCAATCCCTGTATTGTAAAAGATTTGTTCCGGCAAAGCAATAATGGCTTCAAGCCAGTCATTTTCAATTATCCATTTGCGGATTTCCGATTCCCCGGAGCCGGCATCCCCAGTGAAAAGGGGAGAACCATTAAATACGATGGCAATGCGGCTGCCCTTTTCATCTTGGCGCATTTTGGAGATTAGATGCTGTAAAAAAAGCAAAGAGCCATCAGATATACGCGGCAGTCCCGCACCAAACCGTCCTGCAAAGCCCTTGTTCTCATGCTCTTCCAATACGACTTTCTGTGCCTTTTTCCATTCCACACCAAATGGGGGATTTGTTAGCAAATAGCGATAGGTTTTACCCTTATGACCATCGTCTGTAAAACTATCCCCGAGCACAATATTGCCGGCGTTCTGACCCTTGATGAGCATATCCGCCTTACAAATCGCATAGGACTGCGGGTTTAGCTCTTGCCCAAACACTTCAACTTGAGCATCAAGGTTTAGCTGTTTAATGTGATTTTCTGCAACTGAGAGCATACCACCCGTTCCGCAGGCGGGGTCAAATACGGTGGTTATATGCCCTTCTTTAGTCAATTCGTCTGTCTCTTCCACTAAAAGAATATTTACCATCAACTCAATAACTTCACGCGGTGTATAGTGGTCCCCTGCTTCCCCATGTTCGGAAAAACGGCGAATTAACTCTTCAAATACATAGCCCATTTCCTGATTGGAAACAACATCAGGATGAAGGTTAATTTTATTAAACTGTGCTATTACAAGATAAAGCAGATTATTATTGCTTAGTTTTTCAATCTGCTTATCAAACTCGAAATGCTCAATGATTTCCCGCGCATTCTTTGAGAAGCCGTTTATGTAGTTCCGAAGATTACTTGCAATATTATCCGGCTCAGCAAGCAGTTTGCTAAAATCATACAAGCTGATGTTGTTAAACTGCTGCCCTGTAATATTGTTAAGTATTGGGCCAGTGTTTTGCAGATTCATTCTCTTTAATTGCTCGTATTTGTCCAATACTACTTTTTTTGTTGGTTCAAGAACACAGTCAAAGCGGCGCAAGACGGCAAACGGCAATATGACATCGCCGTACTGTTCTTTTTTGTATGGGCCACGGAGAAGCTCTGCAATGCTCCAGATAAATGATACTTTTTCTTGGAAGTTGGTCATTTTGTCACCTCGCCATATTTATGCACTCTCACAAATTCGATAAATTCTGCAAATTTCCTTTATCTTCTTGTTATTGGCTATACTCTTAGATAATCTTTCATCAAAAACGCCAAATATTTTAACTTGACCTTAATCACTATCTTTTTTTATGCTAAAGACAGACCCATTATGGTGATTTTAAACTTAAGGAAGGAGAATTGAAAATATATGAAACGGAGGTTATATATACGACAAGAAAGCCATGACTAGCCATGACAAGATGAGGCGTTGTAGCTAATAGGAAAACCCCGAGGCGGACTTTATCGGGCAATGTTCCGGCAAAACATTGAGAAAAAAATTGCCACTGTCATTTCCGCAATGGAGCTTGCAATCTGCAAGCATATGACTTGCGCCGCTGCTGTTAAGCTATCTGCTTAATAGCAGCACCTGCAATTTAAGGGGTATGCGCACACCAGTACTCAACAGACTTACAGAAATATATCGGTATAAGGATGCCATAGCCATGGCTTCGGTTAGGCTGTCTCTGTTTTGACCGGAGGGAAAATAGAGACAGCCTTAAGCCGAGATTCAAAAAGCACTTTGTTTATCAGGATTAATACGTTTTTGACAGGCAGATAATTGAGGAAAACGCGAGAAACAGCATAGCTTACATAGGGCATACTCTGCCCTTTTTATATTTACGCCGGAAGGGAGGGCACCAATGAACACCGGCATAAAAAGCAATTTGGAAAGACAAGTCAAAAGTATCCACAAAAATACCCGGGAAAACAGTTACGGAACGCGCGACCGTTATCTTGAGGCAACGAAGCGGTTTTGTGATTTCCTTGCCAATGAATTTAGGCTGCAGAAATTTGCCAATGTGCAAGAAAAGCATCTTATAAGATATGTTGAACAACTAAAAAAAACTGGAGCATCCCCAAGCACCATCCAGACTGACCTGTCTGGTATTCGTTTCTTTCATCAGCGAAGTAACTCCAAGCATACTTTACCTGAAAACTCTAAACTCAATTTGGAAAAAAGAGGCCTAGGCAGAGAAGACAAGAGCTGGACTAAGCAAGAAATACAGCAAGCCAGAGAAATGGCAAAAGAGGCAGGACGGCATGATGTGCGCCTAGCTATTTCGTTTGCCGAAAAATTTGGAGCCAGAATTGAAGGGGTTTGCACCGTTACCGTCAAGGACTTAAAAGATGCGCTGCTAGTTACAAATGAGGTTAGACTTGTTGAAAAAGGCGGTAAGGAAAGGTTCGTGCCGGTTGTAAACAACGAACAGCGGCAATTATTAAAAGATTGTATCGCGCATGCCGAAACCAAAGGGCGCAGCGGGCAAGTGCCATTTCTAAGCGATAGCAGGAAACACGGTGTTCGGAATCAGAAAGCAAGCATCCAAAATTGGATAGTAAATCACAGAGACAAGTTCATCGACAATTCCCGTGCGCATATCTCCCGTTGGCAATCAGTCACGCAACAGTTGCGAACACAGTTTGGGCTAAAACCGCGTTCAGGAAAAATTACATTTCACGGCCTGCGCCACACTTATTGCCAAAATAGAATTGAGGAGTTGGAAAGACAGGGTTTCTCAAAGAAGACCATTGATTTACAGGTTTCAAGAGAAATGGGGCATCATCGTGCAGATGTAACTCGGCTTTACCGCAATACGTTTAAGTAGTTTGGCAGAAAAGATTTTTCAAGAGAATCCGCAATGCCTTAAAACCAAAAAACCAATCAAACCGTTAAGAGCCAGCAAATACAAATTGCTGGCTTTTTACTTGAAATTGTATTTTATCTTTGTCTAAACTGCAGACATATCTGCATCTCGAAAGGAGGTGATTAACGCCATGACAGCATTACAGCAAATCAATAAAAAGAATCTGTCGATAGTTATGGATGGGCGGAATATTCCCCTACCCGCTTATGTGAGCCGTGCTGCAAGCACATATTTCTTTGACACTGCTTTACTTGTTCTTAAAAAGCGTTGTCATATATGCGAGCAGTTTTTTGATATTGAGCAGTTGAATGAAGGAATCTGGCAGGACATTCACGATGAGAGAAAATACCGCAAAGTATCGTCTGGTTACAGTTCTTACTGTATTCACTGTATTGACAAAAAGAAGTCCAGACAATCCAAAAAGGGAGAAATAATTAAAGTGACTTTCCACTTAGAGCAGGAAATCAGCCGTTTTATAAAGATTAAATCAACCCTTGAGGGCATTTCCTATTCGGAGTATATAAGCAGGCTTGTCAAAACGGATAAACAGTTAACAGACTTAAAAAAACTATTGTAAGCCTTTACACAGCCCTGCGGCTCTACCTAGCCCGCAGGGCTGTTCATAGACCCCTCTATTTTGACCTGTGAGGCGTGAAACAAGGCAACCTATAATAACCATGACCCCTCATTTTTTTCAACCGTCCTGTAGGGGAAATTTACAGGGAGTTATCGCTTATTAAAACTGAGATAGGTTAGAAGCAAGAAAAGCGTCCCCAAGCACCTGAGGGCATTTCTTATTCGGAGTATATAAGCAGGCTTGTCAAAACGGATAAACAAGTAACAGCCAAATACGCTGAGCATGCAGCATCATCAGGAAACATCTTTGCGAATTCTCGGTATGTATTTGGGTAGCTGGCACGTTGTGTTTCCGTCAATCTGTTTTTGTGTACGCATTACAGACAGCTTAAAAAACGTGCACTGTACCAGCTATAAATATTTCATGAAATAAAACCAACAAGCTAAAAAAACATACGCAAGCTGGCAACCATATTATAAGACCTTTCAAAATGCGATGTTTACTTTTGGCTATATTATTAAATTTATAGAAAGCTGTACACGCTAAAACCATTGGAATCGTACCCACGCCTAACGCAACAGCTATAGACGTGTTAAAAACAAAAGGCATCAATAAGCTAATATATGAACCATGCCAAAGACCTTCCCAGAATGCGTAATTACAGTAAATAGAATATGCCGCTAAAATTAAAACACAAATCGCACAGAAGGAATATATGCCATAAATAGTTATTCCCACATTCGATGTTAAATTTTTAGCTTTAAAATCAATTTTATTGACCATAATTTAGACCCTTTCCACTACTTTTCTTAATTACTATTTTACCATATTTTAAGTGTTTGTAAGTCTCCCCATAAAAATACTTGAAAATATCAAAAATGATGTTTTACCATCTCACCATCAATACATCAAAGCTAAAGGATGGTGGTTAGATGGGGAGAAGTATTTCTGCTCTTTCTATTGCACTTAATGAAATGCCCGGTAATTTTAAAAATGAAGTCAAGAAAATATTAGATGATGACGCTAGACCAAATAGAAAAATAGACCTGATTGAGCAAGCAGAGTTATCAGCAAAATTTGTCCATACGCAGGATGACCGCCTAATTGCCTTGACACTACTACGAGGCAAAGAAATGCCGCATTATCATGTAAAGTATCAAGATTTAGTTAAAAATATTTGGAAGTTTACAGATATCGCAGATGCATATTGTTCGGTAAACTCATTTTCTAGAATACCACGAAGTATAGAATATCTCTGGAAACTAAATGCATTTTACTGTGATATCGATTTTTATAATGAAAAGAGCTTAAAACACATGACAACACATCAAGTCTTAAAGATTTTACGGGAGGAGTATTTTGACAAAGTGGTGCCTCTGCCCAACCTGATAATAAGTTCCGGCCGGGGACTGAACTTATTCTGGGTAATTGAGCCGGTCCCAGCAACAAAAAAAGCGTTTAATATGTGGAGAAAACTACAAGATAAATTCCTAGAATTGTTGTTGCCCCTCGGAGCCGATGCTAACAGTATAGATGCTGCAAGAATATTTCGTATTCCGGGTAGCCTAAACAGCAAGAGCCAACAAAATGTTCAGATTCTGGAACATAACCCAGTTAAATTTACGATGAGAGAGCTTGGGAATAAATATTTACCCCCTCTTGTCAAACTTGTTAAAACGAAAAAAATTAATGGCTGGAAACCGCAAGCCTTTGAAAAACAGAAAAGAAAAAGCTTCTTCAATTTGCGAACTCTGCATTACAACAGAATACAGGACATTGTTAAGCTGCAGGAAATGCGTGTCGCAAAAAATGACCCTGACATGAAGGAAGGACTGCGGGATGTTATGTGTTTCCTGTACTGTTATTGGTGCTATTGCTATTACCGCGATGAATCTAGAGTAAAAATAGAACTAGACAAATTTAATGCGAATTTTATCGAACCATTAGAGCAAAAGGAACTAAAATATAAAATTGAAGCTAATAAATCCTATGAAAAATGGTCATTAAATTTTGATGAACAGGGAAATATCCGGAGTCAAAATAATGACAGTAAATATAAATACAAGGGTTACAACTACTCAAACACTACACTGATTAAGTTATTGAAAATAAGTCTGGAAGAGCAAACACATCTTTCAACTATCATTTCCAAAGAAGAGAAGAAGCACCGTTATGAGATTCGTCAAGCCACTAAAAAAGGAGAGCTAGGTCCTTCCAAGAGAGAACGAGAAAAACAAGCCAACATGAAAAAAGTCCAAGCAGCAAAATTTGAATATCCCTATTATTCACAGCAAAAAATCGCAGATATCACTGGGATAAGCCGGTCTCATGTTTCAAAAATCTTAAAAATGTTAAATAATGGCAAAAAATGTTCCTGAATTTTTTCTTTAAACAGGGGGGGGGTTCCTATGCTAGTACCAAAGGATATCCCCCTTACTGCTGTAAAATTCGAGGTTCTCATATTGGTATGTTAAAATCCTTAAATGCCGATAGAGCAGACAGTGCAATACGTTTTTCATACTAACAGTTTCTTTTTGGTGATAGGAGTCTTGAGAGAGGAATGATAATGCAGTAAAATGGCAGAAAGAGGTCTTGTTAAAGAATCATTCAAAAAAAGTTTGGTTAGGTGGCGGCTTGCAGTTGCCCGCCCTCCTATACCATTATACAAACCGACATGGCATGCGGCGGACTAGAATTAAGAAGGCAACTGGAAAATCTCCAAAGCCAAATCCTGAGTATTACTTTAAATAACGGGTGATATTTGCCCTTACGTTTTACTATCTATTAAAAGCTGGCAAAACCACATATGGGGATGAAGAGCATTCACTGCGATTCTCCCTCTTCTGACATATTCCTAACCGCTATTCGAGCAGATTCAAAATAAGGAGGATGGATTAAATGGATGTCTCAATTGGGATAGCTACAGGTTTGATTGGTCTTACGGCTTTTACTGTCTGTTTAATTTGGCTTGGGCTTAATAGTGTAAAAAATATTTCCATTGAAATTCCTGCTAGATTATTGTTTTTTTCTCTTATCATTTGCATTGTCGGCTACCTTCTTACACCTACTGGTACGGCAAACCTACGGTTAATTGGTAGCTACATTTTCAAATAAACATTTGATTATGCTAGATATGTTTTACATCTATGCTTCCGGTGTGCCGGGAGCGCGGACTCGTATAATATGGTTGATGAAAGGTCTGACAAAGAAGTAGGCTGGCGAAGAGGAAAAAAGCGCAGGGAGAGTTACAGTTGTTCTAGGAACCTCAACATCAACAATATTTAAGAAAAAGCCAACATATAAAATCAGAAAAACAATCTGGGGGAGAAGTGTGCGCGTATAAACCTCGTACCAAGAACGTGAAAGCGACAAACGTACATAAAAAACGTGGAACATAACCAAGACCAACACAGCAAAAACTGGCATGGCATAAGCCGACACGGCCACAGCCAATGGTATCGGCCACATAACTATTAGATTATTCACTATAATTATGATTCCTACCAAAACAAAAACGACTTTGCCACCCTTAAATGATAGCCAATGCAATTCGATAAAAGATATACTATGGTAAATAATCATACAAATTACTTGCCCGAACAAAATAGTCGCCAAAAAAAGGGGATATGATATTGCTAAATATGGCGGTCCCCATAATGTAAAATATAAAATACTCAAAATAGCACTCGGAACAAGAATAGAGGCAACTTCCCGCCAGAGCGGAACTTGCTCATTGCGAATGAGAGCAAACAAGATAATCATCCTCCCTAAGTTCATATGTGAGATAAGTTTTAAATTTTCAGTCCAATGGTGAAGTTTAGACTGAGACTTTTTTGACTCTTAATCATAAAAGAATCTATGGTCAGCAATATTCGCCAATCCTTAATTAGGCAGTTGTCAGCCTTCAGTCCTTTTCTTCCGCGTAACCAGCAATACTCTTGCAAAACTAACAACAAAAAACGCTGTTATCATAAGAATGCTATACACCATGACATACACCGGTTCTTGTAATTGTTGTGCCAGTAAAGCCCTGTAAATATATACTGGAAAAAATGGCCTTTGTGGCGGGATATTAGGTACATCCAAGGCTACCAATATCACAATTATCGTCTCAACTACTGCCACAACAGCGAAACCGCCCCACCAAGGAAGCTCGCCGACTGGGAGGAAGAAGTGTTTAGCTTTGGTTTTTCCTAAATTGTCCTGTGGAGATGACCCGGTTTTTGCGGCCCATATTCCGGCCTTTTGTCCAAGAAATTCTGGGACAATAATCAGTAGAAAAACAAGCAACAGAAGTACCACTACAAATAGAAACACCTGACCTATTATGTCCATAAGAAAGCAACACTCCTAAATAAAATTAATACATTCACAGGCTACCCTGCTAAGCCAAGGCAGCCTGTGAACCATTTCTTTAGAGGAACATCTAGGGACGCAGCCCAAAAAACTGACCAAACCTTTGAGCGCATTCACTGCTGAGAATATCAGACCTTCATCGACTACACAATATGCAATTACCTTGTACCCAGTCATAGTTTGCGCCTCCCCTACTATCGGTCAGGGAAATTTATAAGACGCATAGCCTTCTTCTGCCAATGCTTTATCGCTCATTACGACATTGCCCCCTTTCATTAATACTAAACATAAATACTAAACATAAATTTGATATTGTATTATAAACTCAAACAAAACACAATCATAATTTCCAGTTTCATGGAGGGCTTGCAAGTATCGTTTAGTCAATTTAAGCGACAAACCAAAAGTATAGCAAGCTGAATTGCTTGAGTTTACTGCATTTAAGGTGTGTTATGTTTAGTCCTTTTCAGAAGAAATGCCGTTGGCTTGTTGTGCTATTGCCAAAGCAGTTCAGGACTGGGAAAATTGTTTAGTGGCAATTCAATTTCTTTACCTGTAAAACGGTTGTTTATATTTTTTTATATTTGACAGGAGAAATTTTGACATGGTTATTTTGCGAACACCACGTTTGTACATGCGGAAAATACAAACAGATGATTATAGTTCTGTCTGCTCAATTTTGCAGGACATTGATGTCATGTATGCTTGGGAACATGCCTTTTCTGATAAGGAAGTAGTGCAGTGGATTGACAATAATATTATGAGATATAATAGGGACGGTTATAGTTACTGGGCAGTAATAGAAAAGGCATCTGATAAGTTAATTGGAGTGACCGGGTTAATTTCTGAACAAGCAGATGATGAAAACTATGTCGGGGTTGGCTATATTTATCAAAAATCACATTGGGGAAACGGGTATGCCTTTGAAGCCGCTTCTGCTTGTTTTGATTATGCTTTTAATATTTTGCATCTAAATGAAATTACGGCGCAAATTCGACCGGAGAATACGGCTTCAAGAAAAGTGGCTGAAAGACTTGGCATGTCTATAAAGAAGCAGTTTATTAGACGTTATAAAAACAAAGACATACCTCATCTTCTTTATAGCCGTACAATATAGCATTGTTTTTGTCGCAATTTATATCAACAATGTTAAGCTATAAATTCCAATTTATCAGTGAATTATGAAAATCCCGGGATAAAGTCCTAGTCTGGTGTTTAAAAACGGCTTAAGGTCCTCATAGCTATTTTTTATTTGCTTCTCCGCGTCAATGCTATTATTTTAATATTTTTGTTAATTTTGTGTTGCCTGAGTCAATTTCCAAAAACTGTTATCTCTGCAGACAGGCCCTCCCTGCAGCGCAGGTCAAGCCTCCTTTGCACGCCTACGAACTATAATATTCAGCTTATGTCCATAAATAGTATTGATTTTGAATTGCCTCAAATGTGCGTCAATAAAAAAGAGCCTTTGTTTCCGAGGAGACAAAGGCATTGATTTGAAAGTTTCCCGGTTATAAAATGACTTACCAGTGAATTGCAGTGCGATTTTGCTGTTTTGCACCTCAAAACGGAACCCGTTAGCATTCTTCCATTGGTACTAAGTGCTTGTCCAAGTGTAAACATAATGGGGTTGCTGTTGCTAATACCGCCCGAAGTACAAGAATCTGCCCAACCATGACAAGAAAAACGCATTTGACCCTGAAAAGTACCTGTCCATATGTTGACACTTTCGAATATTATGAGATTGGAGGAAATATGAAAGCAGAAACACACGCAGTCAATTAAGGCGGTGGGGGCTTCGAAACTATTGATTGGCTTAAGGCGCATAAAAATATGTATTAGCATCACATTTTCTGGCTACCATAAAATTTGAATCATTCAGAGCTTTCTTTATCAAATCTTTCTTGTTTGGAATGTGAAGCGTAGGGACATTCATCATAGAATCGCGAAACTTTGGTAAATTGCTCCACAAGTCCGTGATTTGTTTTTTGAATTTTTTCTCTGAGGTTACAATATCACTTTTCTCGCTATACTCTGGATATACAACAATAACAGGCAATCCTTTGGTATTGATGCCATAGTCGATTTCTTCCCGCAAAGCACGGCTATTCTTAGTAATCGAACTCAAAAACAATACAATATTTTTTGAATTATTTATCCTGTCATGCAAGCGAGGTTTTAGTGTGCTTTCCCAATCGCTACCATCTCTGACATTGTAATTTTTGTTATGGGAATCATTAAAGGGAAAATCGCTGTCTGCGGCTTTCCATGCTCTAAGCAGATTGTATGATATAAAATCTTTGGTTGCAGATGCACCTAAATTACTTTCGCTAAAAGGCTCCTCGACATAAAATGCTGAGTAATTTCCGTTTCTATAAGACACTACAGTCCCCACCTTTCAAATAATAAAAATTTATTCGGTCTTTCTTATCGGGATGAATAATAATAGTTACCTGCGCTGGATGTGTAAATTTAATTCGACTGATTTTAAATGACCATATTAATATTTCGAGAAGCTCTTGGTCATTAATCATATCGTAGCCGCGAAACCGAGTTATTCCTGAACCAAACAAAGGAATTGTAACTGAACGACCTGCGTAAACTCTGTCCACATCACTCCAAAAATTGACCAAAAATTCCAAATAATCTGGCATATACAAGTATGCTTTATTTTGGTCATCGAATCGGGAAAATGCGGTTATTAGATATTCCTGATTGTAAAGCAGTACGGAGCCTAATTTATATCTTACAGTCTTTCCATTTTTTCGTGTGATATTTTTTTCTATAATCCTTTCTTGCATATAAATGTCGTCTTTGATAAGTGTATTCAACGCATCAATGTCATTAACCTTTTGATTAATAAACTTCCCGTTAAGGGTGCTGGACGCAATAACAACTTCATCTACCTGTGTGTCGAAATATTCATTAAAAGCTATTGCTTTAAGGCCCGGTTCACTAAAAATATCACCGGTTTTGACTTCGACTATAGAGTTATTTATGCGTATTTTTTGGCATAAAATTTTGTTTGCCCAGTACCACATTATTATGTAACCTAAAATTAATAATCCGACAAATCCATAGCCTAGTTGAGGCTTACTTTTATCGGGAATATCAGCAAAAATCAAAACAAGAGAGAATATAATGTTAACCGCTGAGACTGCTGAGGCAAATTGCTTGAGTAACTGTTTATTGAGTAAAGTAACCTTGATTTTCTTAACATTGAACACCCCCCTTTGTAAAGCAAATTTTGATTTGTGAAAAGAATTAATCCATAGCTGCGCATCTCACGATTGCCCCCCGTAACCTCCTAAAGCATATCTTACCTAAATTCCACGTGTAATTTTCATTCACATGAATTAATATGATTTTACGAAGAATCTAGACCGTTACATGAATATTTTACTATTTCTGCCATCACCTTTCAATCATTTTTGACAATTTATATTTTTCAAATTCCTACTCGCGAATGTTTATTAAACTCTGTGAGTTATCCACAGAGCACCGCTCGTTTTTTTGATTAATCTACTTGTTTTTCTTGCCGCCAAAATCATTGAAACTGCTGGGTATGTGATTATGAAGCTGTCAGAAAATTATCCTTAAAAGGGGAAGTGTATAAAAAATCTTGGCATAAAAAGTCCATAAATAGTATTGATTTTGGAATTGCCTCGAATGTGCGTCAATAAAAAAGAGCCTTTGTTTCCGAGGAGACAAAGGCATTGATTTGAAAGTTTCCCGGTTATAAAATGACTTACCAGTGAATTGCAGTGCGATTTTGCTGTTTTGCACCTCAAAACGGAACCCGTTACTTTCACAGGCTATCTACTTTAGAGCTAAGGTAGCCTGCACCATTTCTTTAGAGGAACAATTAGGGGCGAAGCCCAAAGAACTGACCAAACCTTTGAGCGCATTCACTGCTGAGAATATCGGACCGTCATCGACTACACAATATGCAATTACCTTGTACCCAGTCATAGTTTGCGCCTCCCCTACTATCGGTCAGGGAAATTTATAAGACGCATAGCCTTCTTCTGTTTCAACCTTAATCACCGGCTGTCCGTCAATCACTCGTGCTTCTGCATCAAGGTACTGAATTTTCTGCGCAATCTTTTCTTGGTCTTCAATTGGAAACAGTTGCCTTCTTGTAAAGAATTTATCATGGCACATCTTCCCCGGTCAATGCTGTTATTGTAATATTTCTGTTAATTTTGCGCTATCTGAATTGCTTTACAATAATTATCATTTTGCAGTGTGATTTTGCCACTTTGCACATTATACGGCCCGTTGCTTTGGAGAGCTACTACGCACAGGACTGATTTATTGCTTAAAAAGACTCGAAAAAGAGGGTTTTCTGCAAAAAATCAACCACGGCAAACCCCAAGCGGGGCGGGCGATTGTGGCACCTCCAGAGGAGGGGGTACGAACGTAACGTTCACCCCCCCAAACAGATATATGTAACCCTTCAAGTTTTTTCACTTTTTTGCAAAAAAAAAGCGGAAACATGGTGAGTGTTTCCGTAAAAGTAAATATTCTACGTAGTTCCTTTAACAATCCAGCGGATAGCTGTCTTTATATCATTCTCAACCGAGTTCTCCATCTTTAACACTAGGAATCCGGGAGTCATCACCAATGTGATACCATGCATTGCAAGTTGTCCTTTCGCAAGTATCAGTCCTTTTGTAGCATTATAATTTGCCGCTACTCCAATAGAATCAATTTGAACCGTTTTTCCACTCTTAACATGACCTACGATGGAACTTTTCAACAAACTAGGTGCTGTCTTACCGCCTACCCTCAGTTCAATGTTGTTTTCCATTTAAATCTAATCCTCCTTCGTCTTTTAATAAACCATTTATCTCTATAAACTCATCATGACATTGGAATCTTGGACTTTTCAAGTTATTTTTAAAAATTTTTTATCATTTACAACAGTTTTTTTCAAATAGTTTTCAACACTTATGTAAATATCCTTAACCGGCAGGCTTTTCGCTTGGTCGGTTTAATGCTGTTATAAAGTGCTATGCTTATTGGGTTTCTGTCTTTCCCACTATTTATATCAGTACGCCAAAATCCCTAAAACCCATAAGAACAGACGAAATAAGGGTTCTTGCCACTTTACTCATTTTTTTCGGATGGTGTTATCTGTAAGCCAAAATCCCCCCAAACAAAAAGGCAGACGGAATAAGGGTTTTTGACTAATGAGGAATGATAGCTAGAGTAATGACGATATAGCCAAATATTATTAAGTATAAATCGAAGGTGTTTCATCTAGAAAACGGCCGCAAATAAAAAATGTGCCCTCCAGCGAAGGAAGACACATTCTCGATTTATATAATTAACACGTCAAATTCCTTGTGCTGATTGACGGCCACTTAAGTATCCTTGCATGGAAGGCATGGATTTTGTAACATCCTTGTACTGATTGACGCTCAATTTAATATATTTACTCAAAGTCTTGATATCTTTATGACCGGTATATTCGGCAATCTCAATTATTGAGTGTCCTGCTACTGCAAGATGGGTGCAAAATGAATTGCGAAAAATATGCGGCGTTATACTGAATTCTTGCTGGATTCCTGCAAGTTTAGCGTACTTTAAAAATAATCGGTTCACAGTTTTTAAGGAAATTTTAAGTCCCTTTTCACCACAGAATACCGGAGCATTGGGTTTAGGGTATTTCGACTGACAATGCATGCACTCCAGATAATAATCCATTAAAAGAGTGCACAGGTCATCTTTGATTTTAAGCGTGTCATAGCTAGAGACCTTGGTGCGTTTCAACAGGAGCGTTTTTCTTTCGAAATTAATTTGACCCCAAGTGAGATTGGCCGCCTCTTCCCTTCTACAACCGATGAAAGCATATGTGGCAAGTAATGCCGCGTCTCGGTTTGCATTTACATCACCCTCGCATTTTGCTGTTGCAATAATTTGGTACATTTCATCAAATGTCAGAAAATGGGGGCTTTTATCAGTTGGTTGTTTTTTCTGCTTAAACCTGCCCATCAGATTCACTTCGAGCAATCCATTGTCTGCCAAAAAAGTGAAGTACTTGGAAAGACTGTTCATTTTTCTGTCAATTGTAGTCAGTTTGAAACCTTTTTTCAGCAGACTATCTCTATAGATGGTGATATATTGGAACTTTATCTTCTCCAAAGAGCTAATTTTTCTCTCTTCTTCAAGAAAGATAAGAAATTTTTCTACATCTGAGCCGTATGCACTCACGGTGCTCTTTCTTAAGCCTTCTCCCATTTGTGTATTCCGAAAGAATACCAGACTTTCCATAAATTCTTTTGATTTCATATAACATTTCCCCTTATCTATATATAATAAACTGCTCTTTCGAGGCAGATAGTTCAAACAAGTTATCAATTAGCAAGTGGTGCTCTTATGTTTTCTCTTATATATAAAGGTCTTAAAAGATTTGCTATTTCCTCTTTCGTGTTTTAATTAAGTAAACGGCTCTCACCTCTCTTCATATGGAAATGCGATGCTATGCCTGCAAGCGACGATACCGCTTGTAGAGAAGGCCCCTCAGCATTTACGAGGGATTTTCAGTTTTCAAGGAGCTATTTTTGCTATATTCTTGAGCTGTGTCCATATTCTAATATAATTTTAGCAATAAAGCGCGGACTTTTTGTCCGAGTGTTATTTTAAGAAAAATTTTACTAACAAAGCGAAATTTGCTATAATTTTGCTAAGCTCTGGATGTTTACGCCGCTGTTTTTTTTAATACAGTTTAGATTTGGGAGTGAGAGAATGGACAAAGAAGAACTACTGAAACATAAACTCATTTTTGAGTCGTTGGGAAGAGACTATTTCACAACTCACTCCATGCCTGAAATGAATTGTTTTGGCAATGTACTATATAACCTAGCTTTTCACAAAGAACAATTCGCAAAAGACATTCCCATAAACCCTAAAGTGTTTCATAAATACCTCGCCCAACTTATAGATAAGAAAGGTGTCAATTACTCCTACGTATGGAACGAGGCTGGAATAGATAGTTCTATTTTTTCAAAATATATTTCTGGCAAAAGGCGTCCAACAAAGCGCTCCCTATTACGCATCATATTTGCACTTAAGCTTTCTGCGGAGGAAGCCGTCGAACTCTTGAAACTAAACGGCATGGCGCTTGATGAAAATAACTTGCAGGACAATGTTCTTTTGTATTCTCTCAAAGAAGGATTTTCTTTTGATGAAACAATAGATTTCCTAAAGTGTTACCAACTTGTTGTCTTTGAGTAAAGTAGCAGAAAGTAACACATGTTCTTATTTTAGAGAAAATTATCGTGGCAAAAATTTTATTGGCTATAAAAAAGGAATTTCTAAACTGTTGCAGAATATACATAACGAAGCATAAAAGGGAATAGTGTTACTCAACGGGAGCTCGGCTTATAAGCCTGACTGGTGTCCTATAATGCAAAAAGCACCGCGTCAAAAACGCGATGCCTCAAGGGACAATGCAGAGCAGGCCTATAAGCCGAGTTCTGTTCCCCTTGCGGGGCGGCAATCATCTCTCTGGGGTGGCAGTTGCCTGACACCTCTAGCGACCTAACCCGGGAGATCGGCGAGCAACGTCAACTCTCCTCTATTTGGTCTTGCTCCGGGTGGGGTTTGCCTAGCCGGCCAGTCGCCTGACCGCTGGTGCGCTCTTACCGCACCGTTTCATCCTTACTCCTCCTAGATGTTGGAAATTGGAAGTTGGAAATTGGATCTAAGCTCTTCTGCCCTGAAAATAGCCACCAACAGTCACCTCTGCCCAGCTTATCCCCTCTCCCTGCGGGAGAGGGCTAGTGTGAGGGCCAGCTAAGGCGCATTTTCATCCTTCTGATGATGCCGCGAGCGACATGGGTGTCTATCCAACTTCTAACCTCTAACTTCCAACATCCAAAAAGAGCGGTTTAATTTCTGTGGCACTTTCCTTAAGGTCACCCTCACTGGGCGTTACCCAGCACCCTGCCCTATGGAGCTCGGACTTTCCTCGAGGACATTATGCCCCCGCGACTGCCCAGCCTGCTTTGCATTTTATTGTCTCTAGGAGTAATATTATAGCATGTTCAGCCTCAGAAGTCAAAAGTTAAAAAATGGGAAGAAAATGATTTTGCCCTATTATTGATCATGGGGCAAAAGAATACGGCCACAGTTATCACAATTGATTTTGCAGTCAGGATGATAAAGCTTGGCTTTTACCATGGATGACACGGAGACGCGGCAACCTTGACAAATATCTTTGTCAACTTCTGCAAGAGGCCGTCCAAGAAATTTTTGACGCTGCGCATCATATTCTTCCAGTAACGGCTTTGCTACCTGCATGCTCAGCAACTGCCGCTGCTCCTTGTAATGAAGGATTTCTTCTTTTAATCGGCTGATTTCTTCATTGCCGCTCTTTTGTTTTTCGCGGAGTTTTTGATGCGCATCATTGAATTTGCTCTTGGCTACGGCGACAGCCTTTGTCAATTCTTCTGCTCCCTCCATAGCCATTAGCAATTCTTCCTCCTGTTTTTGCTGCTGAATTTTTAGTGCGGCTGCGCGCTGTTCCAATTTCTCTAACTCCTTTGCGCTTTGCTCTGCGTCACCATAGAGCCTAGCCTGCACTTCTTTATGCTCTTCTACCGCCTCTTGCAGCAGCCCTTCCAAGCTGCGGATCGCTGTTAGTTTTACTTGTAATTTGCCTTCCGCCCGTGCCAACACTTCTTTGGCTGTGCTAGCCTGCTCCTTTAAGTTCTTGAACTCCTCAAAGACAGGGAGTTTTTTTAATGTTTCTTGCAATTTCTCAAGTTTCAGATCGATTTGCTGCAGTTCGAAAAGAATATGCAGTTCTCCCATTAGCTTCCCTCCTCATTTGGCGGATAAAAAAGAACAGGCAAAAGGCACCTGTTCTACAATGTCTTCCATGGAGCTGTACTCACAGCCGAGGCTAATACCTCCACGTCATATCCGTCTTGAGCAAATTTATCCCGTAAATAAGTGCAAAGTACTGGAATAATCACACGTTCTGTTGCGTCATGGCCGGCGTCAATTACAGCTATGCCCATCGCTTCCGCCTCTTTTGCCTGATGATACTTCAAATCACCGGTCACCAAAACATCTGCACCGGCAAACTGTGCGGCTTGGAGCAATTCTCCGCCGCTGCCGCCGCAAACAGCCACCTTTTTTATTTGCTTGGCTTCCCCTGCCAAGCGAAGCGTTGTTAGTTCAAGCTTCTCCTTGACTACGGCGCAAAATTCGTCCAGCGTACAAGCCTGCTCCAGTTTGCCCGTCCTGCCCAACCCGTAAGCTTTCCCTGCGTTTAACAAGGGGTAGAGGTCATAGGCTGCTTCCTCATAGGGATGTGCCTTCAGCATAGCACTAACTACACGCTTACGCAGCTCTGCGGGGTAGATGGTTTCCAGCCGAATTTCAGCTACCCGCTCCAGCTTCCCTTGCTCACCAATGTGAGGGTTTGTCCCTTCCCATGGGATAAATGTGCCTGTGCCAGGCGACTGAAAAGTGCAGTGGCTATAACTGCCTATCCAGCCCGCTCCGGCGGCCGCCAGCGCATCGCGTAATTTATCTTCATGGCCACTCGGGACAAAAACGGCAATTTTCTCGAAACACTGCGTCCCTCTTACTTGCAGCACTTCGAGCTCATGCAAACCTAGCCTTGCCGCCAGAGCGTCGTTGACCCCGCCGCTGACTACATCCAAGTTGGTATGGGACGCATAGATACGCACGCCTGCCGCCAGCGCGGCCGCAAGCAGACGTCCTTGCGGCAGGTCTGTTCGCACTGCCGAAAGTGGACGAAAAATAAAAGGATGGTGGGTGAGAATAAAATCGGCGCCCACACTGCTTGCCTCTGCCAGCACACGCTCATCAAAGTCGAGTGCAACTAACACTTTTTTTACAGTACCATGGCTACTTCCTAACTGTAGTCCAACCTGATCCCAGTCAAAGGCAAGACGTTTAGGCGCCAGCTCTTCAAGATAATGAATCAGCGTCTGTGCCTGCAGTAACACCTGTCAGCACCTCCTCCAAACAGTATAGCTCTCTTGCCACATCCTGAAGTTTGCGGCTTACATCGTCCTTTTCTGCTCTTTGCAGACTATGATATACAACTTTTAGTTTGCGAATTTTGTCTTCCAAAAATGCCGGCAGCAAGGGCGGCTTTTGCTCAAGTAGTCTAGGACCAAGGGAAAGGCGAAACAGATCTTTTTCCTGCTCCTGCCCGGCTTTAGCCAGAATAATCTCATAGAAACGCCTGCCCTCACGTGCCAGTACCTCCTCTGCCAGCGCAAAGCCGTTCTGCGCTAAAAACAGGCGCAAATACGACTCCTCACTCATTGGCTGGAGAATTAACTGCCGCACATCTTTTAGCTTATGTCGGCCATCGCGCAGAATAGTTGCGATGCTCTGTCCACCCATTCCGGCAATCACTACGGTGTCGATTTTGTCAACAGCCGTGATCACATGCAGGCCGTTACCCAGCCGTAAATCAATTTTTTGCAGACAATCAAAAGCGGCGACAGTTTCCTTTGCCTGCTGTAGCGGAGCATGATTCAGCTCACTTGCCACCACCCGCCGACTTATTTTGTTTAAAATAAGATAAACAGGCAGGCAAGCATGATCTGTGCCAATGTCAGCCACTATACTGCCAAGCGGAATTAAATCCGCCATAGCCTGCAAGCGTGGCGTGAGTTTCACCCGAGTCACCTCCGCTAGGATAATTTCCTCTTCTCCCTGCAAGTAAAAAATTAAAAAATTCCTGCTTTTTCAAGAAACTGTGGCGCGAGAAGACAAGCGGGTGATGACGGGTATCCTCAATAAAATCCGAAAAAAAGGAACGGGGCTGCCGCCATCCGTTCCTAGTTCAAGACATAAATTAATTAACCGTCAATGCTTCTTTTGGGCAAACAGAAGCACATAAGCCGCAAGCCTTGCAGCGGTCTTGATTGACCGTAATTTTTTTGGTTTTCAACAAGGTAAGCACATTAGGGTCCGGGCAGGAGAAGACACATAGTTTACAGCCGTTGCACTTTTCTTCGTCTACCTTAACAGCACCATACATTGCTTTATCCTCCTTAACAGACAGCAAATTCGCGGAGTGATGCGCCGGCAGCTTCGACTACTGCCATATTCTGCTCAATCAGCTGGCTGACTTTCTCGTATTTGCTTCTTAACACATCATCCAAAGCAGCTGTCGTACCTGATGCAACAAATTTGCCGCCACCAAACCGTTCCGCCAAGGATTCTTTAAGTGCATCGACAGTGACAAGTTTTGTGACGTTTAAAAAAGCGCCAAGCATAGCCATATTGGTAGCCAATTCTGTCCCGCCCACTTCCAGAGCCACCTTAGTGGCCGGCAGATAGTAGAGCTTTGCATTTAGCTTAGCTAGTGCTTGACAGTCATCGGCACTAATCTCCGGAAAGGCTTCGGCGTTGACGATAACAATACCGTCTTTCTGCAGACCGTCAAAGAAAGGCATGGTGTAGCATTTCCCCATCGTGATTACATGGGGATGAAAAATCATAATCACATTGGGGAAAAGCACTTCCCCCCGTTCATGAATCTGTACCGGGCTAATCCGCACATAACTCTCAGCGGGAGCCAGCCTTTTTTCTGCGCCAAAAAACGGGTTTACCGTACTGACAAGGCCATCACGGGTGGCGGCGGAGCCAAGAATATGGGCGGCGGTAACGACGCCCTGTCCGCCAAGGCCGGACATCCGAATGCTCACTTTTTTATTCATCCTTAGTGCCTCCCTCCATGGCAGCCAGATACTCCTGCGCCTCCGGTGAAATATACTCCCGCATCAGGTATGTGCCGTCCTTCTCGCGCTCCTTGATCCGCTTGATGGTTTCTTGTGGCTTAAATTTAAAGTTGGTGGGACAGGGAGCAAAAATTTGCACATAAGTGGGACCTACTTCCCTTGCTACAAGAATAGCTCGCTTGATCGCTTTGCCCAGCCGCTTGGGATTGGCGGGAGAAACGGCAGCCACATAAACGCAACCTGCTTCTCGAGCCAGCTCCGGCATATTTACTTTTTGGAATTTTTTGCCCTTGGGTGCCATGTAGAGCACTGCGCCCTTGGGCGACATGCCGCTCTCCTGGCCGCCGGTGTTGGCGTAAGCTTCATTGTCCAACATTATTGTCGTGATCAGTTCTCCGCGGAACCAAGACTGCATCACCATATCCAGCCCGATATCTGCCGTAGCGCCGTCGCCAGCGACTACCACCACATCTTTGTGCTTATCGGGGAAACGCAGCTTCAGAGCGCGCTTCAGTCCAGATGCGACTGCGTTCTGGTTGCCAAAAAGAGAATGAATGTTATGAAGCGCCACTTGGGGAAAAGCCAACGCGCTGCAGCCGGTGGAACCTACGATCACCGTATCCTCCGGAGCAGGCAACACGCTCAACGTAAGGCGCAGCGACAGGGCAAGACCACACCCGGCACAAAGAGGATGTTCCTCCAGTAGTTCTTTATGAGAGCCTAAATCGGAAATGCCATAACCCTTGCCGTAAGGGCCTGACGCCACCAGTTCGCGATATTCAGCCGGCATAACATCCTCAAAGGCAGGCGATATGCGAAGGAAATCCTTACTCATTGGCGCACCTCCTGATTTCGTCGAGGATCAGATCTGGGGGCATGGTCATACCGCCAAACACCCTGGGACCGCCCACCACTTTGACTTTTGCTTCCAGCGCTGCCCGAACTTCCCGCGCCAGCCAGCCTACCCGGTTAAACTCCGGGACAATCACCGCTTTAGCATTAGCCGTCATTGCCTTTAACTCCTCTGTGGGGAAAGGCCGCAGGCTCTTTAGTTTCACGAGACCCACATCCAAGCCTTCCTGGCGGGCTGACTCAATCGCTTCCCGGCTTTGCGAAACGGCTGTGCCGGAGGCGACAATCATCACCGGGGCAGTCTCATTTTCAGCTTCCAGCAAGTTGCCGAGATAGTGCGCAATATGCCGGCGGGAACGCTCTGCGGCCGCCAGAATTTCCTGCTGCCAGGAAGCATGGGCCGCATAGCTGATAAAATTACTTTTCATGACAAAGGGATCCCGCATCTGACGGATAGGCGGATTTTCCATATCCATCACAGGAACGGGGGCACTGTAAGGATTGTATGGCGGCAACTTGAGATCAGGCGGAGCAATCTTCACCCGGTCACGAGTATGCGTGATAAAAAAACCGTCCACAAAAACGCCTACCGGAATATGGACATCAGGCTTCTCCGCAATCATAAATGCTTGCAGAATCATGTCGTAGAGGTCCTGGGAGTTTTCCGCGTGCAGCATGATAATGCCGGTATCAAGCATGTAAGCCATTTCCAGCGTATCCGGCTGGATGCTCAGGGGTGAGTTAATGCCGCGGGTCATAAAAGCACAAACGACTGGCAGACGTGCGCCCGCCCACGTCGGAAAGGCTTCAAAGGCGCGGAGCGTGCCTGGTCCGCCGGTGGCGGTAAAAACTCGCACACCGCCCATGGCAGCGCCAGCGACTGACGACATTACGGCAAATTCGTTTTCACCCCGAAAATATTCCTTGATATATCCTTCGGCATAAATATCTCCTACCAGATGCATGCTTTCAGACTGCGGTGTAATCGGATAGGAAATAGCCATGTCAACATTAGCGCGTTTAATCGCTTCCCTTACTGCCTCACTGCCAGTTATAAACTGTTCTTCCCGCTCCGCCTCATTAAACAGATACTCGGGAGCAACAACTCTTTGTTCAATCACGCTGCCTGCTCCCCTTTCATTGACTGAATAATCTCTGTCAGCTTTGCCAGTTCCGGCATACCCATACAACAGAGAGAAATCATCGCGTCCTCATGGCCTGCTTCGCCGCAGAGAGCAATGGTGTAGCAGCTTGTGCCGCCGCGAATAATTTTTAACGCCATATTGGCGTAGTGACAGTGGACACCGATAAAGACGCACACATCAATTTTGTTGTGCCAGATGGTCAGATTGGGGTGGTTGGGATTAATTTCCACGGCAGGATTAATCATCGGATATTTGGGCCGATAATCCGGCATAGGAATAACACGTGCCCCGGCTAGGTCAGCCAGTTTTTTTACTGCCTGCGCCTTTAGCGCCACTCCCTCTTTCCAATCCCAGAGCAGTTGGGGGCCCGGGAAAAAGAAGGGATTTTTTGCACTCAGTAGTTTAGTTGCGATTGCTTGCATAGCTTCTTCTTCCGGAACAATAGCACCCTCAATGAGTGCTTCTCCCTTTTCCGGAAGCAGAATTCCCCGACTGGCGGCTGCCGGCGGCAGATAGCCTTCCGGCCCCACCAGCACTCGATACGGTGTAATTGACAAAACCATCCCTCCATACTGAATCTCTCAGTTTTATTTCTTGTTATAAATTATTTTCTATTATATCTGAAATGTCCACATAATCAATATTGACTTTTTTCAAGAGATATGCTACGGCCTCGGATTTACATGGTAGACGAAGCGAAGTTCTTTTCCCAGTAAGCTTGCGCGTCGTCACTGATAAACTCCTGGAAAGAATAGTAACCCTCCTCTGCCTTTTTCGCGATATTGATTGTCTGCTGTGGCGGGAATTTGAAGTTGGTTGGGCAAGGCGTATAGATCTGCACGTAAGTGGGACCCACTTCTCTGGCGAGCAAAATCGCTTTTCTCACTACCCGGCCAATCTTTTTCGGGCTGGCAACCGTCACCCTCGCACCATAGACACAGCCCGACACTCGTGCCAGCTCAAAAACGGGAATTTTAGCAAAATTCTTCCCCTTCGGCGCCATGTTCAGCACCTGCCCTTCCTGGGTCATGCCGCTCTCTTGTCCGCCGGTATTGCCGTAGACTTCGTTATCCACCATGATGGTGGCAATCTTTTCGCGCCGAAACCAGGAATGAAGCGTCAGGTCGAGGCCAATATCGGCGATGCCGCCATCGCCTACCAACACGACCACATCTTTATCTGTATCTGGATAACGGATTTTCAACATCCTTTTCAAGCCGGAAGCCACCGCATTTTGGTTGCCAAAGGCAGAACAGGAGTAATTTAAAGCGGCTTGGGCGAGACCAAAAAAAGAGCAGCCTGCAGTTCCCACAATCAATGTATCTGCCGGTGCAGGCAGGGAAGCCACCGTAAGGCGCACGCCAAGCGCCACACCACAGCCGGCACAATGCGGATGCTCTGCAATAATTTCTTTAAAAGTACCCAAATCATTGATGGTTTTCGGTGAGGCATAAGGGCCGTCTGCCACTAATTCCAGATATTCCGTAGGCAGCAGGCTCGCAAAAGCAGCCGTCGGCTTAATAACTTTTATCGACATGCCGAACCTCCTTGTTTTTGCTTAGCGAGAGCCTGATAGATTTCCTCCATAATCAGCTCTTTAGGCATAGACATACCGCCAAAGACGCGTGGCCCTGCTACCACCCGCTGATTATCGCAAATTGCCGCTTTGATTTCCCTGGCAAGCCAGCCCCCCGCATTAAATTCAGGAACAACAATCAACTCCGCTTTTTCCGTTGCCGCCACAATTTCTGCTTCCGGAAACGGGCGAATAGACTTGATTTTGATCAAACCCACAGATAGCCCTGCTTCCTGCAACGCCTGCAAAGCTTCCCTCCCCTGAGAAACGGCGGTGCCTGATGCGGCAATAAATATCTTCGCGTCCGGATTTTCCACTTCCAATAAGCCGCCGAGATAGCGTTTAATATATCTGCGCGCTCTGTCGGCAGCGGCAATAACTTCCTGATGCCAACTGGCGTTCGCGGCATAACTGATAAAATTGCTTTTATTAAGGAGAGGATCCCTTGTAATTCTCAATGGAGGAGTTTCCATGTCAAAAGCCGGCACAGGTGCTTTCTCGCAGTTATAGGGTTCAAGCATCAGCTCTGCAGACGGAAGGAGCACCGCATCTCGAGTGTGCGTAACAAAAAAACCGTCGACAAAGACCCCCACCGGCAAGTGCACATCCGGGTATTCCGCAATGACATATGCTTTAAGCAACATATCAAAGAAATCCTGACCATCTTCCGCATGAAACATGAGCATCCCTGTATCAAGCAACATGCTCATTTCAATATTTTCCGGCTGAATTGACGTGGGCAAGGCAACGCCACGGCACATGAAGGCACAGACGATGGGCTGGCGGGCGCCTGCCCACACCGGAAACATTTCCATGGCACGCAGTGTGCCGGGTCCACTGGTGGCAGTGAAAACCCGACCTCCGCCTAAAGCGGCGCCATGAATAGCTGCCATCACGGCAAATTCGTTCTCCGCCCTAAAATAATCTTTCAAATAACCTTGCGCGTACAAATCACCTACCAGATGCATGCTTTCACTCTGAGGAGTAATCGGATAGGCGATAGCCATATCTACATTGGCACGTTTCACAGCTTCCATAACAGCTTCACTACCGGTAATAAAACTTGGGGTTCGCGGCGCCTCATTTAACAAATAGTCGGCGCTGACTGGTCGTTGATTAGGCAAATATCTTACCCCCCTATTGTTCTGTTAAAAAGCCCAACACTCAACAGGTGCCGGGCTTTATGAATACCATAGCTTCCCACAAGAGCTGCCGCGCCTGCGCTGAAACCTCGTTCCTAAGAGAATAGGGGTAAAAATACTTCCCTAAAGCAGTATACACCAAAATTCTGATAAATTCAACAGCATCCCTGCCGCTTTGGCTGGTCAACCCTTTGAGTCTTTTGTCCGCCTCTATAATTCCCCTCCAGTGGAGAGGGATGGGGCACCGGTGGGCGCAAAAAAAATAGCGGCGGGACGCTCTAAAACGTCCTGCCGCTATCGGCTTTTCATGGTGGGCGATGACGGGATCGAACCGCCGACATCCTGCTTGTAAGGCAGGCGCTCTCCCAGCTGAGCTAATCGCCCTAATGGTGACCCCTGGGGGAATCGAACCCCCGTTACCTGCGTGAAAGGCAGGTGTCTTGACCGCTTGACCAAGGGGCCAGATTGTTGGAGTGGTGGGCCCACTAGGATTCGAACCTAGAACCGACCGGTTATGAGCCGGTAGCTCTAACCGTTGAGCTATGGGCCCTGGCTCCCCGAGTAGGATTCGAACCTACAACCTACCGGTTAACAGCCGGTTGCTCTACCATTGAGCTATCGAGGAAAACAAGCTTTGCAGTAGCGCAATGTCTATTATAGCTAAATTCAAAACAATAGTCAACCCCAAAAATTTTAAGCTACTATTATTCCAGATAGTCCTTTAAACGCTTACTGCGCATGGGGTGACGCAGTTTGCGCAGTGCTTTTGCCTCAATTTGGCGAATTCGCTCTCGCGTGACACCGAAAATCTGACCAACTTCCTCCAAGGTGCGAGAACGGCCATCATCAAGCCCAAAACGGAGTTTAAGCACTTTCTTTTCCCGCGGTGTGAGCGTCTCTAAAACGTCGTCGAGTTGTTCTTTTAACAGCTCAAACGCGGCGGCTTCCGCCGGTGCCAAGGCATCCTGGTCTTCGATAAAATCTCCCAGATGAGAATCATCTTCTTCGCCGATGGGAGTTTCCAGGGAGACTGGTTCCTGGGCAATTTTTAAGATTTCACGCACACGCTCTTCAGAAATGCCCATCACATGGGCGATTTCTTCCGGCGAAGGCTCCCTGCCCATTTCCTGCACCAACTGGCGCGAGATCCGAATCAACTTGTTAATTGTTTCCACCATGTGCACCGGAATGCGAATCGTCCTTGCCTGGTCGGCAATAGCCCGCGTGATTGCCTGGCGAATCCACCAAGTGGCATAGGTGCTAAATTTAAATCCTTTGCGGTGGTCAAATTTTTCTACAGCTTTAATCAGTCCTAAATTGCCTTCTTGAATCAAATCGAGAAAAAGCATGCCCCGTCCTACGTATTTTTTAGCAATGCTTACCACAAGACGGAGGTTGGCTTCTGCCAGGCGGCGTTTAGCCTCTTCGTCTCCGGCTTGCATCCGTCTTGCGAGCTGAATTTCGTCATCGGAACTCAAAAGCGGAATTTTCCCGATCTCTTTCAAATACATGCGGACCGGGTCATTGACACTGATGCCTTCCGGGACGGACAAATCAATCTCTTCTTCAATAATAACTACTTCTTCATCTTTTAATTCTTCCTCATCCAAAGCCACCAGCTCGCCTGACTCATTAACAACATCTATCCCCAGCCGGGAAAGGTGCTCATAAACTTCATCTATTTCTTCCGGAGATAAATCCAGCTCCTGCAGCGGCTCGATAATTTCTTTGTATGTGAGCAAGCCGCGTTTTTTGCCATGCTGGACAAGCTCAAACTGGATTTGTTTTAACAACTGCTCTTTTTCCAAGTCCTTAGCCAACACCTTTACCTCCTTCCCTGGGATGATTAATTGCTTCTTCCAGTTTGCGCAGCTCCAGCCACTTTTTTGACAACTCAGCTATTTCCCCTTTCGAAGCGACGGGATCCAACTTCGCCATTTCTGCCTCCAGCTCCTTGCGTCGGCAGGCGATACGGACAATTTTCAAAAGCCTGACACAATCAGCTACCGCTTTTCTTGCAAGTTTTTCTTCATAATTGTCATCTATCAACAAACGGCTTAATGTTTGCCGGTACTTTCCTGCCGGCAGCAGCTCCAGAATATTGGCGGGTGAAAATAAATTTTCCCCTTCTTTTGCCGCTGTTAACAAAAACCTAAGCTCCGCGGGAAAATCAGCATCTTCCAACTCGACAGCAAAGCATTGCAACGACGGGAAACGGGACCAGAGTGCCACTAGCTGCAACGGCGCCTTATCTACGGCATTTTCAAGCTGCGCCGTTACCCCGGCAAGCCGGTTGACCGGTTTATGCTCTGCCGGCGGCTGTTTTTTCTTCCGCAATTCCTCCCGGATGGCGGCGGCGGGGACGGCAAGCCTGGCAGACACTTTTTCTATATAATCTTCCCGCTCCATGGCATTTTCCACAGAAGCAAGAATATCGCTAATCTTAGCAAAAAGGCGAATCCGGTCATCATCTTTTTCCGGGTTAAAATGCTCTGCCAGGCTTGTCAATTGGTAGTCCACCAGTAGCAGTGCCTTGCCGATTACATCGCGGCGGAATCCATCGCCGCCAAAGCGGCGCAGATAATCATCCGGATCCAGCCCGACCGGCAAGCGTCCCACCTTCACTAGGCAACCGGCCTGTCGAAGAACCTGCACACCGCGCCAAGTGGCCGCCTGTCCCGCAGTATCGGCATCATAGACAATTACCACCTCTTCCGCCTGACCGCGTAGCAGGCGAGCCTGAGCTTCTGTGAGAGATGTACCAAGTGAGGCAACCACATTAGTAATTCCCGCCTGATGAGCAGCGATCACGTCCAAATAACCTTCAAAGATAACCGCCTGTTTATTCAGGCGGATTGCTCCCTGTGCCAGATGGAGAGCATAAAGATGTTTACTTTTATCAAAAAGCGGCGTTTCCGGTGAATTCAGATACTTAGGCGTTCCTTCACCGAGAATACGTCCGCCGAAGGCAATGATTTCGCCGCGCCGATTACAGATTGGGAATGTCACCCGCTTGCGGAAGCGGTCATAAGTTCTTTTCTCCCCTGCTGTAAGTATTCCTGCGGCTAACAGCTCTTGTTCGCTAAAGCCTTTCTTTAGTAAAAATTGTTTACCGGCATCCCAACTGTCTGGGGCAAAACCAAGGCCAAACTGATGAATAACTTCCGCCGACAATCCCCGTTGATGTAGATAAAGCTGGGCGGCATTGCCTTCGGGATGTTCCAGCCGGTGTCGGTAAAACCTTTGCACCCAGCTAACAGCGTCAGACAGCCGTTCCCTGGTGCGCTCGGTGCGCTCTGCCGCCGGCGACAAGGCAGTTTGCGGCAGAGGGAGACCGGCTCGCTTGGTAAGCTCAGTTACAGCTTCAGGAAAAGTAAGGCTGTCTGCCTTCATGATGAAAGAAAAAACATCTCCCCCTTCCCCACAGCCAAAGCAATGAAAGATTTGCTTATCCGGGGAGACGCTAAACGAGGGGGTCTTTTCCCCATGGAACGGGCAGAGCCCGAAATAATTTCGCCCAGCTCTTTTTAACTGCACATACTCGGAAATGAACTGAACAATATCATAATGATTTCTAACCTCATCCAAAAACTGACTTGGCAGATTCCCCACCATTACTCTCACCCATTTTTCTTAGCAGCAGTCGAGGCATATTTATTCGCCGCAGGCAAACAAATCCCTGCTAAACAGATTTAACCTGCCATGTTACAAGAAAAACGCTTCGCGCTTTATCCAAAGATGCGTTTTTCTTGTCCGCTAGGGGCTGCCGCCCCTTCGGCGAGCCTGCGGGCTCTGAGCACCCCGCAAGCGTAAGGGGCACGCCCCTTACAAACCCCAACGCATAGGATCGTAGCTTCCCTGAACGATATAATTTCCTATGCTACGGAAAAGACCTCATCCCCAAGAAGAGAGACGAGGTTCACATTGGGCTGCTATACTCAGCTTTACCTCTCTTAAGCCCTTCTTAAGTCCTATTGTCTAGCTGTTTCCTCCTTAGATCTGAGGCACCCGTTCAAAAAGGAAAAGTTAAACTTTAGCAAATAATTTCTACATTGGTCGAATGATTCCTTCTTCATTAAAAAATATAAGCTGATCGTGCTAGATATTATATGCCAATTCTTGCTTTATATACGATTTTACGCTTATTTTCAAGGTTTCAGGCAGTTTTCCACGGTTTCGGCAAAAAAAACTCCTGATAGCGAGCCAAAATATAGCGATCTGTCATCCCGGAGACATAATCGCAGACTGCCACCGCCAAGCCTTCCGCTTCCGCCCGCCGCTTAGCGTCCTCCGGCAGATATGCCGGATTTTCCAGCAAATAACTGTACATCAACTGAATAACATGGCAGGCGCGCTGCTCCTCGAGCTTGGCGCTGGAACCGATATAGACATGGCGAAACATGAAGTCCCGCAAACTATTCATCACCTCGCTCATTGCCGGACCGGGAGAAATCAGCTTTTTTTGCCATGAATGCTCAATGATCGCTCTAACCATCCTGTTAATGCGGGCAGATGAGTTTTCACCCAGAGTTTTAATTTCGGCAAGGGGCAGGTCACTAAAATTTAGCAAGCCTGCTCTAAGTGCGTCATCAATATCATGGTTAATATAGGCAACGCGGTCGCAAATTTTAACAAGTTGACCTTCCAGCGTAAAGGGGGGAAATGGTCCCGTATGGTGCAAGATGCCGTCACGAACCTGCAGCGTAAGGTTTAGACCGTTTGCCCGTTCAAGAATGTCAACAACTCGCAGGCTTTGCACATTATGTTGAAAACCTCCGGGATGGATTTTATCCAAAATGTCTTCGCCTGAATGACCAAAAGGCGTATGGCCCAAATCATGACCCAAAGCAATCGCTTCAGTTAAATCTTCGTTTAACTTTAATACCCTGGCGATCGTCCGGGCAATCTGGCATACTTCAAGCGTGTGCGTCAGGCGAGTTCTGTAGTGATCACCTTCCGGCGCAATAAATACCTGCGTTTTATGCTTTAATCGCCGGAATGCTTTAGAATGTACAATCCTGTCGCGATCACGCTGAAAAGCGGTACGTACGCTACATTCTTCCTCAGAGTGCACCCTTTCAGCCGTCCGGCTTTTTGCCGCCACATCTGAAAGAATTTTCTCCTCCTGCGCTTCTGCCTGCTCACGAAGCAGCAAGTCATCTCCTCCATTTCCCACTTTCCTAAAAAATTGTTTTCTCCTTCTACAGCTAAAAAACCTGCATATTTTGCTCATCCGGGAGAAATTTCATGCTTTATTCACAATCTCAACAAATTTGCGCGTTACACTTGTTGTGTAGACCCCCATGCCGCTTGCGGCACCATCAGAAGGATGAAAATGCGCCTCAGCTAGCCCTCACCCTAGCCGGGAAGGGTGCTGTAGTGGCGAACCTGCGTGTTCGCCCGGTTGCTCTCCCGCAGTATTTAACGATTCTGCCGTTACTGTTTATAGCACTCGGCGGCGAGGAAGTCAAAAACTGTTCCTTTTTTGTTCACGAAGCTGACACATCTCCTGCATATAATAGAATCAAGCTACATGATGTGGGTCGTGTGGCAAGAAGCGCAGGAACAACGTTGTGGCAAACGTTGTTCTATTTTTTTAAGCAGAAAACCCTGCCTAGGCTGAACTATAGTTGCCGGCAGGGTTTTTTTGCTATGCCTTATTAAGCGTCAGATGGAAGGTAGAGCCTTGCCCCGGAGCGCTTTCCAGACCTACCGTGCCGCCATGGGTTTCCACAATCTGCTTGACAATCGAAAGGCCAAGCCCCGTACCGCCAAACCGGCGGGTGCGCGCTTTATCAACTTTGTGGAAACGCGCCCAAATCTTTTCCTGTTCCTCCGGCGGGATTCCCACGCCTGTGTCGGAGACGCTAATACGGACCATTTCTGCGGCAGGGACGGCGGCAAGCGTAATCTTGCCGCCCGCAGGTGTAAAAGAGACGGCATTGCCCAGTAGATTAATCAGCACCTGCTGGATTCTGTTCCGGTTTCCCATTACAGCCGGCAAATTTTCGGCGACTTTGATTTCCACCGTCAGCTGCTGTTTTTCCAGCTGCGGCTGAAGTTTAGCCGCAACCTGTTCGAAAAGGGGCCCTAGCGCCACCTCTTCCATCGGCCAGGAAACTTGGCGAGTTTCTAGCTGAGAAAGGTCGAGCAAATCGCTAACTAAGCTGTTTAACCGCACTGTTTCATCGAGGATGATATTCAGGTAGCGGTTCTGGCTCTCTTTATCTTCCGCCAGCCCGTCAAGCAGCGCTTCTACAAAGCCCTGGATCGATGTCATGGGCGTCCGCAGTTCATGCGATACATTGGCTACAAAGTCTCTGCGCATCTGTTCCAGTCGCCGCACCTCCGTCACATCCTGTAAAATTCCTACCGCACCCCAAGTACGGTCAGCCCGGCGCAACGGCGCGAGCTGCAAAAACAAAATTTTTCCATCGAGAAGATGATATTCGGCAGAAGCAGGCTCGCTTGCCTCGATAACCTGCATAAAGAGCTCCGGCATCCCTTCGTTTTGGAGCAAAGAATGAATCTCTTTGCCGGTTAAATCCTCTGCCATAAATTGCAGCAGCAGTTTGGCCTGAGGGTTGGCAAGAATCACCTGTCCCTGCCGGTCAATAGCCAGCACACCTTCGTTCATACTTAACATAATATTTTCTAACTTTGCTTTTTCATGCGATAATGCTTCCACCGTCTGCTGCAAGGTCGCCGACATATAATTAAACGTCCGCGCTAACTGACCGACTTCGTCACGAGATGCAACTTCCACCTGCTGCTGGTAATTGCCGCCCGCCACTTCCAGGGCGGCGCGGTTCATAAGTTGCAACGGCTGCGAAATGGATTTTGACAGATAGAAGCCGACAATCATCGCTAAAATAATCGCCGCAAGCGCGGCGTAAGCAATCATGTTGCGCACTTGCGCCACGGTAGCCGATATTCCTGTCAGCGGAGCGTTGAGAAAAATTCCGCCCCAGACGTCATTCATAGCAAAGATTGGCACTACCACGGTAAGCATTTGTTCTCTCGTCTGATGGTGGAAACTCCGTTTTGAGACGACATGTCCGTTTAGCACCTGACCCAACTCATCATCAGTCAGACGCAAACCTGCTTCGTCAAAACCGGCGCTTGAAGCAAGCAGCAACATGTCTTTAGGCATTAAATGCACATCGGCATCCATAAAGCGGCGCAAGGCAAGAAGCAGGTCGTCTGTAATGCGTGGATCTTGAAGACCTAAAATCATATTGGAAAAAATTTCTGAAAGCTGCTGTCCTTTAAGCGACAGCTCTCTTTCGCGGGCATCATAGAAATATGTCTGAAAAAGCTGTATCAAAAAGAGTCCGACAACAAGTAAGGTGATCAAAATGATCACCAAGTAAGTTGTCAGCAGTTTGCTGAAGATGTTTGTTTTCACTTTTCATGCACCTCGAATTTATAGCCTACACCCCAAATTGTTTTCACCCGGGGCGAGGCACCTTCACGCTCCACTTTTTCACGCAAGCGCTTGATATGGGTGTCAACCGTGCGCAAATCGCCGTAATAATCATAGCCCCAAACGGCCGTCAGCAACTGCTCCCGTGTAAACACCTTACCCGGTTTTTTCGCCAGAAACCATAAAAGATCAAATTCCTTAGGCGTCAACGTTACTTCGCGCTCAGCCACAAGCACTTCCCGGGAAGCTAGGTTAATCACCAGACCGGGATAGTTGACCATTTCTTCATTAGCGACAGTTCCATCATGGCTCGTTCTGCGCAGAATCGCTTTAACCCGGGCAACCAGCTCCCTTGGAGAGAAGGGCTTTGTCAGATAATCATCGGCGCCCAGTTCGAGACCAAGCACCTTATCAAACTCTTCGCCTTTAGCCGTCAGCATAATAATCGGTGTCTCCGAAAATTTTCGTACTTCGCGACAAACATCCCACCCGCCCATTTTGGGAAGCATTATATCGAGGATAATAAGTTGGGGGCTGACGTCTTTAACCTTTTGCAATGCTTCCTCACCGTCAACAGCTAAAGCTACCGCAAAGCCTTCTTTTTCCAGATACAGCCTAACCAGTTCCCGAATATGTTCTTCATCATCCACAACGAGAATCAGAGCTTCGCTCAATGCCCTTCCCTTCTTTCTACAGATCGCGAAATAGCAAATAATCTGTTTTTTCAGCTACGCTAAAAAACGAATATAACGCGTTCGACGCTCCTATTATACAGGAAAAAGACGAGTTTCACAATTCACTACGACGCAAATAATGTTACAGAACAAAGGAGAATCTGTGTCTAATCCATTAAGAATATCTTGTGACGCAAATTTTCCTGCGTTTTCAACTAGATTCTTCACACATTTTCAGATAATATTAAATAGAAAAAATAAATCTCAGGGAGGTTAGCTAATCAATGAAAAAACGACTTTGCTCTCTCATCCTCATTTTTGTCTTACTGTTTGCATCTATGCCTGTTTACGGGCAGGTTTTTGATACCGCAGCCGGTGTTGCCGTACTCATGGAAGCGGCATCGGGGCAAATTCTTTATGCAAAAAATGAAGACGTCCCTCGGCCGCCGGCCAGTATCGCCAAAATGATGACACTGCTTTTGGCATTTGAAGCGATAGAGCGCGGTGATTTGACTTGGGAAGAAACTACCACCGTCTCTAGAAACGCCTGGAGCAAAGAAGTAGAAGGGTCCAAAATGTTTTTGGATATTAATCAAGAGGTGAGCATTCGCGACCTAATCAGCGGCATTTCCATCGTTTCCGCAAACGATGGCTGTATTGCCTTGGCTGAACACCTCTACGGCAGTGAAACCGCGTTCGTCCAACATATGAACCGACGCGCCCAAGAACTGGGCATGACAAATACCGTCTTTAAAAACTCTACCGGACTCCCGGCTGAAGGCCAAGTGATGAGTGCCATGGACATTGCCATACTGGCTAGGGAACTGGTCATCAATCACCCGGAAATTCTCACGATTGAAATGGAAAGAGAATTTACTTTTAACGGTATCAAACAACAAAATCGCAATCCTTTACTGGGCCGTTTTCCTGGTGCCGACGGACTAAAAACCGGCTGGACGACAGAATCTGGCTTCAGCTTAGTGGGTACGGCAAAGCAAGCGGCGCCCGACAACGTAGAGCGGCGCCTGATTTCAGTAGTGCTCAACACAGGCAGTGACCAGGAGCGTCTTACCGCCAGCCAGGAGCTGCTAAACCATGGTTTTCTTGAATTCAGGCTGAAGACTGCGGCAAAAAAGGGGGAAACGGTTGCGCAAGCACCGGTGAAAGACGGCAGGCGGCTGACTGTTCCGGTAACAATTGGAGAAGATGCGACTGCCGCAGTTCCCAAGGGACGCGAAAACGAGCTGCAACTGGTGGTTGAGCAGCAAGAACTGGCTGCGCCACTCGAGATAGGCTCACCAGCAGGTTATCTGTTGCTGCAGTTAGACGGAGAGACTCTGCAGCGGTTGCCACTGCAAACCGCCGAAGAAATGGGTCGCGCCAACTTTTTCGTACGCACATTCCGAGGCATTCTTGCCTTCTTCCGCGGCTTGTTAAACGGCTAATTAGTACAGGACAAAAATGCCCCCATTTCTGGGGGCATCAGCGAAAGTATGAAAAATAGCCTTGCCTTTGCCCTGCTCTTGCCCTCTACTCTAAAAATGGCATCTACCCTCTACTTGGGCGGGTTTGAAACCCGCCCCTACATGGGATGAGCGAGGTCATAAGCGTTCCCTTCTGCCATCCTAACAATTCCCCCCTCACCCTAACCCTCGCCACCCTTGGGGGGAGAGGGTATTTTATTGGCTTCTATGAATCGGCTATTTCGCCGATTCAGACGAGTCCGACATCTGACCTCCGACCTCTGTTTTAAGCCGGGCATGAGCTGCGGCAAGACGGGCTACGGGAACTCTGTAAGGTGAACAAGATACGTAATCTAAGCCGACAAGATGGCAAAATTCAATAGATGAAGGATCTCCGCCATGTTCTCCGCAAATACCCAGCTTTAGTTCCGGTTTTACGCTGCGACCTTTTTCCACCGCAATTTTCACCAAAGCACCTACGCCCTCGCGATCGAGAACGGCAAAGGGGTTTTCCGGCAAGATTTTTTGCTGCAAATAATGCAGCAAAAATTTGCCTTCCGCGTCGTCGCGGGAGTAACCTAAGGTGGTCTGAGTCAAATCGTTAGTACCAAAAGAGAAGAAATCGGCAGAAGCCGCAATCTGTTCTGCCGTAACACAGGCTCGCGGCAGCTCAATCATCGTTCCCACTTGATAAGCAAAACTTATACCTGTCTCCCGCATCACTTCTTCCGCCGCCTGCGTCACCAACTCCCGCATCAGCTTAATTTCAGCCTCATGCCCCACAAGTGGAATCATCACTTCCGGAATAACGGCAGTACCTTGGCTGATTAGTGCAGCGGCAGCGCGGAAAATCGCCAGCGTCTGCATGCGGTAAATTTCGGGCGTGGCAATCCCCAGGCGGCAGCCGCGATGGCCCATCATCGGATTAAATTCATGGAGGGAGCGTACCTGTTTTAATAATCCCTCTTTCTCTCTAAGCCGCTGCGGGTCCTTACCCCTCTCTTTTAAAAGTGTAACTTCCACCAGCAAATCTTCCAGGTTGGGCAAAAATTCGTGCAGCGGCGGATCCAACAGACGGATAGTCACAGGCAAACCGGCCATGGCGGCAAAAATTCCCTCAAAGTCGCCCTGCTGCATCGGCAGCAGTTTTTCCAAAGCTTTCTCCCTCTGAAACTTGTCTTTGGCTAAAATCATTTCCTGCACCACCGGAAGCCTATCTTGGGACATAAACATATGCTCTGTGCGGCAAAGCCCGATACCGGCGGCACCAAACTCTCTTGCTTTTATTGCGTCATCCGGAGTGTCGGCATTGGCGCGAACACCGAGCATCCGCACCTCGTCGGCCCAAGCCAATAGCTTTGTAAATTCTGAGGACAGTTCCGGGTCAATCATCGGCACACTGCCGGCGTATACTTCCCCGGAAGAACCGTCAATAGAAATGATATCGCCTGCATGGAAGATTAGACCATTGACTGCCATCGTTTTAGCAGTCAGGTCAATATTAATTTCTTCGCTGCCGGTGACGCAGGATTTGCCCATGCCACGAGCGACGACCGCAGCGTGGCTTGTCATGCCACCGCGGCTGGTGAGGATCCCTTGGGCGGCCACGATACCATGGATATCGTCAGGCGTGGTTTCCGGGCGAACAAGAATCACTTTGACCCCTTCGCCAGCCAACCGTTCTGTCTCATCGGCGTCAAACACAATCTGACCTGATGCGGCTCCCGGTGAGGCAGGCAGCCCCCTAGCGATAGGTGTCAAAATAGCGTCAGGATCAATCCGGCGGTGGAGCAGATGGTCAAGCTGAGCCGGATTAACCCGCAGCAGTGCTTCGTCGCGGCTAAGCAAGCCTTCTTCGGCCATATTGACGGCTGTTTTAACGGCGGCGGCGGCGGTGCGTTTACCGTTTCTCGTCTGCAGCAGGTAGAGTGTACCTCTCTCTACTGTAAATTCAATATCCTGCAAATCGCGATAGTGATTTTCGAGCAGTGCGCTCAGCTTAACAAACTGCTGATAAAGAGCAGGCATATACTCATTCATCTTAGCAATAGGCAGCGGTGTACGCGTTCCGGCCACCACATCTTCTCCCTGGGCGTTAATCAAAAATTCGCCATAAAGTTCCTTATTGCCGTTGGAGGGATTGCGGGTGAAGGCCACACCTGTTCCGGAATCTTCGCCCATATTGCCAAAGACCATCACCTGCACATTCACAGCCGTGCCCAAATGATCAGGCAGGCGATGAATCTGGCGGTAAACCATCGCCCGCTGGTTATACCAGGAATCAAATACAGCGCGAACAGAAAGCATCAGTTGTTCCAGCGGATCTTGGGGGAACGGCTGTTTTGTTTCCCTCGTCACGATTTGCAAATATCTGGCGATTAAGGCTTGCAGCGCGGCAGCATCGAGTGCCGTGTCGTCTTTAACACCTAGCTCATGCTTTTTTTCCTCGAGAGCCCGCTCAAAATGATAACGCTCCACTTTCAAGACCACATCAGCAAACATTTGAATAAAACGACGATAGCAGTCATATGCAAAACGCGGATTGCCGGAAACTGTTGCCAGCCCTTCCACCGTCTCCTGATTAAGCCCTAAGTTGAGCACTGTATCCATCATTCCCGGCATAGAAAAGACAGAGCCGGAGCGAACAGAAACGAGCAGCGGATTCTCCTTGTCCCCAATCCGCTTGCCGGTGACAGTCTCCAAATCGGCTAAAGCGGCCATGCATTCCTGACGCAATCCGTCCCACAATTGTTGGCCGCAGCGAAAATATTCGCGACAGGCTGCGGTGGAGACGGTAAACCCGGGGGGCACTGGCAAACCGATATTAGTCATTTCAGCCAGATTTGCGCCTTTCCCGCCTAAAAGCTCACGCATACCGGCGTTTCCTTCCTGAAATAAGTACACATTCTTACTAAGCATCCGGCTGTTCCTCCCTTACGATCTGCAAAATTTTGTTAGCTACTTCTTCCACAGCTTTGTTAGAAACGTCGAAAATGGGGCACCCCACTTTACGCATAATTTTTTCAGCATACTCCAGTTCTTCAAGAATTCGCTCCATGCTGGCGTAATTAGCCTGGGCATGAAGCCCTAAGGCTTTTAAACGCTCCTGGCGAATTTCATTGAGCTGCCGGGGGTTTATCGTCAGACCGATTACTTTGTTGGGATGTACCCAATAAAGTTCCTCGGGCGCTTCCACTTCGGGAACGAGCGGCAGATTGGCTACCTTCAGCCGTTTATGGGCAAGATACATCGAAAGCGGCGTCTTGGAAGTGCGGGAAACGCCTACCAGCACCACATCAGCCTGTAATAAACCGCGCGGGTCTTTGCCGTCGTCATATTTCACCGCAAACTCAATCGCCGCCACCCGACGAAAATATTGTTCATCCAGGCGACGCACCAAACCCGGTTCCAGACGGGGATCAATATTCAAGAAAGCACCGAAGGCATCCATCATCGGTCCCATTACATCGACGGTAATCAGATTGCGGCGTTTGCTTTCCTCTTGGATTACTTTGCGCAGCTCCGGCAGCACCAATGTATATGTAATCATCGCTTTTAACTGACTAGCTTCCTCAATCACATCTCTGATAATCTCCACATCAGTCACAAAGGGTACCCGTTTAATTTCCACATGCCCGGAATTAAACTGACTGGCTACCGCTTTAACCACAAATTCAGCCGTCTCACCGATGGAATCGGAAAGAACATAGACAATGGGCTTACGCTTGGCTTGTTGCAAACTCAAAAACACCCCTTTACCGGCCTTCGCCTAATTCCATCAACAGGCGAGCCAAATTAGCTTTTGTCACCCTGCCCACCACTTTGTACCCACGCTGATCCTGCAAGCGAATGACCGGCAGGGCATCCACTTCATTTTCACAAATTCGCCTAACTACTTCAAGCACCGATTCTTCTTCAGAAACGGTGTAAACTTGCGGCAAGCGTGTCATGATTACGGCGACAGGCACTTTGTGCATATCTCCGCCGCCGAGCGCCATTTTCAGGAAGTCTTTGCGGGAAACTACGCCTTGGAGCAACCCTTCTTCGTCCACCACAAAGAGAGTGCCCACATTTTCCAGAAAAAGCGTCACGATGGCGTCATAAACTGAAACATGTTCACGAATTACGCAAGGGCGGCTTTTGATATCGCTGGCCGTCAAATCCTTCAACGCATCAAAGACACCGTTTGGGACGTTGCCGGCGTAAAAATAGCCCACACGCGGACGTGCACCAATCATGCCCCAAGTAGTCAATACTGCTAGGTGGGGTCGCAGCGCAGCCCGTGAAAGGTTAAGCCGAGTCGCAATTTCCTCTCCGGAAATAGGACCGTCCTGTTTAATAATTTCCAATATTTCCTTCTGGCGCACAGTGAGTTCGATGGTCAGGACCCCCCGCTAAATAGGCTACGCTATCTCTATTTTATGGAGCATATAGTATATACTATATAAATTTATCGTTTCCTGCAATAAACTGACTATTTTTTTATTGGACGATTTTTCCTAGGTCACCGAGCACGAGAAACAAATCTCTCACGTAGGTAAGCAGTGCCAGTCTGTTTCCCTTGACGGCTTCATCCTCCGCCATGACCATTACAGCGCTAAAGAAGTCGTCAATAGGCCCAGAGAGCGGTGCAAGCGCGGCAAAAACAGCCGCAAGGTCGCCCCGTGCCGCCGCCTGCTCCAATATCGCAGCCGCCTGCTTGGCGGCTCGATAAAGTTCTTCTTCCGCCGGTGAGCTAAAAAGCTGCGGAAGCACTGTACTCTTATGCCGACCTCGAGTCAGATTACCGGCACGTGTAAACGGCGTCAAAATGCGTGCAAGCTCAGGCGTATCCAGCTTGGACTGCAACAATTCTGCTCTAGACAGCAGCCCCGGCAAATCACTGCTCTCCGCGCCCAATGCGGCATCAATCACATCGTAGCGCAAAGATTTTTCCGCAAAAAGAAAACGGACACGCTGCAGGAGAAATTCCTCCATCTCCCGCGCCACCTCGTCAACCGGTCTTGAAATTACCGCGGAGAGCTCCGCCAACGCTATTTGAGAAAGTCGATTAAGCGGTACCGTCAAACCATGAGCCAGCATCGTAGCAACCACACCCAAGGCACAGCGGCGCAGAGCATAAGGGTCCTGCGAACCGCTAGGAATCAGGCCCAAACCGAAACAGGCGGCCAAAGTATCCATTTTATCTGCCACAGCCAAAATGGCGCCTGGAAGAGTCTCTGCCGGTAAGTCAGTAGCATGGCGGGGAGCGTAATGTTCCGCCACAGCCCGGGCTACAGCGTCACTCTCTCCGGAAAAACGGGCGTAATGCATCCCCATCGTCCCCTGCAACTCAGGAAACTCGCAAACCATTTGTGTCAACAAATCGGCTTTTGCCAGAAACGCGGCACGCTCGACCGTTTCGCTCTCCTGCTGAGAGAGACCGGCTTCCTTCGACAGGCTACCGCACAGCCGCAGTAAGCGTTCTGTCTTCTTACGCATCGTACCGAGCGGCTCCAGAAAAATAATTTCGTCCAGCTTAGCCACATAATCAGCCAGCGCCAGTTTACGGTCTTCGGCAAAGAAAAAGCGGGCGTCAGCCAAACGGGCGCGCAGTACCCGCTCATTCCCCGCACGCACATTATCAAGATACTCGTCCCGCGTACCGTTACTGATGGCGATGAAATAGGGCATTAGGTTGCCTTTTTCCTCAAAAACCGGAAAATATCGCTGGTGGGCACGCATGGCGGTGATCAGCACCTCTTGCGGTATTTTTAAATATTCAGGAGCAAACTTACCCACCACTGCTTTGGGATACTCCACCAGATTGACCACTTCCAGTAGCAACTCCTGATCGACAATTGAGCGGCCACCGACTGATGTAGCCGCCTGTTCAACCTGCCTCACAATCTCCCGACTGCGCCGGGCAGGGTCAACCAAAACAAAATGCCCTTCCATTGCGGACAGGTAAGCAGTAGCATCCGGAAGTTCCAGCGGACCAGGCGCCAAAAAACGATGTCCCGCCGTTTTTCTGCCTGAGATAAGACCGGCAAAGGAAAAGGGAATCTCCGCCGAACCGTAGAGCGCGGTAAGCCAGCGGACTGGGCGCGCAAAACGAATCTCCTTACTGTGCCAAAACATTGGTTTAGGAAAACTTAAAGAGCGGATCAGCCCTTCGCAGAGCGACGGTAACACGGTAAAAACATCCTCCCCGGCTTGCTGCCTTGTGGCAAAGACGTACTCCACACCCTCCACCGTCTGTACGCTGAGCCGGTCAACCGTTACCCCCTGGGAGCGCGCAAAGCCCAGCGCAGCTTTGGTCGGGTTACCTGCGTCATCAAAAGCAGCTTTTCTTGCCGGGCCCTTTTTCTGCTCGCTCAGTTCCGCCTGTTCTTCAAGCAGGTTTTCCACAAGCAGCACCAAGCGCCGTGGTGTGCCATAAGTGCTAATCTCTCCCCATGTCAGCCGTGCTTCTTGTAGCGCGGTACGGGCATTTTTCTCCAACTGTGCTAAAGCCGGTCCAATAAAGCGAGCCGGAATTTCTTCCGTGCCGATTTCCAATAAAAAAGTTTCTTTACGCACCCTGCTCCACCCCTTCCTTGCGCAACAGCGGAAAGCCCAATTCTGCGCGCTGAGCAAGATAGCTCTGCGCACAAAGCCTGGCCAAGACTCGTACTTTGCCGATGTAACCGGTACGCTCCGCCACACTAATAGCGCCACGGGCATCTAATAGATTAAAGGTGTGAGAGCATTTAAGCACTTGATCGTAACCAGGCAAAACTAATCCTTTTTCCAAAAGTCGCTGCGCTTCTTTTGCATACATCCCAAAGAGCGTAAAAAGCATGGCTGTATCAGCTTCTGCGAAGCAATAAGTGGAATGCTCCACTTCCGCCTGATGGAAAAGCTCACCGTAGCTTAGCTCGCCTGCCCAGCAAATCTCATAAACATTTTCTTTCTCCTGGATATACATCGCAATTCTTTCCAGACCGTATGTGATTTCCACAGAAACGGCATCCACATCAATACTGCCCACCTGTTGAAAATAAGTAAACTGGGTAATTTCCATGCCATCGAGCCATACTTCCCAGCCCAGTCCCCAGGCACCGAGCGTAGGAGATTCCCAGTTGTCTTCAACAAAGCGGATGTCATGCTCTTGTGGCATGATGCCCAGTTCTTGCAGGCTCTCAAGATAAAGCTCCTGGATGTTGGGCGGAGAGGGTTTAATAATCACCTGAAACTGATGATGCTGAAACAAGCGGTTGGGATTTTCACCATAGCGGCCGTCAGTAGGACGGCGGGAAGGTTCGACATAGGCGACAGACCACGGCTCCGGTCCGAGAGCCCGCAGAAATGTCGCGGGGTTCATCGTTCCCGCCCCCTTTTCGATGTCGTAGGGCTGAGCTAAAATGCAATTTTGGCGTGCCCAGAAACTTTGCAGCTTTAGTATCATCGTCTGAAAATCCATGTAATGATCCTCCTTCCTTAATTAAACACAATAAAAAAGGAACCTCCGTCCGTATAGGGACGGGAGTTCCCGCGGTTCCACCCTATTTGGCATGGTTACCATGCCCTCTCTTACCTGTTGCCAAACACGGGAAGCACCTTCCAACGTCCGCCTGACCGGGCTCACACCTTTCCCGGCTCGCTGGCAGGCTGAATGACGAAGTACTATTCTTCCATGGCAACACTATTTGTTTTTTGTTACTGCTCACCTTCTGTTTGAACTGCTTATAAACCGCCATCTGCGTTGTTGCTCCTGCGGTCCTCACTCCGACGTACATCCGAGTACGCCTCCGTTTCGGTCCTCGTCGCGCCTAGCATCTGACAATTTCTCAGCAGTTAGCAGCTTTTAACAGCCTGAACTGTTACCTGTTTTTTAACTTTCAAGATAACTCTAACAAAAACAACGTCCCCCGTCAAGATTTTGAAAAAAAATTTATTGCTGATTGAGCGACCTAGTTTCTTGCATCCTCCGCGTCAACTTCCATGCTGTAGTTTGCCATTAACAACGCCATGGCGCTTAGCGCAGTAACCCGCGGAGCTAAAAGCGCGCCGGCAATTCCCAAAGTTGCCGGAATCTCCAGTAGTGTTCCTCCTTGGTTACTGATGCGGATGCGTGTGCGGTTTCCCTGACTGAGCACCTTTTTGACAGGGCTAAACAGATTGTCGGAGACCATTTCTTTCATTCTTTCCTTATCCAGTTCAAAACTTCTTCCCAACCTGATTTCTCCCTCCCTGTCCTCTTCATCCAGAATAATCAGTGCCTCCACCACATCACCGTTCGCTTCTTCAAGAAGCTCCCGAGCTTCTGCGTAATTTAGACCGGTACGCTCGCGAATAAGGTCAATTTGCTGCAGATTTATTTCCATTTTTTACCGTCCTCCTTAGCTTTGCTATTCTAGTTTGTTACTAAAACAGCAAATTCATTCAAATCGTTGAACGGACGGTTTCAACTTTTTCGACGCTCGCTAAAAAAACACGGCTTTTTATTTCCGTAAGACCAAGAGAGGTGCGAAACGCACCGGCGCATACTCTGCCAATTTCAGTATTGACAGTGGCGGAGACTGAACAGATAGACAATCTATGAAATCCTTGTTTTAAAAAGCGTTTCATCACAGCTACCGCCGCACCGCTGATTAAAATGCTATCGTGACTTCTCGGACATTGACTGCAAACGGTTGCGCCGTGAGTAAAATCAAAATAAGCTGGGCTTATCTGCTGACCGCAGCAGAAGCAACCGTCGAGCGCGGGACAAAACCCAAGCTCATCCAGCAAGCTCAGTTCAAAACAGCGAGCCACCCGAGCCGGGTTTGCGTCTTTCTCCAGTATTTCCAGCGCCGCCACTAATAGCGTAAAAACTGCCCCCGCCGGCTCGTTCTGCGGCAGCGACCGTTCCACCAATTCGCAGAAGTATTGAGCTGTCGCATAGTGAAGCAAGTCCTGGTGCAGTGAAAAGTAAGGTTTAATAATTTCCCCCTGAATGAGGGTTTCCATTGATTTCCCTCGATGCATGAGATAACGGCCCAGCGTCAAAGGCTCAACCAATGCGGCAAACTTACTCTTATTTTTTTTAACGCCCCGCGCAAGCACTGTCACCTTGCCCGCGTCACGTGTCAGCAGTGTAACCAGTCTGTCTGCTTCCCGCCAATCCCTGCTGCGCAGAACCAGAGCGTCGCTTCTAAGCTCAGCCATGCCTATCTCCTATTCCAGGCCAAACGTCTGCCATGTTGCCTCTTTATTGCGCCAATCCGCCTTTACCTTCACCCACAACTCAAGGAAAACAGGTGTGCCAAGGAGTGCTTCTATCTCTAGGCGCGAACTCATGCCTACCGCTTTAAGCATCGTTCCATTTTTACCGATGATAATTCCCTTCTGAGAATTACGCTCTACCCAGATATTAGCTTGGATATCCACCAGTTCCCGCCCTTCCCGTTTTTTCATGGAAGCAATTTCCACTGCTACCGCATGCGGTACTTCCTCTCTCGTGGACTGAAGAATTTTTTCTCGAATCAGCTCGCCGACAATCAAGCGCTCCGGTTGGTCTGTTACCATGTCTGTTGGATAATACTGCGGTCCCTCCGGCAAATACTTAACTACCAGCGCCAGCAGTTTTTCTAAATTTTCTCCCGTAAGAGCAGACACAGCCAGCGCATGGGCAAAGGGGTAGAGCGCGCAGTAATTAGGCAACAACTCTTCCGCAATAACTATACCGGTCTGATCCGCCTTATTTGCCACCAAGATTACCGGTGTCTCCACAGCCGCCAGTTGCCTGATAATATATTCGTCACCGGCGCCCGGTCCAGCAGCCGCATCAATCAGCAGTAAAATCAAATCAACTTCCTGCAATGTGCGCACTGCAACCTGAACCATTTTCTCTCCTAGCTTATCTTGCGGCTTATGAATGCCTGGCGTATCAAGAAAAACAGCTTGGTATTTTTCAGTAGTCAGAATGCCGCGAATCAGATTGCGCGTCGTCTGCGGCTTATCAGAAATGATTGCCATTTTTTCACCGATAAATGCATTCAACAACGTGGATTTACCAACATTTGGCCGACCAATCAGCGCTATAAAACCGGAATAAAACAATTTTTACACCCCCTGGTGATAGTTTCTTCGCCGTAGTTAAGTTATCCTGCCCTATTTGGTCTGACAAACTTTGCAATGCTCCAGAAAAAAAATATTTTTTTGCTTGAAAAACATGCAATCAGCCACAAAGCCATACAGCTAGGACTTTTGTCCTACTGCGCTGCAAATATTGCACTTATTGACATTTTTAAATCGCGCGGAGTATAATATTAGCAAATATGTGAATGTTTTAACAAATATTCACAAGCAAATTACTCCGTAATACGCAGCCCAGACGGCTACTTAATTTCGTTGCTCCAGAAACAGCCGCAAACGACAACTTGCGAGAGGAGGTGCTAACATGACCGGCACAGACAAGGGATCAAGCAATGACCTGGAGCATCTGCATCAAGAAGGAACAAAAGCCCTCTGGATAAATATTGCTTTCTTTGTAATTCTATTTATCGGCATCCTGCTTGTACCGGTTCTTGGTTTCGGATTTTCCGCCATCGCCATCGCTTTGGCATTTATCGGTTCCCTGCTGTATATTTACCTAACATAAAACTCCTTATTAGGATTAGAGCATACAACAGCGCAGCAAGGCCACCTTAAACAAAGGTGGCCTTATTTTATGTTTGCTTAAATTTTCGCCTGAAAGGCAGCGGGCAGAAGTTCGCAAAGCCGATATACGCGCTGCTGACCCTGCAAGTTAGCAGTTACAATCCAAAGATTTGGCGAGAACTCATAGAGAGCCTGGCGGCAGGCGCCGCAAGGCGTCGCAGGTTCCTGAGTGTCGGTAACAACAACCATGCCGCTAAATTGGCGCTTTCCCGCAGCCACGGCGGAACATAATGCCGTCCGTTCCGCACAAACAGTAAGGCCAAAAGAGAGATTTTCCACGTTACACCCGATAAAGATTTCGCCATCTGATGTTAAAAGAGCTGCACCCACAGGAAAACGGGAATAAGGACAGTACGCCTGTTCCCAGGCTTTGCGGGCACTAGCAAGCAATTCTTCAAGCATTTCCACAAACATCCCACCTCGATTAACGGCTAAGAGCAGGCAAAGTCAGGTTGTCAACTTTTTCAACTTCAAAATTCAGATTGCGTGATACTTCTAGCGTGATCCTGATGATATCCAAGCCGCTCGCCAATACTTCCGGAGCGCCTACAGCAGAAATTACGACGGGATTTACAGCAATACGCTCATCATTGATCAGGATGGACGGGCCTACACAACGAATAGCCGACGTGACCGTAAGGCGCTGGCCACCAACCGCAACCCCTTGCGCCCCGGTGGCAAACAGTTCATTAACCACATCTCGCACGTCAGTTTCATGAATGATGGTATCGGTAGTGAAACCGTTGGAAGCATCATAAATTCGCACAATAATCCCCGGGCCGCTCAAATCGGCATAGCCAGACCTTGCCCGCAACTCATGAAGCGTGACCCGCAAAGCATCAAGTTCGCGGGTAAGGGTGCGAATTGTTTCCAGCGCGTTGAGCGGCATAAGCAGACGCCCGCGCCCCTCTTCCATGCCAACCTCTACCGTCAGATCGTGAGTCAGTTCACCCAATTCTATCGCCTCGGTGATGCGCAACAATGTTTCTTCCTGCAAGATGCCTGCTGGCTCTACCTGAATTCCTTGATTGCGGCTAAGCTGCAAGGTAAGCGACTGGTTGCCGTTAATCTTTCTAATCTCAGGGTCTTGGTTAATAATAGCCAGCACAGTCTCCCGCTGCCTTGTTTCATACTCTTCCAGAATCCTTTCCTGGGTCCTGCTGCCGTTGGCGAGAATAGCTTTGCTTAAATCGTCAAAATTAGTCGCCAACTCAATTTCATAGCTAAAACGCGAAAGAGCCTCGTGCACCTGAGAGCGCGTATCCACACCCATGCTTCTAGCCAAACGACGGTTATAGTCAACCAACCCTTTGGCTAGTTCTTGTTTCAGCATAAAATCTTCTGTTGTAGGCGCATAACGGCTGTTTAACAGATAGAGCCCTGCAGCTAGAAGCAGCGTGTTGATAAAAAAAATTACCAAGATAATGACTAAAATTCTCCGCTCCACTGAAATGTTGGAATCAGCCTTTCGCACCTACTATAATCCTCCTACAATCAAGATAGCATCTAATCGCATGAATATCATGAATATGATGTATAGTATATCAAACATCTATTAGAAAATTTTTATTAAAGTGTTAAAAAATATTAATTTTATCTGCCAGCAAAGGGAGGAAAACTATCAGGCCGACAACTAAGGCGTAGAGAGATGCCAGTAGCGCTGCTCCGGCGGCTGCATTTTTCGCCAACCGAGCCAGCGGATGGTATTCCTTGGTAAAAAGGTCCACCACCCGTTCCAAAGCAGTATTCAGCATTTCCATGGTAACGACTAAGAAAATGGCAGACAATAAAAAGAGCCACTCCACCTTGTCCAACTTTAGCCAAAAGCCGGCAATAATAGCCAACGCTGCCGCGAAAGAGTGGATGCGCATATTCCGTTCGCTATGCCACGCGTCGGCTAAACCGCAGAGCGCATGGCGAAAACTTGCACGGATATCTTTTGCTTTAAAGCCCACATTCTTCAACCCCCACAACAGCCAACAGCAATTCTTCCATGTCACGCATCTCCCGTCGTTCTTCATCGCCTTCATGGTCGTAGCCGAGCAAATGCAACACCCCATGGGTAAATAAATATAAGAGTTCGCGCTTTATACTATGACCAAAATCGACGGCCTGGCTGGCCGCCCGTTCCACGGAAATGACTACGTCTCCCAACAACAGCTCACTTTCTACCCTCCATCCCCCCTCTTCCAGCAAAGGAAAAGAGAGCACATCTGTCGGGGAATCTACGGAGCGCCACTGCCTGTTTAGGGCATGAATAGTCTTATCATCGCAAAGCATCAGGCTGACTTCCGCTTCAGCCGGTAAACCATGCCGCAATAGAGCTGCCTCAGCAAGGCGCTCCAGATCGGCCAATAACTCGGGAGGCAGAGCTTGTCCATCTTCAGCATTAAAACTAACCGCCACTTTTTCTGCCCCTTTCAATCTCAGCTTTCAGTTCTTTCTCCGGATATTCAATCCTGGTGTGATAAATACCGGAGAGGATTCTCACAAAGATATTTGACACCATATCCAACTCTTTTAGAGTGATATCGCACTGGCCAAACTGTCCGTCGTTTAATTTCTCTTTAACTATTTTGCGAACGACGCCTTCAATTTTGCCGGAAATAGGTTTTGGCATTGACCTTGCGGCTGCTTCCACCGAATCAGCCAACAAAATAATGGCTGCCTCCTTGCTTTGCGGGAGCGGAGCTTCATAGCGGAAATTTTCCTGGCATAACTGATTTTTTTTGCTGTCTTGACATTTTTCGGCTCGGTGATAAAAATAAGAAACAAGACTGTTGCCGTGGTGTTGGACTATAATATCCTGAATTACCTGCGGCAATCTGTACCGACGCGCCATTTCCAGGCCATCTTTAATATGAGAGGTAATAATCAGAGTGCTTAGATTAGGGGAAATTTTTTCGTGAGGATTTTCCCCCAGCTGGTTCTCGATAAAAAAGTAAGGCCTTTTTAGTTTGCCGATATCGTGGTAGAAAGCGCCTACACGCGCGAGTAACGGATCAGCGGCTACCGCCTCAGCCGCCGCTTCGGCCAAGTTTGCCACTACCAAGCTGTGATGATAGGTGCCTGGAGCTGTCATCAGTAGCTTCTTTAAGAGTGGATGGTTTGGGTTTGCCAATTCCAAGAGAGAAACTGCTGTAGTCAGACGAAAGCCACTCTCAAGATAAGGCAGCAGGCCGATGGCCATCACAGCAGAAAACAAACCATTGGCAACGGCAAACAAGATTCCCACACTAAATTCCCTGAGCGAATAATATTCTATCCGCAGCGTCCCCATATACAAAAACAGGCCCACAACTGTAAGCACATTTAGCGCTGAGACATAGAAACCTGTCCTCGTCAAGCTAGATCGACGGCTTACATGCGAGGTACTGTAAGCAGCTATTAGTCCGCCAAAAAGAGCCACCAGCATAAAGCGCAAATCATTGCCTGTAATCAGTGCGGCAAATACGGCAAATATTACGCTCATCAGTACGGCAAGGCTGGAGTTCAATAAAACAGCGATTAGAATAACACCCATTGCCACCGGCACCAGATAACCGGAAAAATAATTGGCGGCAATCGCAAATGTGAGGGTAATCAACACGATTAGTCCAAGCAGTATAAGGCGCGATACATCATTATAAAGATTTGGCTGAAAAATGAACAAGTAAACTCCTACGAGGATAAACATGACAAGCAAAAGAAGCGCAAGTCCTAAGAAAACAGAATATCCAATCGTGTCACGCAAAAGCCCCAGCGCTGCCAACTGAGATAAGTGCCGCTCAGTCACAATTTCCCGCTCACTGACAATTTCAGTGCCCCTCAAGATGCGCACTTGCTGGATAGACTGCCTGACCGCTTCCCGCGCTTTGCTTGTGGCCTCTGCGTTGTAAAACATGTTCGGCTCAATGACAGCCTGGGACAAGTGACCGAGCGCACGTTTCTGGTCATGGGAAAACAAGAAAAAACTAATTTCCTGTACAGCCTGCCGCCTGGCTGTCTCAAGACCCTCCGGTTTAACACCCTGCTTGAGCAGCACTGCCAAAACTTCCAGCAACTGTCTCTGCATTTCCTCTAAATCTTGAGGGCGAGACTCAAGCAGTGCTTCGGCCTGCAGTTGGTTTAAGCCTATTTCCGTTGTAGCCAGCAGCTTTGCCGGCCGCGCCGTGCCGTCAAGTGCCTGCTCATTTCTTGCCGCCCACACCGCCTCAAAAAATGCGGCCACCCTTTCCTGCGCACGACTAAGGACAGTGGGGTCATAATCAAAAGATTCCGCCACCGCCTTTGCCGCTTCTTCCCGCAGCAGCTCAGTAGTATAAGTGTCTACCGCATCCCACTCAGCCACAATTTTGCGCGGGCTAAGCCTACCCACTTCCAGGTCAACCCTGGCAGCCACCATGGAGAGATGGAGAACAAGCAGCAACAATACGTAGAGCGTTACCGCAAGTAACGCGCGCTGCCAGCGAATGTTTCCCGCCAACGCCTGTTTTTTAGCCATCATCCACTGGAAAAACGCCTTAAAGCCCAAGACTATTCACTCCTGATTCGACCCTGCTCATAGTCGGCATAGGCACGAATAATTTTCTGTACCAGCGGATGCCGGACGACATCTTGATCCGTCAGGTGAATAAAAGAGATTCCCAGCACCCCGGTCAAGATTTCCTCAATCTGCGCCAGGCCGGAAAAACGTCCCCGCGGCAAGTCAATCTGCGTAACATCGCCTGTGATGATGGCTCTTGAGCCAAAACCCAGCCGCGTCAGAAACATCTTCATCTGCTCAGCCGTTGTGTTCTGCGCTTCGTCCAAAATGATAAATGCCTCATCCAGTGTCCGCCCGCGCATATAAGCCAGAGGCGCAATTTCAATAATCCCTTTTTCCATATATGCTTTATAAACATCAACGCCCAAAAGATCATGCAAAGCATCATAGAGCGGCCGCAGATAGGGGTCCACTTTTTCCTGAAGATCACCCGGCAAAAAGCCCAGATTCTCCCCGGCTTCCACCGCCGGCCGTGTCAGAATCAACCGCTGTACCGTACGCTCTTTTAATGCTTTCACAGCCATAGTCATCGCCAAATATGTTTTTCCGGTGCCTGCAGGTCCGATGCCAAAGACGATATCATGCTTGCGAATTGCTTCAACATAGCCCTTCTGCCCTAGTGTCTTCGGTTTGATTTTCTTGCCCCGGGGAGTAATAAATACCATATCGCCAATCAGTGTGCGCAACTTATCTGCTTGCCCTGTACGAATCAATTCAATGGCATATTCTACATCGGGCAGGTTGGGGACTTGCCCCTGCCTTAATAGCCAAAGAAGCTCCTCAAATAACAGGGAAACATTTTCCACATCCTGCCTTTCGCCTTCCACCAAAAGCAAATCGCCCTGCGGAATCACTCTCACATTGAAATAGCGATCCAAAAGGGTGATATGTTGATCAAACTTGCCTAAAAGCAAACGCGTTTCCTCATTGTTTTCCACTGAGATGGTCTTACGGAACTGCTCCATCTAACCCTTAATCGCCTCCCGGATTTTCATCTTCCGCAATGTTCTCCCTAGTCTCCAGAACATGACGGACACCGACAAACCCTTCACGGCCCGGATTCTGGTTTGTGACTGCGACATTCTCCACAGCAACACCCCCTGGCAATTGGATCTCTGCCAGAAAACGGGCGCGTTCCGCCGCCAGTTCATGCGCTTGTTTTAGCGTCAGCCTCTGTTTGCGGCGCTCAATTTCATAGTTTGACTCTGTTACTAATTCGACAGGGAAAGGTAGAATCCCTTTAAAGATAGCTGACCTTACTGCTGACTGCTCATAATCTAAGTAAGGTACCTGCCGCCGTCCCACCCTTAGGACCGGCTGACCGTCCACGAGCAGCGTCCAGACGGCCACATGCCGCCCTGTGGGGACACGCTCCGTTTCCAGAAGGGCAGCTTCACCGTAACCTTCATACCAGACTCGCGCCCACACCTCGCCGCGGGCCCGCACGGCTACAGTTTGTGGAACAGTTGTGCCGCCCTGCTCGGCCTGTGGCCGCAAAGCCCCCTCAATCAAAACCTGCCCTTTGCTAACCGTATCACCGGGGGCAACACGTGCTACGCCCGAAATTACCAACACCTCGTCAACCAGCCCGTCTTTAGCTGCCACAAGATGGCCTGGTTGCTCAAAAGCGACTGGTGACTTAATCTTTTCCTTCACCTCAATCACCATACGCGTACCGCGGATTTGCACGCCTACCCATGCCAATTCGGGTTCGGCAAGAATCAGTTGGTGAGCGACTTCATCTTTATTAAGACGCCACTTGGCCACACCGGGACGCGCGCCCGCATCGGCCGCCAAGCGGCGGATGTGCTCTGCTTTGAGTCTTTCATTTCCTTCCACACTGACAAAGAGCACAAACGAAGAGAGCGTGTAGAGGGTGGCCACAAAAATGAGCAGGCCGGCTACCAGACCGCGACGTCGATTCAGGCGGCTAACTAAGAAGGCGAGGCCTGCTTTGCGTCTAATCCGCAGACGGCAGCCGCTTCTCTTAGCCAAATGGCGCAAATCAAAAAAACTATCCACATCCGTATTCAATACGGCATACTCGGCGCCATGGCGGATATTCCATAACGGTATCCCCTGGTGCATTGCAAGATTGATGAATTTCTCTGTTGCTCTTCCTTCTACGGAAATCTCCAGATAACCGGTAATTGCGTAGCGTATTTTCGGGATAGACACGTTTTGCTCCCCCCTGTTCCAGCGTCAAAACTCGTAGCGCACCGTATTAATAGTGCCGTCAATGGCAACTTCTTCGCTACCAAGATAACGAATTACCAAGTCAGAACCGCTAATCGTCACCTCACCGCCGTTAACGGAAAGCCGGACTTTTTCTGAGCTGTATTCGATCACGCCGCGGTGATTCTCCAGATAACACTGCAGATTGCCGATTACTGTCAGCCGCGGCAGATTCAACACAATTTCCCGCGGCAATTCAAGCAGATCAGCAAGACTTTGACGCCACTTGCCCGCACCTTTCCCGCTCACACTCTCCCCCCCTGTCTTTCAATAATATGCTTAGAGCAAGCGGCTTATGAAAAAGCGCCCCGCATTAACGCGGGACGCCTGCCGAAAAAACTTATTTTCTTTGCTTCCACGGTTTTTTTGCGCGGGGCGGGCCGAACACTTCGGCATAGACAATCCCCCGCAAAAGATTTGCCGCCTGAGGCTGGAACAATTGCTCTTGATTGAAGACGGCACCAGCTTTCATCGCAGGCTCCAATACCGTTTGCACAGGAGGCAACACTGCCTTAGAAGCTTCTTGCTTTTTTGCTTCTTTGGCGTCAAAGATTACTTCCAGATATTCCGGCGGGAAATTCCCGGCCGGTAGCGGCGAACGTGGCGGGCGGGGAGCGGGGGTCATCGGCAAGCCTGCCGGCCTGCCAGCTCTCTGTCCGGTTTTTTGCCTGCTTTCGGCTAAGGAACGCAACGCAGAAAAAATGATAAAAATAATAAAAATTATCAGATTTTCCATCAATTAAACCCCCCTAGACTACTTTTTTGGCGCTCCCTCTTCTTTACCACCCAATTTACCGATGGAATCACGCATCTCTGTGTCTGCTTTAATATTTTGCAGATTATAATAATCCATAATTCCCAGACGACCTTCTCGCAAAGCTTGGGAAAAGGCGAGCGGGACTTCCGCTTCCGCTTCCACCACTTTAGCGCGCATCTCTTGCACTCTGGCAAGCATTTCCTGCTCATGTGCCACAGCCATGGCGCGGCGCTCTTCTGCCTTAGCTTGAGCAATTCTTTTGTCAGCTTCCGCCTGGTCTGTCTGTAACTGGGCGCCAATGTTTTTGCCTACATCTACATCGGCAATATCGATCGAGAGAATCTCAAACGCCGTGCCGGCATCAAGCCCTTTGCTTAGCACCATGCGGGAAATACTGTCAGGGTTTTCCAAGACTACTTTGTGCGTCTCGGCTGAACCGATGGTGGTGACAATTCCCTCACCCACACGGGCAAGAATAGTTTCCTCACCGGCGCCGCCCACCAGCCGCTCAATATTGGCGCGCACTGTCACTCGGGCTTTAGCCTTAACTTCAATACCATTTTTAGCTACAGCCACGACGATTGGCGTCTCGATTACCCGCGGATTTACGCTAACCTGTACGGCCTGCAGTACATCACGACCGGCTAGGTCAATGGCCGCAGCCCGCTCAAACCCTAAATCAATGCCTGCACGCTGGGCGGCAATCAGCGCGTTAACCACCCGGTCGACGTTCCCTCCGGCCAGATGATGCCCTTCCAGCTTGTTTACATTCAAATCCAAACCAGCTTTATTCGCTTTGATTAGCGGATTAACGATCTTTGACGGCGCCACTCGCCGCAGACGCATCCCTATCAAGGTAAAAATACCGATACGGACACCGGCCGCCAAAGCCGAAATCCACAAACCAAGCGGGATAATACTTAGCAGTAATGACATTCCTAGTACAACCAAACCAATCAGAATCAAAAGCTCTACCACCGAATCAACCTCCATTCATTTTTTTCTCACGGACAACAACGCGCGTTCCTTCCACCTCAGCAACAATAATTACCGCATCCTGGGCGATAAACCCTCCTTCACTTACCACGTCTACCCGTTTACCGTTGATCACCGCTGTGCCGGAGGGACGAAGCGGCGTCAGCGACACACCCTCCTGTCCCAGTAAGTAGCTCATATCGGCAGGGCCCACATACCCCTGCTCCTTCGTCTCGGCAAACTGCAAAACTAACTGTGACCAGAGTCCTGTCCGTTTAAGAAAACGCAAAGCGACAAGCAGAATCAGCACTGAAAAAAGTACGGCCGTTGCCAACATCCGGAACCCCGCTTCAGCAGTTGGAGCTGAAAGCACCACAGAGGCAACAATAGACGTGACGCCGGTGAGACCAATAATCCCAAAATTGGGAAAAGCCGCTTCAATCAGCAACAAGATTACCCCGAGAATAAAAAGGAAAATCACTTCCATACCGGCAAGGCCGGCAATAATATGACCGCCAAAAAAGAGGCCAAAAGCTAACAGGCTAATCAGCCCAGCCACCCCAAATCCGGCAGCCATCACTTCAATCATCAGCGCAGCCAGCCCGATGGTAATAAGCAATGTGGCCACTGTGGGATGAGTGATAAAGCGGGCCAATCCTTCAGCCGGGCTCTGCTCCGCCACGATTACTGACGCAGCCTGATAACCTAGGTGAGCTAATAAATCTGCGCGGGTAGCAAAAATCCCATCGGCAAACCCAATCTCCTCCGCCTCGGCGGAAGTAAGTGTCAACAGTTCGCCTGCGGCGACAAGCCCTTCAATCTCTATTTCCCGGCGCACCATGGCCGCCGCTATCTGCGGGTCCTTTCCCTGCCGTTCGGCAACAGTACGCATCTGGCTCTCCCAGTAAGAAAGCTCTTTCTCACCCACTTCTTCCCCGGTGAGAATGCGCGGCTCGGCAGCACCAATACTGCTGCCAGGCGCCATATAGAGCGCCTGGCAGGCCAGCGCTAAGAAGGCGCCTGCTGAAATGGCGCTATAGCGGACATAAGCATAAATCGGCACGGGGGAATCGAAAATTAAATCACGAATAGCCGAAGCTGAGTCCACTCTGCCGCCTGGTGTATTTAGCTCCAAAATAATTATTTCGGCTCCAGCGCGCTCCGCTTCCTGAAATGAGCGCTCAAGAAAGCTATGCAAGCCTGGCTCAACAGGACCGGTCAGCGGAATAACATAGACGACTTGCTCGGCGGCGACAGTAGTACCCGGCACTACCCAGGCAGGCAGTCCTGAAAAAAGCAGACTCAAAATAAGTGCCAAAATTTTTTTCAACAGAAGACCCCCTATATGCAGACAAACCTATCTTCATTATAGCTCATCAGAGCATAAAAGAAAACTGTCCCAAGCGAGCTTATAAAACTTAGATGCTAAAAGGGCTACCCTTCAGGGCAGCCCTTATTGTCTGCTTAACCAAACCGTTTTTTATTATTATTCTTCCGGGCAGCCTCAGATTTTTTCTTTCTCTTTACACTAGGCTTTTCATAATGCTCACGCTTTCTGACCTCGGCCAGAATGCCCGTTTTCGCGCATTGTTTTTTAAAGCGGCGAATCGCGCTGTCCAGCGTTTCGTTTTTACCAACCTTGATTTGCGTCAACTGCTTTCCCTCCCCTCAAAACCAACCTGCACGACGACTTGCCGGGATGCAAGAGAGAATAATATATCTAAAATGCTTTTTTGATTATATCGTTTCCGAATCTTTCTGTCAACCACGCCACCGGCTTCAAGGGACAAACTTTTTCCCGGAAAGTATATGGAAGTGGAGATGATAAACCAACTGACCAGCCGCTTCTCCGCAGTTTGAAACTACTTTGTAACCACCGGTCACCCCTAATTTTGCTGCCACGTCTTTAATCCGCAGTAGCAACTCTCCTGCAAGCGCTGCTTCACTTTCAGGCAGGTCATCCAAAGATTCCATGTGCCGCTTGGGGATTAGCAGCACATGAGTCGGTGCCAGCGGATTTATATCTTTAAATGCCAAGACATGTTCATTTTCAAAGATGACAGTAGCAGGCAAGTCCCCCTTGACAATCTTACAAAATACACAGTTTTCCATCACTACGCCCCCTTTCCGATAGCCATATCATACCATTTTATTGAACTGCTGGCAAACAATCGGCAATTGAAAAGAACACCAAAAAGTAACCGAACATACTATAAAAGTACTACTAAACACAAAAGGAGAAAAGTTATGAAAAACTGTCAAGAATTTTTTGCCGGCGGGAACACCTGCCGCGGCTTTCATTCCCTCTTCCACTACATACCGGGGCCGGAAACGAGCAGGGTGATTATTCTCAAGGGCGGGCCGGGCACAGGAAAATCTACGCTAATGAAGCAGGTAGGGCAGCAAGCAAGAGAAAAAGGTCTCTTTACTGAGTTGTTTTACTGTTCTTCGGATCAACACTCTCTGGATGGACTGTCTGTGCCGGCTCTGGGGCTTGTCATGCTCGACGGGACTGCGCCGCACGTGATTGACCCGAAAATCCCAGGCGCCTACGATGAAATCATCAATCTGGGAGATTGCTGGGATGCTGCGGCTCTGCGCCCATTTAAAGAGGAAATTGCAGCCTTGATCCGCAAAAACGGCGAATGGTTCACCCAGGCATATCAATACTTGCAAGAAGCCGGGATAGTACTTGAAAAAATGCGCTACTTTATGCGCCAAGCCATGGATTATCCGGCCCTTGTGCAAATGACCCACCGACTGCTTAGCCAATTGGTCGGCTCCTTGCCGCCCGCAACCGCCAATCGGCAGGAGCGTCATCTTTTCGGCGGCGCAATCACTCCGGGCGGCCTGCTTAACTTTTATCAGTCCATTTTCCATGATATTAAGCGCTACTATCTGCTCATTGGAGACCACGGTTCGGGCAAATCCACTCTGCTCCGCCAAGTTAATGAAGCAGTCGCCGGTGCAGGCCATGACACAGTAGTTTACCACTGCGCCTTTGACCCGGAGCGCTTCGATGCAGTCGTAATTCCGTCACTGCAAACAGCATTCGTTAAAGCTATCTACCCCCACAGCTTTACGCCGCCGTCCTCGCAGCCGCTGCAAGAACAGCATACCTTGGCGCTAAGCCGCTTCGCCAACGCAACCGTCCTGAAATCCTTTGCTGCGGAACGGGCAGAAAGCCAGGATCGTTTCTGGTACCTGCTTGAAAAAGCAGTTACGATGATCCGCAGCGCCAAGGAAAATCATGATCAATTGGAAGCCTTCTATACGCGGTCCATCGATTTTAGCAAAGTTGCCGCAATCCGCCAAAAACTGATTAGCCTGATATAAATAAAAAAGGCATGCCTCCCGGCATGCCTTATCTTACTTCTGAATAGCTTCTCCGGCTATTGTTTCTTTAGCGCCGCCCACTGTAAATCGTTCTAGAATATTCCCTCTCCGATCCACAAAAGTCCAGGTAACTTCTCCCCCTTGCAGTGTCACCTCGCTTGCCGGAACTGTTACCACATGGAAATAGTCGCGTTTCGGATTAACACGCACTTCCACTTCCAATGCCCCAGCCGCCTTAGCAAGCGATTTTAGACTTTCCACTTCAGCATGAATCGCAAAAAGTGCGACTTCGTGCTGGGGTTGGAAAGGATACTGCGGCAGGACAATAGACCATTCTTCCACAACTGCCGCCCAACCCGCCTGATCAGCCGCCACGCGGAAAGAAGGATTTTCCTTCATCTCCCCCCTGTCGGCTGTGGTAAAGCTAACCTGACCTTTCGCCGCGGCATCCTCTGGCTTTACTGTGGGGCTGGCACGAAATGAATCGTACACCGAGAGAGAAACCAACAAGACCAGCAGGAACAACAGCGGGAGCAGTCGTCTCGCTTCCACCACAAGCAATTTTTTACCCATATTTCCACCTCTTTTCCAGCGCTCTTTCTTCGCTTCCATCTTATTCACGCCGGCAGAGAAATATGTCCTTGGAAAAGAGTGGATAAAATTAAAGGGAAAACTTAATAATTGGCGAAGAATACAAAGAGTCAAAGAATAGAAACGAGGCAGACAATTAATAATGGCTAAATATTACGCAAAACGTTTCTTTTCAGCTTCAGAGCGCTCCTTTCCCTTGGCCGTTAAGATAACGGTATATCTTGCCAGCCTACTTTTTTTCGCAGTTCTCCTCCTCGCCTCCCAGCAGGAATGGGTATCACTCCTGGAACTACGACTAGTTCGTTACTTTTTTTATGTACTTATTTTTGCCAATACCTACTATTGCGGCTTTGCGCCGGGGCTCACAGTTGCCGTGCTTAGCACACTTTTTACAGCAACCGTCTTTACTCCGCCTGGGTCTCACCTGAAAGATTTTTCGTTTGCCAGTCCGACAGTTTTCTCTTTCACGGCAAAATATTTTCTGTTAACCATTGCTGCAGACTGGATACGTAATAACATTGAACACTTGCAACGGCAGCTTTTGGCAAACCAAAAACTCCAAGCGCATGCCCACCATTTAGAAAAACTGATGCTTGCCGGGGAAATTGCCGCAGGAATAGCTCATGAAATCCGCAACCCTCTCACAGTAATCCAGGGATACCTCCAACTAATTGAGAGCAGATGCAAAAAACTGTGCAATACGCCTGAGTCCTTTACTTTGCTGCAGGATGAACTAAAACGGACTAATCAGATTATTTCCGACTTCCTGCGTTTTAGCCGCCCGGATAAACCGCAAAGGAGGCTGACACACCTCAATACTCTGCTGAAATCGGCATCCTCCCTGCTATACGGGGAATTATTGCGCAGAAAAATACAGCTGCAGATTTTCTCTGCCCCAGATATGCCGAAAATCTCTCTTGATGAAAATCAAATTATTCAAGTATTTCTAAATCTTTTCAACAATTCCCTCCAAGCCATGCCAAATGGCGGAACTATCTCTGTCTATACTTCCCATGATGAAAAAAGCGAATCAGTTTCAATCCGCATTTCTGATAGCGGAATAGGGATGTCAGCGGAAATAATGGAACAGATTTTCATACCTTTTTATACGACAAAAGCAAGCGGCACCGGGCTGGGCCTTGTCATCACCCAGACGATCATCCTTGCACACGGCGGCAAGATCCAGGTGGAAAGTTCACCCGGCGAAGGGACATCCTTTACGATAACTTTACCTACAAAATAGTCAAGCCGCGCCGAAACTGAGAATGATACAATAGCGGATACAGCGGAGCAACTGAGAAAGGCGACATCGCCCCGAAATGCTTCAATGTTTCGTCCCTGCAGCGCTTTGCCTGGACCGGCCCTCACCCTAGCCCTCTCCCGAGGGGAGAGGGGAATAGCTGGACCGTCCCTCACCCTAGCCCTCTTGCAGATATTGTTGACTTTCACAGAATGCGGAAGCGAGTGTTAAGTGTCAGCAGCGTTTAGCGAACGGGAATTCGCAGCGTTAAGACATGCCAATGGTTCACATGCAGTAAGCCCAGAGGTTTTGGCATGTTAGCGAGAATGACAGTTCGTAGCTGCGAAAACGTGCGAGCGGAGCAACTGAGAAAGGCGACATTGCCCCGAAATGCTTCGCTCTTTCTAAAGCTGTGCTGTTCCATAGAGTCCGTCTCGCTGTTCCCCTCCAACTGTCACGGCGGCGATTTCTCCCAAAAAAGCAACCGGTGCACAGGCGGTGACCCGGACGTAATGTTCCGTCAGCCCCGCCAGTTTACCTTTGCCAGCCGTTTCTTCAAACAATACATCCACCGTCTTACCAATGAACTGTTGACGGAAAGCAATAGAAAGGCTATGACCCAAAGCTGTCAAGCGCTTGCTTCGTTCTTCTTTCAGCGCCGGCGTCACCTGCTCCGGAAAACTGGCGGCAGGAGTGCCATTTCTGGGCGAATACTTAAAAACATGGACACGACTAAAAGCACTTTTTTCGACTAGGCTCAGCGTGCGCTGAAACTGCTCTTCCGTTTCGCCTGGAAATCCGACCATTACATCGGTCGTCAAAGCTATGCCAGGTAGTTGCGCACGCAGCCAGCGTACTAGCTGAAGAAATTCTATCGCGTCATATTTGCGGTTCATCCTGCGCAACACCAGATTGTCCCCGCTTTGCAAGGGAATATGGAGATGACGGCAGATGCTCGGATTCTCCTGCATCACCTCAACTAACTCCGGCGTAATTTCCGTAGGTTCAATGGATGAGATGCGTATCCGGCGGATTCCTGAAAGAGACGCAAGCTGACCGAGCAGGTCGCTCAAAGCAATTTCTCCCGGCAGGTCAGTACCATAGGAACCAAGGTGAACACCAGTGAGCACCAGCTCATGGAAACCCTGCTTGGCCAGCCGTTTTACTTCCACTACCGTTTCTTCCAGAGGACGGCTGCAAAGAGAGCCTCGGGCATGCGGGACAATACAGTAGGAACAAAATTGACGGCACCCTTCCTGAATTTTGAGAAAGGCTCTTTTCCGTCCCGCTTTTTGCGCAACAGGCAAAGCTTCAAACTCTTCCTTCTCTGCCAAAGGCACCACACAGTTGAGGCGGCCTTTTTTGGCTTCTTCCACAAGTTCCGGCAGCCTGCCGCGCGCATGAGTACCGATAACCAAATCCACCTCGGGAATTTTCAGTACATCATCCGGGGAAACCTGAGCATAGCACCCTGTCACCACAATTACCGAGGCTAAGTTAGCCCGCCGTGCGCGACGAATCATTTGCCTGGACTTTCTGTCGCTAAGCTGCGTGACGGTACAGGTGTTGATTACATAAACGTCGGCATGCCCATCGAAAGGCACCAGCTGATAGTCTGCCGCCACAAAAAGCTGCTGCAGAGCCGCAGTTTCCGTCTGGTTCACTTTACAACCAAGTGTAAAAAAAGCTGCCGTAGCCATCTATGACCCTCCCATCTCGCCCGCTTGATAGAGAGAAACTGCCAATGCTACGAGAGCCGCAGTTTCCGCTCGCAGTATCCGGGGACCAAGTGTTACAGACGCTAAACCATGACTTTTGGCGACAAGTACTTCTTCGTCACTAAAGCCGCCTTCCGGTCCGGTCACCAACAGAACCCTGCTTTTTGGCTGAATATTTCTCAACACAGCGCAGAGCTGCCCTTCGCCCTCACCTTCCCAAAAGAGTAACGCTTTGTCAAAACTTTTAGCCAGCTTTAGGAGTTGCTCCCAGGAAGCCGGCGGAGCAATGGGCGGGATGAGATTACGGCGTGACTGGGCTGCTGCGCTGCGGATAATTTTCTGCCAGCGCTGCCTGCGGTTTTCCATGTCCTTCTCCGGGCGAATCACAGTCCGACTGCTGATAAAGGGAATAAATCCGGCGGCACCCAACTCGGTAGCTTTTTGTAAGACAACCTCTGCCTTCTCCCCTTTTAATAAGCCAAAAGCGAGAATAAACTGTACAGAAGCCTCACTATCGGGCAAAAAATCACCCAAACGGCACGAGACGCCGTTTTTTTCTGTAATAATAATCTCAGCCCGGCGACACTGGCCCGTTTCGTTACATAATTCCAGACTTTCTCCGGCGGAAGCGCGCAGAACGCGCAGCAAATGATGTGCGTCCTCGCCGCTAAGCTCAACCGTGTGCTCATCAAGAAGCTGGCTTTGCGTATAAAAAAAACGATTCATCACTTCATCTCCAGCAGAAGTGCCACCCATTCCCCGGCACTTCTTTTTTCCTTGAGCTGATAGCCTTCTAGCAAAAAAGCAGCAAGAACTTCGCTTTGACGGTGGCGGACAATCCCGGAAATGATCAGCCGCCCACCCGGAAACAATATATGGCGAAGGCGGCTGCTCACAGTGAGCAAAGCGTCTGCAGTTAAATTTGCGGTAACAAGATCTGCCTGCGTGAGTAAAGACCATGCTTCTATGCTGAACAAATCAGCTTGGATAAAAGGCAGCTGCATCCCATTGAGCTTTGCGTTTTCACACGCGGCACGAATTGCCGACTCCTCGAAATCAACACCGGAGACTTTACCGGCACCAAGCAACTTGGCAGCCAGAGCCAAAATCCCCGAGCCACAGCCTAAATCCCAGACTGTTTCTCCGCCTGTTATTTCATTTTCCAGCAGCTCCAGACAGAGCTGTGTGCTTTCATGAGTTCCGGTGCCAAAGGCAGCCCCAGGATCCAGACGAAGAACCAGCCTGCCTGGCCACGGCTCCGCAGCCAACCACGCCGGCAGAATCATCAGCTTATTCCCAACCGGCGTAGGCTCCCAGTATTGCTTCCATGCCTCTTCCCAGGCCGGATCATTGAGCTGTTCGGTGGAAAGCACAGCCGGCGCTAAGCCAAACGATGGCAGCGCCAACAAAAATGACGACAGTTCTTCCTCTTTACCGTCTGCTAAAAAAGAAGGGGGGAAATATCCCCTAATCGTTACCAGCCCACTATCTGCGGCAGGCAGGGCGGGGAAAATATCTCCCAATCCTGCCTGTTTGACCGTGGCCCAATCCATTTCATCGTAGACGGACACACCGCCGGCACCTAGACTCATCAGTCTTTCCGACACCGCTTCGGTACTCTCCCGCCCTGTAACAACTTTCACTTCGATCCATTGCACGCTATTTTCCTCCTAGCGCGTCCTTCATCTTATCAATAATCCCTTTATCATGATGCCCAATTTCTTCGCCGGCAAGCTTAGCGTATTCACGTAGCAGTTCTCGCTGCTTCCCGGCAACTTTTTTAGGAATAATCACGTTCACCCGAACATGCTGGTCACCCCTGCCATAGCCGCGCAGACGGGGAATTCCTTTGCCGCGCAGGCGAAATAATGTGCCCGGCTGAGTTCCCTCAGGCACTTTAATGCGCGCCTTCCCATCTAGTGTCGGCACTTCCAGTTCGGTACCCAGCGCAGCCTGAGCAAACGAAACCGGCATTTCGACAATAATATCGTCGCCGTCCCGTTGAAAGAGAGCATGAGGTTTAACATGGATAAACAGGTATAAATCACCGGGAGGACCGCCGCGGCTGCCTGCTGCCCCTTCGCCTGTGACGCGGAGACGGGAGCCGGTATCTACCCCCGCCGGGACTTTGACCTCAATTTGCCGCTCGTGCTGCCGGCTTCCGCTTCCCTGGCAAGCAGGGCAACGCTCTTTAATAAAAGTTCCCTCGCCGCGACAGGCTTCGCAGGTTCTTGCGCTGACAAAACGGCCGAATGCCGTATTGCGAACCACCTGCTGTTGCCCACTACCGTGACAATAGGTGCATGTTTCAGGCTGCGTGCCGGACTTTGCCCCACTGCCGCCGCAGGTGGTACATGGCTCCGCTCTGGGGATTTTTACAATTGTCTCCAATCCGAATGCGGCGTCTTCCAGGCTTATCTCCAAATCGTAGCGCAGGTCGGCTCCTCGCTGGGGGCTGTTTGACCTGCGCCCGCCACCGCCGCCAAAAAATGTGTCAAAAATATCTTCGAATCCAAACCCGCCGGCGCCGCCTTGCCCAAACCCGTTGAAGCCGCCGGCCCCTTGCTCCGCAGCGTGGCCGAAACGGTCGTAATGCTCACGACTGCTAGGCTCACTAAGCACATCAAAGGCTTCTTTCATTTCTTTAAATTTATGCTCCGCGTCTTGATCAGTCTGATTGACGTCCGGATGGTATTTTCTTGCCAATTTCCGGTACGCCTTTTTTATCTCCTCAGCAGTGGCGTCCCTTGGCAAGCCTAGGACATCGTAATAATCTCGTTTTGCCATTTTTACTCCATTCCTTAAGCTTCTCTAGTTTTTATCTTCGTCTACGACCTCATATTCGGCATCTACCGTCTCACCCTGCCCGCCTTCCTCTGCAGGCTTTGCCTCACCCTCTTGTTGCTGATAAAGCTTGGTCGATAGCCCATGTAAATGTTTTGTCAGTATTTCCATTTCACTGCGCATAGCGGCAATATCCTCTTTGGATGCCACATCTTTCAGCTTAGTGATTGCCGCCTCGATTTCCCCTTTTTGGGTGGCGTCAACCTTATCTCCTAAGTCACGCAGCATTTTTTCTGTGGAATAGCAGAGTGAATCAGACTCGTTGCGCGCTTCCGCCAGTTCTTTGCGTTTCTCATCGTCTGCGGCAAATTGCTCTGCATTTTTCACCATCTCATCAATTTCTTTTTCGCTCAATCCGGATGAGGCGGTAATAGTAATTTTTTGCTCTTTGCCGGTGGCATTGTCTTTAGCCGACACATTGACAATTCCGTTAGCATCAATATCAAAAGATACTTCGATTTGCGGAATGCCGCGCGGGGCAGGCGGAATGCCGTCGAGAGTAAAGCGACCCAATGTTTTGTTGCCGGCTGACATGGATCGTTCTCCCTGTAAGACATGGATTTCTACTTGAGTCTGGCTGTCTGCGGCAGTGGAGAATGTCTGTTTCTTGGCAGTAGGGATAGTAGTGTTGCGTTCAATAATTTTGGTAAAAACACCGCCCAACGTTTCTATCCCTAAGGAAAGCGGCGTAACGTCCAAAAGCAGCACGTCTTTTACTTCTCCCGCCAATACCCCGGCTTGGATGGCCGCACCTAATGCCACCACCTCATCCGGATTTACACCTTTGTGCGGCTCCTTGCCGATTAAACTTTTGATCGCTTCCTGTACTGCGGGAATGCGGGTAGAGCCGCCTACTAAAATTACTCTGTCAATATTCTCGGCTTTCAAGCCGCTGTCCTTTAAAGCGCTGCGGGTTGGCCCCATGGTGGCTTCCACCAAGTCAGCCGTCAGATCATTAAATTTTGCCCTGGTCAGGTTCATATCCAAATGTTTGGGGCCCTCTGCCGTAGCAGTAATAAAAGGCAAATTAATATTAGTGGTAGCCAAATTGGAAAGTTCAACTTTGGCTTTTTCCGCCGCCTCTTTTAAACGCTGCAGAGCCATTTTGTCAGTTCTCAAATCAATGCCCTGCTCGTTTTTAAATTGCTCTGCCAGATAGTTGATTACTTTTTCATCAAAATCATCTCCACCCAAGCGGTTGTTACCGCTGGTGGCTTTTACTTCAAAAACGCCGTCGCCCAACTCCAAAATCGAGACGTCAAACGTACCGCCGCCTAAATCAAAAACAAGAATGGTATGATCATTGCCTTTATCCATGCCGTAAGCCAGTGCCGCGGCGGTAGGCTCATTAATAATGCGCAGCACTTCCAGCCCCGCGATTTTGCCTGCATCTTTAGTAGCCTGGCGCTGGGCGTCGGTAAAATATGCCGGCACAGTAATAACAGCTTTATCTATTTTTTCCCCTAGGTAACTTTCCGCGTCTTTTTTCAGCTTCTGCAGCACCATCGCGGAAATTTCTTGAGGAGTATAATTTTTCCCGTCAATTTTAACCGTATGATTAGTACCCATCTGCCGCTTAATCGAGGCAATAGTTCTGTCAGGATTGGTGATTGATTGGCGCTTAGCCACCTGCCCCACCAGCAACTCTCCCGCTTTACTAAACGCAACTACGGAAGGCGTGATTCTTTCGCCTTCGACATTAGCAATTACTTGCGGTTCCCCGCCTTCCATTACTGCAACCACAGAGTTTGTTGTCCCAAGGTCAATACCGATAACTTTACCCATCTGATTTCCTCCTGTCTAAATTCTATAATATCTTCAAAAGATTATTTTGCCACTTTTACCATGCTGGGACGGAGCAATCGCTCTTTAAGCCTGTACCCTTTTTGCAGTTCTTCCACCACCATATTTTCCGGCTCCGCACATTCGAGCTGCATAATCGCATGATGGCAAGTAGGATCAAACTGGACGCCACATGCTTCAATTGTGTTAAGCCCATGCTTGTTTAATACAGACAAAAACTGCTTAAAGACTAAATCCACACCGGAGAGTAGCAACTCAGCGGAACCGCCTGCTTCCAAAGCCCGTTCCAGATTGTCAATCACCGGCAAAAGCTCTCGGACAATCTCGCAGACTGCCTGCGCAGTCCATTCCTGCTTTTCTGCTTTCACCCGCTTTCGATAATTATCAAAGTCTGCCTGCAGACGTTGCAGCCTGGCAAAATACTGGGCATTTTCCTCCCGCAACCTGACCAATTCGGCAAAGTCCGCATTGTTTTGGTTTGGCCGGCTCTCTTCCGGCTCGCCGAAGGACACATCTTCTTCAGCCAAAATCATTTTTTCTTCCTCATTCATCTACATCACCTCACCCATCATTCAAATCGTTGAACGGACGGTAACCCGCCACTTAAGGGACTGACGCCGTCGTTAATCTTGCACCACAAAGTTTAAGTGACTGGCAATATGTTCAATAATGGTGATCACCCGAGAATATTCCATACGGGTAGGTCCCAGTACGCCAATGGCACCCACAGGACGGTTAGACAACTGATAGGTAGCCGTAACTAGGCTGCAATCACTCATTTCGGTAATAACATTTTCAGTGCCAATCCGAATCGAAACGCCTGCCAAAGAAGTTTCCAGGACAAAAGAAAGTCTGCTTCCTTCCTCAAACAACGTTAACAGGTGTTTGACTTTCTCCACGTCCTTAAATTCCGGCTGGTTAAGAATGTTGGACGTTCCCCCTAAAAATACTCTCCCTTCACCGTCAGTTGAGCTTTCCTCCAAGAGTAGCAGCAATTGGCTGAGCAGCTCAATCCGGGCGTAGAGGTCGCTGCGCAGTTGCCTCAGCCGGGTAGCAGAGAGACCCTCGATGGTTTGTCCCGCCAGTTGTTCATTAAGATAGCTGACAATCTGGCTTAGTTCCTGGCTGCTTAGCGCCTGCGGCAAGTTGATTACTCTGTGCTTAATATGCCCGGTGCTGGTAATCAGAACCACCAGCGCTTTTTCCTCATCTAACGGAACCAAACGCATTTGCTTAAATGTACTGTGGCGAAACTGTGGCCCCAGCACAAGCGACGTATAACTGGTCAACACAGATAACACTTTAGCTGTCTGCTGGACAATTTGGTCAATTTCCCGCATTTTCTGCAGCTGGGTAAAAACATTGGCTAGGTATGCTTCCTCCTGCCGTGACAAGCTGGGTGGACCCATCAGGGCATCCACGTAAAAACGGTAACCCTGCTGCGAAGGGATCCGGCCTGCTGACGTATGAGGTTGAGTCAAAAAGCCAAGCTCTTCCAGGTCTGCCATTTCATTGCGGATGGTGGCTGCTGAGAGATCCAACTTATAGCGCCTGGAAATGGCTCTGGAACCTACAGGTTCAGCCGTTTGGATATAGTCGGTAACAACGGCTTGGAGGATTTTTTGTTTTCTGTCATTTAATCCAGCCATTTGTTTTCCTCCTTAATTTAGCACTCTCTGTTTATGAGTGCTAAAGCTATAACAAAAATACCATTTATAGCATGTCTTTGTCAAGGTGAACCAGTGATAAACTCGGCAAAAACTAAGTTAGCCAGCGGCAATCCGCGCTTGCTAAGGCGGATTGTTTCCGCATCACATTCAATTAAGCCTTTCTCTCTAAGCCCTTGGATTTCCGCAGCAAACAGCGTGCGCAAATCCAACCGGAAGCGACGCTGAAATTCTTTAAAAGACACGCCCCCAGTCAGTCTAAGCCCCAGCATCATTGTGTCTTCCATTTCCTCGCGTTTTTGGACAACATGGATGGTCGCCGGCGGCAGCATCCCTGCCAGCAGGGATTTTTGGTAAAGCGGGAGATCTGCCGTATTACAGTAGCGGCTGCTCTGCCAGTAAGAATGAGCACCCAGACCCAGACCGAGATATGGGCGGTTTTCCCAGTAGCTTAAATTATGGCGGCATTGATGACCTGGTTTAGCGAAATTGGCAAGCTCATAATGATTAAACCCGTGTGCAACAAGAATCTCCCTGCCCTGTTGCATCATGGCCAACGCTTCCTCCTCTGCAGGGAGAGTTGCCGCTCCTTGTTCAAGGAGCGCGTCAAGGCGGGTGCCTGCCTCCACTTTCAATCCGTAAAGAGAAAGATGGTCCGGCTGCCAGGCACACAGCTCCCGCACCGTTTTTGCAGAGTCGGCAACTTTTTGCCCGGGCAAGCCAAGCATCACATCGACTGACACAGCGTTGAAAAACTTTTTGCACAAAGAAAAGGCCTGCCTGGCCTGGGCGAATGTGTGTGTCCTCCCAAGGAGAGCGAGCCTGTCGTCGCATGTGTCTTGGACGCCAAGGCTGATGCGGTTTACGCCACCGGCACGCAAGACGGCGGCTTTAGGCAAATCTATAGTGCCGGGATTTACTTCAACAGTCCATTCTGTGCCACTGGCTAACGGCAGATGGGTGCGGCAGGCAGACAACAGCGCAGACAACTCAGCCGCAGAGAGAACTGTGGGTGTGCCGCCACCAATATAGACGGTATCAGCCATAACGCCTGCCTCCCGCAACTCATGACTGCGCAGAGCCAGTTCCTGCTCAAGCGCCCGCAAATATTCTGCCGGGCTGACTGCCAAATTCGGAGAAGAAAGAAAATCGCAATAAATACATTTTGACTTGCAGTAGGGAATATGGATGTAAACAGCTATTTTCATCCTCAATTAATACGCAACACGGCCATGAAAGCTTCCTGAGGAATCTCCACATTGCCCACCTGCTTCATCCTTTTTTTGCCTGCTTTTTGTTTCTCCAACAGCTTCCGTTTGCGCGTGATATCACCGCCGTAACACTTATCCAGCACATTTTTGCGCATAGCTTTAATCGTTTCCCGAGCGATAACCTTCTGTCCGATCGTGGCTTGGAGCGGAACCTCAAACATTTGTCGCGGGATGATTTCTCGCAGTTTCCCGGTTAACTCACGCCCTCGCTGGTAAGCTCTTTCTACATGGCTGATGAAAGACAACGCATCCACCGCTTCACCGTTAATCAGCAGATCAACTTTTACCAGTTTGGACACACGGTAGCCCAACAATTGATAATCTAAGGAGGCATAACCCCGAGTCCTAGATTTAAGCAGGTCGAAAAAGTCAAAAACAATTTCGGAAAGTGGCATTTCATAAGTCAAGACTGCCCGTGAGGCTTCGAGATATTCCATATTGACAAAGACGCCCCGTTTCTCCTGGCAAAGCTCCATCACCTGTCCTACGTACTGGTTTGGCACAATCACGCGGGCGGTGACATATGGTTCCTCCACAGAGATGATTTCGGCAGAACTTGGCAGCAGCGCGGGATTATCAATACTTATTGTGGCTCCATTGTGTAAATTAACCCGGTAAACCACGTTGGGGGCAGTAGTAATCAGCGTGAGCTGATACTCCCTCTCCAACCGCTCCTGGATAATCTCCATATGCAAAAGTCCCAAAAAACCGCAACGAAAGCCGAACCCTAACGCTGCCGATGTTTCCGGCTCATAAGTAAGTGCGGCATCGTTTAGATTGAGCTTTTCCAATGCATCCCGTAAATCTTCATAATCGGCGCTGTCTACCGGATAGAGCCCGCAGAATACCATCGGGTTAGCACGGCGGTAACCTGGGAGAGGCTGATCTGCAGGCCGCTCTGCCGCAGTAATAGTGTCCCCCACCCGGGTATCCTTCACATTTTTGACTCCGGCCACCAGATAACCCACTTCGCCCACACTAAGCGTCTCTACTCTCGTCATCCTCGGACGGAAAGCGCCTACTTCCGCCACCTCAAATACTTTCCCGTTGCTCATCATCTTAATTTTCATGCGTTCGTTGATTTGACCTTCCATTACGCGCACATAAGCGACGACACCGCGATAAGCATCATAATGAGAATCAAAAATTAAAGCGCGCAACGGCGCAGCTGCATCACCGCTCGGCGGCGGCACCCTGCTCACGACTGCTTCCAGTACTTCCTCGATCCCAATGCCGGCTTTAGCTGAAGTAAGCACCGCGTCTTCTCCCGCCAGGCCGATGATCTCTTCCAGTTCCCGCTTAGCCTTATCCACATCGGCGTTTGGTAAATCTATTTTGTTAATCACCGGGATAATTTCCAGATTGTTTTCCAGCGCCAAATAAACATTAGCTAAGGTCTGCGCCTCAATCCCCTGGGCGGCGTCTATCACCAGCAGCGCACCTTCGCAGGCCGCCAGACTGCGGGAGACTTCATAAGTGAAATCCACGTGTCCCGGCGTATCAATCAAATTTAAGCTGTATTCCAGCCCGTCTTTAGCGAGATAGCGCAGACGCACCGCCTGCAGCTTAATTGTAATGCCCCGTTCCCTTTCCAGGTCCATTTGATCGAGCACCTGCTCAGCCATCTCCCGCTTGGCAAGCGCACCGGTATATTCCAGTAGCCTATCGGCCAACGTGGATTTGCCGTGGTCTATATGGGCAATAATGCTAAAGTTGCGAATCTGGCTTTGTTGCATCGTCATCCTCCTGTCAATCCTCCAGAACATTATAGCATTCCGGCAGGAGAGTGACAAGCGAACCATAATTTCTGCGCTAACGGAGCCAAGTGGGCAACTGCCACTCCTGCCCGGCAAAGACTAAAACCCAGCCATCCACACTGTCGCGATATAAGCGGAGCGCCTGGGGCGTCCCTTGCCGCCCGCTTACTTGCTGCGAGCCAAGTTCAGTGACGCGAAGCCCCGCGAACAAAACGAAGAGAGAAAATAAAAGCATCAGCAAACCGGCAAAAACCGTTTTCTTTTTCATTCCTTTCGCTCCCCAAAACGCAAAAATCTCTGTATATTTATGCCAGCACAAGCAGCTTTATATACATCAAATTCCCGAGTTATACAGATCTGCCAGCGCTCTAGCCAGATGAGGAATGACACGCAAAGCTTCTGCCAGAGAATTTTCATGCCCTCCAACCTCAATCAATAACGCGCCCTGATGAATATGCTGGTTGTATACCAGCGGGCGCTCACGAACGCCCCGGGAAATACCCGGAGCCAATTCTTCCAGCCGTTGGTGCAGAAACATTGCCTTCTGATAATTCTGCTGCCAGTTGGGGTGGCGGGAGCCTACCACAAACATCACCCGGCCAGCTTCTTTACCGTCCAATTGGGTGGTGCTCACATTTCTTGTTACCCCATCTCTGTGCAGGTCAATAACAAGCCTCGCGTTAGGGTTTGCAGCCAGCAAAGACTTTATTGTGGGGAGAGCAACTTGATAAGCCGTACTGCGGGGAAGGTCGTGAATCGTTTGATCATGCAACACGGGAAGACCATGCTCCGTTCGCAAAACGTTGGCCAACGTTTCGCCCAGCTGAGCCACCGTCAACTCCAAATTCTGCGTAAATTTTAGTCCTGATGTGGGCACGAAGGACTCTGTGGTATGCACATGGTAAATCAGCACTTTCCCCTCCCCTGTTAATGGGCGCTGAACTGGGAAAATAACTTGAGCTTCTTCTGAAACTTGCTCCTCAGAAGATTGCTCCGTGCCTACCTGTTGGACAATTGCTGGTGCCTGTAGATTTGCGTCTACCATAAAAGGAATTTGCGTTGCTAAAATATGCTTCGGGTCTCTTGGATCTGTAAACCCACCTGCTTTGATAAAACCATCCTCCACAAGTCCAACATCTCCAACTGCTTCCTGAGGAACAGTTTCCTTAAAACCAGGGATCACCTGGGCAAGTATCCGCAAATAAAGAGCCGACCCCCAAAATGGTCTCACTTCAACCAATGCGGCACTACCTGTTATTGCCGACAACACAGGCTGAGCAAAAAAACCGGGGGATCGCGTCGCCAGCACTGCTAAAGCTAAAGCTAAACCGAGAACTGACACCAAGATTAAATAACTCCTGCGCTTTTTCCTGTTTCTTTCCGAGTATTTTTTGCTGCGTATCCTAAAAAATGCACTTTTAGCCACGTTAATCCCTCCCGTTACCCTAAATAATTTGCCGTATCTCTAATTGGTATGCTCTTTTGACGCAAATATGATAAATACTGTGAGTCTACCCTGAAAATAGCGTCTACCATCTGCTTGGGCGGGTTTGAAACCCGCCCCCACATGGCACGAGCGAGGGCATAAGTGTTCTCTCATCTCAACAACTCCCCTCTCCCTGCGGGAGAGCAACCGGGCGAACACGCAGGTTCGCCCCTACAGCACCCTTCTCGGCTATTACCCTCTCCCTGCGGGTGAGGGCCAGCTGAGGCGCATTTTCATCCTTCTGATGGTGCCGCGAGCGACATGGGTGTCTGCTCTGAAAATAGCATCTAACATCTGCTTGGGCGGGTTTAAAACCCGCCCCTACTTGGCACGAGCGAGGGCTAGGGTGAGGGTATAATGAAAGATTATTTTATCCTTCTGATGGTGCTGCCCGCCTGCGGCAGGCGACATAATTGCCTAGAAAGCAAAAGAGAGAAGCGCGCTCGGCGGCTTCCCTCTTTTGCCTATATTTTCCGGTTTTGCCCTTAATGCAAATATTTTCCTGCTTCTTCACTTTCAATGGCCGGATGCATCGCGGCGTTAATGCCGCCCGCAATCAGCCTAGCGACATCTTCAATCATCGTATCTATATCTTTAGGTGTAACCATCAGCTTTCCGCCATATGGTTCCAAGACTTCCTCCATAACGCTGCGCTTATCACCCTCGGTAATACTTTTAACTACCGCATAGACCGGAGATTCTGGTCCTGCCTCTTGCATAACGGCCAATAAGAAGTGATCTACTAGGTCATCTGCAATAGTCACCGCATCTACCACAGTAGGCACACCCACGGCGACTACAGGAATACCGATCGTTTCATAGGAGATACCCCTTCGCTTGTTGCCCACGCCAGAACCAGGAGTAATTCCGGTGTCGGCAAGCTGAATAGTGGTATGCAGCCGGCTCAAGTTACGGGCAGCCAGCGCGTCAACCGCAATCAGCAAATCCGGCTTGATTTTCTCCACCAGCCCATGAATAATCTCGCTCGTTTCAACGCCGGTAATTCCTAGAACACCGGGGGCAATAGCTCCTAGGGGACGAAAGCCTTCTCCCAGCACATCCGGCTGCAATTCGAGAATATGCCTAGTTACAAAGAGATCTTTTACAACCCGCGGACCCAAAGCATCCGGCGTTACATTCCAGTTACCCAGACCCACCACTAAAACGGTGGCATCCGGCGTTAATTCCACTAAGGACTGAAGCTCCCGGGAAAAACGGCGGGAGACCATCTCCTGCAGCGTTGTATTTTTCTGGCGCAGACCGGGGACTTCCAGCGTGATATATTTACCCTGTTTTTTCCCCATTTGCTGTTCCGCTTCCGCAGTTGTAATAAAAACTCTTGTCACGTGAATTTCGCCAAAATCCTCAATTTCAGTTCTCACGCCTGGGATTTCCTCTTTCACTTGACCCATCAGCATTTCCCGGGCCTCAATAGCCAAATCAGTGCGGATATTACGTCGTCTGCCGCTTGCTTCAGCCACATGCTAACCTCCTAGGCTATCGCAACTCAGTAGGGACAAAAGCATCAATTAGCCCGATAACCAGCGCAGCCAAAGCGGCTCCTAAGATTGTTATGTCCATAGCGGGAACCACAAACTGCGCAAGGTAGATCACAAAAGCTGATACGAGAAAACCAACAAGCCCTCTGTTATGGGGAGAAATCTTTTTCCCAAAGACACTCTCCACCACAAAACCGAGAATGGCAATTACGATCGCCGCCGCCAGTGCCGCACCAAAACCCAGCGTGGCAAACCCGGGCAAAAGAAAGCTTACCAGCATCAACACAATAGCAGAGACAATAAAGCGAACAATCAAACCAATCATAACTTTCCACCTCCTAGATAATTTTGCTACTCCTAGCTTAACCAAACCATTTTTGCATATACGCCACTTTTTGTTGCATTTTAAAGGAATGCATGGTAGAATTGTTGTGTCCTGCCCTGAAAATAGATTTTCATCCTTTCGCTAGTGCCGCCGCCTTCGGCGGCGGCATGAAAGTCTCGTAGCAAGCTTGAAGGAGGTGAACGAATGCCCAATACAAAACAGGCATTAAAGCGCATGAGAGTAACCGCAAAACGGACGGCACGCAACCGTCATGTCAAAAGCACTTTTAAAACTGCCGTGCGCCGTTTTAGCGATACGCTGGCCGAAGGTGACTTAACCGCAGCCGGTGATAAATTGCTAATTGCCAAAAAAACCATTGATAAAGCAGTCAGTAAAGGGGTAGTGCATAAAAACGCAGCTGCCCGCAAAAAATCTCGTCTTGCCAAACGCTTGAACAAAGCAGTTTCCGTAGCAGTAGCCGAATAGCATAACTTAAAGAGTGGCACGCCTCTGGCGTGCTTCATTTATTTTAATGCAGAGCAGCTTAATTATACACCCTTCACAAAAGCAAAAGCTCCGGGGATACCTTCCCCGGAGCTTTTGCTTTTAAAGCTAATCCTGCCCAGCATGCCTGCGTTCAAACAATGCCGTCTTTTCCATGGTGTATTGCCACTTCTCTTTCTTTAGTCTTTGCAGCTGCAGTTGAAGGGCAGCGTCCACACTTGCGGCAGTGTTCATGTAGCAACGTCTGCTGGCAACGAGGGCAAGTTAGTAGCAATCGCTCGGTACGGAAATGACATTGCGGGCAAAAACTCTTGGGAGCCATTTTTTCCACCTATGCTAACAGGCGGGCGATTAAGCCGCCCGCTAGGAAAGCAATCACGAGCGAGCCGCCCCAGATGGCGGTACCGTCTCTCCAGCCCCGTTCCTTCACCATTACCATGATGCAAGCTATGCAGGGCACAAAAAGAGTGATGGTAACAAGCCCCACTAGTGTTTGCTCTGGCGTCAGCGTCAAGCTGTAAAGACCTGCTGCGCCAAAATCACGCCGCATAATCCCCATCACAAAAGCTGTGGTTGCTTCTCTGGGGAGCCGCAGCCAGCCCTCCGTCAACGGTGCCAGCAAATTTTGCAGCCCTGTCAGTGCGCCGGTATATGCCAGCACAGTTATTGCTACTGCAGCCAAAACAAACAACGGTGCCGCTTCTTTGATAAAGGCTAGGGATTTTAGGTATGTTTTGGTAAGCACATTTTTAACCCGCGGCAAACGTAGCGACGGCAAATCAATTAGCAAGTGGGTAGATTCTCCTGGCAATATTTTATTTAAAACGGTGCCGAGAATGACAAAAATAGAGAAAATTGTCAGCACATAAATGGCAAGATAGCTAAAACCAAGCGGAGCAATCAAGCCGGCAATGACACCGATTTGGGCGGAGCAGGGGATAGTGACCCCAAGCAGTGCTGTGGCAATCATCCGCTCCCGTTTTGAACCAAGCAAGCGTGTAGTGATGGTAGCCATGGTTACGCAGCCAAAACCAAGAATAATTGGGATGATGGCACGACCATTTAAGCCTAAACTGGTAAGCATTCTGTCAACTAAAGTGGCCAGCCGCGGCAGGTAGCCCGAGTCTTCGAGCACAGACAAAGCCAGATAAAAACCGACCACAAGCGGCAAGAGCAGACCAAACAAGTAGACGGGTGCCATGGTCAGCAGACCGAATTCCCCGGCCAATAATAAACCAAGAAATCCTTCCGGGGAAAAAAAACGGAAAATTAGTGCCGTAATAAACTCGCTATATATCCCGAGCATAATAGTTTCTTCTGTCAGCCCGACGACAGTTTGGGCCACAAAGACGCCAATAAACCAATACATGGCCACAAGAATAGCAAAAAGGATTGGCAGCCCTGTGACGGGGCGGACAGCCCACTGCCCCAAAAGCTTGTTCCATTTTTTAATCGCTTGTTTAACTTGGACGACATCGGCAATAATTTCATTGACTCGCTGACGCCGGCGCAGGTAGATCTCCTCTCGCAGCGGAAAAGCTTGCTGACTATGGCAAAATGCTACTTCCTCATCTCCTTCAAGAATCAGCAGTGCGTCACCGCGCCCCATCCCTGTCGCCATCAGCCGCTCAAGCTCCGGCTGAATACGCGGATCGCCATATCCCAAAGAAGCCTTGGCTATAGCAGCCCTCAACGCTTGGAAGCCTTGCTTTTTAACTGCTACGGTGGGAATAACAGGCACACCCAAGTGCTTACTTAGCTTGGCCACATCAATTGTCATCCCGCTCTGGACGGCCTCATCCATCATATTCAGAGCCACTACGATAGCGATGCCCATGTCGATAAGCTGTTGGGTTAAAAATAGATCCCGCTCCAGATGGAGCGCATCGACAATATTGATTACTGTATCTGCCTGCAAAATAATATCTCGTGCCACGCGCTCTTCATCATTAAACGAGGAGACGCCGTAAACTCCCGGTATATCCATTAAGATGTAGTCGCCGTATGGCGCCTTATGAATTTCCACCGTCGTGCCGGGGAAATTAGAAACATCCACATACCGCCCTGTCAATTCATTAAAAAATACAGACTTACCCACATTAGGATTACCCACCAGCACAAGACGCTTTTTGCCCTGCGGAAGCTCCATAGTTTCAGCAGGATTATGGCAATGCTTATTCACAAATAACACCCCTGCCAATCAAAAATTCAAGATGCTTTCTTAACAGTGATATTGCAGGCGATACTGCGGCCGATTGCGAGTTCCTGCCAGCCGGCATAAATGACCACCGGTCCGGCAGGCAACTTTTCCCCACAGGTAACTACACTTCCTTCACATATGCCGAAACGGATGGCTTGAGCGCGCACTCGCTCATCTGCTATTCTGCAAATTTCCACTTTCTCGCCGCGCCTAACTTTATCAAGCGTTGTCATTAAAGCACCTCCAAATGATAATTGTTCTCATCTAAAAGCAAAAAAAACGCATGTCTGATATTTGTTCTCATTTTCAATGATAGCTAAAGAACTAATCTCTGTCAAGCACTTTTTTCTCCTAAAGCCACCAGCAATGTTTCAAGCGCCAGCAACTGGTCGACTTTCCCCCGCTTGATATCCAAATCAGTTTGGAGCAGCAATTCCACCGCGCGGCAAAGCATGGCATCGTTGGCATAGGCAGCTTGGCTCGCCAATTTCTCCGCGGCGTAAGGATGAATTCCTAACTGAGATGCAAGATCACCGGCACCGCGGCCGTTTTTCAATAATTCATGAGCCTGCCCCAGCATACGAAACTGCCTGACAAGCATTGCTAGGATCCGCAGGGGCGGCTCTCCCGAAGAAAGTAAATCTTTAAGCAAAAAAAGCGCTTTTGGGGTACGGCCTAAAACTGCCGCATCCGTTAGCGCAAAAATATCGCCCTGGAGCGAACGAGAGGTAGCCAGCATGACGCTGTTTTCATCCAGCTCCTGATTATTGCCTAGGTATGTAAAGAGTTTTTCCAACTCGCTGGCCAGCCGGCGCAGATCTCGCCCCACACGCTCAATTAATAGGTCCAGAGTCGGTTTGTCCACCGTCTTCCCGGCGGCGGCAATCCTCTCCCGCACCCAGCCGTAAAGTGCCGCAGTCTTTAGCGGCTCATAGAGATAGAGCGACCCGTCCGCCGTCAGCACTTTAGCGATTTTAGTAGTTTTTAGAAAATCGCGTGCGCAAATTACTAAGCAGGAACTTGTATCCTGTCGAGCGTGGCTAGCCAAAAATCTGTCTATTGCGTCTTGATCACCGGCATCTTTAGCAAAGTACGGCGCATCCGAAACTACCACAAACCGGCTTGCGCCAAAGAGAGAAACAGTATCTACCAGATCAAGGACATGGCTCAAAGAACAAGCTCCGCCGTCAAGATGGGTAACGTCCACAGTACCGTTTTTGCTTTCCATCAGCTTCCGGACCAGCTGAACTGCTTCTTCCATTAAAAAATCTTCACTACCGGTAAAGATGTAGGCGGCTCGTACCAGCCCCGTCGCTTTTTCTCGCTTTAGCCGCGCAAAATCAGGCTCTTTATGATAGGCACTCATCTTTGTCCTCCGCCGTTTGTCAGTGTACGCTTTAATTCTACACGACCAGACAGATTCCTGCCTAAATTATATTTTTGCTTGCACCATAGCGGCAGGTCCCATCAGCGGGTCGTCCGTCCAAGCCGGCTCTCCATGATGGGGACGGATTACTGCCGTTTCCAAGTCTGCCGGCACAGGCTGACCGCATTCAAGATAGGTATTATGCAAATGTTTGCGAAACAGAGCCTCAAAAGGCGCCGAAAGATAATAGGGCATACTGTCTACCCACCAAGTGTAGTCGCTACCCTCTGCAATTAACAGATTCTCTTTGGCGCGAAGAAATCGCTCCGGCGGAATGGTGCCGCGGACTTCTTCCAGCATTTTGCGGGTATCAAGGAGCATTTCCCATAAACGGTTTTTGCTCTCACTGCCTATCCAGCGGGTAACACTATGGTCCACCCATGAGCCGGAATGCAGCTGAGTCAGTTCCCGCTCCGGCGGGTGTGCAGCTAAAAATTCAGCTACTGTTACTGTCTTTAGCAATGAATCTGCGGATAGGCGACTGTAGAGGCGGTGCAAAAACCCCTGTTTATCATTTGGATACCACTCCCAGGCATTTTCTCCGTCTAACGCAATCGTAACAAGGTGCGTTCCGTGGCTGCCGTCCAGGCTTTCCCGGATCTTGTGAAAACGGTGAATCAGATCGTCTACAGCATGGTCTAGGCACATCTGATGATAGACAAAGCCAATCCGGTCTGAGAGGTGATGATCCCGAAAAACTACGGCGATTTCCCTGTCCTGCACTTTGAATTTATATGGTCGATACAGATCATCAGCATTCAGAACGTGCCCGAAACCGTCCCGGAAAATTTCTGTGTGTAACGAGCGCGCTAAAATATCCTCATCGCTCACAGTCCAAAGAAAACCGTATTCTGCAAACATGGCGAGCGCTTCCGGACTAACAGCTTGTTCCGGCGGCCAGACACCGAGGGGGAAACTGCCAAAATGCCGGCGAAACTGATTTATTGACCGCACCGTCTGTTCCGCCGCATCTTCAGGGTAACTAAACGTACGAGGCAGAGGCAATCCTGGAGATGCCCTCAGCGCAGAGTTGCTGTCAATAAGCAACGGAATAATGGGGTGATAAAACGGTGTGGTAATCAGTTCTATCTGACCTCTCTCCGCCAGTTCCCGGTGAACCGGCACCACTTGCCGGATAATCTCCCACTGTTTTTCAATCACAAGTTTTTTATCTGCCTCGCTAAACATTTGCCCTTTTTTCTGCAGCGCAGCCAGCTGGGCGTCCAGCTGGCGGATTTCCGGGTCAATCCAGACAAGATTAAACCAAACCTGCAGATCCAAATAATCTTGGTCTGTAAAGCGGGCTAAAGCCGCATCCACAGAAGCCGGCTCTTTGCAGCGCCCCTGTTTTGTTAATAATTCGCTGTAGCGAGGCCAACAACCAATCACCCGCTCCCAATGAATATCAAAATAATGTTGGAGCAAAAAACGTTTCTCTCGTTTGGACAGCTCGTTTACTGCTTTGTTTGCCCGCAAGTAGTAATCATCCGCACCGGCAAGATAATCTTCCAACTGAGCAACCAACGAAGGTGTAAGATTAAATGTCTGGCGAATCTCCGGATAATTACGGAGAATAGCAGCCATCTGGTAATAATCTTTTGTGGCGTGCAGCCTCACCCAAGGCATAATATACTCTTTTTTTACTCTGTCTTGGTAATAAGGCTGATGCTGGTTCCAGATAAAGGCGATATGCAGTTGCTTCAACTCAGCACTCCTCCTTTCCCAACGCGGAAACCTGCTGCACAAAGGAAAGCGAAGATGCTTCGCCAGGCTGCAGGTCGAGCCTCCAGGCAGGCAACAGCGTTGACCCCTGATAGACACGTTCCATGCCGTCTTCCGACTGGGAAACAGTTTCCAGGGGCATCCGCCAGAGCGTCACAGGCTGAGTAAAATTAAACTGGGTAGAGATCCCCAGCCACTCATCTACAAGACCAATCTGCTCCACCTGCTGCAATTCACCGCGGGACGAAAGATTGCTCTCTGTGAGCTCTGCCCCCGGCACGGCATAATAACGGTCTGCTGCCTGACCGGCCAGAAAGTTAATATTAAACTCGACCGCAAACATCACCATTAACCTGCTCTCCCCTGAGTTTAGCAGCCGATAATCAAAACGTATTTCACCGCTTTGCGGCAGATAAGTCAGCTTTTTTTCCACACGCACAGGCCAAACCTGCCCGCCGATGCCAACTAAACCATCCCGCCCTAGACTAATTCGCGCCGCACCATTTGCTTCGCAAGTTTGCAGCAGGTACGGACTACCGGCAAAGTCGCCCAATTCTACTGCACCAGGCCCGCTCTGCAGCTCTTCCAACGTGACGCCGACAGGAAAAAAGTGATCAATCAAGGATGCCCTGCGATAATTGTCATAAACTAATAATTGTTCTAAACCAGCCTCTTTAACCCGGGTGATTTGATGAATCGTTTTTATTTCTGCACTGGCGCACTGTCCGGCTGCCAGCTCAAAAATGTTGCAATGATATGCTTCCCGACGGCGACTAAGTACATCAAAAAGATTAAAATGGCGTGGTTTGAAATCCAGTTCAAGCAAAGAACCTCCCTGTGCCGGCGAAAGGATAAAACCAAGTTCCGGACTGCTGACTAAAACTTCCTCCGCACCATCGTAATTAAAATCTCTCTTCTCCAGCTCCAGCCAACTCTGCTGAGGGTGTAAAAATCGGTCAATCACTACTTCTGCCGCAATAATTCTGCTGTAAAGTGCTGAACGAAGAAAATTTAAGTAGAGTCCGCCAAACACTCCATGCCAATAAGCACAGTTGCACTGACTGGCCCAAAGATATTCCCGCGCCTCTTCTTTCTGCGGACCTGCCGGCAAAAGCTCCAGCTTTTCCCGCACATACAGCATCCTTTTATGAATCTGGTTACTCTCCGAATAGCGGATAAAAAAATTTCGCCAAAAGCCTCCGGACCATTCCATCATTTCGCGGTAGGAACCGGCTGGCAGATAAACCTGCCCGGCCGGAGGCCGTTCCTTTAAAAATTCGGCGCAAGTGGTGACACTTAGCCAGTGGCTGTTTTCCTCCAGCATGGTAAAAAAACGGCGCAGCCACTGTCCGTCATAGACAAGTTCGGCTGTTCCGGGCCATGAGCCAAATTTTTCTCCGTCATCGGCCAGCACCACCACCCGCTCCCCCTCTGCCGTAGCCATGCTGTATAGATAATCGATAGTTTCCTTAGGTTCGGCAAAGGGAATTAAGTAGCGCAGCTTTTCATTGATTGGGAAGATATAGAGCGGCCTCCCTTCTTCTTCCGTCATGTAATAGTGCAGCGTATCTTCTTCCGAAAAGCCCACATTGCGGAAGTGGGCATCGTCGAGCACAGTGTAACTGATCCCAGCCTGTGCCAGCGGTTGAGCCAGATGGGGCTCCCAGACTCGCTCCGCCAGCCACGCACCACTCACAGTAACCTGAAAGTTCTCGCGGATAAAGCTGCTCTGTTTTTCCAGTTGCCCTACTTTATCGGCATCTGGGATCATGGCCAGAATTGGCTCAAAGAACGCCCCACCCATCATTTCAATCTGTCCGCATGAGACCAACTGTCGCAAACGGGCAATAAACTCCGGCCGGTTTGCCTGCAGCCAACGCAAGAGAATCCCCGAGTAATGCTGGACTACTTTCAGGCGAGGGAAGCGTTCCAGTTCACTGATAAACGGTTCATACGCAGAAAGGTATGTCCGTGCAAACACTTCGGGAAGATTGCCCTCCGGCTGATGGTTGTGCAAGACCAAAATAAGCTTAATTTTTTTCGTCTGCTCTTGAGCCATTTATTCTCCTCCATTGTTTAAAAAGCTGCCGGATGACGTAACTTGCCTTAGCTTACCCGCCACAGACCCTTTTTTATACAAAAAACCCAGAAGAAAACAGACGGGTATTATAATCGGCCGAGATAATGGCAATACTATAGTTTGTTACCTAGACATCTAGGCAAGGAGGATATTATGCATAAAGCCGACCGCCATGAACTGAATGCTGGCTGGGAACTGCCCGGCGCATACGGGATCGACCGATTAGTTTTACTGCCAAAAGACCCACATTGGCTGTTTGCCTATTGGGAAGTTACCGCAAAACTGGAAAACAGATTTCGGAAGCAATATGGTGCCGACTGGGACACGGCCCAACTAATCCTGCGCATCCATGACCTGGAAACAGGCCGGCACAGAGAAATTACGCTTGACGGCCGCGCAGATAATAACTACTTGCAGGTTGAGGAAGCCGACCACGCTTATTACGTGGAAATGGGCCGCATTCTGCCTAACGGCAGCTTTATCTCCATGCTCATCTCCAACATAATTCGCACACCGAGAAATAGCATCTCTGCCGTCATCGATCCCAGTTGGAAAATGTTTGCCTTCTGGCAGCAGCAGCGTCATTCTTTTATCGGCGGCAGTTCATCCTTCGAGTTTCAAGCCGACCTTGCTGGAACTGAATTGCTTATTCTAGTGGCTGAGGAGGAGAAATAAATTGTCACAAGGTTATCTGGCCATTGTTCTGCACGCTCACCTGCCTTACGTAAGGCATCCTGAGTATTCCTTCTCCCTTGAGGAAAAATGGTATTTTGAAGCGCTCACAGAAACCTATCTGCCGCTTCTTGCCGTATTTGAGCGACTCCTCGCTGACGGAATTGATTTCCGGATTACCTTTTCTGTTTCACCCACCCTGGCGGGGATGTGGCAAGATGATTACTTGCGGCACAAGTATCAAGGCTATCTCGAAAGGCTGCTAACACTGGCCGACAGGGAAGTGGAACGTACCGCAAATGATCCGGTTTTTGCTCCCTTGGCGCACCATTACAGGCAACGTTTTCAGGAGGCATACCAACGTTTTTTTGTCCACTATGATGGTGATCTGGTTGCCGCCCTGCGCCGCTTGGCAGAGAGCGGCAAGGTGGAGCTGATCACCTGTGCCGGTACACACGGTTATTTGCCTCTTTTGCATACACAACCGGAAGCAGTTTATGCTCAGGTGACTGCTGCCATCGAGCAGCATGCACGCCTGTTTGGCCAGCCGCCAAAGGGCATCTGGCTGCCTGAATGCGCGTATGATTACGGTATAGAGCAGATCTTGCGGGAAGTCGGGATTTGCTACTTCTTCCTGGATGCTCATGGCATCGGCTATGCTAAACCACGACCCGCATTTAGCACATACAGCCCGTTGATTACCCCGTCAGGTGTGGCGGCTTTTGGCCGCGACGAGGAATCGAGCAAACAGGTTTGGAGTAAAACGGAGGGATATCCCGGCGACTTTGACTATCGTGACTTTTACCGAGATATCGGCTTTGACCTGCCCCTAGACTATATCAAGCCTTTCATCCATCCTGACGAAATTAGACTGCATACCGGCTTTAAGTATTATCGCATTACCGGCAAATCTGATGATAAAGAAGCATATTGCCCAAAGAAAGCGGCACAAAAACTGGCGGAGCATGCCGGCAACTTTATGTTTAACCGTGAGCGCCAGATTGAGCACCTAGCAAAAGTCATGGATCGCCCGCCTATCGTGGTTGCTCCGTATGACGCTGAATTATTTGGTCACTGGTGGTATGAAGGGCCCGAATGGCTGGAAACTCTCTTCAGAAAAGTTTATTACGAGCAAACTGTGTTTAGTCCCATTACCCCTAGTGAGTACCTCTCGCTAAACATGCCCTTGCAGGAAGCTGAACCTTCCGCATCTAGTTGGGGCGATAAAGGTTACCATGATGTATGGCTTAACCAAGCCAATGACTGGACTTACCGCCACCTGCACATGGCCGCGGAACGAATGATTAAAGCGGCAGCAGACTTTCCCACCGCCGGCGGAATACAAAAAGAAGCCTTGAATCAACTGGGACGTGAACTGTTATTGGCGCAAGCTAGCGATTGGCCTTTTATTATGGCTTCCGGCACCATGGTACGCTACGCCCGTGAGCGTGTCGAGGACCATCTTATCCGCTTCAACAGGCTTCTTGAGCAAGTTTATAACGCAAACATTGAGCGAGAATGGCTGGAAAAACTTAAGGCGAGGGACAATCTGTTTCCCCACCTTGATTACCGCAGTTTTGCACCTAAGCATACTGCGGCAAAGCTGGCAGCCTGGAACTAGCATCAGAAAAACAGGGGTGGTCACTTTCACTTCTCCGTTTAAAAGCAGCAGCGGCCTGTCGAAAACAGGCCGCTGCTGCTTGATTAAGGATGTTCATTCCATAAAACGCAACCTAAGCATTAAAGTTATCCAATTCCTCCTGGATTTTAATGATCTTTTTTGCATACAAATCGGTCAACTCTGCGGCTGCTTCCGCCGAATAGCCTTCCCCGTAGAGACGATAGATAGGCCTCTCCGAGTCAGGCAGGACGAGAGCCCAACCATCGTCATGGCGCACTTTGACTCCATCGAGCAGCTCTACCTCGCTATCTCTTGTTTCCTCGATCAGACGGCGCATTACAGCGCCTTTCGCACCCCATGAACAAGCCACTTCCCGCTTGTCAAGGAAAAAAGGCGGAATACTGTCTAATAGCTCACTCAGTTCTGTTTCATGCTCAGCCAAAAATTCAAGAATTTTGGTTAGGGAAGCAATGGCATCAAAAGAAAGGGTGAACGGGTCAACCTTGCCGCTGCGCATCTCTTGACCGGACAAGGCTTCCATCAGAGCACGAGGCGCTGTTTTAGTGCGCAGCACACGACCTGCATGTTGTTTAGCCAATTGTTCAATCACAGCCGGCGCAGTGATGGGTACGGCTGTGGCGCCATCTTTAGCGGAGCGAAACACAATCAGAGCAGACAAAGCTAAAAAGAGCTCATCAGCGATAATGCGGCCTTTTCGATCAAAAAGCACCAACTCTTCCGCATTGGCATCTATCACCACTCCAAGATCGGCGTCTGTTTGCTGCACAGCCGCTGCAACCTGGGCAAAATTATTCTGCAATATCGTAAGGGTAAGCGGTTCGCCCGCCGGCAACGAAATAGTAACCACTTCACAGTTTAGCTGCTGCAACAACGGTACGAGCAAAGAATATAGCCAAGGAGTAGGATAGGCGAGCAGCACCTTTTTGCGTTTAGCGCCAAATAACGGCAAATCAAGGCTGCGCAGCAGCGCTTCCAGATAAAATTCCGTGTAATTAGTAAGCTTCACAGTTTCACCAACGTTGACGCCTTCGATCCGCTTAAAATCCTCACGGTAATATGCCTGTTCAATTTTACGCTCCCAAGCCTTCGTCAAATTTAGCCCCTCGGCGTCAAAGAACTTAATCCGCGTGTTTGTGTTCGTCTCTTTAGCCAGTTGAAAATGAATCCCGCCTTTTACTCCCAGCTGCTTTACCGCTTGCCTGGTGACAGGTGTCACAGAAATACCCAAGTCATAGACGCGAATCCCCGCAGATAATAAGCCTGCCATAGCAGCATCTTTAAGCATTCTGGACGCCTTCCAGTCGTCGCTGCTCACCGCCACTTGACTACCCTCACCGAGCAGCGAACCATAGGCTACGCTTAGTTTTGCCACCAGTTCAGGCGTCACTTCCAAATTAACTATACCGCTAATCCCGTTGAAGCCAAACAGGCTTCTTGCCGGCTTTGTGCCCCAAATCAAACTTTCTGAAACTATGCTGCCACTTTCCAGCCGTTTATGGGGCCAAATTTTAACATTAGGCTTTACAATGCAGTTTTCTTCTATCACCGTATCATCGCCTACTACTGCCCCTTCAAAAAGGGAGGAACCCCGCATTACCTGAACGCGGTTACACAAAATAGCACCTCTAATTTCCACATGATTACCCACATAGCCGTTGCGCCAGGCCAAGCCGCGTTTAATCGAAGCAAACGGCGCTACCTGGGTATTGGCGCCGATAACTGAATACTCCCCCACCCTGGCTCCGCTGCTAATGCGGGCGCCGCTGCCAATCAAGACCGGGGCGCTGATTTCTGCACCCTGCTCAATCACCGCCCCTTCCCCGACAAACACGCCCGGGGCGATTTCCCGCTCAACCAGCTTAAACTGGACATTGCCTTGGAGAATATCTAGGTGCGCTTGATGATATTGCTGCAAATTGCCGATATCACACCAGTAGCCTGCCGCGACATAGCCGTAGAGCGGATAGCCTTTGGCCATTAGCAAGGGAAACAAATCTTGGGAAAAATCAAATCTGGCAGCCTCAGGTATATACTGCAGCACTTCCGGCTCCAGAATATAAATCCCGGTGTTTACTGTATCGCTAAAAACTTCACCCCAACTAGGCTTCTCTAGAAACTGCGTAATGCGGCCGGACTGATCATTAATGACAACACCATATTCCAGCGGATTCTCCACTGATGTAAGCACTAGGGTAGCCACCCCGCCTTTTTGGCGATGAAAATCGATGGCGCTTTGCAAATTAAAGTCTGTGAGCGCATCGCCGCTCAGCACCAAAAAGGTTTCATCCAAAAATGCACCGGCATTTTTCACGCTGCCTGCCGTCCCTAGCGGTGAAGTTTCCGTAAAATACTGCATCTTCACCCCAAACTCGCGGCCGTCGCCGAAATAATTTTCAATCTGTTCCGGCAGATATTGCAACGTAACGCCTATATTTATCAGCTCAAACCGTTTCAGCAGCGCAATGATATGTTCCATCATCGGTCGGTTCATCAACGGAACCATTGGCTTGGGACGGTCGCAGGTTAGCGGCCGCAAGCGCGACCCTTCCCCACCCGCCATAATAATTGCTTTCATCTTTGGCTCCCTCCTTAATTACAGATCTGGGAAGGCAAACTAATGACGATGGGGCAGCTCCCTCATCTGGGCATCTAGACGGCTAAAATCCCCCCTGACGCCAGCCCAGTCACATTGGCTGTACTCCGCTAACACCTGCTTGTAAATGTTCCGCGTCTGATGCGCAATTTCCTGCCAGGAAAATTCTCTTGCCACTTTTTCAGCCGCACTGGCAGCCAAGCGCAAGGCTAAATCTTCACTATGCAACAACGTAATCAGCTGATCAGCCAGGGAGACGGCATTGCCGGGGTAACATTTCAAACCGTCTACACCGTGATCCACAATCTCTGATAATCCGCCGGTGTCGGAAACAATCACCGGCACCTTGGCTGCCATGGCTTCCAGTGCCACAATGCCAAAGGGCTCATAGAGACTGGGGAAAACTGCAGCCATTGCCGCCTGGTAAAGGGCGTTTCGCGTTAAATCATCAATATAGCCGGTAAAATATAGTTTATTTTCAATGCCCAGCTGCCTTGCCTGCCCGCGCAGGGCTTCCAGCATCGGCCCCTTCCCCGCAATCACAAACTTTGTTTTCGGCGCTGCCGCCAGAACGCGGGGCGCTGCTTCCAAGAGCACCTGCACCCCTTTTTCCTGAACAAGTCGCCCGATAAAGAAAATAATTTTCTCATCTGCGGCTGCAAAACGACTTCGTATAGAAGCGTCTTGCCGGTTGGTACGAAACTGGGAAGGCTCTACTCCGTTGGGCACAACTTCAATTTTATCATCCGGCAAATGGAAAACTCTCTGCAATTCATGATGCATATATCGGCTACAGCAAATAACCCGCCAAGCCTCGTAGGCAAGCCACCATTCCACGTCGCTGATATAGCGCTGCTCGTCAGTATGCAATCCCCTGTTGCGACCGTATTCGGTGGCGTGGATTGTGGCCACCAGCGGGAGTTGTAAAGCATGTTTCACAGCCCGAGCGGCATAGGCTACCAACCAATCGTGGGCGTGGATTATGTCATAACTTTCCCCCTGGCGCAGAAGGGAGAGGGTTTTTTCCAACATGGTAAGATTTAGCTGTAAAATGCCGGAAATAAAATCACGGGTTACCAGATGATACGGCCTGACTCGCAGCACACGCACGCCTTGCATGATTTCTTCCACGGCTGCGCTCCAATCCTCAGCCACAGTAATCACATCTACCTGCACCCCGGCCTTTACCAGCGCCACACTCAAATCATGGACATGGCGCGCCAATCCTCCCACCACTCGCGGCGGATACTCCCAGGAAAACATCAATACGCGCAAACGCTCTTCACCTCTGCTTTAGATTTGTGCTATCCCCGTATTATCTCCACAGCAAGGTAAAATATGAACGGCATAAGAGCATAAGATAAACGCTGCACGCCTGATCCATTTGTAGGGCGGGTTTAAAACCCGCCCCTACACAACAAAAAATAAGATCTCAAAAACATCCTGAAAACTGCAATTTTATTTCTCCCCATCACTCTCCTTTTCCAACCTATCCCCTAAATCGACTTTCCCCTAAAAAACCTTACTCCCATAAGAAAAACGCCGCACGCCTGATCGATTTGTAGGGGCGGGTTTCAAACCCGCCCGCCACGGGCTACCGCAAAAACTAGATGACAAGACAAAAAAAAGAAGCGCCGTGCAAGCAAGCTGCTTGCTGTTCGACACTTCCGGCGGGCAGCTCCTTCATCGGCTAATTTTTGTTTACGAGTCCGACGCGTCCGTTTTCCGTAATCTTTTTGCCCAAAACTTCCGAGCCACAAGCGCGGCAGGGACACCTACCCCGGCAAAAAGCAACAAATATGGAAGAGCAGTAAACAGAAAGACCAGTCCGTTTCCTAATCCGGCAAGCATCGCGTTTACTGAGTCAACTAACCCGGCCAAGCCACGCTGCCAGACTCCCCTAAGCCCCGAACCTGTTATTGTCGGGCTGGCGGTAGGTGTTTCCTTGAGCGAGACTGAAATCGTGCTGAGCTCCACCTGGTCGCGAAGATAACGGAACTCAGCCGTCATCGTTTCCAACAGCCCGCGCACACGTGCCAGTTCCTGCTCAACACGCAGAATATCTTCCACCTTTTCCGCTTTACCTAAAACTTGCAGCAAACGTTCTTCCTGCCGCTCGGCGTTGCGAATCCTCGCTTCCAGATCAACATATTGCAACGTCACGTCCTGTTCGCCCACACGCAGATTTGTCCGCTTACCCACAACCTCAAGCTCTGCCAGTACCTGGTCTAGCTTTGCCACAGGCACACGCAGCGTCAGCCAAGCGAAGCGCTCTCCATCTGTACCGCCAATGCTTAATTCAGCCGAGTAACCACCGGCTATCTTGGTTACTCGCCTAATTTCAGCAAGCGCATCATCAATATTTTTGACATCGAAAGCAATTTCTGCAGTTCGGATCAGCTTCTGCTCTACGCTCGCAAAACTACCATCCGCTAAGTCGAGCGACTGCTCCCGCGCCATCTCAGGCGGCGCGGCCGGTGCCTGATTAAAGCCGCTCCCTTTCCCCGGACTGCTTTCATCAGTCTGCGTCCGCAACCCACAGCCTGCCAAAACTAACAATCCTACCGCCAACAAAGCAACAGCCCTCAGCCACTTCATAGTAACTCCTCCAAGTCTTTTTTTGTTAAGACGAAAGCGGGGAGAGAAAAGTTCCCTTTTGCTCAACGCGGGATTGCTGCCCGTGCCAACTGATCACAGCGATTATTCAACTCATCATCAGCATGACCCTTTACTTTCACCCAAGTAATCTGATGTATTCGCGCTAACTCAAGGAGAAGCTCCCAAAGATCCCGATTTGCCACTGCTGCTTTTTTGCTGTTTTTCCAGCCGTTTTGCCGCCATTGCTCAAACCAGCGCTCTTTGAAGGCATTGACCAAATAGGCGCTGTCACTATGTAGCAGCACCTGACACGGCTCCTTAAGCTGCCCTAGGGCGCTGATCGCCGCCTGCATCTCCATGCGCTGATTCGTAGTCGCCGCCTCACCGCCGGAAATTTCTTTCTCATGCTCACCATAGCGCAAAACGGCGCCGTAACCGCCCGGGCCGGGATTGCCGGAACAGGCTCCGTCCGTATAGATAATTATCTTTTTCATAAAGCCTCCGTCTATAAATTTCTCTCTGCCCTGATTATAGCACCACAATCCGCATCCAAGCAACAGCACCGCGAGGCAGTATAATTTTTTCCTGTTTTGCAAATAGTTATCTGTAATGACAAATTTGCGGGTGAGACCATGCCAAGCGCCTTTTCCATGCTAAGAAAACTGCTAAAATATAAGCTGGCTGACAACTCCAGCGAAGAAAAACAAGCCGGCTGCCGCGGCGATGCTATCAGGCAGGAAGACTCGCCCTTGCTTGAAAAAAGGCTTGATTTAATCCGTAAACGGCTAGGTGAAAGCAAAGATATCGTTATTCGGGAGTTTAGCAGCAATAATAATCAGGTTAAATTGGCCATTTTGTATGTGGACGGTTTAGTAGACAGAAGGCTAATTAACGACCATATTATCCGTCCTATTCAGTCTGACTTCGTAGTCAAAAATTTTTCCCACCGACTGGCTGAAAAAAATGCGCTGCAACTTCTTAAAAAGCATATTACCAGTATCAGCGAGGTGGCCGAGGCTGCAAATCTGACCCAAGCCATCAGAATGATGTTCTCCGGTGACACAGCCCTGCTCATTAACGGAGAAGAAAAGATTCTCGTCTATAGTACCCGTGCCTGGGATAGACGGGCTGTGACCGAACCGGAAACAGAGCCGGCGGTGCGCGGCTCGCGCGAAGGCTTCACCGAAACGCTGCGCACAAATACCGCCCTGCTCCGCCGCCGCATTCGCCACGAAAATCTGCGCTTGGAGTCAATGAAGGCGGGCCGCCGCACCGGAACCGATGTCGTCCTAGCCTATATCAATGATATCATAAATCCGCTCACCCTAGAGGAAGTCCGCCGGCGCATAGCGGCAATCGACACCGATAGCATCCTGGAATCGGGCTACATCGAAGAATTCATCGAAGATGTACCCTTTTCCATCTTCCCGCAGCTTGAGCGCACCGAGCGGGCAGACAAGGCAGCCGCCGCCATCCTCGACGGCCGCATTTTAATTATGGTGGACAATACGCCCCATGTACTCATCGTCCCCACCTCCTTTTTCCAATTTATTCAGGCATCGGAAGACTATTATGAACGACCGCATATTGCCGTTGTGCTGCGTCTTTTGCGCTTGTTTGTGCTTAATATTGCCCTGATGTTACCCGCAGCCTATGTGGCGATTATCACCTTTCATCAGGAAATGCTGCCTACGCCATTACTTTTAAGCATTGCCGCCGCCCGGGAAGGCGTTCCTTTTCCCGCCGTAGCGGAAGCGCTCCTCATGGAAGCCATATTTGAAGTGCTGCGCGAGGCCGGCGTGCGGCTGCCTAAAACGGTAGGGCAGGCCGTCAGCATCGTCGGCGGCCTTGTTATCGGCGACGCATCGATCCGGGCGGGGCTAGTTTCCCCCTCCATGGTGATTGTGGTCGCCGTCACCGCCATTTCCACCTTTGCCCTCCCTGCCTTTAACGCCTCGATCGCCTTACGTATTTTGCGCTTCCCGCTGATTATGCTGGCTGGAATGATGGGGCTCTACGGTGTGATCTTCGGCTTGGTCATTATTTTAATCCATCTTGCCGGCCTACAATCCTTTGGCGTTCCCTATCTCTCCCCGCTGGCTCATGGCAGCGTAAGTGATATGCTGAAAACTTTTGCCCGGCCTTTCTGGTGGATGACAAGGCGACGAGCTGATGAGCTTGGCCTCCAAAATATGAAGCGCCAGGCAGGCAATATGGGACCGCGTAAAACGCCTTTTGCTAAGCGAGAATTGACGCATGACAATACGGAGGAACATGATGCTGGAAAAAGGTAGAATCTCGCCGCGTCAAACCGGGCAACTGCTCTTTATAACCACAATCGCCACCGTGATCTTTATTGCCCCGTCGCTGATCGCTAGCCTGGCGGGACATGATGCCTGGCTCGCCGCACTGCTGGGACCGATGTTTACCCTGATAACTTTATTGTTGATAACTTGGCTGGGACGGAAACATCCGGGACAAACAATCTTCCAGTACAGTGAGACCATCCTTGGCAAGTGGCTGGGGAAAGCTGTAGCCCTGCTTTACGTCTGGGGCTTTCTGCACATCGGCGCCATGGCTGTGCGGGAATTCGGTGATTTTATGACTACCTCCTTTATGTCGCACACCCCCATCTCCGTTTTTAATTTCAGCATGCTGCTGCTTTGCGCCTGGTCAGTTCTGGTCGGGTTGGAAGTCATCGCCCGCATGAATGAGTTTATCATTATCTTAATCGTTTCCTTTTTATTGCTCATTCTGTTCTTTTCTCTTCCCAACTGGGAGTTGGACTATCTGTTGCCTTTTTTCGCCCGCGGGCCGCTGCCAGTTTTACAGGCAGCCCTCATCCCTGCCGCTTGGCATGGCAACATTATCGTGCTTGCCGTCATCTTACCGTTTATGACAAGGCCGACCCGCGCGTTTCTTGCCGGAACTGCCGCTATTTTCGCTTCCACCACCCTCTTAACAATCGGCGTCGTCGGCATGACCGCTATTTTCGGACCAGAGTTAAGCTCCTCTTTTCTCTTTCCGCTCCACCTTTTCGCACAAACGATTAACATCGGACAGATTATCACCCGTTTTGAGTCGGTAGTGATGACCACCTGGATGGCAGGCATTTTTATTAAGACTTCCGTCTTCTATTACTGCGCCGCTTTAGGCCTGGCGCAAGTCCTGAATTTAAAGGAAGTGCGCCCGGTAGTCCTGCCGCTCGGGATAATTCTTGGCACCCTTTCCATCAGCCTTTTTCAGGATGTGACAATGCTGGGGAACTTCCTGAAAGAAACCAGGCCGTATTATACGATCTCCCTCTATTTTCTCGGGTTGCCGCTCCTGCTTTTTGCTGTTACTTTAATCCGGGAAAAAATTTTTGGGGTCTGCTTTGGGGAACAAACAAATGAAGCGTAGAAATTATATCCTGGCTGCCTTGTTAGCCTGCTCGCTAATTTTTACAAGCGGCTGCTGGGATCAAGTCGAGATTGAGGACTTGGCGATTGTCCGCGCCATCGCTATCGACTATCTGCCCGGCCGACGTGCTCCCTATCTGGTGACGCTGGCCATCAAACGTCCCGCAGCCATGGGTCAGCAAGAGGGTGGCGGCGGCGGTGAACAAGTCGTCTTCTATGCAGGCGTCGGCGCCTCTATTGCGCTGGCAATCGAGCAGGCCGCCACGCACATCCCGAGACGCATCTTTCTCACCCATAATGATCTGGTGATTGTCGGCGAGCAACTGGCTAAACATGGCCTTTTGCCGGTGCTCGATTTTGTGGTAAGGAATCCTGACATGCGCTTAAGCGCTTTCCTCCTAATCGCAAAAGGAACGGGCCAGGAACTCCTGCATACGGCGGAGCGTTTGGAGGGCAGCATCACCGAGGAAATTCACGGCCTAATCGACCAAGCGGAAGATGCGGCTGAAACGCAACCGGTGCCTATTTTTCGCTTCCTGCGCAAAATCACTACCCCCGGGGAAGAAGCATATACCGTGGTCATTCAAGCCTCGCCGCTGCCGAAAGATAAACTCCCGGCAGCAAATGGCGAGGGCGCTCAAGCCGGAGAAGGCGGAGGCAACGGCGGCGGCGGAGCAAAACAGGAAAAAAGCTTAGCCTTGGCTGGCATGGCAGTATTTCGCAGCGATCGGCTGGCCGGCATTCTCAATCACAGTGAAGCTCGCGGCAAATTGTGGCTGGCCGGCATGACGACGCGCGGAATTATGGCGGTAGATGACCCCGTCCACCCGGAAGAGACTGTCACGCTCTCTCTGACCCGTTCCCAAACAAAGATTACGCCTTCTGTACAAGCCGGCCGCATCTCTTTTCGGGTCGAAGTAGAAGCTGAAGGAGATCTCATCAGCCAGAGCAGCCAGGCCGACCTTTCCACAGCAGAGATGATTGAAAAACTAAATAGCGCCAAGGCCGGCGCTATTAAAGTGGAAATGGAAAAGGCATTACAAAAAATGCGGCAGCTGGAAACTGATGTTGTCGGCTTTGGCGCCATCTTAAAGCGCCGCGAGCCGAAAATATTTCGGGAAGTGGCTGATCGCTGGCCGGAAATATTCGTTGAAGTACCAGTGGAGATCCTGGTCAAAGCTAATATCCGCCGTACCGGCTTGCAAGCTAAGCCGGCACGAATCAACCGCTGAGCACGGCAAAATAGGAGGGATTAAGCTGCTTGTTCTGCTGATTTTAGGCTTATTGTTTATTGTCATGCTGGAAGCACCGCGCCTGGTTGCAGCTCAAATGTGGAAAGAGCTGCTCGTCTTTCTTGGCCTCTGGTCGGTAGCCTCTTTTCTTGCTGTTGCCCAATTTATGGGCGTGGAGCTACCAAACCCCACGCAGTTGCTTAACAGTATTTTCGCCGCGAAATAAAAGCCGCCCTGAGCCGAGCAACTCAGGCGGCGTTTGTTTTAATAACATGTTTTTACTGCCATTCGGCAGACAAACAGATTTTTCCTGCCGACACGCTGTAAATTTTTGTCATTATTTCCTGGGAAATGTCAGCGCACCACCAAGTTGACCAGTTTATCAGGAACAACAATAGCTTTAAGTACCTGCTGACCTGCCACTGCCTGAGCAACCCGTTCATCCCTCAAAGCTCTGTCCTGCATTGCCGTCGCGTCGAGCCCTGCCGGAATAATCAGCCTGCCTCGTACTTTGCCGTTTACCTGCACGACAATTTCCACATTTTCTACCTGCAAAACTGCCGCATCATACTCCGGCCAGGCCTGCAGATGCACGCTCGTTTTTTTCCCGAGCCTAGCCCACATTTCCTCTCCTAAATGGGGGGCAAAAGGCGCCAGGGTTAAAGCCAATATTTCCAGCACTTCCGCCAGTACAGCTCTGTCGAGATTGGCTTCTTTTTCATTAATGTAGCCGTAAGCCGCATTAACGGCTTCCATCACTGCAGAAATAGCAGTATTAAAGTTAAAGCGCTGTTCAATATCATCAGTAACTTTTTTCAGTGCCAGATGGAAGGCACGACGCAGCGCCAGCGCCGCCTCATCAGGAGCGGCAGCTTTCACGTCTGCTGCCTGAACGATGTCGCCGTAGCGCTCAACCAACCGCCAGACCCTCTTTAAGAAGCGATAACACCCTTCCACGCCGCGGTCATTCCAGTCTAAATCCTTCTCCGGCGGCGCAGCAAAAAGAATAAACAAGCGGCCTGTATCGGCACCATATTTTTTGATAATTTCATCGGGACTGACCACATTGCCTTTTGATTTGGACATTTTCGCCCCGTCCTTATTTACCATCCCCTGAGCAAGCAGCCGGGAAAAGGGCTCCACCGCACGAGTCATGCCGGCATCATGAAGCACCTTTGTGAAGAAGCGAGCATAGAGCAAGTGCAAGATAGCGTGCTCAATACCGCCGATATACTGTTCGACCGGCAGCCAAGCATCACTCTTCTCCCGGGCAAAGGCTTGCTCTGCATTTTTCGGATCTGTATAACGGAAGAAATACCAAGACGAGCAGATAAATGTATCCATCGTATCAGTTTCCCGCCGCGCATCACGACCGCACCTTGGACATTTGACATGCAAAAAAGCTGGATGCTGCTCGAGCGGCGACTGCCCGCCGGCTTTAAAGACGACATCCTCCGGCAGCAGCACCGGCAAATCCTGCTCAGGCACCGGCAGCATACCGCAGTCGTCACAGTAAATAATCGGAATTGGCGCACCCCAGTAACGCTGCCGGGAAATCAGCCAGTCCCGCAGGCGATAAGTAGTCTTGCCGTGGCCCCAGCCCTTTTCTTGAAGATAAGCAATAATTGCTTGTCCTGCCTTTTCACTTGCCATGCCGCTAAAATGAGCGGAATTTACCAACACGCCTTGCGCCAGATAAGCTTCCGTCATTTCTGCCGCACTCAGGCTGTAGTCAGGCGGGGAAATAACTATTCGGATAGGCAAATCATACTCTTTAGCAAATTCAAAGTCGCGCTGGTCATGAGCCGGCACACCCATTACCGCGCCTGTGCCATAACCCATTAAAACGTAATTGCCGACAAGAATTGGCACTTCCTCGCCGTTTACCGGGTTGATACAAGCGGCGCCGGTGAAGACTCCTTCTTTGGGCATCTCTGTAGAGGAACGCGCCACTTCAGAAAGCTTTCTGGTTTGTGCCACAAAACTACGTACAGCGGCTTCCTGCTCCGTCCCGGTGACAAGCTTGTCGAGTAACGGGTGTTCCGCCGCCAGGACAAGAGAAGTGACGCCATAAAGCGTATCAGGACGGGTCGTAAACACCGGCAGCTCCAACTCTTTGCCTTTGACGGGAAAACGGATCTCCGCTCCCTCACTTTTGCCGATCCAGTTTTCCTGCATTACCCGCACCCGTTCGGGCCAACCTTCAAGCAGCCGTAAATCGGCCAATAACCGCTCGGCGTAATCAGTTATTTTAAAAAACCACTGCTCGAGATCTTTGACTGCCACAATTTCACCGCACCGCCAGCAGCCGCCTTCTTCCACCTGTTCGTTTGCCAGCACTGTGGCGCACTGCGGACACCAGTTTACGGCCGCCTTTTTCTTATAAGCCAGCTTGCGCTCGTAAAAAAGCAGAAAGAGCCATTGTGTCCACTTATAATAGTCAGGAGCGCAGGTAGTCACTTCCCGCTCCCAGTCATAGCTAATCCCCAGCGCCTTCTGCTGTTTTTTCATCGCGGCAATGTTCTCGTATGTCCACTTTGCCGGATGAACCTGACGCTCAATAGCGGCGTTTTCTGCCGGCAGCCCAAAGGCATCCCAACCCATGGGATGCAAGACATTATAACCCCGCATCGTCAAAAACCTGGCCAGCACATCGCCAATCGAATAGACACGCATATGCCCCATATGTAATTTGCCGGAGGGATAAGGGAACATCTCGAGCAGGTAATACTTTTTCTTCCCGTCTTCAACCGTTTTATAAAAACCTTGTTCTTCCCAGTATTGCTGCCATTTAGGCTCAATTACTCCCGGACTATAATCCACCTTCCTGCCTCCCATGCCTGTAAATTCAAGAAAAACGCTTCGCGCTTTATCCTATGGTGAGGGCGGGTTTGAAACCCGCCCCTACGGGCTGCCGCCCCTTCGGCGAGCCTGCGGGCTCTGAGCACCCCGCAAGAGTAAGGGGCACGCCCCTTACAAACCCCAACGCATAGGATCGTAGCTTCCCTGAACGATATAATTTCCTATGCTACAAGAAAAACGCTGCGCACTTTATCCAAGGGCGGGTTTGAAACCCGCCCCTACGGTGAAAAAACTCAGGCCTTTTTTATTATAGCCGATTTGCGGCAAAAAGAAAATCGCTAAGCCAATTAGCTACAAATTTGCGCCAAGTCTGTAGCTTCAAGACAATCTTAATAAAAAATAAAAAGTTCTTAAGCCATGACTTATCTCCAATTACCTGGCAGGTTTTTCCTAAATGATGAGGAACTAAACTTTAAAAGAAAAATGGAGGTGAAATAATTGAGTCTAAAAAAATTGAGCAGTTTCCTCCTGGTTCTAACGATGTTCGTCTTACTAGTAACAGGCTGTGCCAGGAGCGCCCCGGCACAACCGCCGGTGCAGCCACCGGCAGAAAACGGTCCGGCTCCCGATGTGGCGGCCACACTGGTGGAGGGCCGTTGCGCTCGTTGCCATGCACTGGACCTGGTGTACCGGGAACGGGACGCCCATCTGTGGCCAGGTATTGTCACGAGAATGGTTTCCCTCTCTCCCGGGCTGCTCACAGACGATGAATATAGCCTAGTGGTAGAATACCTGCAAGAAAACTACGGAAAATAACGACGAGCCGCTCTTTAAAAAAGAGTGGCCCTTTATTACTTGTTTTTTGCACTTTTGTTGACAACGCTAAGCAAATAAAAAAAGTGTCAAGGGTGACTTGCATCACAGCTAAAGGATTGGGTAATTGTTAAACTAGACTCAACTCCAAAATAAATGAGTGAGAGGTGTTTAAATTGAGTATGTTCTGTAACCAGTGTGAACAAACGGCTAAAGGAGTCGGCTGTACTACCCACGGGGTTTGCGGCAAAGACCCCGATGTGTCTGCGCTGCAGGATCTTTTGCTCCATGCTCTGATGGGTCTGTCCCTGTACGCAGAAGAAGCACGCAAAAATGGCATTACAGACACAAATGTTAACCGCTTTACCGCCAAAGCGATCTTCTCCACGCTCACCAATGTCGACTTTGACCCGGCAAAATTCCAGCAACGCATCGCCGAAACGGTACTGCTCCGCCAGCAGTTAAAAGCCAAAGCCGGCAAACTCACTTTTGAACATCCTGCGGCAAATTTTGCGCCTGCAACTGACATTCCCGGCCTAGTCGAGCAGGGCAAAAAAGTCGGGCTGCTTGCGGACGAAGGAGTAGACGCCGACATCCGCTCCCTGCAACAGATTCTTCGCTTCGGCATCAAGGGTGTAGCAGCTTATATCGACCATGCCGCAGTGCTTGGCCAAGAGGACGATAAAGTCTACGCCTTCCTGCATGAAGCGCTCTCCGCCCTGACGAATAAAGAACTGGGGATCAACGAACTGCTTGGCTTGGTGCTAAAATGCGGCGAAATAAACTTCCGTGCCATGGAATTGCTGGATGCCGGCAACACCGGCAGATACGGCCACCCCGTACCCACCGAAGTGCCGCTTGGGCATATAGCAGGTAAAGCAATTCTCGTTTCAGGCCATGACTTAAAAGACCTGGATGAATTGCTAAAACAGACGGCCGGAAAAGGAATTACTGTCTATACCCATGGTGAAATGCTGCCGACTCACGGCTACCCTGAACTTAAAAAATATCAGCATTTTTATGGACATTATGGTACTGCCTGGCAGAACCAACAGAAAGAATTTGCTAACTTCCCGGGCGCGATTCTAATGACGACCAACTGCCTGCAAAAACCACAGGGTAGCTATCTCGAGCACATTTTCACCACCGGCAATGTCGGCTGGCCGGGCGTCAGCCATCTGGACAATTATGATTTCACTCCGGTGATTGAAAAAGCGCTGGCAATGCAGGGCTTCCCTACTGACGAAGTGCGTGACAACGTGCTGGTGGGTTTTGGGAGAAATACTGTGCTCGGCGTGGCCCCGAAAGTGATTGACGCTGTGAAAAACGGTGACATCAAGCACTTCTTCCTGGTAGGTGGCTGTGATGGCGCTAAGCCTGGTCGAAGTTACTACAGCGATTTTGTGGAAATGGCTCCCAAAGATACGGTGATCCTGACACTAGCCTGTGGTAAGTTCCGTTTCTTTGACAAGAAGTTGGGCGATATCGGCGGCATTCCCAGGCTACTCGATGTGGGCCAGTGCAACGACTCCTACTCTGCAATTCAGATCGCCCTGGCCTTGGCTAACGCCTTTGAGTGCGACGTTAACGAGCTACCCCTCACACTCGTTCTCTCCTGGTATGAGCAGAAAGCGGTGGCAATTTTACTGACACTCCTCCACCTAGGCCTGAAAGACATCTATCTAGGCCCCAGCCTGCCCGCGTTTATTACTCCAAATGTACTAAACGTACTGGTAGAAAAATTTAACCTTCATCCCATCTCCACGCCCGAAAATGACCTGGCGCAAATTTTAGGCTAAACCATCGCGCTGGATTACCGACTTCTAAAAACAACTTTAAAAAAAGACCGTGGCAGTTTAAAAATGCCGCGGTCTTTTTTGTGCAAATTATTTATTGAGAGCAAGAACTTTACCCGCTTGCCTTACCAGGTTGTCGTCAGTGGGGCGCTGAATTTTTCTGCGGCCTGTCCGTGAATCTTCAGCTTCCAGGAGCGCAGATCAAGTGCCTCGAGAAGTTTTTCCGCCGCCTTTTCCGGGTCAGTCTCCCAGATAAAGTGACCGCCAAAAACGTCTTGCGCGATTTGCAAAAGAAGTCCATTGACCAAGTCGCTGCCAAGCACAGGCGGAATAACACCGACATGGACAGGCAAGCCCATCGCCACATTCCAGGAACCGATCGAGAGCGACTTCTCAGTCATCGCCTCCGGTGCGCTGGCCACAAAAGGAATTTTAGGCAGATCGACGCCTAAGTCATTAGCTATGGCAGCGGCCAAGTCGGCAGCCCTGGTGTTATCCACACAGGAACCCATGTGGAATACGAGCGGCAAGCCGCCCTGCAGCTTACCATCATTTGCCTGCTCCAAACGCCGGATGAAAGATTTAAGCCCTTCTCCCGCATAACTATCTACTGCATCGGGAGCAAGCAAACCCAGCTTAGCATAGGCACCGGCGGCGCAACCTGTGGCGAGCAAAAAGACGTTATCTTTGGCAAGCGCTTTGGCAATCGTCAGATAGTTGTTATCTTGAGTCGTCTTGAGATTATTGCAACCGGCAAACAGAGCTACGCCCCGCAGTTCTCCGCTCTTAAGCGCCTCGGTCAGCACCCTGACTGGGATGTCCGGATTCAACGCAGCAAAAAGTTCATAGAGCGCCTCCAGGCTAAACCCGGCTACCACCTGCTTTTTAACTGCCGGAATAAAGCAAGGCGAGCCCACTCTTTCCTGATAGGAGGCAATCGCTAGGCGAATTACTTCCTTGGCCTTCTCGGACGCCTGCTCCGTGGTAAAATCCACAAAATGTGAACCGGGAATACGGGCGTTCTGGGAGGTTGTGACAATTTTTGTTTTAAAACACTCCGCAGCAGCTTGGATGCTAGGCATGATGCATTGCACATCAACCACCATCACATCTAGCGCCCCCGTCATGATCGGCAACTCTTGGGACATAAAGTTGGTTGCGAGCGGTACTCCCTGACGCATCAAAACCTCGTTGCCCGTACAGCAAACGCCCATTAGCTGGATTCCCGCGGCGCCAGCTTCCCGCGCCTCGCTATCCAAGTCCCGCGCTGCCAGCACGATCATTTCCGACAAAAGGGGGTTGTGGCCATGGACGGCTATATTAACCTTGTGCTCATCGATCACGCCCAAGTTTGCTTCGGTGTAAACCGGGGCAGGAACACCAAAGAGGATATCAGAAAGATCAGTTCCGATATGCATGCCGGCAAAATCAGCCAAAGCCGCCTCCAGCGTTTTAAAGATGAGGCTGACCGGGTCGGCGTCCATTCCCAGGTGCGTTTGGCTCATGGCTGTAGCGACTGTATCAAAAATACTTGTCGGCAAGATATCTGTCTCCTGAAATATCCTGAACCGGCCGGCAGTGACCGTTTTTTCCACCCACTGCAGGTGGCCGTCTGCCAGGCGGCTGTATTCGGCTAAACAAAGTGCTACCAGCTCGCGCAGGATATCCAAATCTTCCCGCCCTACGGTAGTGATGCCCATTCTTGTGGCCACTACCTTCAGTTTTTGCGGACTGGCAATCCCGTAGTCTTTGCCGGCTCGTCCCTCGGTTACTGCCTTTAAAGTTAGCAGGATGTGTTTGGCATGATCTGAATGGGCCGCCGTGCCGCCCAGGACAGAGCGAAGCAGATTGCGCGCCACAATAGTATAAGCTGTGGCACCGCAGACACCTTTAGGCGCTGAGGAAGTAATCTGGCACGGCCCTTGGATACAAATCTTACAACAAATGCCTGAATCTCCATAACGACACTGAGGTTGTTGCGCCAGGTAACGTTGAAAAGCGGTATCAACAGGCAACTCCGTGGCCAGCATGGCGGTTACAGCCGGATCCGCGCTTCTGCGCCGATCTTCTGCAATACTGGCAGCCATGGCGACTCCTTCGCGGTGCAACTCACCCGCAACGTGCAGGACAGTATCTTTTAATTCTCTGTCCATTTTCATGCTGCCGGTACAGGGATAATTATGCCACCTGTTGCCAACTACATCATGCAGTTTATCATCATCAGGCACGCCAGCCAAGTTGCGGGCCACAAAATAGGCCGCCCCGCAAGGAGAACTCTGCACCACCCTAGCTTCCTGGATCACCCCGTCCATTTTTCTGATACTAAACAAGGGAAACCCGATGCGAAAATGGCGAATAAACTTGTTCACCTCTGGGTATGCTTCGTTCTCACGCAGCGCACAAAAAGGTTTAGGAAAAACGATTTCCAAGTCTGTTCCTTTAGCTTTCTGTTCCACCTGTCTGCGAGCACCGCCCTGCAGCCAGAGTGGATCCTCCAGCGGGATAACCAAAGCCTTCACCCCTGCCTCGATACAATACTCCGGCAGGGAGAGAAGGATGTCCTGATGCAAATTAATGGCCAGCACAGTATGCACACCTTTGAACTGAGCAACAGGCGGCAGGTACTGCAGCGGGTCTTCTTCCATCATGACAGGCAGGTTATCAGGCTGTTCCCAGACAACGGCGATATCCCGGGAATAATTCAAATCGTACTGACGACGACATTCAGTGCAGTCGGTACAGCCGGTACAAAACTTTTCCACATCGCGCAAATGGCTGAGAACTTTCAAGCCGAAGGCTCCACTATACAAAACAGCTATTTTCACTTTGGCTGCCTCCTTAGAAATGACCCCGCAAACTTATGCTGCACTCTCTCGACGTTTTTTCAGCTCGCTGAGGAACTTCGGCAGGTCGCCTGCCTCCCTTGGTCCCACAAGAATTTCCCAATCAGGCAATTCTTCTTCCAAATCGCCTTTGATGCGAGCCACATACCCTGGCAGCACCAACTGCTTATACGTTACTTTATCGGCTAAAGCCTGCTTTTTAACCATTTCAGCGATAGTTTCCGGTCCAAAGGTGCCTGTTGACCAAGCCGCCAGAACACATAAGCCGCCAGTATCTTGACAGAGCAGGTAAACAGGCAGTTTGCTGTTTTCTGCTTCGCCTGCTACTGCGTAGTACGTCAAGGCGAAATTGGTAGTAACCAGCACAGTTGCACTCTCGTCCGCCTCGTTTAGACCGTAGACTTTGCTCTCCACCGTGGGCGGCACACGCGGATCGGTATAAATATCCTGTCTCAACGTCAGCAATGCTTGGAAGTTTTCCGGCGAGATATCATCGAGGACAATAATGCCGGCGTATTTTGCTACGCCTGCGGCTGCCAACAGCATCTGCTGCTCAGTGTCGGAAGTAACTCTGGCAGCCAGAAACATGGTTGGGAAGCCAAATGGCCTGAACTTGTGGAGCAGGGCGGCACGATGGATCACTGTCTGGTCACGCATAAGCCCGGCCAAAGAGGCAGAACTCGGATCAAGTACCAGGTTTTCAAAGCCGGCTTCCTTAAGTTTGCCTGACAAATCTGCCAGAGCTTCCAAACCGTCAGCACATGCGCAGACGGCCGCACTTTTAGGCAGGTGAGAAGCAACTTGCGCGAAATTAGCGGCAGTAACACAAACCAGCGGGTTTCTGGACTTGCTTGCCTCATAAGCCGCAAGTAAGAGTTCAGGCTCTGCCGCCAAAAGAATCAGACCGGCATCAGTTTCAGCCATTACCTTTTGGACCAGTTGCAGATACTTGCCGCTGTCGGCGCTCGTATGGCTGAGAGCAACTAAATCAAAGCGGGAAATTTTGTTCAGCCGTTCATACTGCCAACCAATCTTGGCAATTTTAGCAGACCATGACTCCTCTTTTTCTCCGTCCGCAATCTGCAGTGCCATGCCGGGAGCACGGAAAAATGTCTTCTGGTGGCGAAACATGACTTCCTCTTCACCAATAACTACTTGCCGTGCGCCTTGACCAATGGAAACAAGCCTGATTGGCGCCTGCAGCATATCTTCCAACTGCGCCCGCGCTTCGGCCGAAAGGTAAGTGCATTTATCGAGAGTGATTCCGGCATTAGCCAATTTCATAGCAAAGGCAAAGCAGGTAGCTAAGCCGCATTCCTTGCAATTCTTTTTGCCATTTTCAGGCAGTATTTTTTGAATATCTGAGGCTTTGACAGGCATAAAAATCCTCCTTTACGGCAACCCTTAGAGGCGCCCGGCGTTCTGCATGAACTCAGTCAATTCATCCACATTCTGGACGTCTTTTTCTGTGGCAATCTTAGCAAGCAGATCTTCTGGGACTTCTTCACTGGCCAATTCTTTCAAAGTGGAAGTCATCCAGGCCACCCGGCTATAACCGCCGTCGGCAATCAGAAACTTGGGTGACAAGAGATACTGCACGCCGATGCCGAGATAACCTTCGTTCTGTTTCCCGCCGCTTGCCATGCCGGCCAAGGTGGAGAACGGGTCGCCGATTACGGTGGAGCCCACAAAATCCCTGGAAACGATGCCAAAGCCGTCAACTTCCGGGATATAGAAGACAATAGCTTCAAAGCAGCCGCATGAAGTATGCGGGAAGGAAAGGGCGCTGTGCAGACTAAACTGCGTGGTTTCACCCATAGAGCGCTCGGTTACCACTTGATTGACGGTATCATAACCGATACCTTCCTCATCCACCAGATTACCTTTGGGGATAGCAAACTGAGCACCTTCCGGATCTACCTTGGTGGCAGCCCGGCCGTCGAACCAGTTGATCGCGCCGCAAAGAGAAATGCGCTCAGGAGTAATGACGCAAACATGGGTAGGGGCAAAGCTCTGACAAAGCACGCAGCCGTAGAACTCCTCTACATCTTCTTCGCGCAAACCTTTGACTTTTGCGTCCCTTTCCTTGTAGACCTTAATAGCTTCAGCCAACAGTTCCTCTACCTTAGCTGGGTCGGTGACAAATTCAATCGACATTTTCTCGATAACCGGCAGTTCAGCCGTAAATAGGTCGATTAGAATCCGCCCGATCTCTTCCAGGGAATTCAAGCCTTTTTTAAAGGCATTTTTGTGAATTCTAATCCAGATGTCATAGCGCTGAGCCATATGAAAGACGCCTTCAATATAGTTGATATACTGATGGACACGCCTCTCCAACACGGCTTCCAAATCTTTTTCCAACACTTCGCCGGCCACATCTACCTTAATAAAGATGCGGTTGGAAGAACCTTCCGGCAAATCTTTGATATCTGGGCCGGTAACAATAATTTTGTCGTGCTCTACTTCATCTAACCCCTTAACGGTTACCAGCTCACCCTTATGACTAACATCAGGACCACCAAACTCCACATGAAAATCGCTCTTCCGGATTCTTTCTCCCTCATACTGAGGACCTACATCAGCTGCGTACATATTTCTCTTCCTCCCACTTTTTTTTTCTACTTTTTTAAACCTTTTTCAAGCCTTGTGCTTAAACAGCACCTAATTCACTAATTACGCCTTCCAAATACACGCGCCACTTCTCCGTCTTAGGAATCACCGGCAGCGCGAAGTCCGCATTCGGGTGGCTGCGGCGGCAGATGGCAAATGTTTTAAGATGCGGCGCAAAATGCTTGAGCGTTGACAAGCCACGCTCCGCCAAATCACATCTAACCCCGGTAAACAATACCAAGTCATGGAATCCTTTGCCGCGCACGCCGGCCCAGCTTTTATCCTTTAAAAAGTGGACTATTTCGATAATGTCATAAGTTGAATCGGGACGAACGCCCAACTCCATCATTTTTTTCTTGACATGAGCCGTGGCGCAAATGGGAATGTCGCGAGATTTGGCAATCTCTAAGGCATAGTCAATCAAAAGCCTGTCACCAACAGGAGAATCTATTACCTCCGCGCCAAAAACATATAGCGGGTTGGTGGCCTTATCGATTATACTAGCCGCCTCGGTCGGTTCAGACACTACCTTGGCCGCTTTCGTGCCGGTCAGGATGTTGACCTTATAATATGGCGTGGTCATAAATTCAGATGCCACTTAAATCCCTCCTGTTTCAATTATTTAATGGTTGCCTCGATGGGAACTTTAGTCTCGTATGTGCCGATCAGAGTCGGCAAAGAAAGTACCGTCTTAGGTTTCCAGCCCACTTCCTTCAGATAGGCGATTACCTCCCGCTTGTAAACGATAGGAATCTCCTTTTCCGTACGCACAAAGTTTTGTAAATCATCGGGCAAGCCGCCAATAACTTGCTTGTAAGCAGAAATGTAACTGTTAAGCTTGATAGCGCGGCCGGGAGGCGTGTCATTGCGACGGAAACACTGCTTAATAATAGTGACCAATGCTCTTTCTTTCGTCTCTGTCACAAGCATCATGTGCTCCGGCGTAGGCTCCTCGGTGTTTACCACCTGTTTGGTGCGGCCATCGATTACATTCCAGTCACTGGCTTCCTTCTTACTCATAAACAGGCGCCGGTATTTGGAGCCGTGAGGACCAAGTACTACTGGTATTCCCCAACGTACTGCTCCGGTACCGATGGATAGCGCTTTCTGGGAATACGGACCCCAAACTACGCCGCAAGCGCCGACCCTGTTTAAAATATAGTCGGCCATCAGCTCAAAATTAGCACGGTTTGGCAGTGTGGCAAAGATGTTGGCGATTTTAATCGCCGCCCCCACCACATGAGCGTTGGAAACACAGGAGCCGACGTTGACGATGCAACCGGCGTCAAACTCGGGAATATATTTTTCGTAAATAGTTTTACCGTCTTCATCTTTGCGCATAGACGCCGCCATGGCCGCACAGCCGGAGAGAGTGACGATATATTTGCGCCGCGCCAATTCTTCAGCCAACCAAGCAACATCATCAATATCGCCGGGGAAGTTGGAACAGCCGGCAAACAGCACTACGCCGGGGATAGTACCAAGCACGATGGGAGAGCCAACCTTCCTGATCTCTACGTCATGAATCGGACCGCGGCCGGCACGGATCTTATAAGTGTCTGAGGCAGCGGCAGCCTGCATAACTTTTTGGATGGGAATGTCGTTGACACACGCCTCTTCACATTTGGCGCAACCGATGCAACGCAGGAAAACGCTGCCAAGCTTTGCAAAGTCGCCCTGCCTGGCCTGATTGATGGCTACATTGACAGGCAAGAGATTGGGACATGCCCGGTTGCAAGCCTCACAAGTGCCACGGCACTTTGCAGACACGAGCGCTGCTTCTTCCTGAGTCATGATCTTCTTTCTCTCCTGGCGAGTAGGCGCGAGCGCCAGCGCAGCACGCACAATTACTTCAGCCGCTTTTTCCGAATCCAGGATTAAAAACTGTTTCTGCTCTTCAAGTACAGCCTTTAAAATATCATCTGCTGCCATTGCTGAAGCCTCTTGGAGCCCATAGCAAATTTTATCCGAGCAGGCAATCATTGCTGCGCCCGCTTCGCTAGCCATCTGCGGAATATCTGTGACCACACACTGTTCATCAGTAACTACTACATCAGCCAGTCCGGCTTTCAGGAAAAAGCGTTGCCTGGAGAGCGGACCGATGACTTTGGCGCCGCTATCATAACGGGTCATATCAAGCGCTGTACAGCAGAGACCTGCCACCTCTACCTTATCGTAGAGATCGTGCTGGCGCAGATAATCAACAATCGCATTGGCTGTGACTGCGTTATGACCTACTACTACTATGGTAGGCTTCTTGACATCTATTGCGCCCCAACCCAAATCAACAAGCGCCGTATCGGCAATTGACGTAGGCAGTCCATAGCCAACTATCTGAGCTATATCAGCCGCCTCCAGCGCCACATGATCGAGCATGCCGGCGTGAAACGCTTTGGACTCAAAATCGCGGTAGCTGCCTTCCTGACCCATGTGCGTAGCAGAGACCAAGTGGATCATTTCGCGCTCCACATATTCGATGGCTTTGCGCAGGTCGCCGAGATTTTCCGGCTTCAAACCCATAACCGTCCTGATAATCGGCGCTTCCACGTTCACCTGGCTACCTAAATCTATCTTGAAGTCTTCACCAAATTTTTCAATTAAATGTTCAATCATATGCCGGCCGTGAGCACCGTGAGCCGCTGTGCCCATCAGCGAACAGATGAGAATCCACCTGGCCTGCTGCGCGGCAATATCTATCCCACAAGCACCTTTCTTATCTCCCGTCAGGTCGCACTTACCATAAGTACATAGGCAACACAGGTCGCAAAACGGAGCGTAAAAAGGCTCATAAGTGTCCAAAAGACGGAAATCCCAGTTACGCAAATCTGTTAGATTAGGCATGGGCGTTGGGCCCACGGGCTCCCACTCATCGTCTGCTCTAATAATTCTTCTAATTTCTTCTTCCCTCATTTTCCCTTTGCTCATTTTCTTTCCTCCCTCTTCTAAAATTTTAGCTAACCATCGCCTTGACGCGCTGCAAACTTTCCGGATGGCGCAAAGTTACAATGTCAGCGCCCGCCAGCAGCAGTGAAAAAGCGGTAGCCGCCTCCCAAACTATTCCTTTGCCGGCGTCCTGGATAGCTTCTTTCGTCTTCCATGCTTCTTTCCCCACTCTGGCAATCAACGGGGACTGCAGAGTCTTATCGTCGTGCACAACGGCTGAGAGGCGAATGCGCTCCATGGTTGAGTACGCGTAGTCTAGTCCATAGCCGGCGGCACAAGTCAGCGGATCAATAACCACCCTATCCAGCGGAAAATACTTGCCCAACCTAATATTCAAGTCTTTAGCCAGATTGATATCCATGGGAATCTGAGCAATAATCGCATGGCCATGTTCAAGTGCTACAGTCGCTATCTCCTGATGATTCTCCTTTAATACCGGACCGATCAACAAATTCAGTCCGCTACAGACTTCTGCCACCACAGGCAAAACGGCGGCATCTTTCTCCTTCTCGCCCAAGCCAAAGACGACCACCGGCACATTGACCGCTTCTGCCACTCTCTTTACTCCGGCGGCAATCTCTGCTGCGGGTACATCTTTTTCCATGCTGTTTAGACTAAGGAAAATCAGGTCGGCCCCAAAAACCTCCGCACTCTTTTTAGCCCACGCCTCGGGAGAAGATTTAACGTCGGCGTAAAACTCCTGCAACCAGGGAGCCCAATCATTCGGCTCACTGTCAGACACTTCCAGCGCGAATTTGAGTTGCCCGGTTTTACCTTCAAAAGAATGGAAAGGAAGCGTGTTTTGCCCACTCACAACGATCTTCTTCCCTTCCGAACCCAGTACCAGTTCCTTGATTTCTCCTGGATATTTTTCCAGAAACTTTTCCAACATACTTTCCGCCTCCCGCAATGTTAAATTTCCAGCCAGGAAGGAGAATATAGTTCTCGTCCCATAATAACCCTAGCTGTTTTATAGTAATTCCTCTCTACCGGCGACATCGCCGCCATATCCAGATCTTCCCCGTCCATCACCCTCAAGATGATATTTATAATTTCTTGTTCTTTCCCTGCATTAAGGGCAACCAGCTCTTTATCGAAGCTGTCAACGATGGCAGAGTACAAACCGGCTTTGCCTAAAATGACTATGGCAACCTGATTAATAATGTGGCGCAGGTCGCGCGGCACACCGTTGGACAGATTGGAAAGCCCGATGGTAGATTTTACACCTGGTGCGATATCAGGCAACATTCCCACAAACTCGATCACTTCCAAAACATCAGACTGGCTCACGCCGATCGGCAGCATAATCGGGTCAACCCAAATATCTTCATTCGGAATCCCAATGCTGTTGGCATAATCGATTGTCTCCATAATTGACTCGGCGCGTGAAGGGGCGTCAGAGGGAATCCCGGCATCATTGAGCACTGAAATTACAACATTGGAACCATACTTCTTGGCTAGAGGCATCATCTTTTCCTTGCTCTCCTGGGTACCGGCGGCGGAATTGATCAGCGGCTTCTGCCGGCAGATGGCCAAACCAGCCTCCATCGCCACAGTGTTAGTCGTGTCAAGAACAAGAGGCAGTTCGACAACTTCTTGGATGTTGTTCACAAGCCAACTCATTGTTTCCGTCGGGTTTTTACGTGCGGGACCGATGTTTAAATCTATCCAGTGCACACCCGCCTTGGCTTGTTCTTTGGCCAGTTCCTGCAAAGGACCGGCATTTCTGCCGGAGAGAGCCTCCGATACCACTTTGGAGAGAATCTGAATGTTTTCTCCGATTAAAATCATGCTTTTTCCTCCCTTATTTTTCTAAAGCTCTACCTCAAAACCGCAGCTGCGGTATTTCCGCCATAATTTTTGCCACTATTCGCTAAATTCCGCGCAAAAAACTCCGGCAGCAGAAATTGCAATCTTCAAAAAAAATACCACCTGACACCGGACGGCTTTTTTTGTTGTGTAGGAAATCATATAATTTCCTACCCTGAAAATAGCATCTACCCTCTGCTTGGGCGGGTTTCAAACCCGCCCCTACATTGCACGAGCGCGGGCATGCGCTCACTTCTCCCATCAAATTCGCCTCTCCCTGCGGGAGAGCAACCGGGCGAACACGCAGGTTCGCCCCTACACACCCATCCCGACAAATTCCCCTCTCCCTGCGGGAGAGGGCTAGGGTGAGGGCCAGCTGAGGCGCATTTTCATCCTTCCGATGGTGCCCCGTCTTTATCGTGGCATGGGGGCATACACAATGGGGGGTCGTAAGGGGGGGATTCACCCTTGCGCTCGCGGGGTGCTCAGAGCCCGCAGGCTCGCCGAAGGGGCGGCAGCCCCTAGCGGACAAGAAAAACGCATTTTTGGATAAAGCGCGAAGCGTTTTTCTTGTGGACAATCACCCTAAATTGTTATTCGACTGTACACTGAAAAATCCTTTTTTTTTTCAGAATTTTTAAGAAAACTTCATGCTTCTACTAGTGTTTTTATTCACATTGTTGGCCTTTTGCCTTCTTTACGCCACACATAGAGTCAGAGTCAGAAACTGTGATTGCTCCGCTTGCATATTTCAGCAATGATTTGCGTAATTATTCTTAAAAATACAAAAAAACACAAAAATTTTTTTATTCACTGCAGGAATTATTTTTTGCGGAGAGAATATTTTAGTGAATAAGTCAGAAAATTCTAAATTTATAGACAATATGGAGGAGAATGTCATGCTTAGCGAAAATTTAGATGCATTATTAACTAAGCAAGTGGTGCTTCAACCAAACGCGGAACTGGTTGCCCAGGGCGTCTATGTCAGTGATTGGCAGGCAGAGCATGCCCGCTCGGTGGCAGACCTTGAAGCATTCTGGGGCGAAATCGCCAAAGAATATGACTGGTTTGCACCTTGGGACAAAGTGCTGGAATGGAATTATCCCTATGCAAAATGGTTTGTAAATGCTAAATGCAATATTACTTATAATGCGCTGGACCGCCATGTAAATAGCCCTCGCAAGAATAAGGTAGCGTTATACTGGGAAGGGGAGAACGGCGAAGAGCGTACCTACACTTACCGTCAGCTCCTTTATTGGGTTAACAAAATGGCTAATGCCCTGAAAAAGCTGGGCGTGGAAAAAGGCGACAGGGTCTGTATTTACATGCCGCTGACGCCGGAAGGCATTATTTCCATGCTGGCCTGTGCCCGGATTGGCGCAGTCCATAGCGTGGTCTATGCCGGTCTTGGCCCCGTAGCACTCCGCGACCGCCTTAGTGATGCTCAAGCGAAAATTATTATTTGCGCCGACGTCGGTTTTCGCCGCGGCAAGCCGGTGGCATTAAAAAGTATTGTTGATAAAGCCCGGGAAGGCCAAGACTATATTGAAAAAGTTATCGTCTATAGCCGCATGACGCCAAAAACGGAACTAGCCGCCGATGAAGTCGATTTTGAGGAAATTATCCATGCCGGCTCCCATCACTGTGAGGCAGCAGTCATGGATTCAGACGACCTGCTCTTTATTCTCTACACCTCCGGCACCACCGGCCGCCCTAAAGGCTGCGCCTTTGTCCACGGAGGCTACATGGTGGGCACCAGTTACATGGGAAAAGCGTTCTTTAACCTCTACAAAGACGATGACATCTACTTCTGCACATCCGATATAGGCTGGATCGTCGGTCACAGCTATATTGTCTACGCCCCGCTGGTGAACGGCTCCACCGTCCTTGTCCGGGAAGGCGCCCCTGATTACCCCGACCCCGGTGCAGTCTACCGTCTGATCGAAAAATATGGTGTCACCCGTGTTTTTACTTCGCCGACGCTTGTCAGAATGCTGATGAAATTCGGGGAAGCATGGGCCAATAAGTATGACCTCTCCACCCTCCGCCAATTTAACTGTGCCGGCGAACCACTGAATCCTGAGGCCTGGTGGTGGGCGTTCAAACACGTCTGCGCTGAAGGCAAAGCACATATGGCAGACAATATGTGGCAGACAGAAACGGCGGCGCCGCTAGTCTGCTCACCAGTCACCCTGCCGATCAAGCCCGGCAAGTGCGGCGTGCCGGCTATTGGCATAGATGCCGATGTGGTAGACAACACAGGCGCTTCCGTTCCGGCCAACAAGGGCGGCAACTTTGTGGTCAGAAAGCCGTGGCCCAGCATGTTCTGTACAGTTTACGGCGACCCGAAGCGCTACGAAGAATACTGGCTCACCATCCCCAATGTCTATCTCAGCGGAGACGTAGCCACCCGCGACGAAGACGGGTATATCATGTTCCTGGGCCGCAGCGATGACGTTTTAAATCCTGCCGGCCACCGCATCGGCACCGCCGATGTAGAGAGCGCACTGGTCAGCCACCCAGCCGTTGCGGAAGCGGCCGTGATCGGCAAGCCAGACCCGATTAAAGGCGAAGCAATTAAGGGCTTTATCACTCTCCGAATCAGCTTTACCGCATCGGAAGAACTGGCCAAGGAAATCAAAAACCACGTCAGGGATACACTAGGCCCTATCGCTACACCCTCCGAGCTAGAATTCCGCGACAAACTTCCCAAAACGCGCTCCGGCAAAATCATGCGCCGCCTCCTGAAAGCCCAGGAACTGGGGCTGGAAATTGGTGACGTATCAACGTTGGAGGACTAAGGCCATAACTACCTAGGGGGTGACTAGGAAAGCTGAAAAAACAAAGTCAATAAGCGAGCTAAAATTCACTTGAAAAGATTTACAAAAATCGCACTTTTGCAAGAAAAAAATAAAATGATCAAGGAGGAAAAAAGCGTGAACTATATTTTAACAAGATGGAGCATTCCTTTTGCCGGCTTTCTGTTGTCATTAATGGGTGGCATCTCCTACGCATGGGGCGTCTTTATCGTACCCTTGCAAGAAAGATTCGGCTGGACTAGGGCGCAAGCATCGTTGCCCGTATCTGTCTATCTGGCAGTATTTACTACTGTAGGCATGATCTATGGCGGAAAATTGCAAGACAAGTACGGACCGAGAAAAGTTTCAGCCGTCGGAGCAATCTTGTTCTTTATCGGCTATATGATGGCGCGGATGATTGGCACTATTCCGCATCTATGGTGGTTGCTATTAACTTACGGCGTGATCGGCGGACTTGGTTGCGGCCTTACTTATTGCGCCGCCGTCCCGACAGCCAGGAAATGGTTTCCTGACAGAGTAGGCCTCGCCATCTCCTTTGCCGTGACAGGCTTTGGTTTGGCTGCTGCGATCTTCGCACCTCTAATTACTAGCATGATTCGCACCATTGGTATTGAAGGCGCATTTTTAGTCCTCGGCATTACGACTAGTATCGTTAGCCTCTTTGCTTCATGGTTAATTAGGAATCCGGAACCGGGCTGGTCTCCTCCAGGCTGGGACGCCACTAAAGATGCCAAAAACGGCAACGCCATTTATGCGTCTAGGACAGAGGCTACTTTGGCGGAAGCACTTAGAAGCCCCATCTTCTATTTTCTCTGGTTTGCGTTTGTCTCGATCATCTTTGGCGGCTTATTAAGCATGGCACATGTGGCGCCTTACGGAAGGACTGTTCTTGGCTTAACGCCGCCACAGGCAGCGCTTGCCATGACCTTCTTTGGTCTTGCCAACGGCTTCGGCAGGCCGCTAGCCGGTTGGATCAGCGAAAAAATCGGCCCGGTAAAACTGATGCTGATTTATTATCCGCTGTCGGGGCTGACATTCTTTCTGTTTAATATAGTAGCTACGACTCAGGCAACCCTATATGTCGCAGCGACTATCTTCGGGTTAGGATTTGCCGTTACCTTAGGTCTTTTCCCTGCACTAACCACGATTGCTTTTGGCGTCAAGAACCTGGGAGCAATTTACGGGGCGCTGATTACCGCTTTTGGCGTATCCGCCTTTTTCGGTCCGCTGATAGGTGGCCACCTCTATGATTTAACCGGCACTTATGTCGCACCCTTTGCTGCCGCAGGCACGCTCACAATCGTAGGCTGGCTGATCTGTATGTTTGCGCTGAGAATGAAGTACAAAATGCCATAAAATAAGGACGGGTTTCGCCCTTGCAAATGAACGGCAATCGGGTAGGGGCGGGTTTCAAACCCGCCCTTTCTGTTTTTATCGGCTACCTAGCACTTTGCATAACCGCAACTTCTGCAAACCAGGCAGCCTTCTGCCCTTTCTAGTTGTTCTCCGCATTCGCAAAGCAAGCTGCAATCCGTCGCTTTCTTTTGCCCACTGCCGTTAAGCTTGCCCATCGTCTGCAGAATCTCATGGGCAATCGCCGAAGCGCAGGACTTGCCGGGAGAAATATTTTTCCCTTTACCCCGGGCGAGCAGGTAGGACGGGCAAGAATGGGTGCTCTGTAACTGTCCGGCGATCTCCTCGATGGAGACACCGGCGCGAATTGCCAGACTAACCAGTCGCGACGTAGCTTCAGTATATACCAAGCACCCCCCGTCAGAACCGGTGGTAATGAACGTTTCCATAATTTCACCGCTGTCAGCTTGATAATTAATCGTCAGGTACAACTTGCCGCAGCCTGTGTCGAGCCGATGGGTAACGCCGCTGGCGCTTTTGGGCCTCGGCAATACTTCGCCATGCCTTAACGCCGACACTCCTGCCGGGCGTTCTTTCTTGCCTACCGTGACCGTTCCTTCCTTGCATCCATCGCGAAAGACGGTGACTCCTTTTAATCCCAGCCGGTGCGCCAGCTTGTAGCATTGCGCAATCTCTTCCACCGTAGCAGTATTGTGCAAATTAACAGTTTTGCTTACGGCATTACAGACGTACTTCTGGACTGCTGCCTGCATCAAAAGATGGTCTTCGGCAGAGATTTCCTGAGCGCCTTTAAAAATCCGCGCTATTTCTGCGGGAATCCCGACTACACCCTGGCATGTACCGCGCTCGGCCACCTCTGACAAAATACTTTCCGCTACGCCATACTTCTGGCAGGCTGCAAGGAAAAGCGGGCTGAACACTTCGAAATCTCCTGCAACGTTAGTCGCCTTCCTGTATGCTACCGCAAACAGCGGTTCTACGCCATAACCTTCACACCCAGCCATGGTAGTCACCGAGCCGGTAGGGGCAATAGTTACACAAGCCGCGTTTCTGCGCTTTTCTGCTGGGTAAAAAATGCTGCTCTCCCAATCCGGGAAGCAGCCCTTTTCGCTTGCCAGCTCCCGCGATGCTTGAATAGCTGTTTCCTGTATTAAGCTGGTTATCTCGCCGGCATACAGCCTGCCTTCTTCAGAGTCATACGCGAGGCCAGCCAAGACTAAAGCGTCGGCAATGCCGGTGAAGCCAAGGCCGATTTTTCGCGTCGCCCTAGTGGCTTCCGTGATTGCCGGCAGAGGATATTCCGCGACATCAATTAGATTGTCGAGAAAACGGACGGCGACAGCAACAGTTTCTTTAAGCAGCTCTTGATTGATTCGCCCGTTATCTCTGACCATGCGTGCCAGATTAACACTCCCCAGCAGGCATGACTCTCCGGGAGAGAGAATTTGTTCGCCACAGTTATGCGCGATGATGCCATTGGCGTCAAAAGCGTTGACATCCTGCACCTGCACGTCATAAACTTCTTCTGTGCCGTCCTCTATCACGGACGATACAGTTGCTAAAAAGCGCTCGCGATTGACTTTTCGCCTGTAACCTCTAATTAATCGGTTCAATTTCTGGTTCTTTTCACAATCCCCAAAACTAATGCACTCAGCAAAAACTAGGATGTTATCATTACTGATTACCAATTCATGCTGCATCTTGACGCTATATTCTTTAAGTCCACCCTTTCCGTCCGGTAAAAGCTTGACGCCAGCGGGTCGCCTGTTCTGATAAACGGTGCTGGCAATACCGAACCTCAACAGCATCCGCTGCACCGCGTGAAGGACTGCTAAATTGCTCTGTGGCAGGCGAATGCTTACTCCCTTGTTCTGATCTCCGCCAACTGTGCCGTCGGCATCGAAAAACCCTCGTAAAAACCCGGCGTAACCGTCAGAAGATGCTTTTTCTATTTCAGGTGTAATAGTTTTATTTCCCGGTCTTAAGCCCATTCTTGTGGCCAGGTGTCTCAGGTATCCAGACTTTAATCGGTACTCGTTCCGCCCCTTGATCAGTGACCATCCGGTGAAGTCACTTCGGTGGGGTAATTCCATGGCAAAACCTAAGGCCGCCTTCATCACTGAGAAACTACCGTTCAATCCGGTGTCATTCACTGCAGATTCCTTGTGCCAGACACTTAGGACTGCTGAATCATTCATTAAAACCCCGTCTCCAACCAGGAGGCCCAGCAAATATCCCTCACCTTCCGTTAAAGAGCCAGGCCACTTTTTAAAAGGGCGATGATTATGTAGGACAATCTTATCACCGGGCGCCAGACCGGAAACAGGTATCCATTCACTCTTTAAAACATAGCGGTCTTTGTTAGTCACACGAAGGACTTTGTGATCAGCAGTGAGCCTCAGGCAATAACCCTCAAAAGTGTTCAGACATACAACTGTCTTTGTCGCGGTCTTAAAAAACCCTTTTTCCCCGGTTTTGTAGGATTTTCCGTTAATAACAGCGTTAAACTGGCTGCCAAGAAGTTCCTTAACCATCCGTGGACCTTCAACTGTTAGAACCCAGGTTTCACCTGTTACACATGGATTGGTGCAGTTGAGCAGGTTCTTAGGCACAGGGTTGTTCTTTTGGATGGCATCCATAAAAATAATCCCCGGGTCGCCGCAAGCATGGGCAGCGTCAACTATCTGCGCCCAGAGCTTGGCGGCAGGAACGACTTCATGCACTTGCCCGTTGAATAAAAGCGGCCATTCTAATTCATTTTCAACCGCTGCCATGAACTCGTCGGTAATCCCCACCGAGAGATTGAAATTTGTGAGCTGGCCAGTTCGTTTAGCGTTCACAAAATCGAAAATTTCCGGGTGATCGACGTTTAGGATACCCATGGACGCACCGCGCCGCACTCCACCCTGCATCACCATGTCAGAAGATGCGTTATAGAGCTTGATTAGCTCGACTACACCGGACGCCCTCCCTTTGGTGGAATGCACCAGGGAGCCTTTTGGTCTTATACTGCTGAAATTATATCCTACACCGCCGCCCGACTTAAAAACAAGGGCGGTTGCTGCCAGCGTTTCGTACATTGATTGCAAACTGTCTTCAACGGCCAAAACAAAGCAAGCAGATGGCTGCCAAGGGAGGTCTGCCTTGCCCATGTTAGCCCAGACGGGCGTTGAAGGAATAAAAAGAAGGCCACCTATTAAACCGGCAAATATTTCTTCCCATTGTTGCCGGTTTTCTTTTTCCGCGCCGGCGGCTACGCAGGCAAGCCGCCAAACTGCCTGCTCAAAAGTCTCAATAACGTTGCCACCCTCATCTCGTAGCGCATATCGTGCGTCAAAAACTTTTTGTCCTGCAGCGGAAAGCTCCAGCAATGCTTTCTCCCCCTAACCCATCGTTTAGGATACCCTTCAGCTTCTCAGCAGTTGGCGGTATTCAACAGCCTGAGCTGCTATTGTTTTATTAAATGACTATTCATTTTGCTCAGGAGCACTTCCCAAACGAACAAATGTTTGGTATAATTGAGACAAACATAGGTTCGGAGGCGATTCCCCATGGCAAACCAAGACACTATTACCCTCTTTGAGTTC
>Ga0208372_10010_pt1 | contig 159107 bp, 174 predicted proteins | sample Subbio2Dec_QV11A_FD_184832 | JGI IMG/M metagenome (GOLD analysis project Ga0208372, IMG submission 184832) | Serpentinite rock and fluid subsurface biosphere microbial communities from McLaughlin Reserve, California, USA - CR12Dec_QV11A (SPAdes) | ecosystem: Environmental > Terrestrial > Deep...
CCTAGAGGCCCATAAGTCTCGCAACTCTGATTTGGTCACAAAAAATCCCCCTTTGCCGAACTCTACTTAAAGTAGAGTATCCCATAAAGAGGAACTGAGTGCTATGTGGGTACTATTTGACGCTTACCTTTGAACAGGTCACGCAGTTTCTCATGGACGTCTTCTACCGAGGTACATTCTTTGGCTAACTCACGGATCAATTTTTGTCTTTCATTTTGCATAAATGGTCAACTCCTTTTATGGTAGTATTTCCCATTTACACAAAATTATTTACGCTCTCCCTAACGGTGAGTTTTCTGCCAACATTTGAGCAGCAGCACCTTTTAAAATGCGAACGTTAGCTTCATCAGCTCTTGCCATTGCATTTGCTTGTACTGAATTGTAAATCGGCACCGCAATCGCCACGAGCACCCCAATAATCACCACAACGACCATCAGTTCAACCAGTGTGAAGCCGTGTGATACCGGCTATTTTGCATTGTATGCATTATGTAAAAACCCCGTAACCACGGGCTTTTCAGCAATTCGGACAAGCCATAATATGGTAAAATCTATGGTTGTCGTAGCTATCAAAATGTAATCATGTGGCTTTGATAGCTACCAGAACGATAGTATAAATCTATCAACCTTCTTGATTTATGTGCAAGTATAGTTTATAATATGAGCATAAAAATCAAATTAGAGGGGGCTGATGTTGTGCCACTGCCAAGTGAACTGCAAATCCTTTTACAGCAAAACGGTGGTACAGTCACAACCGCACAGGCAAATGACGCCGGTTTTTCAAATGAGCGGCTACGTCTGCTTGTGGTTTCCGGCAATCTGGAACGGGCGGGACATGGTGTATACATTTCACCCGAGGACATTCCTGACAAGATGTATATTGCCCAGCTTAGGCGGCCGAAGTTGATCTACTCCCATGAAACGGCGTTGTTCCTCCATGATCTCACCGACCGCGATCCAATCAATTATACTGTGACTGTGCCGACAGGATATAATGCGAATAAGCTGCGGGAGGAGGGTTTTACCATTTTCACTGTCAAACGTGAACTCCACGAACTGGGTACGGTTCAGATGGAAACGATGTTCGGGCATAAGGTGACCGCTTACGGCTTGGAGCGGACAATCTGTGACTGCATCCGCAGCCGGAGCCAGATGGACATCGCCGTTGTGATCGACGCTGTAAAGCGCTATGCAAGGAGAAGCGATAAGAAACTTAACGTGCTGATGCAGATGGCGGAAACCTTCCGCATTACAAAACCGCTCCGAAGTTATCTGGAGGTACTTCTATGAAAACATCAAATCAGTTAATAGCGCTGGTACGCAATCTGTCTAAGCTGAAAAACGTGGAAGCAGAAGTCATCCTGCGCAACTTCATGCTGGAACGGCTTTTAGAGAGAGTGGCCCTGTCAAAATACCAGAATAGTTTTATTCTAAAGGGTGGTATGCTGATTGCGGCGATGGTCGGCATAGATACCCGCACTACGATGGATTTGGATGCCACTATCAAAGGCCAAGTATTAAGTGAATCTGAGGTTGCCGATATTGTCCAAGATATTCTGAACGTTGACGTTGATGACAGCGTTACCTTCACGCTGCGGGATATTGAGGAAATCCGCGAGGAAGCAGACTATCCAGGATACCGGGTATCCATTAAAGCTGTCATGGACAAGACGCGGCAAACGCTGAAAATGGACATCACCACCGGGGATTTTGTCACTCCGAGGGAGATTGAGTACAGCTTTAAGCTGATGTTCGAGGATAGGACGATCAGCATTATGGCATACAATCTGGAAACTGTTCTGGCTGAAAAGTTTGAAACCGTGATCACGCGGGGCATCGCCAACACCCGGATGAGGGACTTCTACGATATTTATGTCCTGACCACCACTCAGGTCGTTGACGAAACTATTTTCCGCGCGGCATTGAAAAAGACGGTCGAAATGCGGAATACCGTAAAACAAATGGCAGCCCTGGACGAGGTTGTTCAGACCGTTACAGCCAGCACCGTCATGGTCAGCCTGTGGCAGCGGTATCAGAAGAAATACAGCTACGCCGCTGATATCACTTGGGAGAGGGTTACACATGCGCTGAAGGACATGGCCGGGAAGGCCGATAACGTATAACATTACTACATAACGCGGGTTGACTGAACGTCTGATTATCTGTATGATAAGGTGCAAACAGAGCCCACCACGCCTCTTAACAATGCGAACCAGGGTGGGACATTTTATTTTCTGCTGTCCTCAAGCCACAGGATGAACTCTTCGGAGGTCTTGTGGTCTCTTTTTATGTCCTGCGTGCCCAGATAAGCACGTGTTATCTTGCCGGTGCAAGTCCGGTTGGGGTAAGTGCCAAGACGCCCCATAGCTAGGATACCTATGTAGGGAGAAATCCGTGCGTAGAAGCGTATCGACAAAAGTACCTGTCAGAGACAGGGCGAGCAAGTTACCAGACCGCAACATTAAGTGAATCCTGCCGCGTCGACAAAAAGGCCTCGCAAGAGGGAAAAGGAGAAGTCGAGCCTTGGGGATATGGGCGAAGACCATGGAAGGTGCAAAGAACTTGGAAGCAGCACCGAAGAATCTCTCGGCGTAAAGGGAACGGTATGGTAACAAAGATAATGCAGTGAACTGGGGAGACCCTCCCCTGCAACAGAGGGGTAAGGTTGTCAACTTCTCTGTCCTGTCAGAAAGAGGCAACAACTCTGGTGGGTATCCAATCCCGGAGGAATTCCGGGCAAAGCTCGATCTGGTGCTGGCAAGGACAATTCCTGGCAGACCAACTAACCTTAGAGAGCCGCTGCCCGCTGCACCAGAAACGCCGAAGGAGGCGGCGCAGGGTTCTGATTGACAAGAGCAACGGTGGATAGGGTCTGCCTGAATTTTTCTTCTTGGTCGCTTTGCATGAATCAAAAGAAGTGCTGATTTGCTTGACTATCCAGCATTAATAAGTAATGTATGTGCTTTTAAGCGTCGCCGCGCTTTCCTCTAATTGAGTGGGACAAATCACCTGTCCCCTTGTCCCTTTTAATGAGCGAAGAGGATAAATGGATCATTAGCAGTACCGCTGCCCTCAGTGGCAAATAAACCAGAGCCTAAATCTTTTGTTAAAAAAACAGCGCCGGAGGCATTGTTTGTATGTAGCCTACCAAATGCGCCATTACTTTCGACAGACTCCATATGGTTTTGACCCCAAGGAGTACGGGTCCAGTAAGAAGAAGTAGCAATATCTCTTATGGCATCCGTCCAGGAGTCTCTCTCAAGTTCACTGCGCAGTGGCAAGCGGTCTCTGTGCTGTATATTTGACCAAGTAACTGCTGTTTGGGAGGCGGTGGTTTGCAAGACCAGATTGTTTGAGCCAGTTAGCTTAAGGTAATTAATCCCATTATGGCGAACATAATTACCGCCTCTGATTTGTGCTAAAGGGATCATGAATACGGCTGTTGCTGTAGTATGATTCTCCATTTCCAAGGTTCTGTTGGCATCGGAAAACGGTATGCCGTTAATCAACCAGTGACGGAACTGCCATGGTGAGGATGGTGTGGCAGAAATGGCGACAGTAGCTATTCCATGCTCATTAAGTGTGTAGTTATGTGTGCCAGACGCCGGCGTAACAGTACCTCTGTTTGGCGGATGAACCGCCATTGTCAGCCGGCGCACATTCGACTCAATAATTACGCCTGCTATCAAGGGGCTTCCAGTAGTCAGGGCACTTCCAGCGATATTAATTATGCCGATTCCATAGCTATGGACAAGGTTGCCGGAAACGCGAACGGATGCCTGCTGGTCACTAATGCGTGTTACATTCGCGATTGTTAGTCCGCTAAAGTCATTTGCCAAAGAAAACTGGTGTGTTTGCAGCGGGGAATTAAATTGTGAAGCTGTCAGCGTTAACTCAAACGTCCTGTCAAATGTTGGTGAAGTCGTTACTAAGTTCGGTGATACAAGGACAGAAGTGTTTGTGAAAGCGGGGGGCGTATACGTGATGCCCTTGCTGAAATGCACTCCGGCACCGCTATTATGCCCGCCAATTGATTCAGTGCTCAGGTTCATATTTTCAGCGAGTATCTTTGTGTCAATAACGAACGTTCTGTTGGCGTCATTTTTGCGGCTCGCGCTAACGGTTAAGCCCAAAGTTTTATCTGTGACCTTAGTAAAAACCAGTGAATCAAAGTTTATCCCAAACTGGGCAGGATCAAAAAGCACTTTGCTCGCGTTTCGCTGACGTAACTCTATTTTGCTGTTGCTGTTGATAAACATATAATAATTATCCGCTCCGATCTGCGCTGCATCAGGAATAGAGGCTATCTCAGTGCTGTTAATAATCGTCATCCCCGTTGCGTATCGGAGCTCGTTTGTGATAAAATCAGCAGCTAAGTTGACAGTTTGCTGCAAATTGGATTGCTGTTCTCCTAAGGAAATAGTGTCGCCGCTAAACGAATAAAAGCCGTATGCAATAGCTAACACGAGGCTTAAAAGGGACAGCGCGACCATCAACTCAAGCAGACTCAGGCCAGCTTGCTCTTTTATGCGCATATTATTCACCCCTTCCAGGAATGTTCGCTTGTGGCCGCAATTGCCCGGACACCTGTGACAAAGTAAAAGCCTGCCGCTACTGCTTTGGAATATAAGTTGTGAGAAACGCATTCTGTCCCTCTATTTCAATGCTAACCAGTTGGCCTTGGACTGTAATAGGCGGAGAGTTAGGAATGTTGATCGTGAAACCCTGGGTATCAGTAGGAGGGATATTAAGTCTGCTTTCCATAGCTTCTTGTGCTCGGAAAATAGCCTGGCTTTTGCGGCCAGCGGCAAAGATATTTGAGTAACTGCCGGTAAACAGGCCGGTAAGCGCAAAGATAGCAATTGAGAGGACAGCCAAGGCAATTAACAGTTCTACCAGGCTAAAACCGCCCTCGCCGGACAGTGTTGTTTTTTTGTTTGACATAACACACCTCAGACTGCTGGTTTTAATTGCTCCAATAACCTCTGATGTAGCCGAAAACAGAACTTAAGATGTTTGCGCCGCTGGGCGGGGGCACATGAATAATGTTGCCGTTTGGTCCCCCGGCACCATTTAATCTATTTAAGCTACCCGCGATAACGCTGCCAATGATTGTTGTCAGGCCGCTTTGCACATTAACTGTAGCTTTGGGGCCATAGATATAACCATAAAATTCAACGTTGGCCTGCAATGTAAGGCTGGCACCATCCATTAAGTAGACAACGAGGTTGCTTTCATTGCCCGGCCTGTTTACCGTTTTTTTGTTGCCTGTCCGCACAGTTGCGCTGTGGGTTACGAATAACTCAAGCCTCCCGCCGCCTTGCAAAATAATATTCCGGCCGGCATCCAGCGTGTCAACAACTACTTGCACAGTTTCACCCGGAGTCCCTGTCTTAAAAACAATGTCCCCGGTGTTGTGTGGACCAATACTTGGATAAAAGAAATTTGGGTCCACAATCAAGTCACTACCCTGCTGGGCCACTGTGCCGGTAGTAAGTGAGGGAAGAATCGCATCAGGATAAGTTGCGTCGGTCTGCCAGGGATACGTTGTTCCCGCAAACCGCCTGGGATTGATAATAATTTCTCTGGCAGAACCCACATCGCCGATTACAGTCATTCCTCTCAAATCAAGAGTGTGAGGAGATGCCTGCTCTATTGCTCTGTGAAAAACTTGAATGTTGCTTTGCTGGCGCAACAGATTCAGTGTCACCTGAGAAGTGACATCGTCGTTAAATCCATTTGAGACAATCTGGATAACATTGCGATTTGCAGGGTCGTGCCGCACAAATGCCTGAAAATGTCCGCTCCCCACCTGTGATGTGGCAGGGTTTGTCTGTGAAGTGGACGCCACTAGCTGCGAAGCAGCTTGCGGGCGTTCAATTAGATGCTGAGCAATAGCCTCTGCCCCTGACCGGGCGATATAGTGTGCTTGCATTTTTTGCTGCTTTCTTGACGCTTGTTTAATGTCAGTCATACTATATTGCCACAGGACGCTACTTAAAAGAGTAGCCACAACCATGACTGTCAAAACTAAAGGCAAGGCAAGTCCTCTTTCATCGTTTCGCAAGTTCAAAACAGTCACCTCCCAAAGCACACAACTATCCCCATACTAATTATATTACAAAAATAGGCAAATGAACAGTTATTTTTACATGAAACCGACTAAAGATTCCAAGGAACTAGCACGCCATTCTTTTAAAATGGCGGGTGATAAATTGATTCATCCGGCTGTATTATGGGGAGTTTTTGTTATAGGAAGCAACTTTGACTTTCGGTGTCTTGCCTGCCCGGAAGGTGGGGTAGTGTGTGGCAGGGAATTGGACAGGTTCATCGGTCTTCGGGTTCCTGGCGCATTCAGGTGAGGTTTCAAACCGCCTTATTGCCTGCTCCCATGAGCAGGACAATCTCTACATGTTTGATTACAGAAGCGAAATTTCCGATGCGATAGGTAGCAATTTTGACATCGACTTTACGCGAAAACGCCTTCTGCTAAGTGAGATAAAAAATATTTTGGCCAACAGCAAAAAATGATTAATCCCCTACATATTTCTGAAAAACATGAAGGCCGCAAACTCCTTTATTCATGAATAAATTGAACCGTACCAAAAATAATACCTCCTGCCATGAGCGTGGCAGGAGGTATGCGCAGTAAGTTGGTTTCGGAGAGGAAGCAAGAAAATAGTCCTCATTGCTTCTGCCCGTGTTTCCTTTAAATTGAGTGGGACAAATCACCTGTCCCCTTTCCTCTAGTCAGCGATTCTAATGCTAATCGCTCCGGTGGGTGCTATTACCACAGTGTACGTTCCGTTTGCGTTAGCGGAGTTCGCTTCGCCAGCGCCATCAATTGCTACAGGGAAGCCAGTGGGAAGAGGTCCATGCGCATCAGCAGGAACAGTAGGCCATGATTGCAGATACTGCATTAGTGGATTGTTAGTGGGTGATGGAGGGTTAGCAGGATCCCAAGCGCTTCCTGTAAGAATAAGCTCTGCAGCAGGTCTGCCTGCAGCTGCAATGTGCATGCTTGCCGCACCAGCTAATGTTCTGATGTTTGCCTGGTGTGCTTGGTTTGCCGCATTTCTTGTGACAGTACCAAAAATAGGCACCGCAATAGCCACAAGCACTCCGATAATAATGACTACCACCATCAGTTCAACCAACGTGAAGCCTTTTTCGTTCCTTTTTGCTTTTTGGATAAGTTTAAACATTTTTACTACCTCCTTTGAATGTATTGACAGGCAGAGTTTGCTTCTCAATTAGGGTTATACCGCGCAATTAGTGTTTTAGACAGTGGAAAGCAAATTTCATGCAAATATGACAATTTAATGTAAGACGGTGCAGGAAATTAGCGCTCTGCAGAGAATTATTGTAAATCGGAAGGGTCTGCGTGCGGGAAGGATGGAGGTGATGCTAAATGCCTTTGTATGCTTATCAGGTACTCAATCAGAGAGGCGTTTTGACCAGCGGCAAGTTGGAAGCGGAAAATGAGTTTCTGGCGGCCGCCCGTTTAAAGCGACAAGGTTTTACGCCGCTTGAACTGAAGGAAGCAAAAGTTTCCGGATTGCAGCAGGCGCTAGCCTTGAAAAAAAAGGTTGGTTCGGGTGAACTGGCTCTTTTTAGCAGGCAGATGGCATCCATGTTGAGTGCGGGAATTCCTTTGACCCGTTGCCTTACTGCTTTGGGTGAGCAGACTGCCAACCTGACTCTACGCAAAGCTTTGCTTGAAATATCAGCTAATGTGGAGGGGGGAGGGAGCTTTTCCGAGTCTCTGCGCAGTCATCCCGAGGTTTTTAGTGAGATGTATTGTGATTTAATCAAGTCTGGCGAAGTCGGTGGTACATTGGAAAATGTGTTGCTGCGTCTCTCTCAGCAATTGGAGAGTGAAAAAATTCTCAGGGACAATATCAGGACGGCTATGTTCTATCCCGCTGTAGTGCTTATTTTCGCCGTGCTGGTGTTAACGGTGATGCTTATTTTTATCGTGCCGGTATTTTTGGGCTTTTACCCGGAAGGAGTGCAGCTTCCTTTTCTAACCAGGCTGATTGTGCTTTTAAGTGATTCGCTGCGCACTTTTTGGTATCTCTATATTATGTCGGGTTTCGTTGCCTTTTTAGCTGTTAAGTATTATTTGGCCAGTGAATCTGGTAAAAAGGTTTGGGATATAGCAAAATTTAAGGTGCCGATCTTTGGCGTTTTAGTGCAAAAGACAATAGTTGCAAGATTTTCCCGTACTTTAGCTACGCTTTTGTCCGGCGGTATTCCGGTGCTGCAGGCATTGGAGACGGCAGGACCAGCGACAGGAAGCACCTTAGTGGCGGAAGCTGTAAAGAGGGCGGGCGAGAAAATCCAGGAAGGACAGAGTATAGCAGAGCCATTAAAAGAGAGTAAGATTTTTCCGCCCACAGTTACGCTGATGATTGCCGTGGGAGAAGAGACGGGGGATTTGCCGTCGCTTTTAACGGGGATTGCTGAGTTTTACGAGCAGGAAGTGGCTACTATGTCTAAGGGGCTAACCTCTTTGATTGAACCGCTGATGATAATTTTTGTTGGTGGAATTGTGGGCGTAATGGTGCTGGCGCTTTACTTGCCGATTTTCACTGTGATTACCCAGCTTTAGAGGGAGAGGGGGTCAAACCTGCACCTTGCCCTCACCCTAGTCATCACCGCCCTAACCCTGGCTCTAGCTATCACCGCCATCATCGCCCTCATCGCCCTCACCCTAGCCCTCTCCCAGAGGGAGAGGGAAGTAGAGGGAGAGGGAGAGGGAAGTAGAGGGAGAGGGAGAGGGAAGTAGAGGGAGAGGGAGAGGGGAGGCGAGGCGAGGGAGATATAGATGTAGATGTAGAGAGAGAGGGGATAAGCCGGAGGAGTTTTGATACTATGAGTCTTGGGCAGCAAAGTGAATTGGAAGTGCGGTATTTGCGCTATCGCCAAACTCGTTCCGCAGAAGATTTGGCGGAGGTGGTTGTTGCCGGTCGGCGGTTAGTCAGCCATTTTGTGCGGATTTATACAGGAAACATTTGTGATGATGCGCTTCAAGCAGGTATGGAGGGGCTGCTTAAAGCAGTGCGTCGCTATGACCCGGAGATTGGCGCTGCTTTTAGTACTTACGCCGCTCATTGCGTGATGGGGGAAATCAGACATTTTGTGCGTAAGGAAGCGGCATATTACCGGCCGGGATGTATCGTAGAGTTACAGTTTAAGGTAGACCATTATGTGGAGCAAATACTGAAGGAGACGGAGTCGTTACCTGGTATTGAGGAAATTGCGGCAGCGTTAAATGTACGTAAAGAAGGAGTGCTGCAGGCAATGCGGGCAGGTTTGGTTGCTTTTGACGAAGTGGATTTGAGTAAAATTCGCACAGAAAAGCATGAAACTTTTAGACTGCCGATTGAGGATCGGCTTGTCTTGCAACAGGCTCTAAAGAAATTAAGCAAATTACAGCAAAAAGTAATCTATTTTCTATTTTATCGTGACTTAACGCAGGTTGAGGCGGCGGAGAAATTGGGAATCAGTCAGCGGCAAGTGTCGCGGGTTTTACATAAAAGTCTAAAAGAGATGGAAAAAGATTTTAGGCGGTAAGATAGGGGGACAGGTTATATTGTTTGCCGGCGGCGGAAGCATAGGCTTGGAGTTTGATACCGGTTTTATTCGCGCGGCTGAAATACGGGGCAAAAGCGGTAGTCTGAAAGTGACTGCTGCGGCACAGGTGTTGATTCCGAAGACGGCGGTAGTTGACGGAGTTGTGCAGGAAGTGGCAACTGTGAGTGAAGCTTTAAATAAGTTATGGTCTCAAGCAAAATTTAGCAGCCGCAATGTGGTGCTGGGGATGTTTAACCAGAGCGTGATTATCAGGCTGATTAATTTTCCCAAGGTGCCAAAGAATAAGCTGGATCAGGCCGTTAAGCTGCAGGCGGGAGAATATATTCCCATCCCTCCTGCTCAGATGCTCTTGGACTTGGCGCTTGTTGGAGAGGTGGACGGAGAGGATGGACCGCAGTATGAGCTGCTGCTTGTGGCGGCTCGCAAAGCACAATTGGAACCAAGCCTTGCCGCTTTAAAAATGAGCAGGCTGCTGCCGAGGGTGGTAGATCTGGCGCCGCTTGCTACGATGAGAGTTGTGCCGTCTGAGAAGCTGGTGGGGACTGTTGTGCTGGTGGATTTGTCGATGGGTTTAGGCAGTGTTTTATTGGCTGTCGATGGCATGCCGCGTTTTGCAAGGGTGATGCCGGTAGGCTTGAGCCAGTTTCAAAGTAGCCTAGGGCTTGTGATGGAAGAGGAAGAGTATCATAGGCAGGTAGCGGCTACGTTGGAAAAAGGGAGCGATGAACAAGAGTTTGACCGGTGGATCCAGTCTGTTGCCTCCGAAATCCGCACTTCCATTAGTTATTACATCAAACAGGAAAGTCTTAGTTCTGTAAGTAAAATTTTGCTTAGCGGTATAGGTGCCCGGGCAGCGGGGCTTGCTGTTTTACTTCAAGACACGCTGGAGGTGGCGGTGGAAGTGGCGCAACCTCTAGCTAATTTTAAGGACGGACAATCAAAATTTGCAGTAAGCGGGGCTGAATTTGCCGTGAGCATTGGTCTTGCTCTGCGCGGAATGGAACTAGGCAAATGATTAAAGTAAACTTGCTGCCCGCAGAGATGCTGGCTGAGATGAGAATTAACGAGCGGAAGGCAAAGCTAATTAGATTAGCCGGTGCGGCGACTCTGTTGCTGTTTGCAGTCTTTGGCTTACTATATACTCTGACACTGCAGGTAAGGTGGCAGCTTGCTGATAAAGCGCAAGAGAGGGTAACGGTAGAGTTGGAGGCGGCAGCCTATGAACCTTATCAGCAATTACAGAAACGGATCGAGAGACAGAAAGAGTTATTAAAAAAAGCTATGGGCTCACCGCTTGCCTGGCGCGACCTTTTGGCTGCTCTGGGGAGTCATATTCCACGCAATGTCTGGCTTACTAATTTAATGATGACGCAAAGCGGCGAGCTGCTTTTGCAAGGTTTGACTTTTGATCATCCTGCCGTGGCCAACTGGCTTGCCGAATTGGCGAAAATTTCCGGAGTGAGTAATGTGCGCCTTGTTTTTTCTGCGGAAGAGTCGCTTGATGCGGCAACCTTGGTTCGTTTCGAAATCAGAGCCGTGTTGGCTGCGGGAGATGAATATGCGCCGCCGCAAGGAAGAGGTGAGTAGCTTTGCTGAAGAAACAGGTTAGTTTAATGGTGCCCGCCCTTGCTCTCTTGCTTTTGGCCGGGTTTTTTTTAGCTTTTAATCAGTGGAATGGCTTGCATCTTGAGCGGCGCAGATTGCTGGAAGAAGAGCAAATGTTGTCTGCCGCGAGAAACAGGTTAATTGCTTTGCAGGCACTCGAAAGGCAGGGTGCACAGTTGACTGCAGATTGGGAAGTTGTCGAGCAGTTGCTGCCTGCCTCAGCGCGGGTGGAAGATTTGTTGCTTGATTTGCAGGCGGGAGCAGATTTAGCGGAGATGAATTTTGCTCAAATACGTTTTGTTGAGCAAGTGGATGTTGAAGGCGTTGAAGGCTTGGTAGAAATGCCTATGCAGCTTTTATTCGAAGGCAGTTATCATCAACTGATGAATTTCCTTGATTATTTGTTGCTCTATGAAAGAGCAATACGCATAGACGAATTAGTCTTGTCCCAGGGGACAGAGGGTATGACGGTAAATATGCGCGCCAGCGCTTTTTATGCGGCAGAGTAGGAGTGCTGATGAAAAGAAAAGGATTGGCAAAATTATTGATATTTCTGCTGCTTTTGTCTGTTGGTTGCGGGGAGGTGGTGCTACCGTTGCCGGAAACAGCAGCTGATGAATTGCCTGTGCCGGTGGAAGAAGCGCCGGAAATTTTGGTGCCTGTTGTGCCGGGACGTGATCCGTTTGGCGTTGCCGCTCCTTCTGCCAGGCAGAAAATAAGCGGTTCTGTTGACAGGACAGGACGTGATCCGTTTTTGCCGGCGTCGCGGCAAGCGGAGCCGGCAGTGCCGCAACCGACTGAGCCGGAGCCTGTAATACCTGAACCGGTGCCGCCGGGCAATGAGGAGAATGATGATCGTCTGCCGGAAGGTTTGCTTATTTTGCTTGAAACTGTTGACAGATGCTGGCTTGATGTATTTGCCGACGGACGGCGGGTTTTGCGCAGCAATGTGGCTGACGGGCAGGAGCTGCGCTTTGAGGCGGAGCGGGAGATAGTGCTGCAGCAGGTGGGGAGGGAACATGCTGTGCGCCTGACGGTAAACGGTCAAGATTTTGGGTTGTTGAGCCAATTTGTTCAGCGCTTGGCGGCAGGGGAAGGGCTTGGTCGCCAGGCGGGAGTGCAAGTAAGTCTGGAGCGCAGACATGCGGGCGGAGTGCTTGTGGGGTTGCGTTTTTCAGCGGTGCCCTCACCCTAACCCTCTCCCAGAGGTAGAGGGGAAAAGTAGCGGAGGGAGAGGGGAAAAGTAGCGGAGAGAGAGGGGGTAAGTTTAAGGAAAGAGAAAGGAATAGGCAGCAAGAGGGGATTTACTCGGCGGGGAGAGGCTGGATAATGAGAGAAAATATGCAGGAGTTGCTTGGAAGGCGGCTGATCCAAGAGGGGATTATCACGCAAGAACAGTTGGATGAGGCACTACGGCATCGTGATTTGAAAAAAGGTGAAAAGGGTTTGCTTGGGCGGATTTTAGTCAGACTGGAGTACTGCACCGAGGAGGATGTGGCCAGGATAGTGGCGGAGCGGGCTGGGGTGCAGTTTCTTTCGCTGGAGGCTTTCCAGCTTGATCCCGCAGCTATGCTGACTGTTTCACCTGAAGCAGCCAGGCGTTATCGAGCTTTGCCTCTTGCGTTTACTCCTGATGGCAAACTACTAGTGGCTATGCAGCAGCCGCTTGATATTCTGGCGTTAGATGACCTGCGGGTTCTGACAGGTTACAATATACAGCCGGTGGTAGTAATAGACAGCGAGCTTGATGCAGCGATTAAAAATTATAGTCAGTCCAGTTTAAATGTCGAGCATGCGCGTGATGATAAGCCGGTAGCCGAGGCGGATGACGCAGCCACGGTAACTGCTGAAGAAGGAACAGAACGGCCGGCGGTGCAATTGGCCAATGTTATTTTGACGCAGGCGGTGATGCAAAAAGTCAGTGATGTCCATATTGAAGTGTATGAAAAGACGCTACGGGTACGTTTTCGGATTGACGGTGTCCTGCATGATGTGATGAGTCCGCCCAGGCAGCTGCACGGTTCGCTCGTCTCTCGCTTTAAAATAATGGCGAAGATGAACATTGCCGAGAGGCGTATTCCCCAAGATGGCCGGATGTCGGTAAAAATTGAAGGCAAGACTGTCGATGTGCGGGTAGCATCGCTGCCTGCAAGCTTTGGAGAACGGTTGACTTTGCGCTTATTAGAGAGAACCGAGCGAACGATAACTTTGGAAGAGCTTGGGGTCGCGCCAAATATTCTGGCAGCTTATAAAAAGCTTGTCAGTCTGCCCTATGGTTTTATTCCGGTGACAGGACCTACAGGCAGTGGAAAAAGTACCACTCTTTATGCCAGTCTAAACGCGGTGGATCGGAAGGCTAAAAATGTGATTACTGTGGAAGACCCTGTCGAATACCGGATGGAAGGGATTAATCAGGTGCAGATCAATCCCAAGGCTGGACTGACTTTTGCTTCAGGGTTGCGTTCCATCTTGCGCAGTGACCCGGATATAGTCATGGTAGGTGAGATCCGAGACAGGGAAACGGCGCGTATTGCGATTGAGGCGGCGCTGACCGGGCATATGGTGTTTACCACGCTCCACACTAATGATGCGGCCGGTGCGATCAGCCGCCTGACGGAGATGGGAGTGGAGCCATATCTTACTGCTTCTTCGGTTGTAGGAATTATGGCACAGCGGCTTGCGAGGCTATTGTGCCAGCAGTGCAAGGAGCCTTATCACATTACCCGGGAAATGGCTGAGGCGATAGCCGGTTTTCCGCTTAACCCACAGGAAGAAACGGTCAAGTTGCATAGACCAAAAAGCGGCGGTTGCATGCGTTGCAGCGGCACTGGTTATTCCGGCCGGATCGGTATTTATGAGCTGCTGGTGGTAACTGAAGAGATTCAGCGTTTGGCGCTTGAACAGAAGTCCTCAAGTGAGATTCAGCGCATGGCTGTAGCCCAAGGGATGCAGACTATGAGGCAGGACGGATTGATGAAGGCAAAACAGGGTTTTACATCTATTGAGGAAGTATTGAGGGTGATAGTCTGATGAAGTTTAATTTCAATGAGATTTTGCTGCGTACGGTGGAACTCAAAGGGTCTGATTTGCATTTGACGGTGGGCAAACCGCCGGTTGTGCGGGTATTCGGAGAGTTACAGTCTCTTGATTTGCCGGTGTTAAACCAACACGATATTAAAGATTTATTATATGCGATTATTGACGAGCGGCAGAAGGATGTCTTCGAAGAAAAATGGGAATTGGATTTCTCTTATGCTATCGCAGGGCTGAGCCGTTTCAGGGGCAGTGCAATTAAACAGCGCGGTTCAATTGATGTGGTTATGCGGGCAGTAAGCTGGCAGATTCCCAAAATTGCCGACCTAGGTTTGCCGGAGGTTGTTAAAGAATTAACTCGTTTGCCTCGGGGACTTGTGCTCGTAACCGGACCTACCGGCAGCGGCAAGAGCACCACTTTGGCTTCAATGATTAATCTGATTAACGAAGAACGTGCAGTTAATATCGTAACTGTTGAAAATCCAATCGAGTTTTTGCATACTCATCAAACTGCTATTGTTCGGCAAAGGGAGATTGGCAGCGATACACATTCTTTCGGCGATTCATTGCGTAATATGCTGCGGCATGACCCTGACGTGATTTTGATTGGGGAGATGCGAGATTTGGAAAGTGTCAGTATTGCCATAACGGCGGCGGAAACCGGTCATTTGGTTTTTTCCACCCTGCATACCCAGACTGCGCCTCTCGCGGTACAGCGAATTGTCGATGTGTTCCCGGAGACTGTGCGTGATTTTGTGCGTCGGCAGTTGGCTGATACTTTGAAAGGGGTAATTTCACAACAATTGCTGCCGCGTGCCGACGGCAAAGGAAGAGTGGCGGCGCTGGAAATTCTTTTAAATACGCCTGCGGTTGCCAATATGGTGCGCGAAGGGAAACAGCACCAGTTGTATACGGCTATGCAGACGGGGCGTAGTTTTGGCATGCAAACAATGGATAGTTCTTTGGCAGATTTGTGTCTTAGAGGCTTGATAACTCGTGACGAAGCTATGTCACGCAGTGTAAATCTAGCGGAATTGGAAAGGGTGTTGCGGTAATGTGGTGGCTGGTCTTTGTTGTCAGCCTTTTCATCGGTTCTTTTCTTAATGTCTGCATTTACCGCATTCCGCGTGGCGAGTCGGTAGTTTTCCCTCCTTCAGCTTGTCCGGCTTGCGGTCGGCGGTTAAGGCCGGTCGAGCTGATTCCGGTGTTAAGCTATTTCTTGCAGTCCGGCCGCTGCCGCGGCTGCGGCTCGGCGGTCTCCTGGCGTTATCCCGCAGTGGAGTTTTTGACGGCGCTTGTTTTTACAGCGCTTTTCTTGCGTTTCGGTTGGCCTGATTTTTTCTTCCAGGCTGTTTTCTACGCTGTATTGCTCGTGATTTTCTTTATTGACCTGGAGCATCAGATTATCCCAAATCGTTTGGTATTGATACTTTTTGGCTATGCATTGCTGCTGCGTTTTGTTTCGCCGGCGGTTCCCTGGGCGACTTCGCTGTGGGGAGGGCTGCTGGGCGGCGGCCTGTTTTTTTTCCTGGCTGTGGTAAGCCGGGGAGGGATGGGCGGTGGCGACATCAAGCTGGTGACGGTGCTTGGTTTTTGGTTTGGCTGGGGGCATTTGCTGCTCTTGCTATTTTTAGCTTTTTTAACGGGAGGGCTGCTTGGCGGGCTGCTTTTGCTTCTGCGTATAAAAAATCGTAAAGATGGGATTCCTTTTGGTCCGTTTCTGGTGTTGGCAGCTTTTGTTGTCACCGTATGGGGCGAAAGTATTTTAGGTTGGTATTTGCGGTTAAGCGGCATTTAGTTGCATAAATAGCAGGCAAAGCGAGGCACCGGAAACGTCGGTGTCTTTTTCGTTTTTTGATGTCGAAATTTGGAGGGAAAAAATGTCATCAAAGGAAGAAGCTGGCTTCTTGCTGCTTGAGTTGATTGTTGCTTTGGCAGTGCTTTTGCTTGTGAGTGTGCCAATGCTAGGCCTGCTTGCCATGGCGGCGGAGACGCAGGAGCGTGCGAGGCGCCATACGGCAGCAGCTTTTCTTGCCCGGGAGGTGATGGAAACGGTACGCAATCAAGGCTATTACCGTGCCGAAAGTATGGCCAGTGAGCCGTTAAGCGGCGGAGGTAAGTTTTTAACGACTGTAAACGTTTCTGCTGCTGTGCCGGGGGTTAGCGGCTTAAAAAGGATTGCGGCGAATGTATCCTGGTATGAGCGGGATGGCAGGCAGCAAATCGAGTTGATTACTTATTTGGCGGGAGGTGAAACAATGGGAAGACGGGGCTTACGCTAATAGAAATTTTGGTATTTATGGCACTGATTATCTCGGTTGTGGCGGCGGTGCAGCTTTATCTGCCGCTTGGCAGTCTGTTTTGGGAGCGAAACGCTTCCTTGGCGGAGGCGCATCAACACGGGCGGATTGCTATGGAAGAATTAAGTCATGAACTGCAATATGCTTACAGAGTTAATTTTGAGCAGCAAAGAAGGGTGCTTACCTATTATAAACGAGTGGAAGGGGAGTTAAGACGTTATCGAATATATTTGCTTGGAAGACAGCTTTTGCTTGATTTGCCTACAGGAACGGCAGTGCCCTTGGCCGGCTGGATTGAAGATTTTTGGGCGGAACCGGCTGGGGAATTGGGAGCAAGAGAGCTGCTCTATTTAAGAGTGATTGTAGCTCAAGGCGAGCAGCGCCTGAAATTGCAAAAAGCAGTTTCGCCGAGAAATGTGGGGAAAGAATGGTGACAGGTCAAAGGGGTTATGCGCTGTTGCTGTTGTTGGTTGCTACTTTATTGATTCTTTTGTTGGGCAGCACAATTTTTCTGATCGCTTTTTCTGATTTGCGGGTCAGCCGTCATTTGGCAGAGGCTGACAGAGCCTTCTATTACGCCGAAGCAGGAGTTGAGCTGCTGAAGTCACGTTTGCCCCGCAATTTCAGAGAGATACAGGGATACCGCTTGCAGACAGAAAAACTGGATAGTCCCCGCTTTAGCGGCTCTGTTACTCCGCTCCCGGGGGAAGAGTACGCATTTCTCTTGACTGCCGAAGGTCAGTTTGCAGATAAACGGCGCGAAGCGAGAGCGGAGGCACGTTACTTTCCTTTCGGAGGCAATGCGGTGTTTGCCGGTAATTTTCAGGCAGCCGGAGCCACTGTGCAAGGCAGTGTTTACGCAGACAATTTTCTGGTCGCTGCGGGAGAGACAAAGATTAGCGGTGATCTGACGGTAAAAGGAGTCGAAACAATCGGAGGAAGCTATTATTATCAGGGACGAAAACTGCCGCGGGAGGGGTCTGGGTTGTTATGGCCTGACCTTGAGAGCCTAACGGCAAAGGCAATAACAGATGGCTGGCCTGTGCCGCTTAGCGCAAACGGGAGCTACAGGCTTGAAAATACGGCGACAGGTATTTTTTATGTACCGGGAGATTTAGAGCTAAGCGGCTGGCTTGGCAGCCAACTGTTTGCGGTGGTGGCGGGAGATGTGTTGCTTTGCAGTCTGCCGGCCGGTCAGGTAGTTTTGTTTGCCCAAGGTGAAATTAAGCTGCAAGCGTGCGGCATTGCAAATACTTCGCAGAGTCAGAGTCTGCTTTTTTATAGTCTTGAGCGGATTACGGTTTTAGGGGATTGTCTGTCGTTTCGTGGTGTCTTGCTCGCGCCGGAGGTAGAACTTCAGGGGGTGTCGCTGCTCTACTGCCACCGCGCCGCGCTGCCTTGGCTTAGTCTGGCGCCGGCGGAATTGCTTGCGATTAGTCCGACCTATGCGCTCGAGTGGTTGGAGACAAGAATAAGAAGGTGAAACAAGAAGGTGAAACTATGGAGAGACGGCGTCAAGGAGTTGTTCTGACTGAATTACTGATTGTCTTTCTGCTTTTGGCAATTTTAACTGCGATAGCCGTTCCTGTGATGCGTTCCCTTGGTCAATGGCCGCTGCGCGCTGCGTCACAAGAGATGGCGGCGCGGATTAGAGAGGCGCGTCAAACAGCGATGGCTACAGGCAAAGTATGTTTTGTGGTATTTTTTGAGTTTAGCGGCCGCTATCGCTTGGAGTTGCCGACTGGCAGAGAGTGGGTCAATCTGCCCGCTGGAGTTGTTTTTAGCGGCATAAATTTCCCGCGGTTTGACAACCGTCCCACAGTATATTTTCGCTATACCGGTGCGCCTAATCGAGGTGGTCACTTGATTTTACGCGACGCAGGCGGCAGGCGACGCTATATTATTGTCACACCGGTGACGGGAAGAGTGAGAATCAGTGAAACGCCGCCCTAAATTAGTCAGTCAGCAGGCAGAAAAGAGGTTAAGAGAGAAAATATTTGTTTGTCTATTTTTGCCGGCAGGTTAATTGTCTTTTGGCGTCGAATTCCAAACTTTGGTCAAAGGGAGCGCAAAGGTTATCGCTATCTTTTACTTTTCCCCTCTCCCTCTGGGAGAGGGCTAGGGTGAGGGCACTTCTCCCCTTGACAGCACAGGAGGCAGCAGTATGCAGGCAAAAGAGATTATGATTACAGACCTTCCGCTTGTGACGGCAAGCGCAAGCTTGACACAGCTTGCGCAGGTTATGGTGGCTAAAAATTCTTCCCATGTGCTTGTTGTCGCTGAGGATAATAAACTGCTGGGTTTGGTTGCAGGGATGGATTTGCGCAAGGCGTTGGCGGAAGGCAAGCTAAATTTTAGTGCGGAGCAAATAATGACGCCAAGGCAAAAACTGCTGGTAGCTTTTCCCGATACGCCGCTTGAGGAGGCGGCTGCTGTCTTATCAGGTAAAAAGATTTCCCAATTGCCGATAGTGCAAAATGAAGTGCCGGTTGGTTATTTGCATTTAAATACGGTACTCGAGAAAACTTCTCAGTCGGCAAAGAAAAGCAGAGATCAACTTGAGCAGTTTCGTCAGGCGGCTTTATTGGTGGAAGCTATGCGTGAAGGTTTGGCGGTGGTCGATCGTGACTACCGCTTGCGTGAGTTTAATCCGGCAGCGGCGGAGTATAGCGGCTTGACGGCGAAGCAGCTTCTGGGGCGGCGGTCTAAGCTGTATTTTGAAGATAATTCTCCGGTAAGACGGGTAATGGAAACAGGCGAGGCGTTGCTGAATTTGGAAGTAAAAAATTCACGGGAACAAGTGTTTATGACTAATAATGTTCCCATCATTGTGGACGGCGAGATTGCGGGTGTAATGCAAACATTTTCTGAGATCACTGAGTTGAAGCGTCTGCAGCAGCAATTGTTTAATACAAAAGAAGAACTTGATAAAGCGTTTGCTCTGACATTGCCCAATTCGAGGGTAGAGTATAAGTTAAAAAGTACGCCGGAATACAGGGATGTGTTTAACGCCGCAAACGGGTTGATTGAAATAACGGAAGTGATTGAAGACGGAGGATATCAGCATGTGGTCAACGCTTTAAAGGTGGCGGCCGATTTAAATGAAAAAGGATTAATGGGGCTCCTGGGAATCGATAAGGATATTCTTGTGCAGGCTTTGATTTTTCATGACTTGGGAAAGTCACAGCCGGTGCTTAATGTGGGTCAGATTACAGATCCGAAGAAAGCATTTGAGCCAGGTATGATGCATGCGATGCGTAGTGCGGATATTGCGGAAAATTATTATCAAAAGCCAAAAGATGTGGTAACTTTGATTCGCTATCACCATCATAGCGCAGAGCAATTGCCGGCTGATTTTCCCAGCCATCTTTTGCCTATGCTGCGTTTGCTGCAGGTTATCGACGGGCTTTCTGCCGGATTGACAAGAAGAAACGGCAGGATTGGTTTTCGCGTAAACGGTTCACGTGTCACAATTGTGGAGAATAATGCTCATCCGGCCTATAATCGGACGATTGAAGTAGATTTGTATACCGGAGAGGATTTTGTGTATAATGGAATAAAATTGCTAAAGATAAAACGGGAGGCCGCAACAACGTGAAGCGTATTTCCGGCAAAAATCTGGTTTTGATCGGCTTTATGGGAACGGGGAAAACCGAGGTCGGCCGTCTGCTCGCTCGCTTGTTAAGTCGTCGTTTTGTAGATACCGACCAGGTGATCGCGCAGCGGGAGAAAAAGGCGATTGCAGCAATTTTTCAGGACCAGGGAGAAAAATATTTTCGTCAGCTTGAGAAGGCTTTTGCCGAGGAGCTAAGAGAAGAGCAGAATTTAGTGATTGCCACAGGCGGCGGTTTCGTATTAGACGAGGATAATGCGGCTGCCTTGCGAAAGTTTGGTTTTGTGGTTTGGTTGACTGCCGATATCTCTGTCTTACGTGAGCGCTTAAAAAATGATGATTCGCGGCCGCTGCTGAAAAATGAGCTTGATTTTGAGGCGCTTTATCACGCCAGGCAACCGATTTATCGGAGGGCATCCCATGTTCAGGTGGATACTGCCGGGAAGACGCCGCAAGCTGTAGCGGAAGAAATTTTTTGTATACTGGAGCAAAATAGCACAACTGAAAGAGAAAACGGATGAGCGAAAGGCTTGGGAATTGCGCTTAAATAAAAAATGCCGTGGGCAGGAATTTGCTCTGAAAGAATAGAAATACTAAACAGAAATGGAAACGGTGGTTATAATGCATAAGATTCTGGTAATCAACGGCCCAAACTTAAATAAGCTTGGTCAGCGTGACCCGCTCCTTTACGGAACGAGTACGTTGCAGGAGCTTAACAGCTTACTTGCCAAAGAGGCTGTTTTGTTGGGCGTTGCGCTGGAAACTTTCCAGTCTAACCATGAGGGGGAGCTGATTGACCTTATTCAAACAACTGATGCGGCGGCGCTTGTTATTAACCCGGGAGCTTTAACCCACTACAGTTATGCGCTGCGGGATGCGCTTGCCGATTATTCCGGACCGGTGGTGGAAGTTCATTTAAGCAATATTCATGCCCGTGAGGATTTTAGGCAGAAATCGGTTACCGCAGGAGTGACCAGCGGTTTGATCAGCGGTTTTGGTTTTGATAGTTACTTGCTTGGACTTCGCGCCGCTGTGAGCCGACTGCAAAAGGAAGTCATAACTTGATGACTGGACGTTTAGAGTTATTGCGCAGCCTGATGTCAGTCAAAAATACGGAAGCCGCGCTCTTCTCAAATCCAATAAACATTGCTTATCTATCGGGTTTCACCGGCACTGCCGGCTGTTTGTTGGTTACTGCGGAAGAAGGTTACTTATTTACAGATTCCCGCTATCTGCTGCAGGCGCAAAATGAAGCTAAAGAGTTTACGGTAATCGACGTTGGACAGTCTCTCTGGCAAAAAGTGGCGGAATCGCTTGCGTTGTCAGGCAAAAATATCCTTACCGTTGAAGCAGATCACCTGACGGTGGAAAGTTATCATAAGATGTCTGCTGTGCTCTCAGGCGTAAAAGTCAGCGCGCTGCCTTCGCTCGCCGCAGAGTTGCGAAGTATAAAGAGTGTTGAGGAGCAAGAGGCACTTGCGGCTGCCGTGCAGCTTACAGACCGGGCGTTTGCCCATATCTTGCCTTATCTGCGTGCCGGCGTTCGGGAGAGAGATGTGGCACTGGAGTTGGAATTCTTTTTGCGCAGAAATGGTGCCGCTGCTCTTTCGTTTCAGTCTATTATCGCCTCCGGTCACCGTTCTGCTTTGCCTCATGGAGTAGCGGGAGACAAGCAGTTGTCTTACGGAGACGCGGTTGTCTTGGATTTCGGTTGTCTGCTAAACGGCTACTGTTCCGATATGACGCGGACTGTGTTTGTGGGAAGCTTTACGGAGCGTCAGAGGCAGGTATATCATGCGGTGCTTGCGGCACAGGAGCAGGCGCTAAGACAGATTCGTGCCGGTATAACCTGCGGCGAGGCAGATGCCTTCGCGCGAAAAGTGTTGGCAGAGCATGGGTTGGCTGATTATTTTGGACATGGCTTAGGACATGGCTTGGGCAGAGAGGTTCATGAGGCTCCAAAAGTTTCTGCGGCAGTAAATGAGCTGCTGATTGCAGGAATGGTGATTACTGTAGAGCCCGGTGTCTATATCGGCGGAGAATTTGGTGTTCGTCTGGAGGATGTGGTTGTGGTGGAAGAGCAAGGTGTGCGCAACCTGACGCAGAGCACCAAAGAATTGCTAGTTGTGGGAGCGTAGAGGATGGAGGTAAAAAATGATTTCAACCAGTGAATTTAAAAACGGTATGACAATAGAGCTCGACGGAGACGTTTACACAATTGTCGATTTTCAGCATGTAAAACCGGGGAAAGGCGCGGCTTTCGTCCGTACAAAATTAAAAAATGTGAAAACGGGCGGAGTGACCGAGCGAACATTCAGGGCTGGAGAAAAAGTGGCGCGGGCGATGATGGAGCGGCGCGAAATGCAGTATCTTTATAGTGCCGGTGATGAATATTATTTTATGGATACGGAAACATTTGAACAGATGGCGCTTCGTGCTGAACAGCTTGGCAATGATGTAAAATTCCTGAAAGAAAATATGAATATCGGTGTCGTGATTCACCAAGAGCAGGTGATGGGCATTGAGCTGCCTGTTTCTGTAAGTTTAATAGTTGCTGAAACCGAACCTGGTATTAAAGGTGATACTGCCTCAGGCGGCTCCAAGCCGGCTAAAATGGAGACCGGCTTAGTGGTGCAGGTTCCGTTTTTTATCAATCCCGGCGATGCGCTGCGGATTGACACGCGTACCGGTGAATATATCGAGAGGGTCTAAATCTAAGATGCCAATTATAAGGAGGGTTTACCGATGGAAGATCTAAAATCTCGCGTGGCGTATCTTAAGGGGTTGGCCGCAGGACTGAATTTCGATGTCAATTCACGGGAGGGCAAATTATTTGGGCAGGTCATCGAGGTAATTGATTCTTTGGCTGCGGCTGTGACGGAATTGCAGGATGACTTCGACGATTTAGTGGATTACACAGAAGCGCTTGATGAAGATTTAAGCGAGCTTGAAGAGGATTTCTATGAAGAAGAAGATGACGACGACGATGATGAAGAAGAAGATGACGACGACGACGACGATGATGATGATGACGAGTTGTTTTCTGTAGAATGTCCCGATTGTCATGAGATTGTCTATATTGATGATGATATGTTGGAAGATGATGATGTGGTGGAAATCCTTTGTCCAAATTGTGAGCGTGTAGTTTTTGTGAACGACGATGAAGACTTTGAATGCTTTGATGATGATTTGGATCTGTCTGATAACGAGGACAAATAAGAAATAGAGGTACATTCCCTCACCCTAGTTCTCCATTTTTCCCTCACCCTAGCCCTCTCCCGGAGGGAGAGGGGAGTTGTTGGGGGAGAGGGGATTTGTTGGGCGGAGAAGTAAAAACGAGTCGGTATCCTGCAGTCGTGGGATACCGGTTTTTTTTTGTGGGACAGGGGGACAGGTGATTTGTCCCATTCGTTCACGCGACCACCCCGTCCTTGCGGGCACCCCTCCAGGGGAGGGGAATTTTTGTTGCGGGAAAGTGGGACAGAGGGACAGGTGATTTGTCCCATTCGTTCACGCGACCACCCCGTCCTTGCGGGCACCCCTCCAGGGGAGGGGAATTTTTGTTGCGGGAAAGTGGGACAGAGGGACAGGTGATTTGTCCCATTCGTTCACGCGACCACCCCGTCCTTGCGGGCACCCCTCCAGGGGAGGGGAATTTTTGTTGCGGGAAAGTGGGACAGAGGGACAGGTGATTTGTCCCATTCGTTCACGCGACCACCCCGCCCTTGCGGGCACCCCTCCAGGGGAGGGGAATTTTTGTTGCAGGGAAATTAAATTGTCTTTGTCATAAATGCTTGCCTGTCCCCATAAAGATATTGTGGTGAAGTTAAAGATGGCAAAAATGGCATGGAAAAATCACATACTGCCCATTCTCCCTCCTCGCCTGCAAAATATTTTTGATTTAATGAGTGGACAGGCGGCAGAAGAGTTGGAAGAGATTCGACTGCGTGCGGGCAAGGTTTTAATGATTCACTCGCATCGAGGGGAAAATTTTGTGGGGTTAAGCGGTGTTACAAGCAGTTTATCGCAGGCAGTGACAGTGACGGCGGCTGAGTTGCAGTCTACGCTGTTAGCCGTTGTCGAATATTCCCTTTATGCGAGGGATGAAGAACTGCGGCGAGGCTATTTGTCTTTGCCTGGCGGTCACCGTGCCGGCTTTGTTGGCCGGGTGGTGCCGGAGGAGAGCAGGGTCAAGCTGCTGCGGGACATATCGGGCATCAGTATTCGCATTGCACGGGCGGTAAAAGGAGCAGGCGAGGCGCTTTTGCCTCAGCTTTATTGTGCGCGTCAGCGGCGTGTCTATCATACGCTGCTTGTTTCCGCACCTCAGGCCGGCAAAACAACGATGCTGCGAGATTTGGCACGCTTGTTCTCCGATGGCGACCTGCCAAAAGGGCGCCCCGGCCTGAAGGTGGGGATTGTTGATGAACGTTCAGAATTGGCAGGCTGTTACTTGGGAGTCCCTCAGTTGGATGTGGGTATGCGCAGCGATGTATTGGACGGCTGTCCAAAGGCGGAAGGAATGATGATGCTGGTGCGTTCAATGTCGCCGCAACTTTTGGTTACAGACGAATTAGGCAGACCGGAGGATGCGAGAGCGGTGGAAGAAGCTGTTAACACCGGCGTTTCTATTTTGGCGACAGTTCATGGGCATTGTCTGGAAGATTTGCTGAAGCGACCAAGTATTGGTTATCTATTGCAGCAAAGTTTATTTGAGCGGCTTGTCTTTCTTTCACGGCGTAAAGGGCCGGGGACGGTAGAAGCAATATACAGTGAGGAAACAGTGAAAAGCAGGCTAAAGACGGGGGAGATCGGTCATGTGCTTTAAGTGGGCCGGTGCCGTGCTGATCGTGTTGGCAACAGCGTTATTAGGTAATCAAAAGGCAATACAAATGAAGCAGCGTGTAAAACAGTTGGAAGAATTCAGGCTGGCGATGCGCTTGCTGATGGCAGAAATCGGCTACACTGCCACTCCTCTGCCACGCGCCCTGGAATATGTGCAAAACCGGCTGGCTGATGAACGTGTGAAGCAGTTTTTTGCGGAGATCGTGCGGCAGTTAGGGCGACCTGAGGTCGGTGATGCTTCTTTGGCATGGCTGCGGGCTATAGAAACATTTCGGGGGCAGCTTGCTTTGCGAACAGATGACTGGCCGTTAATCAAACGGGCGGCAGCCGGTTTGGGTGGTCTTGGACGGGAGAGTCAGCTAAAACAGTTGGAAGCGGTGGAAATCCAATTGGCGAGCCATAACTCGATGGTCGCGGCAAACTGTGTGCGCAGCGAAAGGATGTGGCGTTACTTGGGGATGCTTGGCGGCGCAGCGTTAGTGATTATTCTACTTTAAGTAAGAGATTATCGTACTTGCCGCACTTATCCAAAGAGGTTTGAGATGGGAGAGAAAAATTGTGAACGGATTAAATGTGGATCTGCTTTTTCGTATTGCGGGTATCGGCATCCTTATTTCTGTGCTGAACATTGTGCTGAAGCAGGCCGGCAAGGAGGAACAGGCACAAATGTTGACGCTGGTGGGCGTAGTAGTTGTGCTGTTAATGGTGATTCAGTTAATAAATGAACTTTTTTTAAGTATTAAGACAATTTTTAATCTCTTTTAGGGCTGAACTGAAAGGCAGGGTGTCCCGTTGGAAATCATCCAGATTGTGGCGTTAGCCCTGATGGCCACATTTTTTGCAGTTCTTTTGCGAGAACAGGAGCCGGTTTACGCCATGTTTGTGGCGATTGTTGCCGGTGTAATTATTTTTCTGCGCTTAATGGGTTATTTAGCGGCAGTGATTCAGTTTCTCGCTGAGATTACTCTGCAGGCAAATATTTCGATGGTCTATTTAAACACACTGCTAAAAATTATGGGAATCGCATATCTTGCCGAATTTGGCTCCCAAGTTTGCCGTGACGCAGGGGAAGGTGTTATTGCCGGGAAAGTGGAGTTTGCCGGAAAACTGTTGATCTTGGTGATGGCATTGCCTCTTTTGGCGGCCGTGCTGGAAACTATCCTTAATTTTGTTCCGTAGGTGAGATGATGAAAAAGCGAGAGTTCCTTTGCCTGGCAATTTGCCTTATTTGCCTATTGACAGTAGGTACGGCCGCTGCGCAAGAGCCGGGCGAGTTGGCGCACAATCAGTTTGAACAGCTTGAATTGTCGGAGATTGAGGCTTTCTGGCAGGAGCTGCAACGCGATACAGGCGACTATCTTCCTCAGTTTCATTGGCGCGATGTCTTGCTCTGGTTTGTCCCTGGGCAAGCTTCCGGACTGTCGCTTTTTGAAGTGCTAAATGGGCTGTGGCGCTTTCTTTGGCGGGAAATTTATCATAACTTAAGTTTGCTTGGCAAATTGCTCTTTTTGGCTGTTGTGGCATCACTGTTAAAAAACCTGGAAAAGGCGTTCGCCAACGAATCGATTGCCGCCCTTACGCAAGCAATTGTCTATTTAGCGCTAATGGTTATTGCTATGCAAAGTTTTGCTGTGGCAGTAGAGCTAGGACGTGCCGCGGTAGATAGAATGGTTGAGTTGATTTTGGCAATTATCCCGCTGCTACTGGCACTCCTCGCATCGCTTGGCAATCTGGCGTCTGCAGCCATTTTTCGTCCGTTGATAATTTTTGCGGTAAATTTTTTTGCTACTCTGACGCGAGACCTGGTTTTTCCGCTGATATATCTTACTACTATTTTGTCGATCGTGAATTATTTTTCACCGCGGGTCACTGTAAGCAGGCTGGCAGAGTTGCTGAGAAATGTTTCGGTCTGGACGATGGGATTGTCAATGACTATTTTCACCGGTCTTTTGTCGATTCACGGCGTAGCTTCGTCAGTAGGAGATGCAGTGACGATCCGCACAGCAAAATTTATGACAGGCGCATTTTTGCCGGTAGTTGGAGGGATGTTGACTGATGCGGTGGAAACCGTCGCGAGTGCTACTTTAATTTTAAAAAACACAGTGCACTTATCAGGCTTGTTACTGCTTTTTTATATTGTAGTTTTTCCTCTCTTTAAAATTTTGGCGCTCGTCTTTATTTATAAACTGGCGGCGGCACTGATTCAGCCGCTCGGAGAGACAACTTTATGTGACTGTTTAAATACAATGGGTAATTGTCTGGCATTGGTTTTTGCCGCCGTAGCCATTGTCAGCGTGATGTTCTTTTTGGCCATAACTATTATTGCGGGAGCCAGCAATACATCGTTTATGTTGAGGTAGGTGTTTTTGTGCTAGATATCCTCTCTGAAATAGTCCGCAATATTGTGGTGTTGATAATTCTTGTCACACTGCTTGATTTGCTCTTGCCTCGTAATCACTTTCGCCCTTATATAAATATGGTCGTCGGCCTGGTGCTGATGTTAATGCTCTTGTCTCCCTTCCGCTCTCTGCTGCAGTTTCCAGCCACACTCGAGCCGGCATTGGAAATGCGCTTATATCTGGGAGAGTCAGAAGTTGACAAACGTCTTGCATTGCTTGAGCAGATTAACTGGGGGTTAACTTTAGAGCGTTACAGGATGTTGATGCAGGAAAAAATAGCTGAGATTTTGGCGCAGGAAGGGCTGGAAATTACGGAAATCACACTTGAACTTGAAGAAAACATTAACCACCCGGAATTTGGACAGCCGGAGCGAATTACTGTAGCAGCGAAAAAGCTGCAAATAAGCGAATCAAGAACCGGACAAGTGGCAAATGTAGAAATTGATCTCGGCAGGCCGGCAGCAAGGAGTGCAAATGAGGGGGTCGTAAGCGGCAGAATTGAACGTCTGATTGGCAAACAGCTAGGCGTTGGTGTGGAGAAAATCGAGGTGAAGGTGCTAAGCGACAATTAGCGGCATAATTATTTGCAGAGATCTTCCACTTAGCGGTTTCAAAAAATGCAAGACATATGCCAAAAATTTTCTGTTGGGAGGTGGCGGGGATCGTAAAAAAACTTTGGCAGCGCTTGGCCGATTTTTTTAGGGGGGAACGAGCGGCAAAAGGCACGCGTTCCACAACTTTTCTGCTGGCGCTTGCATGTATCGGGATAGTTTTGATGTTTATCAGTGCCAATCCAAATCAGAGCAGGACGCCTCCTTCCTCTGATAAAAACAGCGAAGCAGTATTGAATCCTTTTGGTGTCAAAGGCGACTTCAGGGAGAGACTTGAAAGCGAGCTGGAGGACAGATTGAAGCAAGTCAGGGGAGTCAAAGCAGTCTCAGTGTTGATTACCCTGGAGAGCGGCGGGGTTACGGTTTATGCGCAAAATACCGAAAACACAGAGCGGAGCACGACGGAAACAGACGCAGCCGGCGGACAGCGTGAAATTAAGGAGGTTACCGAGCAGAAACAGCTTGTCATGACCCGGGATGGCAGCGGCGAACAGGCTGTGGTAACAGAGTCGCGGCAGCCAAAGATTAAAGGAGTGCTGGTGGTAGCCCGGGGTGCGGAAAATCTGCTGATTAAAGAACGGTTAACTACTGCTGTAGCAGCGGCGCTGGATCTGCCGGCGCATCGGATTAGCGTTTTGCCGATGGATTAGGAGGAAGGGGAATGAATGTGATGAGAAAATTTATGACGCTTTCTATTTTGATTGTGACGTTGACAGCCGTCTGGTGGCTTGCAGGTTTAGGAGGGGTGGCGACTAAAAGCGAAGTGCCGGCAAGTGTAGCAGTGCCGGATGTAGTCGATGATCCGGAGGCGAAGCCGGGCAACTTGGTATTGGAAGAATATGAAGCGTTTTTTGTGGAATACAGGCTTGAGCGAGACCGTGTCCGAGGCAAAGAGTTGGAGATGTTAAACGGTATGATAAATAATCCCGAGATTTCGCAGACCGGAAAAAAACAGGCGGAAGAACAATTGCTGGCATTGGTAGAAACAATGGAAAAAGAGTTGTTGGTAGAAAACATGCTTAAAGCACACGGCTTTGCGGACGCAGTCTTTTTTTACCGCGGCAGGATTGCCAATGTTGTCGTGCAGGCGGAAAACTTAAAGGACGAGGAATTCATGCAAATTGCGGAAATGGTCAGCGGTGTGACCGAGGTGAAGATAGAGGAGGTGACGGTGGTGGAACATAGCGGCCCGTAGCAGGAATTTCGCTTGCCGGTATGGAATTGTATTCCAAGGTATCTTTTGCTATAATAAAAAACGTCACAGTTGCTCTGTGGCAAGGAGGCGGTTTAGTTGGCTGAACATGAGACGTATGCAACGACGGAATTTGGTAACATTAAGATAGCCGACGATGTGGTGGCAATTATTGCCGGTTTGGCTGCAAGCGAGGTAGAGGGTGTCGCCGGAATGAGCGGCGGCATTGCCGGCGGGATTGCAGATATGCTCGGCAAGCGAAACCTTGCTAAAGGTGTAAAAGTTGAAGTAGGCGATAAACAAACTGCCATAGATCTTTATATTGTTGTCAGGTTTGGGGCGAGAATTCCTGATGTAGCTTGGAATATCCAGGAGAATGTTAAAAAAGCGGTCGAATCTATGACCGGTTTAGAAGCCGTAAGGGTAAATGTTCATGTGCAGGGGGTCAACTTCGGTACGGCAAAGGAGCATGAAGAAGAAGTTGACGAACGTGTCAGATAAGTAAATTCTTCTTGAGGAAATTATCTCGTTTCCAACGTAATGGCGGTATCGTAGGGCGACTCCTTTACGGGTGGGCTTGAAACCCTCCCCTGCCAAAAGGTGCTCAGGGTCCGCAGGCCCGCCGAAGGGCGGCAGCCCGAAGGGGCGGGTTGCAAACCCGCCCTTGCTAATGGAGAAGACGCTCGGTATTGCACAAAAGGGAGTGGTTTATGCATGACTGTCGGTGAGAGGTTATATCTTGGTTTACTGGCGTTATCAATTGCGGCAGCCGGTGTCGTGCTTGGCGCAGTTGCTACCGCCTATTTTCCTTTGGATCTTTTGCGGACAAGTTTGGATGCGGTCTATGGAAACAGAAATTTTATGGTTTTGGCCGGGGTAATGATTGTTTTGGCGGCGGCAGTTTTAGCGGCAAGCTTGCGCCGCGGCGAGCGGGTGGAGACAATCTTGCAGCAGGGGCCCCTTGGCGAGGTGAGGATTTGTTTTAAAGCGGTGGAAAATATCGTCTTAAAAGCGTCTAAGAGTATGAAGGGGATTAGGGAGATAAAAACAAAAATTATTATTAGCGACAGCGGGGTCGTAATTTTTCTCCGCGCTGTAATTTATCCGGATCAGATAATCCCGCAACTGACTGCGGAGCTGCAGGCAGTGGTGAAAGATGATGTGGAGAAAATTACGGGCAGCAGCGTTGCCGAAGTAAAGGTGATGATTGAAAATATTGTTACTGACGGCATAAAGACTGCTCACTAACGACTTCTGAAAGTGGGTGTGGAGATGAGCGTAAAGATAATGCGCCAGCTTTTAGCAGAACATTGGGGGAAGCTGCTGGGCGGCTTGCTTGGTCTGGCTGTCGGCCTTTCAATAATTACATTCGGTTTTTGGAGAAGTTTGCTGTTATTTTTGTGTATTGCTTTGGGAATATCTTTAGGCAAACTGTATGACCGCCATGATGGCTTGCAAAAGTTGCTGCAGCGTGTCTGGCCTGATAGCGATTAACGGGAGGAATTAAATGAGCCGGCGGCTAGCAAGGGAGATTGCCTTTAAAGCATTATTTCAGGAAGATGTGGGTAAAAATGGCTTGGAACCAGTGTTTACAGAATTATTAACTGAGAGTGGATTAAGCGGTGACCATGCTTTATTTGCCCGTCAGTTGGCTGAAGGCACTCTTTTACATCTTGGAGAGATTGATAACCAACTCGCAAAATATTTGGTAAACTGGGAGTTCGGAAGATTGGCTGCCGTTGATAGAAGTGTTTTGCGGTTGGCGACATATGAGCTTCTCTTTTGTGCCGATATTCCTGCGGCCGTCTCTATTAACGAGGCATTGGAGCTAAGTAAACTCTTTAATAGTGAAGAGTCGGCAAAGTTTTTAAATGGTGTGCTGGATAAGTTGGCCCGCGACCAAGAAGGCGGCAAGGAGGAATCGTGATGTTTCTGGGTGTAGATACTTCATGTTATACGACGTCCCTGGCCGTAATTGACGCCGAGGGACGTTTGCTTTCCGAGGCAAAAAAGTTGCTTAAGGTGCCTCAGGGAGAGAGGGGCTTGCGGCAAGCAGACGGCGTGTTTCAGCATGTGCAAAATCTGCCGCAGCTCTTTTCCTTAATTGCTCAGGAGGTCGGTCCGTTAAAGCTCAATGCGGTTGCCGCCTCAACGCGACCTCGGCCGTTGAATGATTCTTATCTGCCCGTTTTTACGGTAGGGGCTTCATTTGCCAAATCTTTGGCACTTGCTGTCGGAGTGCCGTTTTTCGAGTTGTCGCATCAGGAAGGGCACCTCTTGGCTGGTTTATGGTCTGCCGGAGTCGAGTGGCAAAGTTTTTATGTAGTGCATCTGTCCGGCGGCACAACGGAAGTTTTGGCGGTGGAGATGAAGGAAGAGTTGTCGCTTTTTGAGTTGGGCGGTACGGAAGATTTGCATGCCGGACAGTTTATCGATCGCGTTGGGGTGGCGCTTGGCTTGGCGTTTCCTGCCGGGTCTGAATTAGAAAAGTTGGCAAGCTGTGCGAGTGCGACACCGCTTGCTGTGCCTGTGGCAGTCAAAGGCGGTGTTTTGTCTTTTTCCGGACCGGAGAGCCACGTTCAGCGTGCGCTGCTGCAAGGCGCGCGTCCTGAAGGCGCGGCTAGGGGAGTGGAAGATTGTGTGGCACAGTCAGTCTGGTATGTTTTGAGAAATATTGAGAAGGAGCACGGGGCAAAACCGGTGTTATTTGTCGGCGGAGTCATGGCAAACGCATACATACGCGGCTATTTGTCGGAGAAGTACGGCAAAAACGCGGCATTTGCCGGCGTTGAGTTCACCGGCGATAACGCTGTCGGGGCAGCTTTGTTTGCGCATAAGTTCACTTAGTTGGAAAAGTTTTAAAATTCCTGCATCTTGAACTGTGAAAAAAGGAAATGTGATTAATTTGGCGAAATAAACTTACTTGGAGAGAAACAGTTTAGTCATAGGTAAGGGAGGAAGCGCTATTGTATAAGCTGGTTACGAAAAGAGTGCTCTCAGACGTTGCAAAACTGTTTGAGGTAGAAGCACCGCTAGTTGCCAGGAAAGCCAAACCGGGGCAATTTATCATCCTGCGCATTGATGAAAAGGGAGAAAGAATTCCCCTCACCATCGCAGACTCAGACCCTGAAAGGGGCACCGTCACCATAATTTTTCAGGAAGTCGGGCTGACGACAAAATGTTTGGCAAAGAAAGAGGCAGGCGAATATCTTGCCGACTTTGTAGGGCCGCTTGGCAAGCCGATGGAATTTCCTGAGCATGCGGGACGTATAATTGCGGTGGGGGGCGGTGTGGGTATCGCTCCGATTTATCCCAAGGTTAAGGGGTTTTATAAAGCGGGGATGGACGTGTTTTCGATTATCGGAGCACGTACTAAAGATTTTCTGATTCTCGAAGATGAAATGCGACTAGTCAGCAAAGAATTGCATGTTTGCACAGATGACGGCAGTTATGGCCGCCATGGTTTTGTCTCCGATGTGTTGCAAAATTTTCTCGATGATGGAGAGCCGATTGCGGAAATTATTGCGGTTGGACCGCTGCCGATGATGCGGGCGATTGTTAATCAGACCCGTCCGTATGGAGTAAAAACTGTTGTCAGCTTAAACCCTATCATGGTAGACGGCACTGGAATGTGCGGAGCATGCCGCGTTACGGTAGCAGGCAAGACAAAATTTACTTGCGTGGACGGGCCTGTGTTTGACGGGCACGAGGTAGATTTTGATGAGCTCGTTGCTCGTTCCCGTATGTATCATGCTGAAGAGAAGCATGCTTTGGGTCACTGTCGTTGTGGTTGTGGAGGTGAAAAATAATGGAGCAAAACGTTACTAAGAAGCACCCAATGGAAGAACAGAAACCGGCGGAACGAATTAAAAACTTTAGCGAGGTTCCATACGGTTATAATATTGAGACTGCGATTGCGGAAGCGGAGCGCTGCCTGGAGTGCAAAAAAGCGCCCTGCCGCCAAGGTTGTCCGGTTGAGGTTGATATCCCTGCTTTTATCGGCTTGATTAAGGAGAAAAAGTTTGGCGAGGGCGTGTTTGCGCTAAAAAGCAAAAATAATTTACCGGCGATTTGCGGGCGTGTTTGTCCTCAGGAAAGCCAATGCGAATCTTTCTGTGTGCGGGCAAAAAAAGGTGATTCTGTAGCTATCGGCCGCCTTGAGCGCTTTCTTGCCGATTGGGAGTTGGAGCATGGTGTGGACTTGCCTGCGCTTCCTGCCTCGACAGGGAAAAAAGTGGCTGTGGTAGGTGCAGGCCCTGCAGGACTTACCTGTGCTGGCGATCTGGCCAGGATGGGTCATGATGTGACTATTTTTGAAGCATTTCATATGCCCGGGGGCGTGTTGGTATACGGGATTCCGGAATTTCGTCTGCCTAAAGAAATCGTCCGCAAAGAGGTGGACTATATCCAGCGCCTCGGTGTCAAGCTGCGCACTAATATTGTCATCGGCAAGACTATTACTATTGATGAGCTGTTTACCGAAGAAGGTTTTCATGCCGTTTTTATCGGGACAGGCGCCGGTTTGCCGACTTTTCTAGGTATTCCCGGGGAGAATCTGCTTGGGGTATATTCAGCGAATGAATTTTTGACGCGCACTAATTTAATGAAGGCTTATCTTTTCCCGGAATATGATACTCCGATTAAAGTAGGCAAGAATGTGGCTGTCGTCGGTGCCGGCAACGTAGCAATGGACTCGGCGCGGACGGCGCTGCGCCTGGGAGCGGAGAACGTCTATATTGTTTATCGCCGCTCTGATAAGGAAATGCCGGCAAGGCTGGAAGAAATTCATCATGCGGAAGAGGAAGGCGTTCAGTTTAACTTGCTTACCAACCCGATTAAAATTATCGGGGACGAAAACGGCTGGGTTAAAGGGGTAGAGTGCGTGAAGATGCGTCTTTGCGAGCCTGACGAATCAGGTCGTTGCCGTCCCGAGCCGATAGAAAAATCCAATTTTGTCTTTGCCGTTGATACTGTTGTCGTGGCTGTCGGTCAGACTCCAAACCCGCTGGTGCCGCAGACGACTGTAGGCCTGAAGACAGGTCGTCGGGGAACGATTGAGGCTGATGAAACAGGCAAGACATCGCGGACCGGCGTTTGGGCAGGCGGCGACATCGTCACCGGCGCTGCCACAGTAATTAACGCCATGGGCGCAGGTAAAGTAGCGGCAAAGGCTATGGATGAGTATCTGAGAAATTTGTCTTAGGCTTATCAGAAAATTATATTTCACTCTGATTATCCAGCTAGCAGGAAAAACAACTGTGCAGATAAAATAATACATTTTAGGGAGGGATTTTTGATGAGTGCAAAATTGATCAAAGGGCCTGAAGTGGCGGCCGCAATCCGGGAGCAAATCGCAGTCGATTTGGTAAGCCTGAAGGAGAAAACGGGTAAAGTTCCCGGCTTAGCCGTTATCCTGTTGGGCGAAGATCCGGCATCCAAAGCGTATGTTGGCAACAAAGAGAAAACGAGCAAAGCTCTCGGTTTCCACTCCGTCGTCCACCGGGTCCCAGCAGAAACGACTCAGGAACAACTGCTGAAAATGATTGACGAACTAAACAGAGACGAAGATATCCACGGCATCTTGGTGCAGCTTCCGTTGCCTGACCACATTCAAGAGAAAGCAGTAATTGATGCGATTGCTGTTGAAAAAGATGTGGACGGTTTTCATCCGATAAATGTCGGCAATCTAATGATCGGCGATGATTGCTACATACCTTGTACGCCGCATGGTTGCATGAAAATGCTGGAATATATCGGCTATGATCTGAAGGGGAAAAATGCAGTCGTTGTCGGTCGCAGTAACATTGTGGGCAAGCCGGTGGCATTGCTTTTGCTGCAGCAACATGCCACGGTCACCATTTGTCATTCCCGCACCGCAGACTTGGCGGCTGTTTGTCGTGAGGCTGACGTTCTGGTCGTTGCCGTAGGGCGTGCTGAAATGGTTAGTGGTGATTGGATTAAGCCGGGAGCTATAGTGATAGACGTCGGCATCAACCGTGTAGATGATAAGCTGGTGGGCGATGTCCATTTTGAGAGCGCTAAAGAGAAAGCGTCTTATATTACTCCCGTACCCGGTGGTGTTGGTCCGATGACAATTACCATGCTGATGCTAAATACGTTGGAGTCATTTAAACGCAAGCACAATCTAAAGTAAGAAAGCAGGAGGGATTACCATGGCTGCCCGTGTGATTGATGGCAGTGCCATCGCCAAGGAGTTGCAACAAAAAATTAAAGCTGATGTGGCCAAGTTGAAAGAGCAAGATAAAACTCCAGGGTTGGCCATTGTAGTTGTTAACAGTCCGGTAGCGCGAACGAATATTGCCGAGTTGAAAAAGCGGATGTGTGACAGTGCGGGTATTTATTGTGAAGTACACACGCTCAACTCGCTTTCCGGGCAGGCAAATGTTATCGCACTTGTCGAGAAGCTAAACGCCGATCCAAAGATTACCGGAATTAACATCCATCCTATGCCAAACCATATTGATTACCGGGCGGTCGTACATGCCATTGCCCCGCAAAAAGATGTGGAAGGCGTTCATCCCGAGAATATGGGCAACTTTTTGCTTGGCGATAAGCGCTTTATTCCGTTTACCCCGCGCGGAATTATGAAGCTGATTGAAAGTACGGGAATTGAGCTGAAAGGGAAACGCGCCGTCATCGTAGGGCGAAGCCAGCATGTCGGCCTGCCGGTAGGCTTTTTGCTCCTGGAGCGGCACGCCACTGTCTCTTTTGCCCATTCGCGCTCTTGGTACTTGGAGCATTTGACTAGTCAGGCAGATGTGCTGATTGTGGCTGCCGGTCATCCGGAGATGATTACCGGTTCTATGGTAAAGCCTGGGGCTGTCGTAATTGATGTGGGGACTAATCTGGTCGGCGGTCATCTTGTGGGTGATGTTGAGCATGACAGCGTCGGCCAAGTGGCCGGTTGGCTGACTCCCGTTCCCGGAGGCGTGGGACCGATGACTGTGGCAATGTTGTTAAACAATCTGATTGGATGTTGCAATTAGATGCTAAACGGTTCTGAGCGTATTCTGACGGTTGCGCAAGCAACACAATATATAAAAAATTTGTTTGCCGCTGATTCACAGCTTAACAGGCTGCGGGTCAGCGGTGAAATTTCTAATTTTAAAGCTCATTCTTCCGGCCACATGTATTTTACTTTAAAAGATGCGGCTGCATCTATGCGCTGCGTGATGTTTAAAAGCGCAAACGGACGTTTGACATTTCGTCCCGCAGACGGCATGAAAGTAGTGCTCGGCGGACGTTTGTCCGTCTATGAGCGTGACGGCTTATATCAACTCTATGTGGAGTCCATGGCGCCGGAAGGAGTAGGCTCCCTTTTTGCCGCCTTTGAGGAAATGAAAAAGCGATTGGCGGCGGAAGGCTTGTTTGCGCCGGAAGCAAAAAAAACCTTGCCGCGCTTTCCGGAACGTATTGGTTTGGTTACTTCACCAACCGGCGCAGCAATTCGCGATATTCTAGCCACTCTTTCCCGCCGTTTCCCTCAGGCAGAAGTATTGCTTGTGCCTGTTTTGGTTCAAGGAGTGGGGGCGGCCGCTCAAATTGCGGAAGCTATAGATTTTTTTAATCGTCTTGCAGATATTGATGTGTTGATAATCGGCCGCGGCGGCGGTTCCATAGAAGAGCTTTGGGCTTTTAACGAAGAAGCGGTAGCCAAAGCCATTTATAGTTCCCGTATTCCCGTAGTATCTGCCGTCGGTCATGAGACAGATTTCACGATTGCCGATTTTGTGGCTGATGTCAGGGCGGCTACACCTACGGCGGCGGCGGAAATCGTTGTGCCTGATCAACGAGAGCTGCAGCAGTTTTTGTCTATGGCTAAAAGCAGGATGACGGCAGTGATCAGTTCAAAATTGGAACATAACCGCCGCTACGTTGACAGGATAGCTTCAGCCCGAGAGTTTACCCGTCCCTCCCACCGTTTTGATCAGCACCGCCAGATGCTGGATAATTTAGCTTCCAGGCTGGAAAATCGTCTTTCTTATCTGATGCAATCTTATACTGCTAAACTCGATTTTCTGGCGGGAAAGCTTGGTGCCCTAAATCCTGATGCTGTTCTGGCAAGGGGTTTTGCTATTTGTCTGGATGGGAACGGCAAAGTGGTGAGAGATGCGCGGCAGCTTGCGCCTGATGATCTTCTCCGGACTCGGCTGCACCAAGGCTATGCAGACGCCCGGGTTATACAGACTTATGCAAAATGATTTGATGTGGAAAGTTGAGTAAATAATTCTATTTCACCAGCCACCCATAATCCTGTCTGCAATCCACAATATAATCAACATACACCGTCTGATCCTTAATCTGATACAGAATAAGATAGCACTTCTCAACGAACATTTTATGATACTTGTTTAATGGTATGAATTCAGCATTAAGAAAAGGAAAACGCTCCGACATGGTGGAGAGGGAGCGGATAGCGTCCAACAATTCATGCTTTGTTCTGCGAGCGGCAGCAGGACTTTTTTGTGCCAGAAAACGCACATGAGCCGCCAGCATCTGAAGGGCACGATCGGAAACAATCACCTTATATTGAGGCTTATTTTCCATGTTCCACCTCATCAATAATGCTGTCCAGATATCTGTCGAGCTCATCCGGTGTCACTCCGGCGCGTCCGGCCAGACGGTCTTCCTCAACAGCCAACAGTTCTTCACGCAACTTTAGCATTTTCTCACGGCGGACAAAGGTAGCTATATCCATAACCACAAGATCGCCTTCGCCGTTTTTGGTAAGATACACAGGCTCTCCGGAGGATTTGCATAAAGCCGCAATTTCATTGTAATTTTGCCGGATGCTTGCGGACGGTTTAATCAGCATGGTATCAACTCCTTATAGTAGCATTCTAACTATATTATACTTTTTTCATGCTATGAAATCAATTAATAATAGGTTTACAGCACTATCCACATAAATATCTTCATTGGTCAAGATATATCTAATATGACTTCTATGGGGTAATATGCTATAATCGACTAGATGTTAGCAAGCAAGACAAACGTATGCGGAGGAAAGCTAATGACTAAAGCGAGCCAAGCCAAATTAACATTAACATTTGAGCAAGCGCTGAAGCGCTTGGAAGAGGTATTGGCAAGCCTGGAGCGTAGTGACTGCCCATTGGAAGAAGCTTTGGCTCTTTACCAAGAAGGAATGGGTTTGCTCAGGCAATGTCGCCAAAAGTTGGCTGATGCGGAAGGTAAAGTAGCAGTATTGTTAAAAGAAGCGGGGGAGTTTGTTCCTTTAACGGGGGAGGGGGAAAGCTGGTGACATTTGAGATTGGCAGAACTGTGGCGCAAGTGGATGAAGCTCTTAATCGACTTCTTCCTCCGGAAGGTACTTTCCCTGAGGAAATTCACGGCGCCATCCGTTACAGTGTTTTTGCCGGCGGTAAGCGGTTGCGTCCGCTACTGACATTAAGTGCTGCCGAAATCTTCGGTGTTCCTCAGCTGCATGCCATGCCGGCTGCTTGTTCGTTGGAAATGGTGCATACTTACTCACTGATCCATGATGATCTGCCGGCATTGGATAATGATAATTATCGGCGCGGACGCTTCTCCAACCATAAAGTATACGGTGAGGCAATTGCGATCCTGGCGGGAGACGCCCTGTTAACCATGGCATTTGAAACGTTGGCCGGAGAAGCCTCTGCCTATTTTCCTGCTGCGACAGTAGTGCGTTTAATGGAAGAGTTGAGCAAAGCAGCCGGGGTTAGCGGCATGATCGCCGGTCAAGTGGTAGATATCCTCTCCGAGGGGAAGCAAATCAGCGCCGAGCGATTGGATTATATTCATCGCCACAAGACGGGAGCACTCTTTAATTGCGCTATTCGCAGCGGTGCAATCATGGGCGGCGCATCGCTTGCAGAACTGCGGATTCTTACTTCTTTTGCGGATAAGATGGGTCTTGCTTTTCAGATTGTTGATGATCTGCTGGACATCACCGGCGAACAAGCATTGTTAGGCAAAAAGACAGGCGTTGATCTTGAGCGTCAAAAAGCGACATATCCTGCGCTTTTTGGCTTGGAAGCCGCACAAAAAAAGGCTGTTGACCTCTTATTTGACGCAGAGCAAGAGCTGGAAGCTTTCGGTGAGGCTGCGGCAAGTCTTTATTATCTTGCGCAAAAATTGGTGCATCGCCAGTGCTAAGCGGGATTTAGTTTTGAGCGGTTACGTAGTCATTGCCTGCTTGCGCGCGGCTCTGTGCCGTCAGCGTGCAGAATCTCAACACGTTTTAAAGCGACTAAATCATCTTTTTTTGCGTTATAGTGCCTGCTGGACTGTTTGTGTGTTTATCTAAGATATGTTACAATAGTCAATGAATCCGTAAGTGGCGCAGTATTCTAGTTGACGCGGCCGTTTCCGAGGACGGGCCTAAAAATCCGTAAAGGGCATAGCGATGAAGTTCTTGGTGCTGGCTGCCGACGCCCAGTTGGGGGCTGGTGCTGAGAGTTAAGGGGATGGGGCGATCTGCAAAGGCATGCAGGCGTTGACCCTATCCCCGTGGAGACCCAAGTGCGTGGTGAATTGCCGTAGTTGGCAAAGGATTACGGCTTGGGAAGAGAACCTGTATGCGGTTCGCGCTGTGTACAGTGTAGCCTGCCTTGAGTGGCAGCGGTGGAGTGCTTGCATGAAACCGGTGCTGCAACAGAGGATAGGATCGGTAACCGCGTTATCGAGGAAAACTCCTAGACTGTTCCTTTCAGGGAGATCCGCCAAGGATTAAAGTACGGACTAAGTGGTAATTCAGCCTCACTGCTGGCGACACAGTGAAATTAATCTTAAATGGAAACTGCCTGGATGGCGACGTCCGGGTGATTAATTGGGAAAGCCTGCTGGACCTCAAGCCGTAACGTTTACTTGGCGGGTTGCTCACCTACGGGTACATACATTATAATATTAGGTAGGCTCTTTTTTTTATTGTGGTAAAAATGTTTGCACTAATTATCAGGAAAGAAGCAGAAACCGTTTTGCTTTCTAAGAGGTGCCATGGTTAGTAATCGTAAAAGGAATGAAAACTTGCGCTGGAGTATAACTATTACGGCAGGGACTTTTATTCTCGCCACTTTGATTAGTATAGTGGCGCAGTTTTTATTTCGCAGTGTTGCATCCTTCTTTTTTCCGGTGCTTATACTATTAACAATCATCTTCACCGGTATTTTATTTGATATGATTGGGATTGCGGCTACCGCCGCCGATGAAGTGCCGCTGTTGGCAAAGGCTGCAAAAAAAGTGGCAGGTGCGCGTGAGGCGCTGTATTTGATTCGTAACGCTGATCGTTTCGCAAATTTTTGCAACGATGTGGTGGGCGATATTGCCGGGGTTATTAGTGGTGTTATCGGTGCTTTATTGGTCTTGCGGCTGATAACAAGCGGTATTTTTGCTGAAAATCCGCTTGTCAGCATTATTGCCACAGGGCTTATCTCTGCTTTGACTGTGGGTGGCAAGTCGTTTGGCAAGGCACTTGCCATAGAGCGTTCCACAGAAATAATCCTTACATTTGCCTATATTTTAACTCGTATAGAAGCAATCTTGCCAGGCAAGTTATTTTTTGGACGTAGTCTGCCGCCACGGCGAAAGTGAGGCGCAAATAAGTTGGCTGCTCAGTTGTCTAGTATTAATGGGCCGGAAGATCTGAAACAAATGAGTGTGCGCGAATTAAATGAACTGGCGTGTGAAATCAGGAGATTTCTTTTAGAGCATGTCTCGCAGACAGGCGGCCACTTGGCTCCGAACCTCGGGGTAGTGGAGCTGACGCTGGCTTTGCACGTTGTTTTTGATAGTCCCCACGACCAGTTGATTTGGGATGTGGGACATCAATGTTATGTGCATAAAATTCTGACCGGACGGCGCCGGCTTTTTAATACGTTGCGGCAGTACCAGGGGTTGAGCGGCTTTCCGAAGCGTAAGGAGAGCGAACATGACGTATTTGAAACCGGTCATAGTTCCACCTCTATTTCAGCGGCACTGGGATTGGCACATGCCCGTGACTTGCGCGGAGAAAAAAATCATGTGATTGCTGTGATTGGCGACGGTTCAATGAGTGGCGGTATGGCGTTTGAAGCATTAAACAATGCGGGTGATGCCGGCACAAACCTGATTGTGGTGCTAAATGACAACGAGATGTCAATTTCGCAGAATGTTGGCGGTTTAGCTGCATATCTTGGTCGTCTGCGTACCGACCCGAAATATTTTCGACTAAAAGAAGATATAGAAGAAATAGTTAAACGCATTCCGCATATTGGCGGGAAAGTGCTTAAATCGGCGGAGCGAGTCAAAGACGCCGTCAAATCGCTGATTGTACCGGGAATGTTTTTTGAGGAATTGGGCTTTACTTATCTTGGTCCGGTTAACGGACATCAAATAGATGCCTTGCTTGGTGTGTTGCGCAGCGCAAAGAATACTCACGGGCCGGTATTAATCCATGTGCTGACTAAAAAAGGGAAAGGATTTATTTCCGCTGAATGTAAACCCGACTTTTACCATGGAGTCGGGCCGTTTGATTTGAGTGATCCGCCTGATCCGGGATATAGCAGCGGTGTGCCGTCTTTTACGGAAATATTTAGCGATTCCTTAGTGAAGGCAGCGCAAGAGAATGAAAAAATTGTCGCTATTACGGCTGCCATGGCTTCAGGAACCGGCCTTGACCGTTTTGCCAAGCTATTTCCGCGGCGGTTTTTTGATGTGGGAATTGCCGAACAGCATGCCGTTACTTTTGCGGCTGGGCTGGCTGTAAAAGAATTTCGCCCTGTGGTGGCTATTTATTCCACCTTTTTGCAACGTGCTTACGACCAGATTTTGCATGATGTCTGCATGCAGAATCTGCCGGTACTGTTTGCCTTAGACCGTGCCGGCGTTGTTGGCGAAGACGGTGAAACCCACCATGGTCTTTTTGATATCTCTTACTTGCGTCAGATGCCGAACATGTCATTTATCATCCCTCGTGACGGCAATCTCCTTCGCTCCGCGCTAAATACCGGACTTGCGCATCAGGGGCCGGTGGCGATTCGTTATCCCCGGGGCAAAGCTGAAGGTTCGGAAGTGGGGGATGCCAAACTTCTTCCCTGGGGACGCGGTGAAGTGCTGCGCACCGGGCGGGACGTCACAGTGTTGGCAGTCGGAACGCTTGTGGAAGCTGCCATGGATGCTGCTTTGAGTTTGGCGGAACAAGGGCTTTCTGTCGCCGTTGTCGATCCGATATTTATTAAGCCGCTTGATGCTGAGATGATTCTTGCTTGCGCGCAAGAGAGCCGCTACGGCTTAGTTACCGTGGAAGAACATGTGCTGGCGGGCGGATTTGGTTCGGCGCTTTTGGAATTACTGGAGCAGAAAAATCTGACTGCTATTCCGGTAAAAAGACTAGGTATTCCGGACTGTTTCGTTGAGCATGGTGCCAGAGATTTACTGCTTGAAAAGTTGGGATTGACTGCTAAACATATTGCGGCAAGTTGTCTGGAATTGGTTAAGAAGACGGAGAAATCTATGCCATGGTCACAGTGCGGAAGAGAATAGATGTGATTTTGACGGAACGCGGCTTTTTCCCCAGCCGTTCGGCAGCCCGTGCAGCTTTGATGGCAGGGCTTGTTTTTGTTGATGGGTGCAAAGTAGATAAAGCGGGAACATTGGTGCCGCCGGAAACGAGCATTACTGTCAAAGAACTGCCTCGTTATGTTTCTCGCGGCGGGCTTAAACTGGAAAAGGCACTGCTTGATTTTAAGCTTAATATAGAGGGAAGAACTGTTCTGGATGTGGGCGCATCTACCGGAGGATTTACTGACTGTCTCTTGCAGCACGGCGCACTGAAAGTATACAGTGTAGATGTGGGATACGGACAGCTTGACTGGCGGTTACGACAGGACAAGCGTGTTGTTTTGCTGGAACGGACTAATATTCGCAGCTTGTTGCCTGAGCAGATTTCGTCTGAATTGGGCTTTGCCACCGTAGATGTTTCATTTATTTCGTTGAGACATGTGCTGCCGGTGCTGAGGCGCCTTAATGTGCCTGAGGCGGTAGTACTTGTGAAGCCTCAGTTTGAAGTAGGCAAAGACAAGGTGGGGAAAAAGGGGGTTGTCCGCGATCCGCGGGACCATCAGGATGTGTTGGAGAGCGTGGCTGCCGCTGCCGCGATAGAAGGCTATCGGCTGGGAGGCATGACATTTTCACCTATTAAAGGACCGGAAGGAAATATTGAATATCTGTTTTACCTGACTACCGATGGGCCGGCTGTCCTGGCTGATTTCACCGCTATAGTAGCTGCCGCGCATCAACAGCTGGCTGAAAAAGGAAACAGGCCTGCGGCTGACGAATAATATTTTGCGGCAGGTGATTTTTGATGGAAAGTAAAGATTGGGTGATTTTAGCTCTTCTGCTTATTGCTGCTTTTGTTTACTGGGCAGTTCGTCGCCGTTCAGGGCGAATTGCCGGCAAGACGTCCGCAAAGTCGAATCCGCGTGCGCGAGCGATACTGGAAGAATCAGGGTATGAGATACTTAAAATAAAGCCCACGGTAACCGTCCGCATGGAGGTTGATGAACAACCCTATCCTTTTGTTTTAAAGAGTGATTTTATAGTTTCGCGCGGAGGGCGTCGTTATCTTGTTCAGGTGCAACAGGAAAATAAGCAGCTTAGGTTACAGTCAAAATTAGTCAGGAACTCGCTTTTGCGCGATGTTTTGGCTTTTCGGACAGACGGTATTCTAATTATTAATATAAAAAAAGAAACGCTCAGCCAGGTGCGTTTTAGGACTTGAGCGGGAGGAATGATTAATGAAAGGAATCGGGATTGTCCCTAACTGGAAGAAAAAGCAGGAAGCTGAAGCTATCCTAAACCGTATTGTGGCGTTTTGCCGGGAACAAAATACCAAACTTTATCTTGCGCAAACCGCTGAATCGGCAGTTAAGGCTTCTGTTGATATCCTGCCGTTGCCGGAGTTTGTGGGCAAGACGGATGTTGTGATTGTGCTCGGCGGTGACGGCACAATACTTAGAGTGGCCCGTCAGTTCTCCGGTTCAAATCTGCCTATCTTAGGGATTAATCTTGGTCAGATGGGTTTTCTGGCAGAAGTTGAACCGCCTATGCTGGAAAGCGCTCTCCAGATGCTTCTCGATGGCAAGTATGACGTGCAGCATCGGTTGATGCTCTCCGCACGAGTATTTAGGGATGGACGTTTGGTGGCGGAGTATACAGCCCTAAATGATGTAGTTATTTCCAAAGGACCGTTTTCTCGGATTATTTATCTTGATACTTACGTTAATGATAAGCATCTTGAGACTTACCCCAGCGACGGAATCATCATTTCAACGCCAACAGGTTCTACAGGTTATTCGCTTTCTGCCGGGGGTCCCATTGTCAACCCGTCTCTTGAGGTAATGATTATAACTCCGATTTGCCCTCACTTACTTCATCACCGTACTGTAATTGTCGCTAGTAACGAACGTGTTTCCATCAGGCCTTGGACAAGGCAGGCGGAAGTGATTATTACTGTTGACGGACAAGAGGGTTTTAAATTGCATGACCATGATGAGGTGCAGGTAACAAGAGCGCCGTTGACCACCCCGCTCATTCAGTTGCACGGTACCGACTTTTATACGCTTCTCCACCGTAAACTGCATAAAGTGATTTACCGGGAGCCGGAAAGGATGTAAAAAAATGCTTCGACTGCTGGAAGTGCAAAACCTGGCGTTGATTGATAATCTCACTTTTCACCCGGCCGAGGGACTTAATGTGATTACCGGCGAAACCGGTGCCGGAAAATCGATGCTGCTCGGTGCCATTAGTTTGCTGCTAGGCGAACGAGCCGCTGCGGAGTCTATTCGAGCGGGAGAAGAAGCAGCATCTATGCAGGCCGTTTTTTCAAACGTGCAGCTTTATCTTGATGCTGAGAACGAAACTGCGGAAGAATTATCGCTTAGTCGTGAAATCAGAATGAGCGGTCCGAATATTTGTCGTCTGAATGGACGCGTGCAACCGCTTGCGGCTATGTCGGCTCTGGGACGTCGACTGGTTGATTTGCACGGACAAAATAAACAGCAGTCTTTGCTGGAATCTGACACTCAGCGTGAATTGTTGGATCGATTTGGCGGTGCAAAGTTGCTTAGCTTGCGTGCTGAAGTGGGAGAACTTTACAGCAAGCTAAATATTCTTCTTTCTGAACGTGAGAGGCTTGGCGGCGATCAAGCGGCGCTTGAGAGGCAGGTTGACTTTCTGCGTTTCCAATTATCAGAAATTGAGGCTGCAGAGCTGTCGGCCGGAGAAGAAGTGGAATTGGAACGACAATTCCGCCGGCTTACTCATGCACAGCAATTAAGTGCAATTTCGGCTAAGCTTTATGCCGAACTATATGAAGGCGCCGATGTCGCCGCTATTATTGATCGGCTTGGGATGGTAAAAAAGGAACTGGTTGCGGCTGCAGCCATAGATGAAGATTTAGTTGAAATCTTGGAGAGCGTGGAATCGCTAACTGAGCGGTTAACTGAAACGGCTCGGGAATTGCGCAGCTATCACGACGGCATTTCTTTTGATGCGGCAGAACTGCAGGAAATAAGTCTGCGTTTGGAGACTTATAAGAAAATTAAAAAGAAATATGGACCAACCATTGCTGACGTAGAAAAGTTGGCGGCTGCTATTTCTCTTGAGCTGCAAGAAATGGAAGGGCGCAACCAAAAACGAAGCGGCATTGAGCGGGAAATTAGTGCGACAAAAGAAATCCTTGATAAACAGGCAACAGAATTAAGAAGTTTGCGCCAAGAGACCGCCGTCTTATTGGTGGAGAAAATTAATGAGGCCTTGCAAAGTCTTTCCTTGCAAGGAGCCAGGCTGGAGATAGTTTTTCATCCCTTGGCTGCTTGTCTTGCTCACGGTTGCGACGCTCTTGAATTTGTTTTTTCCGCCAATTTAGGCGAACCTTTACGATCTTTAGCGAAAACAGCTTCCGGTGGTGAAATATCGCGGGTTATGCTGGCGATAAAGAGTGTGCTCGCTGAAGAAGATGCGGTACCCACATTAATTTTTGACGAGATTGATGCCGGCATCGGCGGCGTTACTGTTCGGGCGGTTGCAAGTAAACTAAAACAGTTAGCGCGTCACCGTCAGGTTATCTGTGTCACACATCAGCCATTGATAGCCGCCGTAGCAGATCATCATTTTATCATTTATAAAGAAGTGTCTCTTGGCCGTACCGTTACGCGCTTGCGTAAGTTAAAAGCCGATGAGCGTGAAACCGAGCTTGTCCGGATGTTAGGCGGAGAGGAAGGAGCGGCGCTGGCGCACGCCCGACAACTTTTAAAAGAAGGTCATGCCTCTTTGAGCTAGGATTGTTATTTCCACACATTTTCTATAAAAAAATTAAAAATTTCTGACTCGCCAAATTGGCGGGTTTTTTTATTCCTGTCATTTAAACCAGATGATGCAAAATTATTATGTTAACTAAGTTGGTATAAAAGCGCTTGTTAAGGTTAACTTAAAAATACGATTGAACGAAAATTTTTTGGAGGTGATTTCTCCGACTGAAGCAGGATAGGAGTGATAAATGCGTGAAAAACCATGAGCGCAGCCAGAAGCTGGCCTTGGCGATTCTTGGAATGCTCTTACTAATCGCAACTGCGTTTCCTTGGAGAATCTGGGTAAATTTACAAAATGATGTACTGATTCTAGAAGGCGAACATTATTATGTAAACATCTCTTCCCCACTGACTGTGCAGGTAAAAGGTGATAAAGACGGCGTACTCTCCCTTAACGGTTCTCCAATTTCCTCGCAAGCCAGTAGTCTAAGCCTGCTATCACCTATTCAATTTAGCGCACAGGGAATCGGTTCAGTAAACTTGGAATTTCGCTTGTTTGGTTTAATTCCACTTCGTCAGCTTACGGTAAATGTTTTGCCGGAAATAAAATTGGTGCCTGGCGGCCATTCAATAGGCATAAAATTGCATAGTGCTGGCGTGCTGGTAGTCGGCCACCATCTTGTCCAAGGTGAAGGAAACTCTCTTTCCCCGGCAAAGGAGGCCGCCATAGAAAAAGGCGATCTAATTTTAGCTATTGACGGGTTTGTGCTGGAAGATGCAAATCAAGTGGCAGAATTAATCGCAAAACACGGCACCGGTCAAAGAGCGCTGGTTTTTGAAATAAAACGTGGCGACCAGTATTTGACAAAATCGGTGAAGCCAATTCTTTGTCAGGAAACGAATCGTCCCAGAATCGGGCTTTATGTCAGAGATTCTGCAGCGGGAGTAGGTACGCTGACGTTTTATGACCCGGAGACACAACTCTACGGCGCGCTAGGTCATGTGATTACCGACGTTGACACTAATCAACCGATAGAAGTAAAAGATGGCAAAATTGTTAAGGCAAATATAGTCAATGTGAAAGCGGCGAGACGTGGGGTTCCCGGTGAAAAGACAGGAATTTTCCAGGAAACTGATGAGATGTTGGGGAATATTAGGAAAAATAGTACATTTGGCATTTTCGGCAATCTCACTCAACTTAGCCCAGTACCGGGCAGCACTAGTTATGCTTTGCCGATGGGTCTGATGTCGCAAATCGAAACGGGACCGGCAGAAATTCTTACCGTTTTGGAGGGCGATGAAATCGAGCGCTTCTCAATAGAAATTCAGAGAGTTTACCGGCAGACAAAGCCCAGTGATAAAGGGATGATCATCCGCGTGACAGATGAACGTCTTTTGGAAGCGACAGGCGGGATTGTTCAGGGGATGAGTGGAAGTCCAATAATTCAAGATAATCGGCTTGTAGGGGCAGTAACACACGTATTTGTTAATGATCCCACCCGAGGTTACGGGATTTTTATCGAATGGATGGTGTTGGAGTCGGGTATCTTGACAGCGATTGGTGAAAATGTTTAAGAAAGACGCTTTTCTATTTGAATGGATTATAGTTGGACATTTTATGAGTGAAGACTGAATGAGGCAGACAGCAAATTAAGCTGTTTGCCTTTGTTGTAACCACCCCGACGCGTTGCGCCACCCCTCCACCGGAGGGGAATTTACTAAATTATTACTTTTATGTAAAAATATTTAAAATACATATGTGTTTTGCTATCGTCTTGTCGTTGAACGCTAAAAAATCCTGGAGGTGCCGCAAATGGACTCTGAAAAAAATTCCCCTCCCAAGGAGGGGTGCTGCGGAGCAGCGGGGTGGTCGCTTCCCTTGGAGGGGTGCTGCGAAGCAGCGGGGTGGTCGCTTCCCAAGGAGGGGTGCTCTCCAGGGCGTAGTAGCCGCAATTCTAAAGCTTATTTTTCGCTGCCATTTAATCCGACTCTGCGTCATAAGGCAAGAGAGCTGCGCAAAGCCGGAAATCTCTCTGAAGTTCTGCTCTGGAATCAATTGAAAAAACATAAGTTTAGGGATTTTGATTTTGACAGACAGAAAGTTATTGGCAATTATATTGTAGATTTTTTTTGTGCCGACAGTAAAGTTGTATTGGAAATTGACGGTAGCTCTCATGATGAAAAAATTGAATATGATACTGCTCGAGATGCCTTCTTGGAAGGGATGGGTCTGACTGTTATACATATTCAAGCGAAGGACATCTTAAACAATTTGGATAGTGTAATGGAGATGTTAGAAAGTTGTCCCTTTTTAACCGCCCCGGCGCGTTGCGCCACCCCTCCACCGGAGGGGAATGAGAAAAAGTAATGAACTTGGGTAAGGCTACAATCTCAATAGCGAACAATTCCCCTCCCTTGGAGGGGTGCTGCGGAGCAGCGGGGTGGTCGCTTCCTTTGGAGGGGTGCCCGCAAGGGCGGGGTGGTGGTATATTGCCGCAGCAAATTCTCAGAAATAAAAACCTCAAAGAAAACAAAAATTTTAACGTAGGAAACCACCCCGGCGCGTTGCGCCACCCCTCCACCGGAGGGGAATTTAATTCACTTCTGCTAGACGAAGAGGATGGTAGTCGGAAAGTACCTCCAAAAAAATTCCCCTCCCTTGGAGGGGTGCTGCGGAGCAGCGGGGTGGTCGCTTTCTTTGGAGGGGTGCCCGCAAGGGCGGGGTGGTGGCATATTGCCGCAGCAAATTCTCAGAAATAAAAACCTCAAAGAAAACAAAAATTTTAACGTAGGGAACCACCCCGGCGCGTTGCGCCACCCCTCCACCGGAGGGGAATTTAATTCACTTCTGCTAGACGAAGAGGATGGTAGTCGAAAAGTACCTCCAAAAAATTCCCCTCCCTTGGAGGGGTGCTGCGGAGCAGCGGGGTGGTCGCTTCCTTTGGAGGGGAATGGAAAAAGCTAGAATTTTTTCGAATTAATAAAAGGAATATTTAACCAAATGTCGAATATTTCTTGAAGAGCAAACTAAGGCTTTCTGCAAAAGATTATATTTTTAGGAGGAGAAGTGGATGCTTAAAGTTTTCATTGCTGATGATAACAGAGAATTTTGCGACTTGTTGATTGAGTATCTGGAACAGCAGCCTGATTTCAACGTTGTGGGAAAAGCCTACAATGGCAAGGAAGCGTTGGATTCAATCGCAAAAAACCCTCCCGATGTGCTGCTTTTGGATATAATCATGCCGCATCTTGATGGATTGGGTGTTTTGGAGCAGATTGGTCAGATGAAGGACAGGCCTAAAGTTATTATGTTGACAGCGTTTGGGCAGGAAGATATTACCCGGAAAGCAGTAGAGCTAGGTGCCTCCTATTACATATTAAAGCCGTTCAATATGGAAGTTTTAGCAGAGAGAATCAGACTGCTGGGAAACGGACAGATTGCTCTTCCCAGCGCAAACGGGCAGGCGCGCCCGGCAAAAAGGACTAATCTTGAAGCTGATGTAACAAGTATTATTCATGAAATTGGAATTCCAGCCCATATTAAAGGTTATCATTATTTGCGTGAGGCTATTTTGATGGTGGTTGCTGAGGTTGATTTGCTTGGTTCAGTAACAAAAATTCTTTATCCTCGGATTGCCGGCAAATTCGATACCACAAGTTCACGTGTAGAGCGTGCTATTCGTCATGCCATAGAGGTAGCTTGGTCGCGCAATAACATAGAGACAAGCAAGAAATTTTTCGGCTATACTATCAATACGGAGCGAGGTAAACCTACTAATTCAGAGTTTATTGCTTTGGTTGCCGACCGGATGCGCTTATACAGTAAGAGTGCACATTAGTGTAGAGAGTATCTTTGTCTTAAAAAAGTAGCAGCGGCCGATAACTATCCGGCCGCTGTTGCTTTTTGGAAAGTAGATTAGGTTTGCCCTCACCCTAACCCTCTCCCGGAGGGAGAGGGGAATTAGGGGTTTTTTCCGGAGGGAGAGGGGAGCATAGGGGTTTTTTCCGGAGGGAGAGGGGAGCATAGGGGTTTTTCCCGGAGGGAGAGGGGAATTAGGGGGTTTTCACGAGGGAGAGGAGAGTTAGGATTTGGTTTAGATTTAAAGCTTGATATTGCTGAGAATTGTTTCCACCGCTTGGACTGCGGCAGATTCATCAGGCAAATCAATTAATGCTTTGCCTTTAACATCGAATTGGGCGACAAGGGGATCCAACGGCACAGTGCCGATTAAAGTAAGCCCTGTTTTTTTAATTTCTTCCTGCAAATCTTCAACCTCATCGTTCATAACTTTGGTAATTACTAGGTAGATTTCCTTCACGTCCAAATTCACGCTTTTGACAATATCATAGACACGTGTGGCGGAGCGGATACTGCGAGCTGCCGCGTCGCTTACCACAATCAGTGTGTCAACATTGGAGATAATCCTGCGGCTGAGGTGTTCCAAGCCTGCTTCATTGTCGACAAGTACATAGTCGTAGTTAGTGCGCAGCTTTTCTAAGTGTTTGCGTAACAAATCATTGGGATAGCAGTAACATCCTGAACCTTGCGGGTTTCCCATAACCAGCAGGTCGTATGCTTTGCTTGTCTCCACCAGCGCATCCTGCATTTTAAACTCAATAAACATTTCTTTTGTCATGCCGCTCGGAATGGCTTTTGGGTTTTTTGTGTCTTCCAGCAGGCAGGACATGGTATTCTCTACTTTCAGCCCTAACGCTTCATTCAGGTTGGCATTCGGGTCGGCATCAACCGCCAGAATAGATGCTCCCGGCTTGTTCTTTTGAAGATAGCGCAGCATTAGCGCCGTGAAAGTCGTTTTGCCAACGCCTCCTTTACCGGCAATAGCAATTTGTTTCATTGGAAATCCTCCCTGTTCTAGTAGATAATTATTTTTTGCCGTATCACATTTTCGAGGTCAGACAGCGTATTGCACGGGTACATACGCAACACACTTTCAAATCTGCCGACTGACTTACTGTTTTGCCAGTCGCTGCGAGGCAATGTATTCAATAAAACGACATCTTTTACTATTCTTTTTATTTGTGCCAATTCCTGCAAGGTTTCATCAAGCGCCAAGGTTTTTGTGTCGCTGACAATCAAAAGAATGCTGTCTCCGTTTAGATGATCAGGGTATTTTAGGCGCAAACTTTTTAAGGCGGCAGCCAAGTTTGTGCCGCGTCCCCATTCTTTTGAGCGGTTGATTACTTCCAGCATTGTCAATTTAAAGTCATCGACGTGCTGAAAATAGTCGGTTACTCGCTCCAAATCTTCGGAAAAAATAAAACTTTCAATTTGACCGACAACATCGTTAATGCCGTAAATAAACTGGAGCACAAAATTGGCATAACGGGCCATTGATCCCGAAACATCACAGAGCAGGACAAGTCGCGGCTTTTGTATGCGACGGCTGCGGTAGCGCAGCCTAAACAGTGTGCCGCCAAAGCGGATATTCTGGCGAATAGTTTTTCGCAGATCTAATTTTTGTCGCTTCTTGCTTTGCCGATAGCGACGAGCTAAGCGGGTTGCCATTTGCCTAGCCAGTTTGCGGATTAACGCCTCGGCTCTGGGCAGATCTTTGTCAGCGATATTTTGCATATCTTCCTCAAGCAAATCAGCTGAAAAACCGCCGTCGCTGCGCACTGCTTTCTCTAGCAGGGCATTTAGCTCTTCATCTTCTGTTTGTGGCAACGAACTAAAGTCAAGTTGGTTGCGGAGACTTTTGCGCCAGTAAGCTAAAGAACCTCTGACCACACTCTCCAGAATAGGTTGAAAATGTTGTTCTATATTTTTACCTTCAGCAGTTTTTTTTATAAACTCGAGCAGTTTTTCTTTGTCTTTTTCCGGCATGCCGGAGAATACCGTTTTCTCATTGTCTGATAGCTTTAGGGGCATGCCTTGGAAGGTCAGCTCTTGCGTCGCTTGAGCGAGCATTTGTTGGTGTTCTGTTTGCTCCTGCCGATAGCGGGCAAAATATTCCTCCTTAATCTCGGGTGGGGCAAAAAAGAGAGCAAATGCTTTGTCGAACAATTGCTGTTCCCCGGAACGTTTGACTAAGGTGGCCTTTAAGCCGACCCGCACAGCTTCTCTGTCGGATAGATCCAGCAAGGAGAGGGCATTTAGCGCGTCGAGAACTTCGCCGCTGCCGATGCGAATGCCGGCGTACCGCAAAAGTTGAATAAAGCGAATTAGGTTAACTTCCAGATAGTTTTCCATAATCGTTACTTCTCCGTACGTGCATATTCCACCAGTCGGTCAGAACCAATATTTTTACTAAATGTTACCTGATCAGCTTTTGTTTTGAGCAGCAAGGCCATCGTTTGCTCAATGGCTGTGGGCTCGAGGCGGTCTTGGTCTAAAGCGAGAATTGCTCTGACCCAGTCCAGCGTTTCAGCAATAGAAGGTTTTTTCTTAATTTCTTGCAGGTCACGGATTAGTGATACTGCTCTAGCTACTTCAAGTGATAATTTTTCCCCGACAGCAGGAATTTTGGCGCGGATGATCGCAATTTCCCGTTCTACCGTCGGATAGTCCAAGTATAAATACGCACAGCGACGTTTTAATCCGTCGGAGAGCTCACGTTCATTGTTACTGGTGAGGACTACTACCGGAATTTGGCGCGCGCTAATCGTACCTAGCTCAGGTACTGAAACCTGAAAGTCAGAAAGCACTTCAAAGAGAAACGCTTCAAATTCTTCGTCAGTCTTGTCAACTTCATCGATTAAGAGTACCGCTTGTTTATCAGCTTGAATGGCTTTTAAAAGCGGGCGCTCCAAGAGATATTCCCGGGAAAACAAGTTTTGCTCCAAGTCTTCGATGCAAGCCGTCTCTTTAGAGATTTGAATTTTTAATAGCTGGCGCTGATAGTTCCATTCATAGAGGGCTTTATTTTCATCAAGGCCTTCATAACATTGCAGACGAATCAAGTCGGCGTCAAGCACTTGCGAGAGCACTTTCGCCAGTTCAGTTTTGCCGACGCCGGGAGCCCCTTCAACTAAAAGCGGTTTTCCAAGTTTTAGAGCCAGAAAAACAGTAATAATTACTTCTTCATCTGTGATATAGCCTGCGCGCAAAAATGCTTTACGCAGGTTGGCAATTGAAATATCCAACAATGCTCTCACCCTTCCACTTGAAACTGGTACTATTATATCAAAGAAACAGTGCGCGCAAATGATATGCAGCACATTTATCGAAAATTTTCCGGCTTTAGCTTTATTTTAGCGAAGATCTCTTTCTGTCTGGAAGATGCGTTTTTTTTCAGCCATACAATCGCATACTAAAGATAAAAGTATTCCGGAAGGGCAAGACAATGAAAGCAAAAACTTATGGTCAGGTGAAAAAGGACAAAATAACAAAACTGCTGACCAAACGGCTGCAGCCCGGAGATTTTGCGCTTATTGATCACCGTGACTTAGATGAAGTGGCGGCTGAAGCGTTATGTAATCAAAGAGTTAAGGCTGTGATCAACGTTGATTCATCCATTTCAGGCAGTTATCCAAACAATGGCCCGGCAAAGCTGGCAGACGCGCGGATTACTCATTTAGACCAGGCGGGAGCCGAGCTTTATGAAAAGATAAACGAGGGCGATCTGCTTTTTATCGAAGGCAACAGTATCTGGCGCGGTTCTGAGCTGCTTGCCAGGGGTCGCATAGTGGATAAAGCGTTGATTAGTCGCAAACTAGTGGCTGCTGAAAAAAATTTGGCTAAACTGTTGGATGATTTTGTGCAGAATACGCTGGAGTATGCCTTAAAAGAAAAAGAATTGATTTTGGGCAGGTTAGATTTCCCTGCTCTTATCACCTGTTTTAAGGGCAGACATGTGCTGGTGGTGGTAAGAGGGCAGTCTTACAGGGAGGACCTTCAGGCAGTTAAACATTATATTGACGAGGTGAAACCTGTGTTGCTGGCTGTGGACGGAGGCGCAGACGCGCTGCTTGAATTTGGTTATCTGCCTGATTTGGTGGTTGGTGATATGGATAGCGTAAGTGATCTGGCGCTGCGAAAGGCGCGCGAGTTAGTTGTCCATGCATATTCAGACGGCAACTCGCCCGGGATGGAGCGGATAAAAAAACTGGGACTGCCTGCCGTCATGGTGAAAGCAGCCGGAACCAGCGAAGATATTGCCTTGTTATTAGCTTATGAAAATGGAGCAAAGCTGATCGCGGCCGTCGGCACTCACTCCAATATGATTGACTTCCTGGAAAAGGGGCGTAAAGGCATGGCCAGTACCTTTTTGGTCCGCCTTAAGGTGGGCAGCAGGCTGGTGGATGCGCGCGGAGTAAGTCAGCTGTATCGCGCTCGAATCTCCGGACGTTCCGTTGCGTTGCTTGCGCTTGCCGCAAGTATTCCATTTTTAGTTTTGGCGCTCGCCAGTCCGGTTATTTTCCATATTTTTCGCCTAATTATGATGAGGCTTGGCATGTGGCACTAAGGAGGTTCGCCATGTTTCGGGTTAAAGACCATGTTATTTCTTTAGTTGCCGTATTTTTGGCTCTTGGCTTGGGTATTTTAATCGGCACATCTCTTAGTGATGAGATGCTGATTACTCAGCAGCGGCTGCTGATTGAACAGATGACTAAGGAGCAAAAAGGCCTGCGGGAAGAGCGGCGTGCAATGGAAGCTCGCCTGCAGACAGTCTATCACGATTTGTCTTTGTGGAAAAAGTATCAGGAAGCATTATATCCTTTTTTGGTTAACGGCGCGCTAGCAGGCAAAAGGGTATCAGTAATTGTGCATGGAGCAGAAGTGCCGCCGGGTGTTTTGGAGATCTTAAACGACGCAGATGCAATTCTTTGCAATCTAATTCATATCAGAGAGCGGCAAGCGCTAAGTGCCGTTCCTGCCGGAATAGGAAGAGCGTTGGCTGCGCTGGCGGCAAATCAATCGTTAACGGCGGAGAAGGAGGAAGCACTTGCATTATTTATTGCAGACGGGAGCATTTTTCAGGAGCAACTGGATAAAGGCACACCTGAGGCTGTTATTCTTGTTTTGGGAGAAGAGGAGCTTACAGATAAGCGCTTGGTTAGCGAATTAATTTCCAAATTAGCAAAAGAGCGCTTTAAAGTGGTTGGACTTGAGTGGAGCAGTGTTAAAGCATCAAATTTTGCGCAATTAAAAGCTGCGGGGATTTCCACCATTGACAACGCCGATACAGTCTTTGGACAGCTCTCGCTGTTGGCTGTCCTCCGCGGCAGTGCGGGCAACTTTGGGATTAAATCAACGGCAGATCAGTTGATGGCAAATTTTTGAGGTGGCAGATGGCTATTTCCGCAATTATCCCGGCGCTAAACGAGGAAGCGATTATCGGCGAGACAGTAAAAGCACTGCGAGTAGTCAGCGAAATTTCGGAAATTATTGTGGTCGATGATGGTTCCCGGGACAGAACTGCTGCCGAAGCAGCTCTGGCAGGTGCGGATCGTGTTTTAATCTTGGCGGAGAACAGGGGCAAAGGCGGGGCGCTGGCGGCAGGGGTGGAGGTTGCGCAGGGTGAGATTATTTGTTTTGTAGATGCAGACCTAGGTGCAACTGCCGCTGAGTTTGCCCATCTGCTAAAACCTGTTTTGCATGGAGAGGCGGATATGGCGGTGGCACAGTTTCCTGCGGTCAAATATTCCGCCGGTTTGGGGTTGGTTAAAAGGTTGGCTTCCTGGGGAATTCATGCTCTTTCCGGCTACCTGACGTCATCGCCTCTCTCCGGACAGCGAGTGTTGCGACGCTGCGTTTGGGAAAAGGCATTATCTGCCCGGAACGGTTTTGGCGTAGAGGTAGCTTTGACGGTAGATTGTCTGCGGCACGGATTTACTGTGGCTGAAGTTCCTCTGATGATGAGTCATAGGCAAACAGGACGCAACTGGCACGGCTTTAGGCATCGGGGTAAACAGTTTATCCATGTCTCTCGGACATTATTTCATTTATGGCTCAACGGGCGGGTCAACGGGCGGGAGAAACAAGAATGACGACTCTAGTTTATTTTATTGTGATTATTGTTGCGTCCCTGGTATTGATACCGCTTTGGTCAGAGCTGATGCGGCGGGTGAGGCATTTGGAAGTAAATTATCGTGGGCGTGCTATTCCGCAGAGCATGGGTGGAGTATACCCGTTAGTTTTTTTGCCGGCTGCTGTATGGGCTGATAGGGTTGGGCTCATTCCGGCGGAATTTTTAGTAAGAATGTTGACTGTGACTGTGGGTTTTGGGGTACTGGGGCTGGTGGACGATATTTGGAGTGACGGTCGCGACAAAGGTTTTGGCGGTCATTTCAGACGATTTATTAGTCACGCTCAGGTGAGCACCGGTTTCTTTAAAGCAGTTGCCGGTTTTTCTCTCTCTCTTTTAGTAGTGGCGGGGATTCCGGGTTATTTTTTGTCTATTTTCTGGAGAGGCTTACTTGTGGCACTTGCGGCAAATTTGCTCAATTTGCTGGACTTAAGACCTGGTCGTTCATTGAAATGTTTCTTTTTATTTGCACTCATTTATATAGGCTTAGTGCGTTCTGTCCCCGGTATATTATTGTTATTTCCATTTCTGTTGGCTTCCTTGTTATATTTGCCAACCGATTTGTCTGAAAAGGGTATGCTTGGCGATGCGGGAGCTAATGTGTTGGGTGGAGTTCTTGGGTTGACGATTGTCTTAACAGCTCCTGCAACGTTTCAGCTTGTCTTGCTACTCTTTTTGCTGATGATTAACATTATAGCAGAAAGGGTGTCGTTGAGCCGGCTAATAGTAGAAAGGCCATTACTGCGTTTTTTTGACAATCTAGGCTTAAAAAATGGAGATAAATAGCATCTTTAGCAGGAATAGCAATTAATTTGCCGAATTAAGCCTGAGGAAGGAGAAGCGAAATGTTTAGCCGCCGTTTGGCAGCAGTGCTAAGTGTGGCTTCTATAGGAAGCCAATGTGAAGAACTTTCTATCGCCATTGATGGCGAGACGAGTAAGGCGCTAAATTACGTTTCACTGACAGGAAAAGCGTTTCCCGGTGATCGGGTAATTGTTAATACTACAGCAGTTGAGCTGGGTCTTGGCAGCGGCGGTTACCATTTTGTAATGTTGAATTTAAAACAACCGGAGCAGACTCTTGACGGTGTCGGTCACATTTTAAAATTGCGCTACACGCCAATGCAGCTGCGCGTGCTTTCCGTAGAGGAAGAAGAATCTCCATATCATCAGGTTATGGCTCAGGCTGCTTCCCTCGCAGGCATGCCGGTGGCTGTGGCTGAATTACATAGTATGTTGGCACCGCTTGCTCTATTGCTAAAAGAGGAAAAGCCAGGGATTCGCCTTGCCTATCTGATGACAGATGGCGGCGCTCTCCCGGCTTTTTTCAGCCGCTCGCTTTCTGAGCTGCGCCGGCAGGGAATAATCTGCGGTACTATTACCACAGGTCACTCCTTTGGCGGCGATTTGGAAGCGATTAATGTATACAGTGGATTATTGGCCGCTCGCCATGTGTTGCATGCCGACGCAGCAATTATTTCAATGGGACCGGGTGCTGCAGGTACGGGCACCAAGTATGGTTTTAGCGGTTTGGAAACGGGTGACAATCTAAATCGCGTTTCCTGTCTTAAAGGTCAGGCGGTGATGGTGTGTCGAGTCAGCTTTGCCGATTGCCGTGAAAGGCATAGGGGGATTTCGCATCATACGCTTACCGCTTTAGCCACTTCGACGCTGGTTAGTGTCCATCTGCCGTTACCGCTGCTGGCTGCTGCAGAACAGCAGTTTCTTGCGGCACAACTAGATGAGTCGGGTTTGGCTGACAAACATAGTGTTTTCTACTACGACGAACTTTCTCTTAAAATCTTAGCAGAAAACAAGCACTTCTGTTTAACCATGGGTCGTTCGTTGGAGGAGGACAGCGCTTTTTTTCTGGCAGTTGCTGCTGCTGCCCGCCATTTGTCGGCTTTGTTAAGCGGCGTCAGTGCAGGTTTGCAAGAATAAAATCCCTAAGCGTTATGCCTGCGGGAAGAGTCCTTAGATAGAGACGAAATTCCCGGACGGTTCCGCTGAAAATTAAGCAGTTTCTTTGTTTAAAGGTCCGCATTAATTTTCCTCCTTAGTTAATATAAATACCGCAGCATGTTTCTTTTTTATAGCATAGGTATATTCAAGTCCGTTTAAATTATGCATCGGAGGAAGCAGGATGGAAAAAACGGTATCTTCGCAGCTGATTTACGCCGGGAAAATTATAAATCTGCGGCTGGATGAGGTAGAATTGCAAAATGGGATGCAAGTTAAACGCGAGGTGGTGGAGCATCCAGGAGCGGTGGCGATTCTTGCTGTCACAACTGAAGGCGAAGCCTATTTTGTCCGCCAATATCGCAAAGCTATAGAAAAGGAACTGCTTGAAATACCGGCCGGCAAACTGGACGCGGGTGAGGAAGCTGAAACTTGCGCCATGCGCGAGCTGATGGAAGAGACAGGGATGAAGGCCGATAAAATGCGGCGCATCGCATTTTTCTACACTTCTCCCGGCTTTGCCTCTGAAAAGCTGTTTATTTACTTGGCTACCGAACTAAGCCCTGCGTCGGTGGAAAAGCCGCCTGACGAGTTGCTGGAAACGTTTCGCCTGCCTTTGCGTGATGCGGTGGCAATGGCTCGGCAGGGCAAGATTGAAGACGGCAAAACTTTAATTGCCTTGCTTTTGGCGGCAGATATCCTGGGGCTATAGGACATAAACGGCAGCACTGAAGCATACACTGTGCCAAAGTGGACGGGGAGGATGCTTGTGCTGCGAAACCTGCAGGAATTATTTGCCGAACATATCAGGTCTCAATGGTTTTTGTACATGTTGGTTATACTTATTTTTACCCTTGGAGTGGTGGCCGGTGCGCTCTCCGTTCGTCTGCTGGATGAAGGACAGAGCAGGGAGCTAAATGAATATTTTTACGGTTTTGTTGAATATCTCGCGGAGGAGCAACCTATGAGCCAGTCATTGATTTTGCAGCGTTCCGTGTTGCAGAACGGTAAATATGTCTTGCTTCTCTGGTTGTGTGGAGCAGTGTTTTTTGGCTTTGTCTTTGCTTTAGGCGCTGTTCTTTACCGTGGATTTACCATCGGATTTACGGTGGGGTTTATGGCAGAACAAAATACTGTGCAGGGAATCTTGTTTGCGGTGGGTGCCGTTTTGCCGCAAAATCTCCTTTTTGTGCCGCTTACTGTTGTGGCGGGAGTTTTGTCGGTTTCATTTTCATTGCTGCTGTTGCGGCGACGCATGACAAGAAAGCAAATTCCCTTAGGTCCATATTTTTTTCAGTATACAATGGCTCTGTCTTTAGTAGCTCTGGCATTTATCATCGGCAGTTTGGTGGAAGCCATGATTACACCTGTATTTATGAAAGCAGTAGTATCATTGCTTTAATTAATCAAAAGATGTTAGTGAAGAAGGTGATTGAATGATAATCGGTGTGCCAAAAGAAATAAAAATGGACGAAATGCGTGTCTCAGTAGTGCCATCCGGCGTAGAGATGCTTGTCACTGCCGGGCATCGCGTCTTGGTTGAAAGAAATGCCGGCAGCGGAGCCGGTTTTTTGGACAAGGCATATGTACAGGCAGGCGCAGAGCTGATGGCTGACGGACAAGCAGTCTGGGAACAGGCCGAGCTGATTGTTAAAGTAAAAGAACCTCTGCCTTCGGAATATGGGTTGATTCGGGAAGAGCAAATTATTTTTACTTTTCTACATCTTGCCGCGGTGCCTGAATTAGCGGCTGCGCTTGCTGATAAAAAAGCGGTGGCTGTAGCGTATGAAACCATCCAGCAAACAGATCATTCTTTGCCTTTGCTCGAGCCTATGAGTGAGATTGCGGGCAAAATGTCTATTCAAGTCGGTGCCAGGCTGCTGGAAAAGACATTCGGCGGACGGGGTGTGTTGCTTGGCGGTGTGCCGGGGGTTCCCCCCGCTGATGTAGTAATTATCGGTGCCGGCACAGTAGGTCAAAACGCAGCCCGAATTGCATTAGGGGTGGGTGCTCAAGTCACAATGCTGGATCTGAACGTGCAAAGAATGAGGATGGTTTATGATTTATTTGCCGGTCGGGTTATTACTACCATGTCAAACAGTTACAATATTGCCAAAGCAGTTCAGCATGCTGATTTACTGGTGGGAGCTGTTTTAATACCCGGAGCGAAAGCACCGCGGCTGGTGAGTGAAGAGATGGTGAAAACTATGAAAGCCGGCGCTGTAATCATCGACGTGGCAATTGACCAAGGCGGAATCATTGAAACTATTGACCGGATTACTACCCACAGCAGTCCTGCTTATCTAAAACACGGCGTATTACATTATGCTGTGCCTAATATGCCGGGCGCAGTTCCCCGTACGTCAACTTTTGCGCTCACCAATGTTACATTCCCCTATCTCCTGCAGTTGGCCAACAAGGGTTACAAACAAGCTTTTGCTGAAAATCCCGTACTGTCAGCAGGAGCGAATTTAGTTGGCGGCTACTATACCCATCCGGATGTGGCGCAAGCTCTTGGTCAAGCATATACTCCATTATCCTCCTGCATTTAAAGCAGACGATGTTTGTGGTGGATTTGCCGGGTAAGTTCTAAAATTTGGCTTCTTCCATATGCTGATGGTGAGGGGGATTAGTCATGATTTTGTTGCTTAGAAGGCGGGTTTACCGACTGTTAATTTTTATGCTAACTATGGTGCTTGTTTTGCCGTTGATCCAATATTATCTCATTATGGCACTAAATCCTCAATTTGTGCAGTTTGGCGAGCCGCGCGGAGCAGCACTGAAAGTTTTGGTTGGAGCAGACAATTGCGCCGAGGAACAGGGGGAGCTTTTTAAATTTTTAGCAATCTTACATGAATTTTATCAAAATGGGATATGATTTTCATGGGATAAAAGGATTTTTTTGCTAGATGTGGAATCAAGTAAAAAGTTTGCCGGTACGGAAAAAAGGAGAGCTTGTATGGATAGGACGCTGAAGGATTATATCTACTACGTTTCAGTTGAAAAAGGTTTGGCAAAAAACACACTAGAATCTTACAGACGTGATCTATCCGGATATTTAAGTTATCTGCAGCAATCCGGCATAACCGCAATGGAAGACAGTTCACGCGGCAATATTGTCGGTTATTTGTTGAGTTTGAAACAGAGCGGCAAAGCCACCACAACCCTTTCTCGCAACTTGTCTTCTATTCGCTCATTTTATAACTATCTCTTTCAGGAAAAAATGATTGTGGAAAACCCGGCCTCCGACCTGGAGTCTCCTAAAATAGCTAAGAAACTTCCCCGGGTACTTTCTCTGCAGGAAATGGACTTATTATTGGAGCAGCCGGATCAACTGCATGTAACAGGAGTCAGAGATAAGGCGATGCTGGAAGTGATTTATGCTACCGGCATCCGGGTATCGGAACTGATTTCTCTTGACACGGGCGATATTAATTTAGAGGCAGGTTTTATTCGCTGTCTGGGCAAAGGTTCTAAGGAACGGATCATTCCCCTTGGTTCGGTGGCTGTCCGCAATGTGGATCGTTACTTGACAGAGGGGCGGCCGAAGCTGGTGCGCCAAAAAGGTGAAGAGGCGTTATTTGTTAATCAGCACGGAAAAAGATTAACCCGGCAGGGTTTTTGGAAAATTTTAAAGCAATATGCCCGCACTGCCGGTATCAGTAAAGATATTACGCCGCATACTATGCGTCACTCATTTGCAACCCACCTGTTGGAGAATGGCGCCGATTTGCGTTCTGTGCAAGAGATGCTAGGGCATGCAGATATTTCGACCACGCAAATTTACACGCAAGTAACAAGAAGAAAACTACGCGATGTTTATGAAAAAACGCATCCGCGTGCCTAATGAGGCTAGGAGGCAGACGTGAAGATTAGTAGAGTTTTAATAATAGTGCTTGACGGTCTAGGCGTGGGGGAACTCCCCGACGCCTCATTTTATGGTGATGCCGGCAGCAACACATTAGCTAACACTGCAAAAGCGGTGGGCGGCCTGCGCCTTCCTCTATTGGAATCTTTTGGGCTGGGCTGTCTGACAGAGGTATCAGGTGTAGCATGTACTGCCCAGCCGGTTGCTGCCTATGGGAAAATGGCCGAGCTTTCCAAGGGAAAAGATACTACTACCGGACACTGGGAAATGACGGGGATTATCTTGGATAAGCCGTTTCCGGTATTTGAGGAAGGTTTTCCGCCGGAGGTGATTGAACCGTTTGAGGCTGCTATCGGCCGCAAAGTTTTGGGCAACGTAAAAGCGTCAGGCACAGAAATTATTCAGCAGCTTGGAGAAGAGCATCTTAGGACAGGCTATCCGATTATTTATACCTCTGCCGACAGCGTGTTTCAGATTGCGGCTCATGAAGATATTGTTCCGCTGGAGCTTCTTTATGAATGGTCTGCGGCAGCGAGAAGCCTGCTGCGTGAGGAACATGCGGTTGGTCGCGTAATTGCCCGCCCGTTTACGGGCCAAGCAGGTGATTTCCGGCGAACCACAAACCGCAAGGATTATTCTTTGCTTCCGCCGCGGCCGACGCTCCTTGATATCCTGACTGCGAACGCTTTCCCGGTAGTCGGTATAGGCAAAATTGACGATATTTTTGCAGGGCGCGGCATTGCTTTTTCTTATCATAGTAAAAGCAATGATGAGGGGATGGCAAAGATTTCGGAAGCCATGGATCGCTTCCCGCAAGGGCTGATTTTTGCTAATCTGGTCGATTTTGATATGCTTTATGGCCATCGAAATGATGCTTTGGGTTATGCCCGCGCTTTGGAACAGTTTGATTTTTTGCTTGGGAATATTCTTGCTAAATTGCAGGAGAGCGATATCCTTTTTGTGGTTTCTGACCATGGTTGCGACCCAATTTTTCCGCATACCGACCATACGCGGGAATATGTGCCGTTACTTGCTTACGGCCCTAAAGTGCGTCCCGCAAATCTGGGAATCCGTCAGACGTTTGCCGATTTGGGCGCCACGGTGGCTGCGCTGCTGGGGCTGCCGCCGCTGGAGGCCGGCAAAGATTTTACTGCTGAGTTGGGGCTGGTTGACAAGTGAATATACTGACTATTATTGAGAAAAAGCGGGACGGGAAAGTTCTCGCGCCTGCTGAAATTAATTTTTTTATGAAAAATTATCAAAATGGTTTTATTCCTGATTACCAGGCGGCCGCTTTTCTGATGGCTATCTATTTTCAAGGGATGGATAGTGTGGAAACGATTGCTCTCACAGAGGCAATCGTTAATTCCGGGGAAACCTTAGATTTTTCCTTTTTGGGCAGGCCGGTTGCCGACAAGCATTCTACAGGCGGTGTTGGCGATAAAACGACTTTGATTTTATTGCCAATGCTTGTAGCCTGCGGCGTCACTGTGGCAAAAATGTCTGGTCGTGGTCTTGGCCACACCGGCGGGACGATTGATAAACTTTCCTGTATTCCAGGCTTTCGCACTGAGATGAGCCGTTCTCAATTTTTAGAGCAGGTGCGATCCTTGGGCTTTGCTATCACGGGACAGTCAGCGGAGATGACGCCGGCAGACGGTATGCTTTATGCTTTGCGTGACGTTACGGCTACTGTGGACAGTATTCCGTTGATTGCCTCATCAGTAATGAGCAAGAAAATAGCTGCGGGAGCTAAGTACATTATTCTTGATGTGAAAGCAGGCAGCGGCGCTTTTATGCGTGACGAGCAGTTGGCTCGCAAGTTGGCAGAGGAAATGGTTGCCATCGGTAATGCTTTAGGCAGAAAAACGGTAGCGCTAATTACTGCAATGGATCAACCGTTAGGTTCTGCGGTGGGAAATCATTTGGAAGTGCTGGAAGCTATTGCTGCGTTAAAAGGAGAAGGTCCTAGTGATTTGACGATGCTGTCGATTGAACTGGGCGCAGAACTGTTAGTGGCATGCGGTTTGGCACATGAATTGCACGAAGCGAGGGAAAAATTGTCCGCTTCGCTCTCTAACGGTGCAGCATTAGCTATGTTTCGTCGTTTTATTGCAGCCCAAGGAGGCGATACCTCCGTGTTGGCAGAGCCGCAAAAATTAGGTTCTCCCGCGTTCACAGCCGTGCTTCGCAGCACTCAAAAAGGGGTGGTGGCAGGTCTTGATGCCAGGAGAGTGGGTCTTGCCGCGGTGCATCTAGGTGCCGGCCGCGAAAGAAAAGGCGATTCTATAGATTTGACTGCCGGGATTTATCTGCACAAGAAAATCGGTGATTCTTTAGAGAAGGGCGACATTTTAGCTGAACTTTTCACAAGTTCAGCAGACAAGCTTGCCATTGCCCAGGAAAAATTAGTTGCTGCCTATTTGATTGGCGACGCCCCGAAGGAAAGCTGCCCGCTTATTCTTGGCCGCGTTAAATAATTACATAAAATATAATAATAGTTGCCGCCTGCGGGCGGTATATTTTTTTTTTGTTGCCGGAAGATAGAAATATCAAACCTCAAGAAGGAGGAAAATTAATGCGAAAGAAAATGCTTTTGATGTTTTTGCTTAGTTTTATGATTGTGTTATTTGCAGCGTCACATACTCTTGCCCAGGATTTTAACTTTGCCTCTAAAGCGCAACTCTTGATCGACACAAACAGCGGAAAAATTCTCTATGAGAATAATATTCACGAAAAACTTTATCCTGCCAGTGTGACTAAAATCATGACAATGTTACTCGCCATGGAGGCTTTGGAAGAGGGTAAAGTTAAGGCGGATGAGATGATTCCCGTAAGTGAAAGAGCTGCAGGACTGGGTGGTTCACAGATTTTTCTTGCCCCCGGCGATCGAATCACTTTTGCAGAAATGATGATTGGCATCGGTGTCGGCTCAGCTAATGACGCCTCCATGGCCATGGCGGAGTTTCTCGCCGGTTCAGCTGAAGTTTTTGTGGAACAGATGAACAAAAAGGCTCAGGAGTTAGGCATGACAAATACAAATTTTGTCAATCCACACGGACTGCATGATGAGAACCACTATACTACTGCCTTTGATATTTCTTTAATGTCCTTGGAGCTGCTTAGTCATCCTAAAATTCACGAATGGATTACAATCTGGTATGACGAAGAGTTTTTGCAAGGAAAGATAAAAAAAAGGGAAGGTGTTTACCTTAGCAATTCCAATCAAATAATACGTTTCTACGAAGGCGGGGACGGTCTAAAAACAGGCTTCACCCGGGAAGCAGCCAATTGCATTTCAGCCACGGCTGTCAGAGACGGCACTCGCTTTCTGGCGGTTATTCTCGGGGCTCCCGGGCGGCCGGCTCTTTTTGCTGAAGCCAGGACGCTGCTCGATTATGGTTTTGCCAACTGGCGGAGCCTGCCGGTAGCAGAGAAAGGTGAAGTGCTTGGTCGTGTCAAGGTAGATAAAGGTTCAGTCGAAGAAATTGATTTTGTAGCTAAAGAAAGATACTCTTTGCTGGTCAAAAAGGGAACGAAGGAGCAAGTGATCCATGAAATTATAATCCCCGAGCGTTTGACTGCTCCTTTGGAGACTTCAACTCAAATCGGTACTTTGCTAGTTAAGTCGGCGGCAGGAGAAGAGTTGGGGCGGGTAGCGTTAGTGCCTGCAGCTGATGTGCAACGAGCTAGTATTATCACCTTCTTCCGCCGTTTTGTCGGGCACTGGCTCCGCTTTGGCAGATAATGGTAGGCAAATGCCTGCATGTCTCAACTATTGATGCTGAGAAAATCAGCAGAGAGTGTCCGCGGTTGTCGTACAGAACCGGTCACTGCGTTCACAAAATTCCCCTCCCTTGGAGGGGTGGTGCGCAGCCCCGGGGTGGTTCTCACCTCGCTCAGTCTTCTCTCCCCTCCAAAACTCAACCACAAGAACCGTCCCCGCGGTTGTCGTACAGAACCCTCTCCACCCTTTGGGGGGAGAGGGCAAGGGTGAGGGGGGAGGGAGTTTTCCTTTTGGATGACGCAACCTCTCGTGCACTTCTTGCGGTTATTCCTGCGGTCACTGCGTTCACAAAATTCCCCTCCTTTGGAGGGGAGGTGCGCAGCACCGGGGTGGTTCTCACCTCGCTTAGCCTTCTCTCCCCTCCAAAACTCAACCACAAGAACCGTCCCTGCGGTTGTCTTTACGTGAATTTAACTAAATGGCAGGAGTTTCTAGAGAGTTGTAGAATTAAGATTACAGAGGCCAATATCAACCGAAAGATTGGGGACAAGGGGGAGAATGCCTGTGGAAATAGTTATGAAACGGGCAGGAAGCACACTTTTAGTGCGCATGGCGGGCGAGTTGGATCATCACGCAGTAACCGGGCTTCGGGATAAAATTGACAATAAACTTACGCTTGATAATTTAAAAAATATTATTTTCAACTTTAGCGGCGTTGATTTTATGGATAGTTCAGGCTTGGGGATGGTTCTTGGTCGGTATAAATTAGTCTCGGCACAGGGAGGCAAGGTGCTAGCCTGTTCCTTGAGGCCGCGAGTGCAACGCGTGTTTGATCTATCGGGTCTGCAGGCAAAAATTCCTGTTTTCTTGTCAGAGCAGGAAGCCCTAAAGAATGTGTAGGGGGGAAAGCAGATGGATAATCATATGAAATTAGAAATTCCGAGCAAATCGCAGAACGAAGCTTTCGCCCGCGTTGTAGTTGCAGCTTTTGCAGCGCAGGCTGACCCTACCATTGATGAGATTTCCGATATCAAAACGGCAGTGAGCGAGGCGGTAACAAATGCGGTAATTCACGGCTACGAAAACGGCTTCGGTACTATTATCGTCACTGCCGCATTAAAAGACAGACGTTTGGAAGTCTCGGTAACAGATTACGGTGTCGGGATTGCTGATGTTGAACAGGCTCGCGAACCTCTTTATACTTCAAAACCGGAACTGGACCGCTCCGGCATGGGATTTACCATTATGGAAAATTTTATGGACGAATTCACCTTGACTTCAGCTCCAGGCAAAGGAACTACTGTTACAATGGTGAAGATATTTAGCCAAATTAAGACCGGACGAGATGCATAAGTGAATTTTATGGATGATGCGGTAAAAAAACATATTCCGCTTGTTCGCAGCTTGGTGAAGCGGTACTGCGGTGAGTTTGCCGAGGAGGATGATCTTTTTCAGGTAGGCTGTATCGGGTTGTTAAAAGCTTTGCGGAAATATGACCCGGAGCGCGGCACCGCATTTACCACCTATGCTGTGCCTGTTATTGCAGGAGAAATTAAGATGTACTTGCGAGGACAGGGTGCGCTGAAATTCAGCCGTGCGCTTGCCAGTCAGGCCGGTCGGGTGAAAAGACTGCAAGGTGAATTGGAGCAGCGTCTCGGACGGCAGCCTGTTTTAAGTGAGCTGTCCGCCGCTTGTGGTCTTGCGCAGGAAGAACTTTTGCTGGTTCTGGACGTGGGTTGTGTGCCGCTCTCTCTGGATGCCATTGAGCCGGGAGTACAGGCGGAATTGGCGGTGACTGCAGCAGAGTTTGATCAAGTGGTGGACAGACTGGCTTTGAGCGAAGCGCTCACTTCTTTACCTGAACGCGAGCGCAGGATTGTGCTTTACCGTTTTTTTCGACATAAGTCACAGCAGGAAACTGCTGATATCCTGGGTATTTCGCAAATGCATGTTTCGCGTTTGGAAAAAAGGATAATTAATGAATTAAAGAAACAACTGGCATAAAAAGCTCTTAATTTTGAGCCTTATATTTTTTTTCGGCTACGGGGAAACTACCGACAAGATAAGGAGGTGAGTAAATGGCTGTTGCAAAAATTATTGAACTTGTCGGTGAATCAAACAAGGGTTGGGAAGATGCGGTGCAGAGGGCTGTTGCCGATGCGTCAAAAACTGTGGAAAATATTACGGGTGTGGAAGTATGCAATATGACCGCAAATATTGATGACGGCAGAATCTCGGAATACAAGGTGAATGTGAAGGTTGCTTTCGGTGTGCTGAATCGTTAAACGGCTAAACTAACCCTCCGAATCGGAGGGTTTTTAAAAGTAATTAAGAGGATTTGACAGGGGAGGTAGAGCATGGGTGTTCGAGTAGGGATTCCGCGCGCATTGTTATATTATCACTATTATCCCGGATGGGAGGCATTTTTCCGTGCGCTGGGTGCGGAAGTGGTCTTGTCGGATGAAACCACAAAAGCAATTTTGGATCGCGGTGTTCGTGACGCTGTTGATGAGGCTTGCCTCCCGGTGAAGCTCTATCTTGGTCACCTGGCAAACCTGCGAGATAAAGGAGTCGATTATATTTTTGTTCCCCGTATTGTTTCCGTGGAACGAAAAAGGTATCTGTGTCCAAAGTTTCTGGGTTTGCCGGAAATTGCGCGTTTTTGTGTGCCCGGATTGCCTGAACTGCTTGATGTCGAGATTAATGTCTATGAGCGCTATCATAAATCCAAACGGAGTCTGGAAGAATTAGCAAGTCGTTTTGGTTCTTCAAAACAGGCGGGCAAATTGGCTTTGCAGGAAGCAAAAGTTGCGCAGAAAGCCTATGAGGACAAACTTAGGCAAGGTTATACACCACAAGACGTTTTCAGCGGAAAAGAGAGAAAAGAAAACGGGCGTATTAAGGTGGCTGTACTTGGCCACGCGTATAATCTCAATGACCCCTATACCAGTATGGGCTTGCTTGAGAAGTTGCGTGAAATGGGTGCTGAGATAATCACTACAGAGATGCTGCTTCCCGAGGAGATTAAGCGGGGCAACGATTTTTTAAATAAAGAGATATTTTGGACATTTGGCAAAGAACTGTTGGGTGCGGCGTTTCATTTGTTAGATGAGGGGAATATCCAGGGGATAGTGTTGGTAGTTTCTTTCGGCTGCGGACCTGATTCGCTAATCTGTGAATTAGTGGAACGTATCTATCGCAGAGAGAAAACTGTGCCGCTGCTAATGCTTACGCTTGACGAACATACCGGACAGGCGGGAGTAGTTACCCGTCTCGAAGCGTTTATGGATATGTTGCGCTGGAGGGAAGCGATATGAAAGTGACTTATCCGCATATGGGTTTAATTTCTATTGCTTTCCATGGTTTGCTCAGAGACTTGGGTCTTGATGTCTTGCCGCCGCCCCCGATTACAAAAAAAACTATCAACTTAGGAGTGCTTCATTCTCCTGAGTTTGCCTGCTTTCCTCTAAAAGTAAATATGGGTAACTTTATTGAATCGTTAGAATTGGGAGCCGATACTATTGTGATGGCGGGAGGAAGTGGGCCTTGCCGTTTCGGCTATTATGCTGAGGTTCAGCGGGAAATTCTAACTGATTTGGGATATAAGTTTAAGATGATTGTTTTAGAACCTCCGCAAGAGAGAGGCATTTTGCTTGAGAAAATAAAAGAATTGGGTGCCAAACGCAGTTGGCCGGGTATTCTGCAGACGCTGCAGACTACCTGGCGAAGAATCAAGGCTCTAGACGAAATTCATGCCCAAAGTTTGCGGATTCGTCCGCGGGAGATTGTAAAAGGAAGCACAAGCAAAGCATATGAAAAGGCATTGATACCTATAGCTGAAGCACGAACGCCGCGGGAAGTGAGTCAAGGATTACGGATGGCGCGTGAAATCCTTGGCGGCGTGCCGATTGATGCTGGGAAGAAAGTGCTGCGTATTGGTTTTGTAGGGGAGATATATATGCTTTTGGAACCTTACGCCAACTTAGAAGTGGAAAGATTGCTGGGCGAGATGGGGGTAGAAGTAGAGCGTTCTGTTTATATGTCTCACTGGATCAAAGACCATTTGTTATATAAATCTCTCGGCCTGGCCGGAAATAAGCCGACAAAAAAGGCGGCAGCTCCCTATTTGAAACATTTTGTGGGCGGTCACGGGTGGGAGTCGGTGGGTGATACAGTCCGCTTTGCCAAACGCGGCTTTGACGGCGTAATTCATGTTTTGCCGTTTACCTGCACGCCGGAAATTGTGGCGCAAAGTATTTTGCCTACAGTCAGTCGGGAGCAGGGAATCCCGGTGATTTCTTTTTCTTTGGACGAGCAGTCGGGAGAAGCTGGCTTTCAAACACGTCTGGAAGCGTTTTTGGATTTGTTGGAACAGCGCAAAAAGAGAAAAAGTTTTCTTGCGCCGCTATAAATCCGACACTTAGAAATCACTATAGTTTCCGTGAGAAAATGCTTTTAGCGTATATATTATTTAATTGTTTATTTGTGGTATAATGGGTAAGGATTTGAGGGGAGGAGCAGGATGCAGGCAATAACCACTCATCAGAATGCGGATTTTGACGCCTTAGCTTCCATGGTAGCCGCCGGCAAACTTTATCCGGAAGCTTGTCTGGTAGTGCCGGGCTCACTCAATCTCAATGTCCGTGAATTTGTTTCCCTTTATAAAGATACGTTTCATTTGAAAAGTCAAAAAGAGATTGATTTGGCAAAGGTGAATAAACTAGTAGTAACTGATACCAGGCAAAAGAATAGAATAGGTCCTTTTAAGAAGATACTGGAGCAGATTACTGAAATCCATCTTTATGACCATCATCCGGATACTGACGAGGATCTGACAGGTCAACTGACTGTCTTTGCAGAAGTTGGCTCCACTACGACACTAATACTGGAGCGGATTTACAAGCAAGATATTCCGCTCTCATCTTTTGAAGCCACGCTGTTTGCCTTAGGTATTTATGAAGATACAGGCTGCCTGACTTTTGAGACTACAACGGCCAGAGATGTTGAGGCTCTCTGGCGATTATGGCAGTCAGGCGTTAATTTGAAAGTTGTCAATCACTTTCTGAATCGACCGCTGAGCGACGAGCAGCGTGTCATGCTTGATGCTTTGTTAACTTCTACAGAATATCATGAACTGCGCGGCGTGCGGGCGGCAGTGGCAACAGCGGAAAGTGACGGTTATGTGGGCGGGCTGTCGCTGTTGACTCATAAGTTGCTTGAGATGGAAGCCGTGGATGTAATTTTTTCTGTGGTGGCAATGGAGGATCGCATCTATGTCGTAGGCCGCAGTCGCCTTGATTATCTTGATTTGGGGCTGGTGTTAGCGCCGCTAGGCGGCAAAGGCCACAAACATGCCGCGTCGGCTTCCGTGCGCGACAGATCCCTCACGGAAGTGCGGGATATTCTGGTTGGTTCTCTATACAAGCAAGTTTCGCCTGTAAAAGTGGCCAGTGAGATTATGTCGGTGCCGGTGCGGACTATTACTCCTGATACTTCAGTGGAGCGGGCGAAAGAGCTTATGTTGCGCTACGGTCACAGCGGGTTCCCGGTGGTAGACCAGCACGGATTGGTAGGGATTATTTCCCGGCGTGATCTGGAAAAAGCAGCTCATCACGGTTTGGGTCACGCGCCGGTAAAAGGGTACATGAATAAAAGACCTTTGACGGTCGCTCATGATTTGCCTGTGCGTAAGATTCAAGAAATGATGATCGAGCACAATGTGGGCCGCCTGCCGGTCACTGACAACGAGGGGATTATCGGGATTGTGACGCGCACCGATGTGTTAAGGAATATGGAAGGCGGAGAAAAAGTGCGTTGCGGAGGCGGGCGGTGCCTGCCTGCCCCCGGGGACGACCTGACGCCGCTGATAAATGCCCGTTTGCCAAAAAAAATACAGAGTTTGTTGTTGCTTGTCGGACAAAAGGCAGAGAAGGAAAATGTGCGTGTTTTTGCGGTGGGCGGTTTTATTCGTGATCTGCTCTTACAAATTCCAAATCACGATTTAGATCTGGTGGTGGAAACGGCGGCGATTCCTTTTGCTGAAAAGTTAAACGAATTGCTGCGCGGTCAGTTGACTATTCATGAACAGTTTGGCACGGCTTCCATTATTATCTCGGGTGGGATTCAAATTGATCTTGTAACTTCCCGCCAGGAATTTTATGCACGTCCTGCAGCATTGCCGGAAGTGGAACAGAGTAGTCTGAAAAATGACCTCTTTCGCAGGGACTTTACGATCAATACTTTGGCGTGCAGTTTAAAAGTCTCTGAGTTTGGCACGCTGATAGATTTTTTCCATGGGATAGAAGATCTGGAAAAAGGCTTAATCCGTGTCCTTTATAATCTTAGCTTTGTAGAAGACCCGTTGCGTGTTTTGCGTGCCGTTCGTTTTGAACAGCGCTTCGCTTTTCGTTTGGAAGAAACAACATTGTCGCTTTTGGAAAACGCCGCCCAGACTCGCGTTCTGGAGAAGGTAAGCAAAGAGCGTCTATATGACGAAATTCAGTTGGCATTGTTGGAAGAGAAGGCTCCTGAAATTCTGATACGCTACTTTGAGCTGCAGCTTGCACCACTGCTTTTTCCCGGAGTTTGTTACAGTGAAAAATTGAAAAATCGCCTGACCTCTGCCCGTGAAATGATTGCTTGGGCCGGACGAAACTGGCCGGATGCGGCAGTATCGCCGTCTGCGCTTTATCTGGCTGCGCTGATGCTTGATTTGCCCTTCCAGGAAGCACGTCACCTTTGCAGACGGCTGCGTCTGCCAAGAAATGAAGTGGAGCGAGTGTTGGCAGCAGTCGAATCAGTCCCAAAACTAAAGTCAGCGCTGTCATCCTCGGAATTGTTAAAAAACAGCGAACTTTATCAGCTTTTCAGCGGACTGCCAGCAGAGGTATTGCTCTTATTGCAGGTGGAGAATGGTTTAAGCCGCATTTGGGAGAGCACATCTTTGTATTGGGAAAGATTGCGTCATATTAAGCCTGATGTGGGCGGACGTGATTTGCTGGCAGAGGGCTATCTGCCCGGTCCGCTTTTCCAGGAAGTTTTACTTGCCATAAAAGATGCCCGGCTGGATGGATTGGTTTCGAATCGGGAAGAGGAACTGTCTCTTGCCCGAAAACTATTTGCCATGAAGGAGATAAAAAATGCCTAATTTCTTTGGCGGCGGGGTAGAAATGTTATACCGAATTCCTGCCTTGCTGTTAGCTATTACTTTTCATGAGGCAGCTCATGCATTTATGGCTTATCGTTTAGGGGATCCTACGGCAAAAGACCAAGGGCGGCTCACCTTAAATCCGCTTAAGCATTTGGATCCACTGGGCACACTGGCGTTACTTATTTTCCGATTCGGATGGGCTAAGCCGGTACCGGTGAATCCAATGTATTTTAGAGGTGACCGCCGCCGCGGAATGTTCCTGGTAGGCTTAGCGGGGCCTGCAACTAATTTCATGTTAGCGTTTTTATCTATGTTTGTCTTATTAACAAGCCCTCTTACGCTTGAAGGTCATCTTGGCAATATCATCGTTCAGGTTTATTGGTACAATGTGCTGCTTGGCATTTTTAATCTTCTTCCTTTGCCGCCGCTAGACGGGTCGAAAGTATTCTCCTATTTTCTGCCGCGTCAGACGGCTTATAAGTTAGGTCAGTTAGATCAATACGGCCCCCTGATTCTGATACTATTGATTTTTACCGGGGTTTTATCTACTATTCTGGGGCCGCTTTTTAATGTGGCGCATTATGTAATTTCAACGCTGGTTTCACTTTTGACCGGCTTTTAGAGAGGGGTAGTTCTTCATGGAGCAAAAGAAAATAATTCTTAGCGGCATGCGACCCACAGGGCGGTTGCAGCTTGGCAATCTGCTGGGGGCGCTCGATAACTGGGTAAAATTGCAGGAGCAATATCATTGTTTTTTTTCTGTGGTGGATTGGCATGCTCTGACCACCGGCTACGAAGATACATCAGAGATTAGAGAAAATATTTACCAGATGCTGATGGACTGGCTTGCCGCCGGTTTGGATCCGGAGAAAAATGTGATTTTTCGTCAGTCTGATGTGAAGGAACACGCGGAATTGCATCTTTTGCTTTCTATGGTCACGCCGCTTTCGTGGTTGGAGCGTGTGCCTACTTATAAAGACCAAATTGAGCAATTGCGAGAGAGGAATCTGGCCACCTACGGATTTTTGGGTTATCCTCTTCTTCAGGCTGCCGACATTTTAGTCTATCGGGCTGACGCGGTGCCGGTTGGAGAGGACCAGGCGCCGCATATTGAAATGACCAGAGAAATTGCCCGTCGCTTCAACTTTCTTTACAAACAAGCTGTCTTTCCTGAACCGGCAACATTGCTAAGCCAGGTCAAGCTTTTGCCTGGAATTGACGGACGGAAAATGAGCAAATCATACGGCAACACGATCGAAATGTCGGAAGATCCAAATGAAGTGCGCAAAAAGGTTAGTCAAATGCTTACAGACCCCGGTCGTCAGCGCAAGACAGATCCCGGCAATCCCGATATTTGTATTGCCTACGCTTTTCATGGAGTGTTTAATTCCGCAGAGGTGCTTAATGTGGCGGAAGTCTGCCGCAAGGGTGAGATTGGTTGTGTGCAATGCAAAAAAATCTTGGCTGAGCAGGTAGCCGCCTATCTTGAACCAATTTATGAGCGTCGTCAGCAGTTGGAGGGAAAGCGGGAATATATTCGCGACATTTTGCAGACAGGTGCCAAAAAAGCGCGGGAAGCGGCTGGGGCAACGATGGAAGTAGTGCGTGACGCAATGAAGCTCACTCTCTAAGAGGTGAAGATGCCGGTGGAATATCGAGTTAGTCTGCCTGTGTTTGAGGGGCCATTTGCTCTGCTTTTTCATCTGATAGAAAAGGCGGAGGTAGATATTTACGAAATTTCTATCTCGGAGATTACAGCTCAGTATCTTGCTTATCTGCAGGCTATGGAGAAAATTAATCTGGATTTGGCTTCGGAATTCTTGGTCATGGCTGCCACACTATTGAAATTGAAGTCGAAAAAACTTCTCCCCGTGACAGTAGAAAGCTGCACCGATTCCGAAGAGCTCAACATGACTATAGATTCCCGGGAGGAATTAGTACAACGTCTGTTGGAGTACAGACATTTTAAGGCGGTTGCCGGCGAGTTGAGGAGCTATGAACAAGCGCAAAAGCGTGTTTTTGTCCGCTCTCTTTGCGGAGGTAAAATTGTGCTTGTAAATCCGGCAGCGGAAGCAGATGCCGGTGCAGTTACTTTGCCGGGCTTGATGGAAGCGTTTCAAAGACTGTTGGCAAAAAGGGAACAGCAACCTCAAGAGATAGTTCCCGACGATTTTTCTGTTCATGATAAAGTCAAATATATTATGTATATGTTACGGGGCAAAAAAGAGGGTGTGGATTTTTTGGCGCTCTTTACCCGTGGTGCCGGGTTGACTGAGATTATCGTGACATTTTTTGCCTTGTTGGAACTTGTGCGAGTCCGCAAAATCAGAGTGTGGCAGTCTGATCCCTTCGGCAGCTTGCTGCTAGCGCTAAGGTAAAATCCCGGAGGTGGCGAAGGTGTCAATTAAACCGCTGGTGGAAGCATTACTTTTTACAACCGAAGAACCGCTATCCGCTGATAAATTGGCAGAAATTATCGGCGTAGCAACAAATGATGTGCGTGAGGCTTTGCAACAGTTGAAAATTGAATACTCTCAGGCAGAACGAGGTATTCAAGTAATGGAAATTGCCAAAGGATTCCAGTTGGGGACGAAACCGGAATTGGCACCGGTGCTGGAAACCATGTTTAAGGGAGAGAAAAGTTATATTCTTTCTCAGGCAGCCCTAGAAACTTTGGCTATTATCGCTTATCGCCAGCCTGTAACAAGGGTTGATATTGAATGCGTGCGCGGCGTGAAAGTTGACGGCGTGCTGGAGACACTGCATAAACGTCGCTTTATTCGGACTGTCGGTCGTAAGGACGCACCAGGCCGACCCATTCTCTACGGCACTACTAAGGAATTTCTAAAATATTTCGGTTTAAAGGACTTAAGCCAGTTGCCGCACCCTGCCCTAACTGAATAGTTGACACAAACTTAGCACGCTAGCAGGCGTGCTTTTTTTGGGAAATTATCTCAAAACACGGAGCCTCTTTCTTAGGTATTGCATACTCACCCAACTGCTTCGCTCGCACGTTTTCGCAGCTGCGAACCGCAATTCTTGCTAACATGCCAAAACCTCCGGGCAGAGTGCAAGTGAACCGTTGGCATGTTTTAACGCTGCGAATCGCGGTTCGCTGATCGCTGCTTTTACTTAACGCTCGCTTCAGCATTCTGTGAAAGTCTGCAATTCACTGAAAGAAAGGACGCATTGAGATTAAAGTTTCGTTACGTGAAATAATTCCCCTCCGGTGGAGGGGTGGCGCAAAGCGCCGGGGTGGTTAACTCCTGTGGAGGGGTGGTTACCTACGATGGAGTTTCTGCCTTTTAGAGGCTAGTGTTTTGAGAGTTTGTTGAGGCGTTATGCGACCACCCCGCCCTTGCGGGCACCCCTCCAGGGGAGGGGAATTTTTGTGCCAGGAAATTGTATCGTTTCCGACGTAATGGGCTAGACGCGTCAGTTGATAGAAAACGCGAAGCGTCTTTCTTATATCTTGTATTTTTCTATATATAACGGGAATGGTAAAAAAAAGCTCTGAGTGGTGGTCAAATGGAGTTATTGTGGCAGCTTCTTCCCGGGTATATTGCGCTCTTTTTACTTGTTCTGTTACTCCCGGTGCGCATAAATATCTTTTTTGTTTGGGATGATAAAGATGAGTTTATGACTATCCGCGTTAGCACTTTGTTTTCTCTGATTCGCTTTGCGGTAGAGGTTCCGGCGGTAAAGCAGAAAAAAGCGCTGGAATTCACATTGGATGCAGAGCTAAAGGCTGGTCAAGACGAGCTAATCAGACAGGAGCGAGAAACAGTGTCGCTTCTCGATTTGAAGTGGGAAAAAGTGCGGGGACTGATTGTCTATCTGCAGGAAAACAGTAAAATGCTTCGCTTTCTCTTACGTTTTTTCAGCCGTGCTGTAACGGTGGAAAAATTTTTTCTTCTGGTACGGGCGGGAATGAGTGATGCGGCGCAGACCGGATTTTTGGCGGGACTGTACTGGATTTCTTCAGGGTGGCTTAAAGTCAAAGCAAAACAGTGGTTTAGTTGTAAGTCTGAACCGGTGTTTGTTATAAATCCGGATTTTTGTGCTCAGCCGGTTTTTGCAGGTAAGTTTGACACTGTTTTCTCTTTGCGTATTGGGCACTTTGTGATAGGAGGCAGCTTACTTTTGCTTACAAATTTCCGAGGGGGTAGTGTTTGATTATGCAGGAACATCCGATCCAAGGTTTGATGAAAACGGCTATGGAAAACATTAAGGAAATGGTAGATGTAAATACTATTATAGGAGACCCGGTGGAGGCACCGGACGGTTCTCTGATTATTCCGGTCTCAAGAGTGTCTTTCGGTTTTGCTGCCGGTGGCAGTGAGTTTGAAAGCAATGATGAACCGGAAAAAAAGGCAAAAAAAGAAGAAGGATCTGTCTTACCCTTTGGTGGCGGCAGTGGTGGCGGTGTTACAGTTCAACCGGTGGGTTTTTTGATCGTGGGCAGCAGCGGGCAGGTGCGTATGTTGCCGGTTGATCGTCATGCTATGTTTGAACGTCTGATGGATATGGCACCGCAATTGATTAGTCAGGTGCAAAGTCTGATTAAAACTAATGACAGCCTAAATAATCATGGAGAAACAGTTAACTACCAGATATAGTGAGTACAAAATAACTTCACAAGTACATATTCATGAAGCCATGCGAATAAAAATGAGCATGGCTTTTTTTCTTTTTATTTAATTATCAGACTGGCAGAAACGTAGAGCCGAATAAATGGGAGGAGAGATGATGCGTAAATTTTTTGCGTCAATATTTTTTCTCTGCTTACTTTTGCAAACCGGATTTGTTTTTGCCGTGGACAGCCCGCTGGTTACCGCGAGATCAGCCATTTTGATGGATCAGTCAACCGGCAGAATTCTTTTTAGCAAAAATGCGCATGAGCAGTTGCCCATAGCCAGCACTACAAAGATAATGACTGCTATCCTTGCCGTTGAGTCCGGACGGATGGAAGAAATAGTGACCGTTAGTGAATATGCTTCTTTAGTGGAGGGCTCGGCTGTCGATTTGGAGGCCGGTGAGCAAAAAACAGTGGAAGAATTGGTTTACGCCTTGATGTTACGCTCGGGAAACGATGCAGCCACAGCTCTTGCGGAACATCTGGGCGGTAGTGTGGAAAAATTTGCCGAGAAAATGACCAGGCGAGCCCGGGAGTTAGGAGCGACTCAAAGCAGTTTTTTGAATCCGCATGGTCTGCACGCAGAGGAACACTACAGCACGGCGTACGATTTGGCTGTAATTGGCGCTCATGCTATGTCTCTGTCGCAGTTACGGGAAGTTATTGCTCAGAGAGAGAAAAAAATTTCCTGGACCGGCAGGCCGTATGATCGGATTTTGCGTAATCAAAATAAGCTTTTGCAAATGTATGAAACTGCAAACGGAATAAAAACAGGCTGGACATCACAAGCGGGGCGCTGCTTTGTGGGTGCAGCAGCCCGCAACGGTTGGCAGCTGGTAAGTGTTGTGCTTAATGCTCCGCAGATGTGGGAAGACACTGTCAGATTGCTCGATTTTGGCTACGCTCACTACCGCTGGGAGACAGTGGTCGAAATTGGCAGGCCGCTAAAAACAGTTGGCGTGCAAGGTGGCATGGAAGAGAGAGTAGTGTTATTGTCCGGAGAACACCTGGGATTGCCGCTGAAGGAAAATGAAGCCGAATTATTGCGCTTTCATTTTGCTGTGCCGGAACAGTTGCGCGCGCCGCTGCAGGAAGGAGAAAAAGTAGGAAGTTTACAGATATTTTTTGGCAGCCAACAGGTAGGGGAAGTTCCGTTGGTTGCAGCCAAAGAGGTGAGGAGGAAGGGGCTGGGCGGCTTGATTTGGGGCATATTTGATCGTCTTATTTCCTCTGTTACAGTGCCGTTACTAAGGTAAAATTTGTCCAGGGCGGTGGCTTGTTTTGGTTAATTCAATCTGGTTTGGAATGATGTTTATCGGTATATTGGCGGCTGCTGCCACCGGACGCATGGAAACAGTGACTGAGGCAGTCTTTTCTTCAGCGGAAAAAGCGGTAACGGTGGCTTTCTCATTGATAAGCATCATGACTTTTTGGCTTGGGATGATGAGGCTGATTGAAAAGAGCGGCTTAATTCATTGGCTTGTCCGGGTACTTCGGCCTTTGGCCGCATTTCTTTATCCCCGTATTCCTAAAGAACATCCGGCGATGCATGCTATATTAATGAATATGAGCGCTAATTTGCTTGGCATGGGCAGTGCAGCCACCCCCTTTGGCTTGAAGGCGATGAAGGAATTACAGGAGTTAAATCACGATAAAGAGACGGCAAGTGATGAAATGTGTACTTTTCTTGCGGTAAACACATCAAGCTTGACTCTGATTCCCACTACTGTGGTAGCTTTGCGGGCGGCTACAGGCTCCATAAATCCAACGGAAATTGTGGGTACAGTTTTGGTTGCCACCACCTGCTCTACGTTGGTAGCGATAATTTTTGACAGGATTTTTCGCCATTTTTACCGCAGTCGTCGACTAAGGGGGAGAAGCAAATGCTCCAGATAATTACTGACAGCGTAGCGGCTTGGATTATTCCCAGCTTTATTTTTGTGATTCTCGTTTATGCCATGTTGAGAAAGGTTGATGTTTTTGATACATTTGTCGAAGGTGCTGAGGAAGGATTTGCCACTTCGGTAAAGCTAATCCCTTTCCTTGTGGCAATGTTAGTAGCCATCGGTTTATTGCGCTCTTCCGGTGCGCTTGATTTGTTTATCACTTTGTTAACCCCGCTCTTAGTAAGTTTTAATATCCCGGATGAAGTGGTGCCGCTTGCCATCATGCGTCCTTTATCAGGCAGCGGCGCTCTTGCCATCACTACAGAAATCCTCACTAACAGCGGTCCGGATTCATTTGTCGGTCGGGTGGCTTCCACAATGCAGGGCAGTACCGACACCACTCTTTTTATTTTAACATTATACTTTGGTTCTGTTGGCATCCGTCGCACAAGGCATGTGCTGCCTGTAGGGCTTCTTGCCGATCTTACAGGTTTTATAGCTGCGATTACGGTTTGCAGAATTGTTTTTGGCTAGTATCAAATTGGCAGCAGAAATAGTTCTTATTGCGTCCAAAATCCTGGACTGTTAAGCAGGTCTGAGCCCGGCAGGCCGTTAAACTCGTTTAATATTGCAGAATCAAGCCTTCCGCCTTTAAAAAAAAGGTACAAGCCTGTTGGATCCTGATCGAACGGGGTGAAAATCCAAATCTCCCTGCTAAATTCTTGGTTGACAGCAATGCTGCGAATCAAAAAGGGCGGCTCGCCAAGTAATTCACGGACTCTTGCCGTACTTTCGCCTTTCAGTGTGCTTTCAGCGCCCTCCGGAAAATATTGCTCCCAACCGTCTTTAGGAATTCTTGTGATTTCCTGTCCCTGGCGGAGGTTAGCCACCTCTGTTTCCAAAGCGGATATCTGGGTTTGCAGCGTTTCTTTTTCAGTTCGAAGGGTGGCAGCTTCCTCCTGCAGTTCTTTGACTAGTTCCTGATTTCCGACGGCACATCCTGCTCCCAAGAAAAGAACGGACAGCAAAAAAGCAGTGATAACAGGCAAAGCCCTGGTTTTTTTCTTACCCAAATTTATCACCTCTTTGCATGTTGATTTATAATGCAATTATAGTATATCCCGTTCTTTTATAAAAGTGCAATGCTTATTCAGATGCTGCTTACCAGTATTTCCTCAGCGGGACCGCATATTCTTTGATTGCAGCCAACAATATAAAGGGAACCTCTGGTTCTAAAAGGCACATCCCAAACGAACCTCACGGAGCGTTGCGGCGGGGTAAGAGTTTCTATTCCTATAATGAATGAGGACCTGAAGATCATTAATCCTCTGCCTGCGAAGAAAAAGTAGACAAGGCTGACCGGTTCAGAAAATACAACACGGATAAAAGTTCTTGGCGCTAAGATAGTATATCCGTTCATCACTTGCAGTGGATTGCCGCTAGCGTCGAGAAGCTGCACAGACAGCACCTGAGGACCAATGGGCAATAGGAGTGAGGGGGGGAATATTTCAAAATCGGGAATACAGAGCAGTTGGCGGACAAAGATAGTGCCGGAGCGGTTGGACAATTGAGGGTTGGCTTGTAAGATTCTTTTCAAGCTGCACTTAAATTTTTTGGCAATCTTATAAAGAGTGTCTTCTTCCAAAACTTTATAGAGATAACCATCACAAGTTTTTGGCGGCTCCGGAATTATCTCCGAACTTGCATATTTTGCCGCTTTTCGGTAAGCTGTTATTCCTGTTTTGCGAATTGGCGACATTATTTTTCACCTCCGTTTTATAGCTAGTATATGGCAAACGGTGTTTCGCGGTGAACTATGAAGGCAAACTAAAAAAAATCCAGCCGGTTTAGTAATCTAACCGCTGGATAGGATTTGACACTATCAATAGAAAATAATAGTCTCGATATTTAAAATTTTTCCGGCCTGATGACGCGAATATCTTCTAAATAGGTAATGCCGGCAAATTTGTCAGCAAGAAATTTATTGTAAACTGCTTCCATTATGACGATAGCTTTATTCTCATCGCTGACAATTATCTCAAGACAAATATTTTCACTAAAATTCAAAAGGCCTCCCAAGCCCGAACGAATCCCGCGTTCGCCTTTGCCTGTAAGACTTCTGTAAACTGTGTAGCCTTTAACTTCGAGTGCGTTAAGCAGTTGGATAACCTTTTCCTCGATTACCGCTTCCGTGATAATCACAATTTTTTTTGCCTCTGCCAACATGATTCAATTCACCGCCAGTCGTATTTGTGTTTTCGTCTTTTAGGCGGTTAAAGAGCGCCGCCTAAAAATACTGCCGTATGATAAGCTAAAGGAATGCCGACGATGACGTTAACCGGAAGCGCAACGACTAACGCTAAAGCCAGTGATAAGGAAGGATTGGCTTGGGGCAGAGCAGTACGCATTACGATGGGCGCGGAAATAAAGGAAGCCCCTCCCGCCAAACCGATGGCGAAAACTGTAACCCCGCCGGGGCTTAAGCCGATTAAAGTGGCGACAGTCGCCGCAATTAATACATGGATGGCCGGCATTATCAAGGCATAGCCAAGGACGAATTTATTCACTGTTCTAAGTTCCGCCAGACGTGCGCCGGCAACCAAACCAATGTCAAGCATAAAAAAAGAGGCAACACCAAAGAAGAGTGTGTCAAACAGGGGCAAAGCCCTTTCCATGCCTTGGGGACCGGTAATAAAGCCGATCAGCAAGCCGCCGATTAGTAACACTGTCGTTCTGGCGGTGAGTCCTTCGATTAACAATTCCTTTGTGCTTGGTCCATTGCCGTCTTTCTTGCTGCTTAGGCTGCGTCGTGCGAGGAGAATGGCTGTTACCAGTGCGGCTGTATCCATGAATGGGTAAAGCGCAGCTACAAAAGGTTCGTATGTCACCTGAATTTGCTCTAGGAAAGTAATCGAGAGGATGAGCGTCATACTGCTGACAGCGCCAAAATGACCTGCTATGGAGCCGGCATTAGCAGGATCTAGCGCAAATAATCTGGTGAGCATGGTGTAGCCTGCCAGAGCAAGCAGGCAACCAATTAAGGCGGCTGTTATCGCTCCGACGGCTACATAACCATCAATGCCGGTTTCGCTTACGGCAACGCCTGCCCTGACACCGATGGCAGTTAACAGAAAAAGCCCCATTGTTGCACCGGCTTCATCAGGCACCTTTAGATCAGATTTAATTACTGCAGCTATTATGCCCAGTGCAAAAAAGAGTGTTGGGGGCGAAAAAATACTCTGCAAAATCACTTCCGCAGTCAAAGCTTAAGTCACCTCCAAATTATGTAATAAACTGTAGCAAAGTAAAGGTTTTTCGTCCTGAAAAGGTTAGTGATAGTATAGCACAGCATATTTTGTTTGGTAAAGAGATTTATGGGGAGCTATATAAGCAAAGAGTTTAACTTTGAGAAGGCGTTGGAGCTGCTAAAAAAAGGACGTATTTCATAAACACATAGAGAGTGATAATAACTGCCAAGAATTCTTTGAAATATACCAAATATTCAAGGAGCGGGATTACTTGGTTTGCGTTGATTAAGAAAGTATTTGCCTGTCTCATTGCTGCTCCGCTGATAATTAAGGGAAAGGTAAATGCCGCAAAACTGGGGTAAAACTTGCTGCTCAGCAGTTTGGGCAACATTGTGATAACTGCCGCATAAAACACTAAAGAGAAAGCAATCAAGAGATAAACAAGAAGGATATTTTTTTCCGTAAAAGCACGTAAATATCCGGTCAGTAAAAGACTTGCCGGCGCTGCTAAAATTGCCAGCGTCGGCATCGCCTGTTCCGGCATTTGCTTGACAATAATAATTCTCTTAAAGGTTAGCAAAAGCAGGACTGGGTAAGCAGCCAATGCAAACCAGAAGGCAAATTGTCCAATAATTGCCATGTTGTATCCGCTCGCAGTGACGCTTGCTACAGCTAAGCCCACATAGACGATAAACCACGAAGGGAAAAATTGTGCAAGTTTAAATTTTAATACATATTTGATGGTAAACCAAATGATAAGCAGAAGATGAAGTGCTAATCCGCTAAACCAGACTGCGGCCGCAAGCGCCGGTGATTCAGGTTTTAAATAAGTTGACAGCAACATGACTGCCATGGAGAAAGTTGGAAAAACACTGGCAATCAACGGGTTATCTAAATCCTTTTTTGTTTGTTGCGGGAAAATAAGTATTTTTGCTATGAATAAAACAAGCATTATCCCAGCAGTTGTCCCTAAAATAGTTCTAAATACTTCCCCGTGTGTTTGCAGCAAATTGCCTAAAACTGCCAAGCCCAAGATTAATCCGGAAATAGGCAAAGGCAATTTCTTGAGAATTTTTGTCATACGCGAGCCTCCTTTTTTGCAGATATCATAGATAAATTGCTCCTAGTCAGCTTATCATCGAAATTATTACTATACCAATGGTTCTGCTCTATAGTAAATAAATTAATATAGATTTTTACTATTAGGTAAGTAGGCAGCAATGCTATATAATTTTGAGCATGATGCAAGCCTTTGCCGGGAGGAATAAATAATGGACTTAATGAATACCAAAGAATTTTCAAAAGATGAAATTTTAGAGAAAGTACAGACGGATGCGGAAGAGTTATTTAGCAGCGGCAAATTTTTTTGCAGCGAAGCAGTGGTGCAAACTATAAATGAATTACTTAACAAACCTTATGCGGAAGATGTTGCAAAATTAGCCGGCGGTTTTCCGATTGGGATGGGCAGAGCCGGTTGTCTTTGCGGTGCTGTTTCCGGGGGGCAAATGGCTCTTGGCATGGTATATGGCAGAGTTAAAGGTGAGCCGATGAATGAAAAGATGTTTATAAAAGCAAAAGAGCTGCATGATTATATAAATGAAGAGTATAAGGCTAATTGCTGCAGAATTATCACTGCTGACTGGCAAGGCGAGGACTTCAAGAGCCAAGCTAGGAAGAATCACTGTATTAAAATAACCGGCAAAGTAGCCAGATGGGTTGCAAGTGAATTTATTGATGACGGGCAAATTACAGTTAAGTCAGATTGTTAAGTTATAACGAATTAAGTATGGCGAGCAAAGAAATAAACAGTAGATTTGCTGCGATTAGATTATTTGGTTAAAAAGCGTTTTGACAACGCTTTTTCTTTATTTTCGGCTTATCTCAGTAGTTTTTGTTGTAAACAAAAGGAAAAACAGCTTAGATGTAGAAAATTGTAATAATTATTTTTTGTTCGGGTGGCATTACTTGCTTTCCCGACTGAATATATTTAAAATATCTGATTTAGGGGTTGATTGGCAGTGAAAACTGTTAAAAACAAGCAGATTCTTGTTGTAGACGACAGCAAATTTCTTGCACAAATAACGGCAGATACGCTGAGCAGATACGGTTATCAAACTGAAATTGCGCTGACAGGCGAAGAAGCTGTGGAAAAAGTTTGCGGCGGCATTCTTTCCCCAGGCCTCATATTAATGGATATAGAAATGGGAACAGGCATAGATGGAGCGCATGCGGCACGTTTGCTACAGAAGTGCAGGGAGATTCCTATTGTTTTCTTGTCTGCCCATGCTGAAATGGAGGTGGTAGAAAAAATTCGCTCGGTTGCCAGTTATGGTTACATACTGAAAGGTAGCGGCGAAAATGTACTGATCTCCATAGTTGAAATGGCTCTGCAGCTTTATGAAGTAAATTCATTAGCAAATATGTACCAGCAGATTACTGAAAATTCACTAACCGAAATTTATATTTTCTATCTGGAAAATCATAAGTTTCTTGCAGTTAACCGTGGCGCCCGGGAAAATCTGGGCTATACCATGGAGGAATTGGGCAATATGACACCGCTTGATCTTGAGGTTGAGCTTGATTTGCTTAGTCTTAAAGCTCGGCTTGAACCGTTGGTTTGCGGGTCGAATGAACAGTTACTCTTTAACTCGCTGCATCGCCGAAAAGATGGCTCCCATTATCCTGTTGAAATTCGCCTGCAGCTTCATTGTTGCCGAGGAAAAAAAGTCTGTGCCGCTTTTGTCGTTGACCAGACTGACCGAATTGCACTCGAAGAGGAATTGTGGCTATTAGCGGTTACAGATACTCTCACAAACGTCTATAACCGCCGCTATTTTACCCAAAAGCTGGAGGAAGAAATAGAGCGCGTTAGGCGGTCCGGTAGCAGCTTTTCCCTGATTATGCTGGACATAGACCACTTTAAAAACGTTAATGACCTGTTTGGGCATAACGCCGGCGACTTAGTTTTGAAAAGCATGGCGGAAATGATTTTGAACAGAATCCGTAAAATTGACACCATAGCTCGTTGGGGCGGGGAAGAATTTGTATTGCTTCTGCCGGAAACCGACGGGAATGCAGCAGTGGTTTTGGCTGAAACGCTGCGGAGGCAATTAAACCAAATGGAGATCCCGGGAGTAGGCAAGATAACAGCCAGTTTCGGCGTCGCCAGCTATTCTTCCGGGGATACGGTGGATACACTAGTAAATAGGGCAGACAAAAAGATGTACGAGGCAAAGTCAGCCGGCAGAAATTGTGTTAGGTAAAATGTCCGGCGCGCAAGGATGGGAGAAAGCTTGAAAAAGAAAGGTCTGGGACTTTTGGCGCTGGGAGCAGTTATGCTAATCCTTTCAATGCTAAGCGGGTACTTTGGCCGTAGTTCGGCGAGACCGGAGAGCAGACTGGAACACATTACTGTGAGTGATGCAGCCGCATTAATTCAAAGCAATAAGAATGAGGCAAACTTTGTTGTCCTTGACGTGCGTACCCCGCAAGAATTTTTCGGCGAACGGCTTGAAAACGCTGTCAATCTGGACTACTATGGCTTAAATTTTCGGGAATCACTTAGCCAGCTGGATAAAGACAAAATTTATCTTGTTTATTGCCGGACAGGGCGACGGAGCAGTTTAGCTTTGATGATCATGGAGGAACTTGGCTTCAAAGAAGCTTACAATGTGCTCGGTGGTATTGTGCAGTGGAAAACCGAGGGCTTACCTCTCTCCCCCTAGCAAAGAAGGCAAAGCGTATTGTTTAGGGCATAGGAAATTATATCGTTTAGGGAAGCTGCGATGTTAAGAGACGTGCCCGTAGTGACTGGCAAACAAACAGAAAATGTGCTAGAATAAAGAGTGAAAGAGGGTGATCCCTGTGACCGAACAACATCAAGGCGAAACTAACGAGCTACTAGAATAAAGGGTGAGACCAAGCTATACTCTGGCTTCGCCTGAGTTTTTCCACTTGCTTCAAAGGATTGATCAGGCAGAACAAAAGTTGGAGCAAAAAATCACCCAAACAGAGCAAAAGTTGGAGCAGAGGATTAGTCAAGTAGAGCAAAAGATTGATCAAACAGAGCAAAAACTGGAGCAAAAGATTAGCCAGGTAGAACAGAAACTGGAGCAAAAGATTGGCCAAGTAGAACAGAAAAATTGACGGTCTAGGCAAATGGATAATGGCCACGCTGGCTGCGGTAGTTATTGCTGCGGTCAGCCTGCTTGCAGACCGCATAATTTAACAGATACACACCGGGAGCCCCAAAAGCCCCCCGGTGTTTCTTTTTTATGGAAGATAGTTAATTCTGTTGGAGCAGCTAATGCTGTTGTATTTTACGAAGAATTAGCATACAATAACATCAACAAAGAAAGAGGTGATCTTATGCCAAAAATCAAGCCGGTTTCGGATTTACGAAATTACAACAAGGTTTTAAGGGATGTAGCCGTGGGCGAGCCGGTCTTTTTGACCAAGAACGGAAGAGGACGCTATGCGCTTGTTGATATTGCGGACTACGAAAAAACCCAGGCGACAATCAAGTTGATGGGCGAGCTTGCCAAGGGTCGGAAATCAGGCGAAGAAAAGGGATGGCTATCACATGAAGCTGTGAAGGCGCATTTCACTGAGAAAACAAATGAATAAGTTGTACTATTCCCCAGAGGCCCTAAATGACTTGGACGAGATATGGACATATATTCTTAAGGAATTACAAAATCCAACCGCTGCCCAAAAAGTTGTGGACAGCATATTCGATACCATAGGGAACCTGAAAGAGTTTTCGGAAATTGGGGCCGAACTGTCTTCGATCACGGATGTCGAAAGCGGCTACCGTTTTCTTGTTTGCGGAAACTACTTGGCCTTTTACCGTGTCACCGGGGCGGATGTTAGCATAGACAGCATCTTATACGGCAGACGAGATTATTTGCGTATTCTGTTAGGCGAACTGTCTTGAATTCGTTATGCTTCTTCGCGTTTCAATGGCGTTGCCCGGCAGAAGGTAGCTGGCAAACAGAAGAACCAAAAAGAGATTCGTGGCCACGCCGGGTTGCCCCGTCCGAAACAGCAGGGTAAAGTTAACAAACAATTTACCAATAATTAACACAGAAAGCCTTGACGTTTCGGGGGGGGGGCATGATAAAATTGGAACAATCTGGCAACGTCTTCTAGATACGGGGGCGGAAAGGCTGGTGGGAGCGGATTGCCTGTGGCGACGGTTGCCGGAAAAAACAAGAGGAGTTGATACCAGTGAAGAAGAAGTTACGTATCGTGTCGATGTTATTGATGGTGGTTCTGCTAATGTCTGCCTTTGTGACTCCGGTAGCGGCCGGGCAGGGGAACAGTAGGAGACAGGGGAGCAACTTAAATAATGTGCAAAATATTGAGAAAGAACTTCCATATGCGATTGAATTAGTTGAGCCATATGTTGAGAGAAGCGATAAGGGAACTTTTAGGTTCTCAAGAGGTTTGGGTGTGCTCAGCAGAGAACTGGGGTTAAGTATAGAGGTTTTAGTAGAACTGCAGAAGAGTATGAAAGAAATTAATAAACATATCTTGAATGGCGATTTTCGATCCGATAAAGAGTTAAGGGTTTTCCCAGTTAACGATCAAGATCCCATTAAAATCAGCGATGAATTTTCTGCTTTAAGGTTTACTGGAATTAACAGAAATGAGACTTTTTGGTGGGGCAGTAGAAGGCATGCATGTTTCTTTGAGTCCCAAAGGATATCAGCGAACCTTGAGTCGGCTGCTGCTGTTGGGGCTGGGGCTGCTGTAGCGGCGAATATATGGTTAAAGCCTGTAACCGTTTTTGCAGGCTTAGCAAGTGCTTATTATGCTTTGTTAGCTTCAAGAATAACACATCATAATGTTGGAGGCAGAGGCACTATAATTGATTTGACGTGGGCTTTAGTTTTTAGTGTTAGGAGTCAATGAAACTGTTCTGTAAAAGTTTTTTAGATAAAAGTCATGAGTATAAATTTGCTTTAGAAAAGCATTGCCATGCGAACAGTTGTTTGTTGCTCTTAAAACAAACAACTGTTTGGGGTGATGAGTTGTGGAGCAACGAGAAGAAGTGTACCTATTAAGGTTTAGAGAAAAGCAAGCGCAAAGTAAAATCCCACCTTGCAGTTCAAGCGGGACGGGATGTACTTATTTTTTGAGTGGCTTTCTAATTATTAGTCTGTTGCTGTGCCAGGCGGGTAGAGTTTGGCGCTTACATTTCAACCTGAGGAGGTGGAGATTGATGAATAAAATTAATAAGCTAAAACTGTTTTATTTAGCAAAAATAGTCGTCTCAATAAAAATTTTAGTTACTAGTGGGTCAATTTTAGTGTCTGAAAGTCCAGAGAAAGATTATTTTCTAGTAACGTCACAGCAATTATTAATGGGTCTCTTTATGTTTTTATTGGGAACAGAGAGCCTAGTTTTCAATAAAGACAAAATGGGATACATATATTATATTGTAGGAGTAGTTAGTTCCATCGTTTTTTTCTATCGACTAGGGAGTATCCCGATTGTTTTTAAATAAAGAACTCCCCTTTCCCAGCCTAAAAATTAGTACAAATCTTTAAAAATCAAGAGTCGCAACCTACTCAAGAATAATGAGAAAAGGCAGACAAGATGGAGTTAATAACCCCGATGAACCTCTTCTTTTTTTAATGTTCGCTGGAACGCTAACACTGTAATCAGGAGCAATTATCCCATTGATGTGACACCAGCTAGGCGTCAAACTATTTGGGTTAATTCCTGGTACGTACCAGTAGAGAGCGTAAACCTAAAAGAGCATTTCGTACCGGTTGCCCCGTACCCCGTTTGATGGACAGTGCAAACACGTGGTACACTGTAAATCAGAAAGGGGAAGAGGAAAATGGCAAAGCAGTACAGTGCGGAGTTCAAGCTGGAAGCCGTACGGCGGATTGAGAGGACTAAAGAGCCGGTAGCCAGAGTTGCGGCAGAACTTGGCGTCAATGAGAACACAATGCATGGGTGGCTTAAGCAGTACCGGGAACAGCCGGTCATGCCGTTTCCCGGCAGCGGCAAGCTAAGGCCTGATGACGAGCACCTAAAGAAACTGGAGCGCCAGGTGCGCGAGCTTCGGGAGGAGAACGGTGGTTGTCAAGATAGTTGTCGCTTTTCTCCGAAATATGTATGAGATTTACGAGGTCTGCTTTTCTTGTGATTTAGTTTTTTTATACGCTCTGGGTTAAGCCAAACTTCATCATCTAGAGTCCAGTTTCGGATTCCTTTGGACCAGCGTTCTGGGTGTGCTGCCTTGGCCTCTTCATAAAGACGTTGTCTTCTTAGAAGGATTTTTTGGCCAATTCCACTGTGCCGTTGGTGTGGTGTGAGGAAATTGATGCCGCTGTGGTGATGTTGAAGATTATACCAGCGGACAAAGTTTAATACCCACTCTCTTGCTTGAGTTAAGTCTAGAAAACCCGACACAGGATAACTTGGACGATACTTACATGTTTTAAAGATGGATTCAGCATAAGGGTTATCATTGCTTACTCGTGGGCGGCTTCTGGAAGGCGTTATTCCAAGAGCATAGAGAGTTTCTAACATAGAAGCACCTTTCATTGGGCTACCGTTATCAGAATGCAGAACGAGTGGCGCTAAGGATAGGGAGCACTGTTCAGATAAAAATCCGCGCCGTGCTAAAATACTGGCATTTTCAGCTGACTCTTCTAGCCAAATCTCCCAAGCGATGATTTTGCGACTGTAAAGATCCAAAATCAAGTACAGGTAAAAATAGATTCCTTTTGCCGGGCCCGGTAACCAGGTTATATCCCACATCCAGACTTGATTTGGCCCTGTTGCACAGTGAGTCGAGATTGGCTTACTGGTTGGTTTTCTACTCCGGCCCCGGTGATGTAGCATTTGATTGTCTTTCAAGATTCTATAAAACGTTGATTCTGAGGCTAAATAAACCCCGTCATCGGCTAGTTTAGGTACAATCTGGCTGGGTGGAAGACTTTGAAACTTCAGTTGATTCACCACAGATAAAACAGTTCTCGTTTCTTCTTCACTGAGTTTGTTCCGAGGAGGAGGACGGTTGGCAATGGGGCGTTGATCCTCCATCGGGGTAGTACTACTTGGGAGTATCCCGAATTTTGTGTAAATGAGTTTTTCGCCTAAGTTTGGGGCATACTATTCTTTGGCTCTTGCCCACTAGGAGGATAGGGAAATGCTGGAGAGCAACCCGAGCGCCTGGCAGGGTTCTGCCGGGAAAGCGGGGTTATGACACCCCCCTTTCTTATATACTTTCCCGGGGGAACCAAAGCGTTAACCTCTGGGGTGAAGCCCCATGTCTTTTCAAATAGCCAGTTCGAGCGATAATCTATCACCGTAATAGATGTGGAACTGTGATATACATTTTTTCCATTCCCGCAGCGGCATATTCCATTTTTTTGAAGCTTCTATAGTGGCCAGGTAAATGATCTTCTTTAATGCTTCATCGGATGGATACGCACTTTTCGTTTTTGTAACTTTCCTCAGTTGTCGGTGGTATCCCTCGATCGTATTCGTGGTGTAAATAACTCTACGGAGATCATAGGGGTACTTAAAGTAAGCGGTCAACTCTTCCCAGTTCTTTTCCCAGGAACGGATAATGATGGGATGCTTTTTACCCCACTTTTCCTTGAACTCCTCAAAGCCATATTCCGCCTCTTCAAGGGTCAGGGCGTTATAGATTTTCTTCAGATCCGCCATCAGTTCTTTCTGCTCTTTGTAGGAAACATACTTGAGTGAATTGCGGATCTGGTGGATGACGCACAGTTGAATCTCCGTTTTCGGGAACACGCTGCTAATGGCGTCGGAAAACCCGGAAAGCCCGTCTTTACAGGCGATTAGGATATCTTCAACACCCCTGTTTTTCAGGTCGTTACAAATACCTAGCCAGAAACTGGCGCTCTCGTTTTCACCGATCCAGATGCCAAGTATGTCCTTGTGCCCTTCCAGGCTTATTCCCAACACACTATAAGCTGCCTTGTTTATGATCCTGTTGTCTTTTCTCACTTTGAAGTGTATTGCATCCAGAAAAACGATGGGGTAAACACGGTCGAACGGCCGGCTCTGCCACTCTGTAATTAGCGGTAAGATTTTATCGGTTATCTTACTGACTGTGGTGGAGGATACTTCAATGCCGTAGATATCCTTCATGTGATCTTCGATATCACGGGTAGACATCCCTTTGGCGTACATAGCGATGATCTGTTCTTCCAGCTGATTGGATGTAGTTTCGTACTTCTTAACAATTTTGGGTTCATAGGTGCCATTACGGTCTCTCGGAACTTGCACTTCTGATTCGCCAAATCTAGATTTCACCGTCTTTGGGTAATAGCCATTTCTACTGTTACCGGTATTATCACCGGCATTGTTATTTTTTGAATAACCGAGGTGATCGTCTATCTCCGCTTCGAAAATTTCCTGCACCGTGTCTTTGAACAGGTCACGCAGTTTCTCATGGACGTCTTCTACCGAGGTACACTCTTTGGCCAACTCACGGATCAATTTTTGTCTTTCATTTTGCATAAATGGTCAACTCCTTTTATGGTAGTATTTCCCATTTACACAAAATTATTTACGCTCTCTACTACTTCGCCACCGCTGTAACGTACGCTGACTAATACCTATCTCCTTACAAGCTCTTTGTTCCCGAGCACCTGCAGTTGTAGCTTCTTTAACCAGCTTGATAGCTTTAGCACGATCTGAGTCGCTGGTTAGGCGTCCCCGTCCCCCCAAATCGCATTGATCTTTTTTCTAAGCACCAATAAAGCTGCTGTTTCCGCTAATGCTGCGTCTAGACCCATACCCGATTTGCCGGACACAGCTGAGTTAGGATAAAATGAAGCTGTGGGAGGCGTTGAAATGAAAAAGAGTGCGAATCGTTACAATGAAGATTTTAAGGCGGAGATCATCAGACTCGTACGGGAAGAAAACAGGCCGGTATCCAGGATTGTGAAGGATTTTGGCGTCAACGATCAGACCATCAGGAATTGGCTGAAACAATCAAAAGATAAACAAGACCCCGACCGGATGCGTATTGCTGAACTGGAAACAGAACTTAAAGAAACGAAGAAAAAGATAGCAGACCAGGAGGTCACCATAGATATTCTAAAAAAGGCCACAGCCATCTTCGTCCAGCACAACCGGAAGTAATTTATGAAATGATCAAGAAAAGCAGCTCCGACTATCCGGTTGAGAAGATGTGCCAGGCTCTCGATGTATCACGGAGCGGCTATTACGATTGGCTAAGGCGAGAACCCAGTGCTAGGCATCAAGAAAATGAAAAAATCTTAGCTATTATGAAGGCAAGCCATAGCAAGGCGCAAAGGATGATCGGGCTCGACAAGCTATTGGCCGATGTCAGAGATGAAGGTTACTGTTGCGGTCGCAACAGGGTTTATAACCTCCAAAAGGAGCATCAGCTATACAGCATCCGTAAGAAACCATTTCGCGTCTGCCTCACCGACTCCAATCACAATTTGCCCAAAGCCCCGAACCTTTTGAACCAAGAGTTTGCCGTAGACAGACCCAACGCCGTTTGGGTTAGCGATATTACCGAGTTTAAAACATCCACTGGCACGCTCTATCTGGCGGCCGTCAAAGATATTTTTCATAAAGAAATTGTCGGCTGGGCTTTGGCCGATCATATGCGGGCAGAACTTTGCCTTGAAGCCTTGCGGAATGCCGTTAAAAAGCATCGTCCTGCACAAGGTTTGATTCATCATTCGGACCAGGGAAGTCAATACTGCAGTGCCGCCTATATAGAAGAACTGAAAAAATATGGCATCGTGCGCAGCATGAGCCGCAAAGGGAACTGTTGGGACAACGCTTGCGCGGAAACTTTTTTTAGTACAATAAAATCAGAGAGAATACATCATCGCAGATATAAGCACATGCAAGAAGCAAGGCAGGATATCTTTTGGTACATTGAAGGCTTTTACAACCGGCAGCGCAGGCATGCAGCGCTTGGATATATGACGCCAGCCTCTTTTCTGAAAATGTACAAAGAGGAGTTACTTCAAGCAGCATGAGTGCCCCCTAATGGCTGTCAAGGGCGACGCTCTAAAGTGGCATCGACGGCTTAATAACAAATTAGGAAACTGAAATTTGAAGCAATCATGAGATTAAAGGAGCTTTCCTAAATCTGAAGTGTCCGTTTTATCGGGAAAGCGTCAGTAAGCGACATAACCTACTTATGGACGGATGAGGGCTGGCTGTATATCTCTGCAGTAATGGATTTATTCGGCCAGAAGATTGTTGGACTATCGATGAGCGACAGGATGACCAAGGAGTTACCCATTAACGCCTTAAGAAGCGCTTGGCTGCATTGTGGGCGACCCAGCGGCGTTCTCATCCATTCCGACCGGGGCAGTCAGTACTGCTCAAATGACTACCAGGCTCTATTAAAGGATTTCGGCTTTACATGCAGCATGTCACGCAAAGGCAACTGCTGGGATAACGCCCCTATGGAAACATTCTGGGGTAAGATGAAATACGAATGGCTGCACGGACTTCGCTTCAGGACACGTAACGAGGCCCGAGCCGCAGTATTTGAGTATGTGCAGATATTCTATAACCGGAACAGGCTACACGCGTCAAACGGCTACCTAACGCCAGAAGAATACTACAATATCGGCAGTAAAAAAGCGGCATAGTCGGGGAGTTCTTACCCATAGGCCTCCCTAACCAGAACCTATTGTCTCGCACCATTGGCATCCTTGATTTTTGCGAAATATTTAGCAATACTGTGAGAGAGTAAGCTATCTTGCGTTTATCCTGTCCACGGAGCGGGGGACGGTGCAGGTTGCTTGGTGGCTTCGTTCGCCCGGCGGCCTTGCTGAAGTCCGTGTTGCAATTGTGTCTGCGGGCGACACAGATGGTGCCAGAATTTCATCCGTACCTGCCACGGATAGCTATGGTTTTCGTCCCGCTTTGTGGGTATCTCGATAGGCACGTTTTGTTGGTGACACATGTTGAGATTTCCAAATTAAAGACCGCAGGCAAATTTCATTCGGACTTCTCCTCAGGTTGCCCCGTTATCTCAGGGAAGATTATGCGACAAAAATATAGTCTAAACGCTCCAAATTATCACAGCAAGCACAAACACGAGCCAAATCCGAAATACACTCCTCTAACCATGCTTGCAGGAATGACACAATCGCAATCAGCGATGCACTGAAAATCCTTCCGGGATGTAGTCGAGCTTGCCAATTGTGCGGACAATGCGCACAGTAGCGAACATAATGAATAAGTTGTACTATTCCCCAGAGGCCCTAAATGACCTGGACGAGATTTGGACATATTCTTAAGGAATTACAAAATCCAACCGCTGCCCAAAAAGTTGTGGACAGCATATTCGATACCATAGGGAACCTGAAAGAGTTTTCGGAAATTGGGGCCGAACTGTCTTCGATCACGGATGTCGAAAGCGGCTACCGTTTTCTTGTTTGCGGAAACTACTTGGCCTTTTACCGTGTCACCGGGGCGGATGTTAGCATAGACAGCATCTTATACGGCAGACGAGATTATTTGCGTATTCTGTTAGGCGAACTGTCTTGAATTCGTTATGCTTCTTCGCGTTTCAATGGCGTTGCCCGGCAGAAGGTAGCTGGCAAACAGAAGAACCAAAAAGAGATTCGTGGCCACGCCGGGTTGCCCCGTCCGAAACAGCAGGGTAAAGTTAACAAACAATTTACCAATAATTAACACAGAAAGCCTTGACGTTTCGGGGGCATGATAAAATTGGAACAATCTGGCAGTATTTTCCAGATACGGGGGCGGAAAGGCTGGTGGGAGCGGATTGCCTGTGGCGACGGTTGCCGGAAAATTGAAAGGGAGTTGAGTGAGTTTGAAGAAAGTGTTACGGAAACTCTCAATGGTATTAACGTTGGTCATGGTGCTGTTGGCCTTTGTTGTTCCTGCGGCCGCCGGGCAGGAAAACGGCGCGGGCCGGAGAAATGTTGCAGAGCCGGAGACTCAGTACCTTGATGCGGAAGTTCGGGTGATTGACGGCCAGCCGGTGTTAATTTTTGAAAAAGATAAAGGGAATGTTACCCACGAATTTCCTTGGCCGGAAACAGCAATCGTTGATGGCAAAGAAGTGGCACTGCAAAGGCAAGGCGATTATTTTTTGCTGCCAACGGCTGATGGTGTGGAAGAAGTGTCCATAGAAGACTTTGATGTAGCGATGGTTGCTGGGCAAATTGTGCTGATGGCAAGTGTGAACCCTTGGTGGACAATACCTGTCGCTGTTGCCACTGCTGCATTAAAAGCTGCGGGCGTGGCGATTACTACGGCAACCTTAAAGGCAGCAACCATATTGATTGCAGCAGGCAAGAAGGTAACTGTCAGAACTGTTCATGTGGTAGTAAGCAGTTGGCCGATAATAGAAGCCGCACTCAGGAGGGCGGGAAGGGCGGTAGGCTGGTGGGCCGTTGGAGGTGCAAGCTTTTCTTGGGTGCAAGGTAACTGCATATTGTGTGGTCAACGAACTCCTGACGGTCATTTTGGTGATGTGTTTAGTAGCGGGTGCGCTCAAAGGTTTGGTCAGTTCTTTGGGCTTCGCCCTTAAAGATGAGTTTAGTCCACAGGCCGCTGTTACTAAAAGCGGCCTGTGGACCATACACAACAACGAGGGCAACACAGACTACTACTATCAATCATGAAGAGGATGATTAGTGTGGAAGTAATACAGGCAACTATTCTTCTGCTGGTGTTCCTTGTTTTTGGCGCTCTCCTAATCGTTATTCCAGGACACCTCGGAAGAGAGGCCGGACTATGGGTTGTGAAAAAACATCGCTTATCATGGGAGCAAATTGGTGTTAACCCGTTGCCCTGGTGGGGAACAATAGTTATCATTTGGTTAGTTGAGATAATAATTACGTTATCTATTGCTTTAGGAGCACCTATGCTACCGGAAAGGCCGTTTTTCCCGTTCTATATTTACAGAGTGTTGCTGGGGCAACAACTAGTAGAACATGTTTTTGTCATGGTTTATAGCATATTGATGATTACAGCATTTTTTATTGCCAGCTATGTTAGAATACTCCTACGAGGCCGTTCGAGGCCAAAAGAAAACCCTGACCAAAGAACAAACTAACAGCACCTTCATCGGCAACTCCCACATGGCAGCTATGTCATGTGGGAAGATTGGCGTACATTTCCAAGTGCATACCTGATTTGCTGCAGTGTACGGACGGATTGATGGCTATAGCAAATTTGCCTTGCGCAATACCGGGGCTTTTTGCATAAGAAGGTAAAGGTAACAAACAATTAACCAATAAATAACGAAAAAGGGGTTGATATGTCGGGGGGCATGATAAAATTGGAACAATCTGGCAACGTCTTCTAGATACGGGGGCGGAAAGGCTGGTGGTAGCGGATTGCCTGTGGCAACGGTTGCCGGAAAAAATTAAGAGGTGTTGGATGGACGATGAAGAAAATATTAGGGATACTATCAGGGGTCATGCTGGTCTTCTCCCTCTCTATATCTCTGTCTCTGAGTGCTTCGCTTTGGAGGGGGCAGGGACGGGAGCAGTTCCAGCTGACGTAGGACTGCTTATGGGTCCCGTGCAGTTTCAAATCGGGCATGCCTGTGTTTTTGGCGGATTACCTAGGCCGTGGCTTCGCAGAGAAGCCAGGCATTGGGACTCCAGAGGAACCCTGCACACGAGAACGTTCTGGCATCAACAAGGTTATGAGTGGGCTGATTTTGGTTGGCAACCTGTTGGTTCGTCACGAGGTGATGCATAGTATATACTGTGGGGTGACATTATCACAGCACACTTACAGGATGACATTATCACAGACCGTTAAGAAGCTGCGATGTTAGTGCTTGCAAGCTGCCTTTGCTTCCTGTATGATGAGGGAAAACGGCAGGAGGTAAAAGGATGTCAATTTTAGTTAAGCTGCGTGAATTAGGTCTTGAGCTGCCGCCTGTGGCGCAACCGGTGGGAGCGTATGTGCCGGCGGTTCGTTTTGGGCAACTGATCTTCACCTCCGGTCAGTTGCCGCTGTCGGGAGGTTCTCTGCGTTATGTTGGAAAAGTTGGCAAGGAACTGACCGAGGCAGAAGGTTATCAAGCTGCCGGAATTTGCGCCTTGAATGGACTTGCGGCGGCCGCCGGCGTAGCTGGAGGAGTAGATAATCTTTTGCGCGTAATCAAAGTCACCGGTTTTATTAACTGTGATGCCGGTTTTACCAGGCAGGCAAATGTCTTAAACGGCGCCTCTGATTTGCTGGGAAAACTTTTTGACACAGACCATGCCCGCAGTGCGGTCGGTGTGGCTGAATTGCCGCTAAACGCGGCGTTGGAAGTTGAAATGATTTTGGCAGTCAGGGAATAATACTTAATGCCCTTACTTGACACTAACCCTGCCCTCACCCTAACCCTCTCCCAAAGGGAGAGGGGATATTTTTAAGAGGAGTAGATAATGAGGCTGCAAAAATTTTTATCCCAATCTGGGGTAGCGTCACGCAGGAACAGTGAGCAATTGATTAAAGACGGTCGAGTCAAAGTTAATGGCGAGACGGTGACAGCAATGGGTGTTATTATTTCACCGGAAACAGATCGGGTGGAAGTCGATAATCGTCCGATAAAGGCGGTTATCCGGCACGAATACTTTTTGCTTTATAAACCTGTTGGCTATGTGACTACACTTAAAGACCAATTTGAACGGCCTACAATCAGAGATTTACTGGCTGATGTTAAGATTCGCGTTTTTCCTGTGGGGCGTCTTGACATGGACACGAGTGGTGTTTTGCTCCTGACCAATAACGGTGATTTGGCTAACCGTTTGACCCACCCGTCTTTTGGCGTGGAAAAAGAATATTTAGCTCGCGTGCGGGATTTGCCGGACGCTCAAGCCTTGGCAACGCTGGCTAATGGCGTAAAGCTGCTTGACGGCATGACGGCACCCGCTGTCGTCCGCCTTGTTAAAGGCGGACGACCCACTTCAGTTGTTTCTTTAACTATAAAAGAAGGCAGGAATCGTCAGGTTCGTCGTATGTTTGAAGCAGTAGGCCATCCTGTTCTTTCTCTGAAAAGGGTGCGTTTTGGTCCACTGACGCTGTCGGATATGCAGGCAGGCAGTTGGCGGAAACTGACATGCAAAGAAGTATCCGTACTCAAGAAGGAGACCCAAAGGGGAGAGGTTGCCTTAAAATAGCGATTGCTTGCAAGTAGATCATTTGGTATAATTCAGCTAGACAAAATGCGATGGGAACAGGTGCCCGAATGGGGTAAAAGGGAATCAGGTGAAAAACCTGAGCGGTCCCGCCACTGTAACCGTAACTCCTGCGGCAAGAGCCTCTTTTGGTAGGCAAAGGCGTGCAGGCTCTAAACGGGAGTCAGGAAACCTGCCTGTGACCAGCAGTATCGTGCCCTCGGGTCAAGGGAAACGTACGTTTTTTTTATGTGCATTCCCAGGGCAGAAAAACTGGGAATTTTTGTTTTTATCAAGAAATGGAGGTTAGTGTGATGAAAAAAGAGAGATTGATTGCATTAAGCATGGCAGTGTTATTGGTAGTGACGTTGCTTGTTGCCGGGTGTATGCCGGGGAATGTTGCTCCAAGAGAGGTTCAGAACGGTGAAAATGTCAGTGAACAATATCCATTGACTGTGACTGATGATCTTGGTCGTGAAGTAACTTTGTCTGCCAAGCCGGAGAGGATCGTTTCACTATTGCCGAGTTTGACAGAGATTTTGTTCGCCTTAGAAGAGGGTGGACGGGTAGTGGGTGTGACAGACTGGTGCACTTATCCGACGGAAGCGCAGGAACGGGTAAAAGTAGGCGGTATCTTTAATCTTAACGCCGAGAGCATTCTCGCTTTGGAGCCGGATTTAATTGTGACAGGCAATAGTGAAAATTTAGCGGAAACTTTTTCATTTTTGGATGGAACGGGGATCCCTTATCTGGTAGTGGACCCTCAAAATTTGGAAGAAATTGAACTTTCAATTACAAAGATAGCCGAAGTAGTCGGTTCTGCTGCCAAGGGGGAGGCTATTGTGGCGCAGCTGCAAGCTGACAGGGCAGTTATTGCGGAAAGAGTGGCTGCTATAGCGGAAGCAGACCGTCCCAGCGTGTTTGTGATGATAGATACCGAGTCTCTCTTCACTGTGGGTGAGGGCGAATTTTTAGCCGATCTAATCAGCAGTGCCGGAGGCCGAAATATTGCTGCCGGTTTAGGCAGCGGCTACTTTGAAATGTCCGAAGAAAAACTTTTTGAACTGGACCCGGAGGTTATTATCGCTACTTTTCCCATGCGTGAACGACTGCTCGCGCGGGAATCTTGGCAGGGGTTGCAGGCAGTAAAGAATGGCCGTGTTTATGATGTGAACGGCGACCTAGTCTCGCGTCCCGGCCCGCGGGTTGTGCTTGGCATGGAAGAACTTTATCGCGCATTTTTTCAGTAGATTATGAAACAAAGTCGCAAAACTTGCTTATTTGCCGCTTTATCTGCTGCATTGCTGCTGACTGTAATTTTGGCTGTCGCCGTTGGGGCGGTAGCTATCCCCGCCGGTGTGACGCTGCGGATTATTTTGTCGCATCTTGGAATACCCTGGCTTGAGATCGGGGAGATTGGCCGCAACACAGAGGCAATCGTCTGGAGCTTGCGATTGCCCCGAGTTTTGCTTGGTGTGCTAATCGGAGCATCATTAGCATTAGCGGGCAGCACTTTCCAGGCTTTGCTCCGCAATCCGCTCGCAGACCCTTTTACTATTGGTGTGTCGAGCGGAGCCGCCACCGGCGCAACCATTGCTATTCTTCTAGGCCGGCTAAGCGGCTTGCATTTCCCCCATATGATTCCGCTTTCTGCCTTTAGCGGCGCGTTGCTGGCAATCTTCTTTGTTTACAATCTGGCAAAAATCGGTGGGCAGATTCCTGTTGCGACGCTATTATTAGCCGGAGTTGTTGTATCTAGTTTTCTGTCGGCGGTTATTTCTTTACTGATGGTTTTTGCGGGCGAGAATATGCAGGGAATCTTTTTTTGGCTTTCCGGAGGGCTGATGTTGCGTTCCTGGACGGAAATCGGTTTTGTGGCGCCGTATTTTCTGCTCGGCTTTTGCCTTATATTTGCATATGCCCGTGAGTTAAATATCATGCTCTTAGGCGAAGATGCGGCGCTCCATCTCGGTGTGCGTGTCGATTTTGTGAAGAAGTTGCTTCTTATTACAGCGTCGTTAGTGACGGCGGCTGCTGTGTCTGTCAGCGGCATGATCGGTTTTGTTGGCTTAATTATTCCTCATGCAGTCCGAATGTTGAGCGGACCGGACCATAGGGTGCTTTTGCCTGCATCGGCTCTGGTCGGCGGTATTTTTTTGGTCTGGGCAGATGTGGCAGCCCGGACAGTTATGGCCCCGCAGGAAATACCGGTTGGAATTATTACAGCATTTATCGGCGCTCCTTTCTTTATCTATTTGCTGCGTAAAAAGAAGAAAGAGATTCGCCTGTGAGGATAATATGAGAATAGCGGCTCATAATCTTACCTTTAATTACGCCGATCATCCGGTGCTTAGGGAAATCAGCTTCGGTGTGGAATCCGGAACTTTTTTCGGAATTATCGGACCAAACGGCAGTGGGAAGACTACGCTCTTAAAGCTTCTTTCCCGTGTGCTCTTTCCCGGTTCGGGACTGGTGGAGCTGGGAGAACGAACTCTTAATAGTTTTAGTCAAAACGAATTAGCTAAGGTTATGGCAGTCGTGGCGCAGGATGCCAATGTAGGTTATCTTTTTAGCGTGGAAGAGATTGTGATGATGGGTCGGACTCCTTATTTAGGACGATTCCGCTCGGAAACACTAAATGACTATGCTATTGTCCGTCATGCGATGGAGTTGACCGGCAGTTTTGAACTGCGGCAGCGCAAAATAGCTGAACTAAGCGGCGGCGAGCGGCAACGTGTGATGATTGCGCGTGCACTCGCGCAACAGCCAAAAGTATTACTTTTAGATGAACCTACTGCACATTTGGATATCGGTTATCAGCAAGAGATTCTGGATTTAGTGAAGCGGCTGTGTCTGACGGAAGGGCTCACGGTAATCGCAGTGCTGCATGATTTGAATATAGCCGCTTACTACTGCAGCGAACTGTTATTGTTGGAGCAGGGGGCAATTGCAGCCGTCGGTTCCCCTGCCCATGTTTTAACGACAGAGAATATTGCGCGTGTTTACAAAACTGCAGTACTTGTTTCGCCGCATCCGCTGCTTGGAACTCCAACAATTTCCTTACTGCCAACTAATCGTGCGAGTCTCCCGAAAGAAAAAAAGAGCCGCATTCACCTCTTGGCGGGTGGCGGCAGCGCCGGGGAATTGATGCGTGATTTGCGGGAAGCAGGTTATTTTTTATCTGTCGGCGTTTTGAACGTGGGCGATAGCGACTGGGAAGCGGCTCGCTCGCTTGATTTGCAGCTGGTCGCGGAAGCGCCCTTTTCTGCAGTTACAGCAGAGCGGCATGAGCAAAACCTTCAACTGATCAGAGAAGCAAATGCGGTGGTGTTAGCGGAAATCCCTATCGGTCACGGTAATTTGCTGAATTTGAAGGCGGCGCTTACGGCACTCTCAGAAGGCAAAACGGTCTATCTGCTGGAAGAGGATGCTAAACGGCAGCGTGACTTTACTCAGGGAGAGGGCCAAAAGTTGTTGGCGGAAATCAAGCAATGCGGCGCGGTAGTGATTGAAGAAAAAGCTCGGCTTTACCGAGCTTTGGCAGAGAATCTCACTTTTAAATTAAATAAGTGAACAAAAATAAGTTCAAAGAACCGAATGATTTATGAGCGACTTTCTTCGACCGCACCTCTGGGACAAGCTTTGACGCAGAGACCGCAACCGCGGCAGGAATTTTGTTCAATATAATAATTGCCGTCAAGTTGGAGTACAGCGTTAGCCGGACATTCTTTTTTTACGCGGCAACCTGGCGCACGGTCACAACGAGCGGGATTGATTGCATAAGTGTTCATTTGGCATCTGCCTCCTAGTAGATACCCTATGGGGTATTTGCTTAAATAATACAGCAATTTTTGATCGATGTCAAGGGAGGGATAAGCTTGGTAGCGAAGAATGAAACAAAATTGGCTGCCACAATTATGGTTCAAGGCATTGCCTCCCATGTGGGTAAGAGTGCGCTGGTTGCCGCGCTTTGTCGGATTTTAATGCAAGACGGTTATCGTGTAGCGCCTTTTAAAAGTTGGAATATGGCGCTTAATTCTTATGTAACCGCAGACGGTGGAGAGATTGGAAGGGCGCAGGGAGAGCAGGCGGAAGCAGCCGGTATCGAAGCTTCGGTTCATCTAAACCCAATTCTTTTGAAACCAAAAGGACCGGGACAGGCAGAGGTTATTATCAGAGGGCGGCATTTTAGAAATGTGGATTATGAAACTCGTTCGCAAGAAGCATACCTAAATTTTAGTATGCAAATTATCAGTGAATCACTTGATTTTTTGCGTCGCGAATTTGAAATCATTCTCTTGGAAGGTGCCGGCAGCCCGGCAGAAATTAATCTGCAGCGTCAGGATGTGGCCAATATGAAGACGGCTGCGCTGGCATCTTCGCCTGTTCTGCTGGTTTGTGACATTGACCGTGGCGGAGCGTTGGCGGCAGCCGTCGGGACTATGCTGCTCTTGTCGGAGGAAGATAAAAAAAGGGTAGCCGGGTTCATTTTTAACAAGTTTCGTGGGGAACGCGCCGTTTTGGAGCCTGGGCTCAAAATTGTGGAGGAAAAAACAGGGATACCGGTACTTGGGGTGGTGCCATATTTGACGCAGACAGGATTAGGAGAGGAAGATGGGGTAGCATTGGATTGTTCCTCCGAGATTGTAGAGCTTCAATCTGAACGATTACGTGTTTGCGTGCTTCGGTTGCCATATGTTGCCAATTTTACTGATTTTGATGCGCTTGCCAGGGAAAAAGATGTCTCACTGTTTTATGCGTCCACGCCGGAGGAATTGCTTGGCGCCGATGCGGTAATTCTGCCGGGAACAAAAAACAGCATCCACGCCATGCACTTTTTGCTTGAGAGTGGTTTGGCGTCAATGATTAAAGAGCTTGCGGAGAGCGGTGTCCCCGTCGTAGGTATTTGCGGCGGTTACCAACTGCTGGGGAGATCTCTGGCTGATTTAAGCGGCGGCGAAGGGGGAGGAGAGCCTTTATTGCTTAGTGGTCTGGGACTGCTCCCTACAGAAACCAGTTTTTATCAGCAAAAAAGAGTAAGCAGGATCAATGCCACAGCTTGTTTGCCTTTTGCTCACGCTGAAGAAGTGGAGGGTTATGAAATCCATTTGGGACAGACAAAACGTGACTTTGACTGTACTCCGGCGTTCTTGCTGGAAAATGGTACGGAAGATGGTGCAGTATCTTCCGCCGGTACAGTCTGGGGAACTTATCTGCACGGATTATTTGAGCGTCCCGGTTTTCGTCGCAGTTGGTTAAACACATTGAGAGTGCGCCGCGGTTTCCCTCGGTTGTCGCCCTCCGTTCCCGAAAATAAAGGTTCCCGCTTTGATTTGCTGGCAGATGCAGTACGAGGCTCTTTGGATATGTCCGCAATCTATCGGCTGCTTTCTTTGACGGGTCCAAGGAATGGGGGTAAGTGATAACGATGGGAGCAGTGCTGATGGTTCAGGGCACATCCTCAGATGCCGGAAAAACAATACTTGTGGCAGCGCTCTGCCGATATTTCTCTGACCTTGGTTACGCAGTGGCACCTTTTAAAGCGCAAAATATGGCTCTAAATGCCGTAGCAGTAGCGGGAGGAGAGGAAATAAGCTGGGCGCAGGTTATGCAGGCGGAAGCCGCAAGGAGCGAGCCTAGTGTGGATATGAATCCGCTCTTATTAAAGCCGGTTTCCGATACAGTCTCGCAAGTGGTGCTGCGCGGTCGGGTAGTGGGAGACTTTTCTGCCCGGGAATACCAGGCATACAAAAAGACTGCTTTTCCGGTAGTTATGGAAGCGCTTAATGCGCTTCGACAACGCTACGATGTGGTGGTGCTGGAAGGAGCAGGAAGCCCTGCGGAAGTAAATTTGCGCAGCGCAGACCTTGTCAATATGGGTTTGGCGGAGGCGGCAGATGCGCCGGTGCTGTTAATCAGCGATATTGACCGTGGCGGGATGTTTGCTTATGTCGTCGGTACGCTGGCGTTGCTTACAGAAAGTGAGCGTGCACGGGTTTGCGGTTTAGTGATTAACCGCTTTCGCGGTGAATTGGCACGACTAGAACCGGGATTGGACAGCCTTATCCAAATGACAGGGGTGCCTCTGGTGGGGGTGATTCCTTATCTTTCCGGGCTGTCTCTGCCGGCGGAAGACTCCTTAGGAATTAAAGCGGCTGCAAAAAAGAATTGGGATTTGGACGTTGCGGTGATTCGTTTGCCGCGCATCGCTAATTTTAGCGATTTCCATATTCTTGAAGAAGAAGAAGGTGTCAGACTGCGCTATATTGTGGGAACGAGTGAATTGGGCAGACCGCAGCTAATTATTTTGCCGGGAACAAAGAATACCATTGCCGATTTGGCTTGGCTGAAGGAAACCGGCTTATTTGAGGCTATCGGCACTGCTGTTGCCGGTGGAGCGTTTCTGCTTGGGATTTGCGGCGGATACCAGATGCTGGGGCAGTTAATCCGTGACCCGCACGGGGTGGATGGTACTGGAGGTGTAACATCCGGTCTTGGCTTGTTGCCGCTGGAGACAGAATTCTTGCCGGAGAAAACTATTATTCGTGTCTCAGGGGAAACTGTGGGAGAAGGTGAAGCATTAGAAGGTTACAAAATCCATTTTGGAGAGTCCAGCCGTTTTGGTGTTGCCCCGTTTGCCCGATTGATTGGAGACGACGGAAATCGCTATGAAGACGGCGCTTGCAGTGAAGACGGCCGGGTGATTGGCACTTATATGCATGGTCTTTTTGATGCTGCCGACTTTCGCGGCGGCTTTCTGAACAGAGTGAGAAAAGCGTTTATGTTGCCGACAAAGCGCTCGGGGCTCTCTGCCAGGGAGAAGCGAGAGGATTCTTATCGTTTACTGGCGGCAGCCGTTCGCCGGCATTTGGATTGTGATTTTCTGCTGGAACTGCTGCATAAACAGGCGGTGAAGCGGTGAAAACAGAGCTCCCGACTTACGCGCAGCCTGACGGAACAATACTTAAAGCCGGTTTTACAAGCGGCACCTGCGCAGCAGCAGCCGCTAAAGCAGCCGTCAACTTGCTTTTCGCCGGCAGCGAAACAGATAAGTTTGTAACGGTGGAAATTCCCGCCGGACTTACCCTCACACTGCCGCTTGCATTACTTGAGAAAGCGGGCGAGACGGCTCGAGCGGGTGTTGTCAAAGATGCCGGTGATGACCCGGATATCACAAACGGAATTATGATGGTGGCGGAAGCGCGGAAACTCAACTCCCCGGGAATTTGTCTGCTCGGAGGGGAAGGGGTAGGTCGGGTAACAAAACCTGGTTTAGCAGTCCCGCCTGGTCAGTATGCAATCAATCCGGTGCCGCGCAGCCAGATTCTCGCTCATGTTCAGTCTGTGCTGCCTCCAAACTGCGGCGTTGCCGTTACCATTTCAGTGCCGGGAGGCGAACAACTCGCTCGGCGCACGCTTAATCCTGAACTTGGTATTATCGGTGGTATTTCAATTCTCGGTACAACCGGTCTGGTGGAGCCTATGTCTGTAGATGCTTGTAAACGCTCTCTTGTTCCGCAGATTGACGTAGCTTTGGCGGCGGGGGAGCGGCGACTGGTGCTTACTCCGGGCAAGATGGGCAGAAGAAATGCTCTAAGCTGCCTTCCGGTAAAAGCCGACGCGGTGTTAATCACCAGCAATTTTATTGGCTATATGTTACATGCGTGTGCTGTCAAAGGCGTTGATGCAGTGTTGCTTTTTGGCCATTTAGGTAAAATTATAAAATTGGCTGCAGGTATAACAGACACTCATAGTTCTGTGGCGGACGGGCGGCGGGAAGTGCTGGCGGCTCACGCTGCGCTTCTTGGATTGCCGGCAGAGGCGATAACAGCATTAATGAAACACAATACTGCCGAAGAATCGTCAGCCTACCTGTTAGCAAATGGGTGGCGGAATGTGTTGGCGGCTGTGGCGTCAGAGGTAAGCAGGCGAGCCGAGAGAATGGCGGGCGGCAATTTGCGCGTAGGTTGTATGCTCCTCAATTTGGCGGGTGAGCTTTTAGCGATAGATGATTACGGTAAAACGTGGTTGGAGGAAAATGATGAAATTTAGAGTGACTGTGGCAGGGGCAGGTCCCGGCGGTGAAGGCTATATTCTTCCTGCGGTAAGTGATGCTGTGGCAGCCGCCGATGTTTTGGTCGGTGGGCAGCGAGCTTTGTCTCCCTTTTCTGCTTTGGGAAAAGAGGTGTTGCCTGTGACTGCCGATTTGGCAGGACTGGCAGAACAGCTTAAGGTGCTGGCTCGGGAAAAAAAGGTGGTCGTCTTGGTTTCAGGCGATCCTGGTTTCTATAGTCTGCTGACCTATTTGCGCCGTCATTTTAGCGCGGAAGAGCTTGAGGTTATACCTGGGGTGTCTTCTGTCCAGGTAGCGTTTGCCCGTTTAGCCGAGCCGTGGCAGGATGCAGCATTCTTTTCAACCCACGGGCGCGAAGGCGCAGATATTTTAAATGATTTGCTCTCACCGGGGAAAAAAGCAGTACTGACCGATAAAGTTTGGACCCCCGGAAGGATTGCCAAGGCCATGCTTGACTGCGGAGCGCGTGATTCTCTGGTAGCACTTTGTTACTCGTTAACCACCGTAGATGAAAAGATTTGCCTGACAAAACTGTCTGCCTTAACCGATACTGACGAAGGGGATTGTGTGATGGTGATAATTGATGAATAAACAGTGGCCGTATCTTGTGCCCGGGATTCCCGATGATGCTTTTGAGCGTGGCTCCTTGCCAATGACAAAGCGCGAGGTGCGGGCACTGACTATTTCCGCCGCCCGACTTGCTCCAAAGCTTACTGTATGGGATGTGGGTGCCGGCACCGGGTCGCTCACTGTGGAAGCGGCGCTCTTTACCCCTGGCGGCCGTGTAATTGCCGTGGAAAAGAGCCCGGAAGGAGTGCTGCTGATCCAGAAAAACAGTCTGCGCTTTGGTGTAAGCCAAATCGAGCTGATCCATGGAGAAGCGCCGCAGGCTCTGTGCGGCTTGCCTGTCCCGGATCGGGTGTTGATCGGAGGAAGCGGCGGTAGGCTAGAGGAAATATTTGCTGAGTGTGCTAAACAACTAGTGGTAGGGGGGATTTTAGTTGCCACAATTATAGCTCCCCGGAACTTGGTCAAAATTTTGGATGCATTTAATTCGGCTCCTTTTTCAGAGCCGGAAGGAGTCTTTATCCATGCTTCACGTTTGGAAAAATTGGGCAGGGAAAGTTATTTTCGGGCGCTAAATGGGGTCTGGATTATCAGCGCCAGAAAGGAGGAAGTGTAAATGCTGACCGGTGTGTTATATGGCGTGGGCGTAGGTCCCGGTGACAGTTTGCTGATTACAGAAAAAGGAAAAAATGCATTGTCTGCTTCTACAGCGGTTTGTGTCCCCAAATCAAAAGCGGAACGGGAAAGCGTTGCTTTAACTGTGGCGAGACCTTTTTTGCCGGCTGGGGTGGTTGTGGTTGAACTGCTTTTTCCGATGACGCACAATGAAGAAGAATTGTCTGCGCACTGGACGGAAGCTGCTCATAAAGTGGCCGCGTTATTGGCGGAGCATCAGGCGGTTTCTTTTCTTACTATTGGTGATCCGTTCCTCTACAGTACATTTGGTTATTTGCTCCAATATTTGAGGCAGGCTTGCCCGGAAGCAAGAGTAGAGGTTATCCCCGGGGTCTCCTCATTTAATGCTGCTGCCGCTTTGCTCCAAATACCGCTTGTTGAAAAAAACGAAAGGTTGGCGGTAGTACCGGTTCCGCTTAGTTTCGCGGAGTTTAGCGGCTTGGCACAATATGTTGACACTATAGTTTTTCTTAAAGTTTCTGCTGCTTATGAGCAAACACTGGACATGTTGGCGAAGAGCGGTTTCGCCGGCGATACATATCTTGTCAGCCGTTGCGGCGGAGATGACGAGTTTTGGACAAACGATCCTTTTTCTCTGCGTGGTCAAGACGTAGACTATCTTTCGTTATTGATTGTCAAAAGGAGGAAGCGTTGATGACTGTTTGGTTTGTAGGCGCCGGACCGGGAGACCCGGAGTTGATAACTTTGAGGGGAGCGCGTTTGCTGCGGGAGGCTGAGTTGGTTGTTTACGCCGGTTCTCTGGTTAACAAAGCTGTTTTACTTCACGCTAATCCCGGTGCTCTGCTGATTGACAGCGCAAGTCTTGCTCTTGACGAATTAGTGGGGATAATGGCGGAGGCTGTGACAAAAGGGCAGCAAGTAGTGAGGCTGCATACAGGTGACCCGGCACTTTTTGGCGCAATCCAGGAACAGATGGATGCGCTTCAACAGTTGGGGATTAAAAGCGTAATGGTGCCAGGTGTTTCATCTTACGCGGCAGCAGCCGCCGCAGTCGGGCGGGAATTGACAATGCCCGAAATTACGCAGACGGTGATCATTACCAGAATGGGTGGACGCACGCCTGTGCCTGAAAAGGAAAACTTACGCTCGCTGGCGTCCCACCAAGCAGCCATGTGTATTTTTCTTAGCGTGGGGATGATTGAGCAGGTAGTATCCGAGTTGTTGTCTGCTTATCCGCCGGAAACTCCGGTGGCGGTAGTGGAAAAAGCATCTTGGCCGGAAGAACGGGTTATCCGTTCCATGCTCGCTGAGATTGCGGAAAAAGTTTGCGCGGCTGGCGTGACAAAAACAGCGATGATACTTGTGGGCGATTTTTTAGCGGAGGAGAAGAAGAGAAAGTCTCGTCTTTATGCGTCAGATTTTAGTCACGGGTTTCGGGAAGAAAAAAAATGAGCAGTTCAGTTATTGCAATTACGCCGGGGGGGCGACAACTGGCTCTCAAAATCGGCGGAGCATGCGGCTTTACCGTTTGGTTGCCGAGAGCACTGTGTGAGCCGGAGGACGATGCCCATTCTTTTATTGTGTTGCGTGAGTTGATTTGCCGGCGCTTTCAAACCGATGAGGCATTAGTCCTTATTATGGCGTGTGGTATCGCTATAAGGATCTTGGCTCCGCTGCTACGCGATAAGCAGTCTGATCCGGCGGTAGTGGTAATGGACGAGGCAGGACGGTTTGCGATTTCCCTGCTCTCCGGCCACTGGGGAGGCGCCAATGCGCTGGCCGAGCGGCTGGCGGAAACGGTGGGCGCTCTGCCGGTAATTACAACAGCTACTGACGGAAAAGGTCTCTATGCAGTTGATCTTTTTGCCAGGGAGATTGGCGTCAAACCGGAACCTTTTTCTCTGATTAAAACGTTTAATGCCGCAATGTTGCGCGGAGAAAAGATTGCCGTTTTCACGGATCTGCCTGCTGCTCAACTGCCTTATGGAACAGGCTTGCTATTTTTTTCATACCCTCTTTTTTCTGCCGATGAGCAATTTGCTCACAGAGCGCTGCTCACTAATCGGCAGAAAATTCCCGGTGCGCGCAAGGGAGATTTGTTTTTGCGCCCTCCAAATCTATATCTAGGGATAGGCTGCCGGCGCGGGATTATGGCAGAGCAAATTCTTGCTGCAATTGCCGGTGTGCTCGAGCGTTTTAACCTGTCGGCCGCCAGTGTGGCGGCGTTAGCCAGTATTGACTGTAAGCGGAATGAAGAGGGGCTGCGACTGGCTGCGCAAGAGCTGGGGCTGCCGCTAAAATTTTATCAGCTTGAGCAAATAGAGCGCGTTAGCGTATCATGCGAACAGTCAGCATTCGTTCAAAAAATTATGGGGGTGGGAGCAGTATGCGAACCGACGGCGATTTTGGCAGCGAACGGCGGTCGATTGCTGGTGCCGAAGCAGAAAATGGATGGAGTAACGGTAGCAGTGGCGGAGGCAGAATATCCGTGGTCGGACTCGGGCCCGGCGGGCAAGAGACGTTGACTCCTCAGGCTAAAGAAGCATTGCTTCAGGCAGAGGTGGTGGTGGGTTATACAACTTATCTTAAACTGATTGAGTCTTTAATCGCTGGCAAAGTAATTCTTGCCTCCGGGATGAAAAAAGAAATAGACCGAGCTCGGGCTGCCGTGGTAGAGGCACTGACAGGTAAACATGTGGCAGTCGTATCCGGTGGGGATCCCGGCGTCTACGGTATGGCAGGACCGGTATTGGAAGTGGCGCCGGCAGGCTTGGCTGTAGATGTGATACCGGGTGTAACAGCGGCTACAGCAGCCGCAGCGCTGTTAGGTGCACCGCTGACTCATGACTTTGCGGTCATCAGCCTGTCCGATTTACTGACAAGCTGGGAGGTTATTGAGCGTCGTCTTGCGGCGGCTGCGGAAGCGGATTTTGTGCTTGTTCTCTATAATCCGCGCAGTAAAGGCAGAGCAGAGCATTTGCAGAATGCGCTGGAGATAATAAAGAAATATCGAGACAATTCCACTCCCGTAGGGATTGTCAAAGACTATGGACGTGCAGATGAAAAGCAAATAATTACTACTTTAGCTTTGTTGTTGCCGGAAGATGTTGATATGACTACTACGGTAGTAATCGGAAATAGTCAGACCAAGCTGCTGCATGGCCGCATGGTTACGCCGCGAGGCTATAGATTATGATTCTCCTGCTAGGCGGCACAAAGGATGCGAGAGAGCTGGTTGCAGCAATTAATACCGTCTTTCCCCGCAAAATGGTTGTGGCCACAGCGGTAAGCAGCTACGGTGCCGACTTGCTGCGGGAGCAAGGTGGCTGTGTAGTCTTGGAGGGAGCGATGGATAGCGCAGCTTTGACCTGCTTTATCAGGGAAAAGGAAGTGCGTGCCGTTGTAGATGCTACTCATCCTTACGCGAAGCAAATTACAGAAGAGGCTTATCGAGCCGCGTCCGAAACAGGAGTGACTTACCTTCGTTATGAACGACCGCCGGCCAATATTCCGGCCGGAGAAGGTGTTTACTATGTTTCAGATTTCACTGCGGCAGCACAAAGCGCTGCTCGCCTGGCGCGGGTAATCTTTCTGACAATCGGTTCGCGACGTTTGCGGGAATTCCTCTCGGCCCTGCCCTCTGAGAAAAAAGTAGTGGCTCGTGTGCTTCCCGAGGAAGAAAGTATTCGCGAGTGCCGAGAGCAGGGGCTGTCACCGGCTGAAATCGTGGCGTTGCAGGGCCCAGTTTCTAAAGCGCTGAATGCAGCCTTATTTACTGCCTTCAAAGCGGAGGTCGTTGTCTCAAAAGATAGTGGTGAAACCGGTGGGACGATGGAAAAAGTGGCTGCAGCCAAAGCTTGTAAAATTCCCATTATTTTAGTGCGCCGACCTTCTTCCCGTCCGGGTTACTCTACTATAGGGCAGATCGTTTCCGCTCTGAAGAAATTGGAAAGTTAGAATTGTTTTTCGGTTGTAATTATAAGCTAGAGTCTTAATTACTTGAGCGCTTTCACCCTCACCCTAGCCCTCTCCCAAAGGGAGAGGGGAATAGTAACTTATCCCCTCGCCCCCCCTTTGGGGGGAGAGGGAAAGGGTGAGGGAGGAGAGGCTTTACGACCGGAAGAACCGTCCCCTGGTGGCTGGAATAGTAGCTTATCCCCTCGCCCCCCTTTGGGGGGAGAGGGAAAGGGTGAGGGGGGAGAGGGGTTTGCGACCGGAAGAACCGTCCCCCTGGTGGCTGGAATATTAGCTTATCCCCTCGCCTCCCTTTGGGGGGAGAGGGAAAGGGTGAGGGGGGAGAGGGGTTTGCGACCGGGAGAACCGTCCCCCTGGTGGGGTGGGGTGGAATTTTTGGAGGTGTTGGTGTTGAAGCAAGCAATTTTGTTGGTTGGGCATGGCAGCAGGCGCAGTGAGGCAAATGAGGCTTTGGTTAAGCTTAGAGAACTGGTTGAGCGGAGGCGTCCCGGTTCAAAAATTGCCTATGGTTTTTTACAGTTTGCCAAACCTAACTTACGGGAGGCACTTAATCAGTTAGATGACGGTGAGTTGGAAGAAGTGACGATTGTGCCGGTATTCCTTTATGACGGGATTCATATGCAGGAAGATATTCCGGCTATTTTAGCCGAAGAAGCAATGGAGCGCCCTCATTTGCGTTTGGTACTCGCGCCGGTGCTGGGCATAGACGAGCGGATGGCGGAAATTATCTGGGATCGCGTTGATGCGGCACCGAAATTGTAGGAGGTACTATGGACTACTGTAAAAATCCGCAGGAAATTGAGAAAAAAAGTATGGCAATTATTGAAGATCGACTGGCAGGCTTTCCCTTCGACCTCTCGCAAAAGCCTGTTATTAAACGAGTGGTGCATACTACAGGTGATCTTTCCTTTGCTGAAATTACACTCTTTAACAACAATGCACTAACTGCCGGGGTAGCAGCGCTGGCGGCAGGTGCGCCGGTATATTGTGACGTGGAAATGGCGCGCTCAGGGATTAATCGGCAAGCGGCGGCCGCATTAGGCTTGCAGCTTAACTGTCTGATTCATGAGCCAAAAGTGGCAGCCGATGCAAAAATACTGGGGACGACTCGGGCGGCAGTCGCCATGAACATGGCACTGGCAGCCCATCCGCGGGGGGCAATTTTTCTTATCGGCAATGCGCCAACCGCCTTGTTTGCCCTGCTTGAGGCGGTAAAAGCAGGCAAAGCGGAACCGGCTCTGCTGATAGGGACACCGGTGGGTTTTGTGGGTGCGGCTGAATCAAAGGAATGGCTCACCGAGTTCCGTTTTCCCTGGATTACCGTTCGGGGTGAAAAAGGCGGCAGCACCGTGGCTGCCGCTATCATGAATGCTTTACTGGCGATTGCACTAACAGCCGGGAGAGAAGAAAGAGGCATCGGCGGATGAAACGGATTTTGCTAGCGGGGACTCACAGCGGTGTGGGTAAAACTATGTTGACGGCGGGTTTGATTTTCGCTCTGCGTCGTCGCGGTCAGCAGGTTATACCGTTTAAGGTTGGTCCTGATTACATTGACCCCGGTTTTCATGCCGCAGCAGCAGGTGTCCCAGCCGCCAATCTTGACAGTTGGATGCTGCCGCCGGATCAAGTTTTGGAGATTCTCCACCGCCGCGTGCCGGAAGGCGCGTTTGCGGTGATTGAGGGTGCGATGGGGATATATGACGGCCGCAAAGGGCAAGGCGAGATCGGCAGCTCAGCACATGTTGCTAAAATTACCGAAACACCGGTGGTGCTGGTCGCCAGCGGAGCAAAAATGGCGAGAAGCGCCGCGGCACTCGTCGGAGGATATCTTCAATTTGACCGGGATCTGCCGTTTGCGGGGATAATTTTTAACCGGCTCTCCGGCGAGAGTCATTTTCAGCTTCTAAAAGATGAAGTGAACAGTTATTTCTCAATACCGGTTTTTGGCTATTTAGCTGAAGACAATCGCCTCACTGTGCCGGAGAGACATCTGGGGCTCTTGCCGGCGGCAGAAAACAGTGATTTAGAAAAATTGCTGACACTCCTGGCAGATATGGTTGAAGAAAAAATAGCTATAGAGGCAATACTGGCCTCAGCTTCTGCTGCCGCTCCATTGCCGCAGCCGATTCGGAAAATCTTTCCTGAGAAGAGCGAGCGATTCAGTTGTCGTATTGCTATAGCCCGCGATGAGGCTTTTAGTTTTTACTATGCGGAAAATCTGGAGTTGCTGAGTTGTTTTGGTGCGGAGTTGGTTCCTTTTTCGCCGTTGCATGACAACAAATTGCCGGATGAAACTCATGGCATCCTGCTGGGCGGAGGATTTCCCGAAGTTTTTGCCGCGAAACTGGCGCAAAACGAAGCTATTCGGCAGGCGGTTAAAGCGGCTGCCTTGGCAGGTGTGCCCGTCTATGCCGAGTGCGGTGGTTACATGTATTTAGCGCAGGAATTACAGGACTCTATTGGTTTGATTTGGCCCATGGCGGGTGTCTTTCCTGGTCGTGCTGTGATGAGGAAGAAACGTAGAGCGCTTGGTTATGTGGAAGTGAGCGGATTGGCGGAAAACTTTCTCTTGCCGGAAAACGAGACTTGCCGCGGTCATGAATTTCATTGGTCTGAAATGGAGCAAATTTCAGATCCGGTTTTATTTCGCAAATTGCCGCAAGGAGAGATTTTCGGTGAGCGCATCGCCAACTGTCAAGGGTCTTATTTTCATCTGCATTTTTTAAGCAATCCCGGCATAGCGCGCCGCTTCGTGGCAGCTTGTGCAAACTATGCCGGGCAGGGTGGAAGCTGAGATGAAAAAAGCTGAAAAAGGAAAGTTGGTTTTAATTTTAGGTGGTGCCCGCAGCGGAAAAAGTCGCTTGGCTGAAGAAATGGCGCTTGCCTCGGGAGGAAAGACCGTTTATCTTGCCACAGCCACCATCCATGACGAAGAAATGGCTCAGCGAGTAGAGATTCATAAAAATAGGCGTCCGTCTGATTGGACTACGCTGGAGGAAAATTGCGACTTGCCGGGTGCGCTTGAGAAAATTTCAGCAGATACCGAAACAGTGATTGTGGACTGCCTGACGCTTTGGCTCACCAATAAGCTTTTGCCTCATTACAGTGAAGAAGCCGCAGTTTATGAGTTGGCAAGCGTGGAAGATGAAATCAGCATTTCACTTGCTCGTTTCTGCCGGGAAGCCAAGAGAAAGACGTTCAAAACCATTTTAGTCGCCAACGAAGTGGGCTGCGGCATTGTGCCGGAAACACAGCTTGGCAGATTTTTTCGTGACCTGGCGGGCAGGGCTAACCAGTTGGTTGCCAAAGAGGCGGATGAAGTATTTCTCGCGGTTGCCGGGTATCTGCTGCGTGTCAAGGGAGAAGCTTAGATGCTCATTTTTTTGGCGTTTTTGCTGGATGGCTTAATAGGAGATCCTCGCTGGCTTCCCCACCCGGTCGTCTGCTTCGGCAAATTGATTTCCCTTTTGGAAAAATGGCTCTACAATGCTAACCACTCGGAGCGCAGTTTGCTGCTAAAAGGAGCTCTGTTGGTCTTGGTGGTCTTGTTTACGGTTTATGGTTTTTCATTTGGATTGATCAGCATTTTCTCGATTATTCATCCGCTCGCGGAAGCAGCCCTTACTGTGGTGCTGCTGGCAACCACTTTGGCAACACGTTCTCTTTGGCAAGCAGCGGAGGATATCTATTTTCCTTTGCGGAACGGAAAGATTTTAGAGGCGCGGCAGGCGGTGTCGATGGTTGTGGGAAGGGACACCGCAGAACTTGATGAGCGGGAGATTTCCAGGGCTGCGGTGGAAACTGTAGCGGAAAACACTGTGGACGGGGTGACGGCACCCCTATTTTATGCGCTGCTGGGCGGGGCACCGCTGGCATTGCTCTATAAAGCAATAAACACGATGGACTCTATGCTGGGTTATAAAAACGATCGTTATCTCTGCTTTGGCAGGGCGGCGGCGAAGCTTGACGATGCGGCAAATTGGCTGCCCGCACGTTTGACTGTGCCGGTGATGCTTTTGGCTGCCGCTGTTCTGCGCTTGCATGTCAGAACAGCGTGGATTGCGCTCCGACGGGACGGCAAAAAACATCCGAGCCCAAACAGTGGGTTGCCGGAAGCGCTGGCGGCGGGAGCGCTCGGTGTAACTTTAGGCGGCGAGAACCGATATGGCGGCAGAATATCTCAAAGAATGCTGATTTGGCAGGAAGGGCGTCCGCCTGAGGCGAATGATATTAGGCAGGCTGCAGCCTTAATGATAGTTACTTCTGTGTTTTTTTTGGCGGCGGGATTGTTATTCAAGGATTTGCTGCTGAAACTTTTGTAAAGGTGTGGTTGTACTATGAAACACTTCTTTTTGGCACTCCGTTTTCTCACTGTGTTTCCGCTGGGAAAAGATAAAGATTTGACTGCCGACGATTTGCCTGCCTCAACCATCTACTATCCGCTTGTGGGTGTATTGATCGGTTTGGTTTTGTTTGCCTGTTGGCAGTGGGGTCGTACCGCTTGGCCTGTTTTTCTTGCTTCAGCACTGACTGTAACTTTATGGGTGGGGCTGACAGCCGGTTTGCATCTTGACGGTTTGATGGATACTTTTGATGGGCTTGGTGTAAGGGGAGACCTGGAAAGGCGATTAGCGGTAATGCGAGACAGTCGGGTAGGTGCCTTCGGCGTACAAAGCGCCGCATTAATGATTTTCTTAAAAATTGCCGCCGTCTCCGCCCTGGCCGCTAATCCGGCTCACTATCCTGCGTTGATTCTTGCTCCGCTTGCGGGTCGAACGGCAATGGTTGCGATAATGTCCACCTGCAGTTACGCGCGGGCGGGCGAAGGTCTTGGTCGCATTTTTGTGGAAGGAACCGGCCGTTGGCATTTGGCGTCGGCAGTTCTCTTTTTCCTTTTTCTGGGACTACTGGTCGTCGGCAGTTCCATCTTCCTGCTCTTTTTGGTGCAGACGGTAATCCTTTTCCTGCTGCGAATCTTTTTTTTAAGTAATTTTGGCGGTGCCACCGGAGATTTGCTAGGTGCGACGTGTGAAGTGCACGAGTTATCGGTTTTGATTCTAGTGCCTTTTATCCTGTTTTAATCATTAGCCTACCAAAAATAGATTCTGTTAAAATATTTTTTCAGATTGCCGGCAGGTGAAGCAAATGGAAAGTTCAAACAGCAAGTTACATCCTTTTGGGCACGGCGGAGATCTGCAAACGGCGGCTGAGCTTGTTGGCATATCCGCTGAAGCTCTATTGGATTTTAGCGCCAGTATAAATCCGCTTGGGCCTCCTGCCGGTTTATTCGCTTATTTGGGTGAGCAACTGCCGAAACTTACCGCCTACCCTGATCCGGCATGCCGCAGGTTGCTGTCAGCAATCTCTAACCGTTATCAAACCAAGCACAGTATCGTCGCAGGAAATGGTGCGGGAGAGTTAATCTATCTTGTGATGCGTGCCCTTCCTGCGGGCAAGGTGCTGGTACCTGTGCCTACCTTCGCGCTCTATGAACAGGGGGCTCTGGCTGTCAGCAGGGAAGTTTCGCATCACTTTTTGCACCAAAATGACAATTTCAATTTAAATATTTCGGCATTCTGCGCCGCAGTCGACAAAGTGCGTCCTGTTTTGACAGTCTTATGCAGTCCTAATAATCCTACAGGCAATCTGCTGAGCCGTGAAGATATTCTGACTGTAGCTGCTGCCTGCGCAGAGCATGGAGGATATCTTTTGCTGGATGAGGCTTTTTTAGAGTTTTGCCCGGACTGGCGGCACCGTTCGCTGCTGTTAAATACGCCGCCTAATGTGCTGGTGCTCTGCTCGATGACCAAAATCTATGCCGTTCCCGGTTTGCGGTTGGGCTTCTTAGCCGCTCCCGCTGAAATTGCCGACTCAATAAAAAAGTTGCGTGATCCGTGGAGCGTAAATACACTGGCGCAGTTAGCCGGAGAATATGTGTTGCGTGACGTTGACTTTATTTACCACACGGTGAAACAGGTGAGCCGTTTGGCGCAAAAACTAGCTTGTCAACTGAGTAGTTTTTCAGAGCTGCGCGTCTGGCCGCCGACAGTCAATTATCTCTTTCTTGAAACCCTAACAATGCCCTCCGGTGTGATGCAGAAACGGCTGCTTGCAGAAAAAATCCTTGTGCGCGACTGCGGTAACTTTCGCGGTTTGCCACCCCGCTTTATTCGTCTCGCTGTGCGGACGGAAGAGGAAAATGAATCACTTGTGGCTGCTTTTAAGAGAATTTTTTTCTTAGCGGAGGGAAGATGAAGTTAATTTGGATACGCCATGGGGAGACCGCTTGGAACCGTGAATTCAGATTGCAGGGAAAAAGCGATGTTGAATTGAGCGCTAAAGGAAGGCGACAGGCAGAATGCCTTGCTAACAGCTTTTCAGAAAAGCCTGATAGGATTTTTACTTCGTCTCTAAAGCGCGCTCAGACGTTTTCTCTGCCGCTTGCCGCTCGTTTCGCTTTGCTGCCGACGGTTTTACCTGAATTACGTGAGATGTCTTTTGGCTGCTGGGAAGGAATGCGTTACGCCGATATGGACAGAGAAATGCAGCTCTTATTTGAGAAATGGTGCGCTGACCCGGTCAAAAATTGCCCGCCGGGCGGGGAGACGGGAAGAAGTTTAGTTAAGAGGGTACGAAAAGCTGTAGAGATTATCATGGCTGAGGCGGCCGCAACTGAAACTGTTATACTGGTTACACACGGCGGTGTTATTCGTGTTGCGGTTGCAATGTTGATGGGTATGGCTCCGGCTTGCGCAGCACGGATTCAGATTGACGCTGCTTCAGTCACGGTCCTAGAATACCTGTCCGGCAATTGGCGGCTTATTCGCCTTAATGACACTTGTCATTTGCAAACAGAAGATTGCTGAACAATGCAGGAATTTCTCCCTGGGACGCGAATTATTTCTAAAAAATCGGGAAAAACAGGAAGAGTAAGGGAAGTTGGTTTGCCTTTTAAAAATAAACAGCAGCAGCGCAGATTTGTTTTACTGGAGGGAGAAAAGAATGCTGAAGCCAGGATTTGAAAAGCAAATCAATCTGGAAGAATGCAGACGATCTGAAGAAAGGGAGTCTCCTGCGCAAAAAATACGTGCCAAAATTCGTTTCGATTATCAAGGCAGAGCAAGACCTTCCCGTTTTTTCTTCGGCAAAAAAAGCACGGAGGAAGCTGCAGTTGAATTGCGTCAGCAGCAGGCGGCATTGTGGCGTAATGTCCCCGTACAGGGCATTTTGATTGAAGACCTTGAAATGGGTGAAATTTATCTCGTTTTTGACGAAGACTTGGGTGCCGAAGTGGCTTATGCCCCTCTGGAACTGGAAGTATGGGCGGATTCCCTTTGTTATCTGGTGCGGTTTGCTGTCAGGGAAGAATTTCGTCGGCTTAAGATTATGGAACCTGCGCAAATTTCCTTGTCGATGCAGGATATGGAGCAAGTTTTTTTTGAAGTCCATGACCAGGCAAAAACACAGGTAATACTAAAGACAAGAAAATACCAGGATTGAAGGGCGTCTTCGTTAGGGGACAGGTGATTTGTCCCATTTTTCCGCGCGATCACCCCGCCCTTGCGTCACCCCTCCAAGGGAGGGGAATTTTTGGGAAGGGGGAGCTGCTCTGCAGGTAATTGTGATTGGCGGCGGGCCTGCCGGAATGATGGCCGCAGGTCAGGCAGCTGCAGCAGGTGCTTCGGTTATTCTCTTAGAACGTAATGAGCGTCTTGGCAAAAAATTGGCAATTACAGGCAAGGGCCGTGGCAACCTGACAAACGCTGCCGATATCGGTGAGTTTATCCGGCAGTTTCCTGGTAACGGTTCTTTTTTATACACTGCATTCTATCGTTTTACTAATGATGATGTATGCAACTTTTTTTTGGCAGAAGGAGTCCCGACTATAGTAGAAAGAGGGGGCAGGGTGTTTCCTCAGTCGCAAAAAGCGGCTGATTTGGTGGAGGCCATGAAGCGTTTTCTGCTCCGGCAAAAAGTTAAGATTTTGTATGGTCGTCGGGCTTCTACTATTCTGACAAGTGAAAACCGAATTTCCGGTGTAATTTGCGGCGATGAGCATTTTCAGGCAGATGCGGTGGTATTGGCCACCGGCGGGGCGTCTTATCCGGCTACCGGTTCCAGTGGTGACGGTTATCTTTTGGCAAAAGAACTTGGTCATACGATTATTGCGCCTTACCCTGCCTTGGTTCCGTTGGAAACGGCGGAGCCGTGGTGCAAGGAACTGGTTGGCCTGTCTTTGAGAAATGTGACTGCCCGTGTTATGCTAAACGGCAAACTCATCGCCGAAGAGTTTGGCGAAATGCTCTTTACTCATTATGGTTTGAGCGGACCTATTATTCTTACCTTGAGTCGCGTGGTAGTGGGAATTTTGGAACAGAAGCGGCAACCGTTGATCTACTTAAATCTGAAGCCGGCTTTGACGCCGGAGCAACTGGATGGGCGTTTATTGAGAGATTTTGAAAAACATGCGCGTAAACAGTTTAAGAACAGTCTTGTTGACTTGCTTCCCCAGAGGTTAATTGCTCCGGTAATTGCGTTGTCCGGAATACCGCCTGAGTTGCCTGTACACCAAGTCAGTAAAACTCAACGCGCCGCACTGCGGGAGGCACTTACCGGGTTGCCGCTGACTGTAACGGGAAAGCGACCGCTCTGCGAGGCGATTGTGACTGCCGGCGGTGTCTCAGTCAAAGAAGTAAAACCTGCCACCATGGGGTCAAAATTGATAGAGAAACTATATTTCGCGGGGGAATTACTGGATGTGGACGGCAATACCGGCGGTTACAATCTGCAGGCTGCTTTTTCGACCGGATATTTAGCGGGACGCTTTGCCGCAGGAAAGGAATAAATTCACCGGGCTCTGGCATACTCTTCAGTAAAAGGGGGGTGAGCCTGTGAATTTTGAACAATGGTTCAAAGAGCGGACAAGTCGCTTTGAACGTTTTTTGTTGCTCTCGGTGGGGGCGATGCTTGTGTTGTTGTTGGTTAGCCAAGCGCTATTAACTCAACCTGTTTTCAGGCAGATTTTTAGTTTGGTAGAGCGTCTCGAAGGGAAAGCTTATCTTCCGGCAATGCCGAGCGATTCGCCGGCAGTCACTTCGAAGACTGACGTTAAAACACATCAGCTGACTTTAGAGGTAGTCTCCGGAGATGCATCAGGTTTGCAGGTTCGGGTTAACGGAAAGACGGCTGCCGTGTTTTCGCAAAGTGGTTCTGTGATTGTTGAAGTTCAAGACGGAGATGATTTGGAAGTTTACGGGACAGATGTCGGTCAAATTGTAGAAATAAAGGTGACTGAAGTTTCAGCGGGTTTGATTTCACCTAAGCGTGGAAAAACTGTAACATTTTTTGGGCGACCCGAGACAATCAGTTGGGTTGTTGCAGGGGAAAGACGCTGAAAAAGCTTGCTAAAAAGCTGATTTTCAGCTATTATTTATCTGAAAGTGATAAGATGCAGAAGCGGTAGTTTGTGGGAGGACGTTTGCGTGGGTGGTAGTGTAGTCAGAGGGATTCGAGGAGCCATTAATGTCTCACAAAATAGCAAGTCGGAAATTATTCAGGCTACGATAGAATTGCTTACTAAAATGGCTGAGGAAAACAATCTAAGAGAAGAAGCGATTGCCAGCATTTTCTTTACTTTAACTCCTGACTTGAATGCCGCCTTTCCTGCGGCAGCCGCAAGAGAATTAGGTTGGAATGATGTGCCACTGCTAGGAGCCGTGGAAGTTGACGTGCCCGATGCGTTGGCTTTTTGTATTCGTGTTTTGATGCTGGTTAACACTGATTTAGAGCAAAATGAGGTTAAACATATATATTTGAGGGATGCCCGCTCGCTTAGGGCTGATCTTGTCAACGACAACACTTAAGTGTTGTCGTTGCTATTAAATTTGCGGAAGGAATTAGCTTATGAAACCAAGCATCGCCATCGACGGACCTGCCGGCGCCGGAAAGAGCACTGTTGCTCGCGAAGCGGCAGCGCGCCTGGGCTTAACTTATCTGGATACCGGTGCAATGTATAGAGCGATTACTTTGGCAGGGTTGCGCAGAGGGACTGATATTCATGATGCGTCAGCCTTGGAAGCATTGACAAAAACAATTGATCTTGATATTCAAAATGACAGCACCGGTCAAAATGTTATTTTTTTAGACGGCGAGAATGTTACTGAAGATATCCGTTTGCCGATTGTAAATCGCAATGTTTCTTTTGTGGCTCGTTGTCCGCAGGTGCGTGAGATCTTGGTTGATAAACAAAGAAAAATCGGCAGTCGCGGCGGTGTGGTAATGGACGGGAGAGACATCGGCACTGTTGTTATGCCGTCTGCAGAGTTTAAATTTTTTCTGAACGCTTCATTAGCGGAACGTTCCCGTCGGCGCTTGGCAGAGTTGTCTGCAAAAGGGGAAGAGTTAGAGTTGGAACAGATGATGAAGGAAATCGCCGCTCGCGATAAAATAGATTCAGAACGGGAAGTGGCACCGCTAAGACCTGCCGAAGACGCTATTTATCTGGACACCACTTTAATGACGATTGAAGCAGTGGTAGAAACGATTGTGAGGGCGGTGCGCAAAGAAGAGTAGAACGGGGAGTGGTTGCGTGTTTTACTGGGTTGTGCGTCAGATTTTCAGTTTGATTTTTAGATTTCTGTTTCGTTGGGAGATTGCCGGCCGGGAGCATTTGCCGAGCAAAGGGGGCTGTATCCTCTGTTCGAACCACATTTCTTGGTGGGATCCTCCGCTAATCGGCTGTCTGACAAAGCGAATTGTCCATTTTATGTCTAAAGAGGAAATGTTTCAGATTCCTGTTTTTAGCAAAATTATGCCATTGCTTCACGCTTTTCCGGTTAGAAGGAACAGCGCAGACCGCAGGGCGATCAGAAGAGCGCTGGAGATCTTAAAGAGCGGCGAGGTGCTGGGAATTTTTCCGGAAGGAACACGCAGTCGCACCGATGAATTGTTAGTGCCTCATTCAGGCGTAGCGCTGATTGCTATTAAAAGTGAGGTGCCTGTGGTTCCCATTGCGATTATCGGTTCATTTAAGATATTACGTCAAATCAAAGTACGTATCGGCGCGCCAATTACTTTTCCGGAGTATTACGGCCTGAAAAATAAGGCGGAACAGCTTGAAGAGGTAGCAGGCAAGATAATGCAGGAGATTGACCGCTTGCGTAAGAGAGGATAAAACGGTTGGGGTGAGTTAGCTGAAAATTATTCCGGCAGAACACATCGGCTTTTGCAGTGGCGTAGCAAAAGCGGTGGAGCTGGCTCAACAGGCAGCTCAAAGCGGTACCGTTTACTGCTTAGGAGAGTTGGTACATAATGAACGTTTGTTGACAGAGCTGAGCAGGCAGGGCGTGGTATTTGTGGACGATCTGGCTGAAGTGCCGGACAACGCCACCTTACTTATCCGCTCTCACGGTGTTAGTCCGGAAGTCCTTAAAAAAGCAGAAGCAAAGAAACTGGCGATAATTGATGCCACATGTGCTTTTGTCAGGAACCTGCAAATTTTAGCGGCCAGACTTGTCGGCGAAGGCAAACAGGTTGTAATTTTGGGGGATCGGCATCACCCGGAAATCGTTGGAGTAATGGCTTGGGCGGGTCAAAAGCCGTATGTGTTTGCTGATTCAAGTCAGTTAGCAATCTTAGAGAGCCTTAAGCCGGAAAAGCCTGTAGCTCTGGTGGCGCAAACTACACAAGACGAGTCATTGTTGAAAGAAGTCGGTGAAAAATTAACAGCACTTTTTCCGGTGGTTGAAAGATATAATACTATTTGCAAGGCAACTGCTTTTCGGCAGGAAAATGTTCGCAGTTTAGCAGGTGTTGTTGATGTAATGGTGGTGGTTGGCGGCAAGAAAAGCGCTAACACAAAAAAACTGGCAGATATTTGCAAAAATAGCGGCATCAGAGTAATCATTGTTACAGAAGCAGCCGAGCTTGATTTGAGTCAGCTGCAAGGTGTAAGGACAGTAGGGGTTGCCGCCGGCACTTCGACACCCCACTGGACGATAAAGGAGGTCATAACTAAGATGGAGAAGATGGAAAAGATGGAAAAAGAAAAAAATAGTGAAGAAATTCTGAATGAGCAAGTAACTGAAGACAGCGGGCAGGAACAGGAGCCGGCAGAGAAAATTGCGATGAATCAAGCCGGCTGGGAGTTCTCTGTGGGAGACGTGTTAAAAGGTGTCGTCGTTCAAATCTCTGAAGAGGAAGTACTTGTTGACATTGGTTACAAGAGCGAGGCCGTTCTCCCGCGCCAGGAAGTAATCTTAGCTGCAGATCAGGAACTCTCTTCCGTATACAGCTTGGGACAGGAAGTAGAAGCGGCAGTAAAAGCAGTTGAAGAACAGGAAGGAAAGATTGTACTTTCCCGTAAAACCATAGAACGAAAACAAAAGTGGGCTGAATTGGAACAAGCTTTCGAAAATGGGACAGTCATGACCGGTCGTGTAAAGGAAGTCGTCCAAGCCGGCATGGTGGTGGATTTGGGCGGCGGATACGAAGGATTTATGCCCGGCTCCTTGGTGGATGTCACCTTTGTTCCTGATTTCAGCGTATTTTTAAACGAAATGGTTTCTTTTAAAGTTATTGAGATGCGCCGGGAAAAGGAAAAGTTGATTTTGTCCCGTAAACAAATTTTAGAAGAAGAAGCTGCGGAAAAGAAGAAAAGAATCCTTGACTCCTTAAAGCCTGGTCAAGTAATCAGCGGCACAGTAAAACGCCTCACTAACTTTGGCGCGTTTGTGGATGTGGGAGGAATAGACGGTTTGGTTCATATTTCCGAAATGTCTTGGAGCCGTATTGATAATCCCGGAGAAATATTGAATATAGGCGACGAAGTTGATGTTAAAGTAATTGATGTAATACCGGAAAGGGATCGGATAGGCTTGTCTCTGCGACAAGCGCAGCCTGACCCATGGACTAAAATTGCCAGACAGTTCAAACCAGGTGATCTTGCCGAAGGGAAAGTGACTCGCATCGTGGATTTCGGAGTTTTTGTGGAATTGGCTCCCGGTGTCGAGGGTTTGGTTCATATTTCCCAGTTGGCTAATCATCATGTGAAGCAGGCCTCTGAGGTAGTGCAGCAAGGCCAAATAGTAAAAGTTAAAATTTTGGATATCAATACCGATGCTAAGCGAGTAAGTTTAAGTATGCGTGAAGCAACTCCGCGTCCCAAAAAAGAAATTGCAAAAGAAGTGCAGCAGCCTCAGGATGCCGGTACCGGCGTGACTCTGGGAGACGTCTTTGGCAACCTGTTTGATTTGAAAAAAGAAAATTAATAAGGAAGAGTGTTATGTCACGTCAAATATCACGACAGGAAAGAAAACTTGAACATCTCTGGCATGCAGTCCGTACAGATCTGACAAGTGCTGACTTTAGCGATGTAAATCTTGTGCATAACTGCCTGCCTGAGGCAAGTTTAAATTCTGTGGATTTATCTACCCAACTGGTTGGAATCCGTTTTAAGTTGCCTTTTTTTATCAACGCGATCACAGGTGGCGTGGAAGACGCCGAAAATATTAACCGTGAGCTGGCGCTTACGGCAAAAGAGTGCGGGCTTGCTTTAGCAGTCGGTTCCCAGATGGCTGCTGTGGAAGATCCGCTCTATGCAAAGACATTCCAGGTGGTGCGTGAAATTTACCCCGAGGGGATTATTTTTGCCAATATCGGTGCCTATGCAGAACCGGAGATGGCACAAAAGGCAGTCGAGATGATTGGTGCCGATGCTCTGCAAGTTCACTTGAATATTCCTCAGGAGTTGATGATGCCTGAAGGGGATACCGATTTTCGCGGCTATCGGCGAAAGATCGAAAAAATTGTGCGTGCTGTTCGAGTGCCTGTGATTGTTAAAGAAGTCGGTTTTGGCGTTGCCAAAGAGCAGGCCGCCATTTTCAAAGAAATTGGTGTGCGAGCGATTGATGTCGGCGGCAAAGGCGGCACAAATTTCATGGAAATTGAACGTAGGCGCGGCCATATAAAAACAAATATGGATCTTATGGATTGGGGGGTTCCCACCTCCATTTCTATCTTAGAAGCAAAAGCAGGCGCTCCCGGCTTGGACATTGTCGCCTCCGGAGGCATTAACAGCGGTTTGCTTGCAGTTAAGTCGCTTGCTTTAGGCGCTAATGCTGTAGCTGTGGCCGGCATGGCCGCCAAGATTCTTCTTTCCGAGGGAAGAGAGGCTTTGGTTTTACGCTTAAAGAACTGCCTGAAAGAATTAAGAATGGTTATGGTTATGTTGGGTTGTAGTTCCGTCGAGGAATTACACCGTGCTCCTTTAGTCATCACCGGCGAGACTCGCGAATGGTTGCAGGAACGTGGTTTGCGGTTCGACAGAGATCAATAGTTAAAAGTATTGCAAATTAGCGGTGCATTAGATATAATTTCTAACCAAGGGAAATAGCTGCTGAATTTGTCATAATTCTAATACTAATTTCCTGGAAAGTTATTCACAAAGGAGTGGAGACAGTTGGTGCATGAAAGCCTAAATCCGTTTGAAATTGTCCAACAACAGATTTGTGAAGCTGGAAAATGCTTAGTCTTGGATCCGGCTATCGAGGCGGTTCTCAAAGAACCAAAGCGCGTACTTATTGTTACTTTTCCTGTTAAAATGGATGATGGTTCAACCAAGGTTTTTAAAGGGCTGCGGTCACAGCATAACGATGCCATTGGTCCATGCAAAGGGGGTATTCGTTTTCACCCTGATGTGACAATTGATGAAGTAAAAGCTCTTTCGATGTGGATGACTTTTAAGTGCGGCGTTGTGGGACTGCCTTATGGAGGCGGTAAAGGAGGAGTCATCTGCAATCCGAAAGAAATGTCGCAAGGTGAGTTGGAACGAGTAAGCAGAGGCTTCATTGAAGCTATTTCTTCGATTATTGGACCGGACAAAGATATTCCGGCACCTGATGTCTATACAAATGCGCAAACTATGGCGTGGATGATGGACACCTTCAGCCGTCTGAAAGGCAGCAATCAATTTGGCGTCATTACCGGAAAACCTTTGATTTTGGGCGGATCTCTCGGTAGAAACGAAGCTACTGCCCAAGGTTGCATCTACACCATTATTAAAGCTGCTGAAAAATTAAACCTTTCGCTGAAGGGTGCTTCCGTTGCGGTTCAAGGTTACGGCAACGCTGGTTTTATCTCCGCTCGTTTACTGCATGAACTTGGTTGCAAGCTGGTTGCCGTGAGTGACTCTTGCGGTGCCGTCTATAATGAAGCCGGCATTGACCCCCATCTCCTCTATGATCATAAACGAACTACAGGTTCTTGCATTAATTACCAGGATTACAAGCGGATCACCAACGAAGAATTGCTGGAATTGCCTGTTGATATTTTGGTGCCGGCCGCGCTGGAGAATCAGATTACCTCAGCGAACGCGGCAAGAATTAAAGCAAAGATTGTGGCAGAAGCTGCAAACGGTCCGACTACGCCGGATGCGGACAAGATTCTTTTCGCCAACGGGACAATGGTTCTGCCTGATATTCTTGCTAATGCTGGCGGCGTAACAGTATCCTATTTTGAATGGGTGCAGAACTTGATGAATTATTACTGGTCTGAGCAGGAAGTTTTAGATAAGCTGCAAGTTATCATGTTTAACGCTTTTGAAAAGGTTTATGAAGCCAGCAAGCAGTTTCAGGTTGATATGCGTACGGCTGCTTATATTGTTTCTATTAGCCGTGTTGCCCAAGCGATTAAAGTAAGAGGCATTGCGTAGTTAGACAATAAATGAAGAAAATAAGTTTTTATGGAAGCAGCTGCGGACACAGCTGCTTCTTTGCGTGATAGTAAATTATTCCGGGTTTTCACCATCTCCGCTGCTTGTCTGAAGAGGCATAAATCCTGGCGATTAGGTTAGCCTATTTATTAGCTGAGTGCAAAAAACGGAGGTACAAGGCTCAATGGCATTAGGTACTTTTTTGCTGGTGGCAGTTGCAGTTTTGATCTACCTTGGGGCACTTCAGCATGTGCTGGACAGGCTGCGTCTGACCGACCAATCTGCATTAGGCTTTGTCGGTGCTATGGTGGTCGGGGGATTTCTGCCTGATATTCCCGTATCTGACAATGTCTCTATAAACATTGGCGGCGGTATTGTTCCACTTTTCTTAGCCGGTTATTTGCTAGCAAAGGCAGACACAATTAAAGAAAAGACGAGAGCAGTGCTGGCAGCGCTAATTACTGCGGCTGTAGTATATACCACTATGAAAATCATGCCGGCAGAGCCTACTTATAACCGTTTTCTTGATCCCATTTATCTTTATGCAATTATAGCGGCAGTGGTTGGATATTTAGCCGGACGTTCCCGTCGCTCAGCATTTATAGCCGGTTCAATGGGTTTGCTGCTAACAGACATTATCTCCAGGGTTGAAGTTGCCTTTAGGGGTGGTGCCGGGCAACTTTCAATCGGCGGAGCCGGCGCTTTTGATGCGATAGTTGTTGGCGGCATTTTAGCTTTGCTTTTAGCAGAAGTATTCGGGGACACGCGGGAACTGATTCAAGGCTCTCCTCCTAAAAGCTCTTTTAATGAAAAATTTACTCTGGAATCAGTCAGGAAAGAATCGCCTCAACGTAAAGATGAGGAGGTATTTAAAAGTGAAGACTAAAACTTTCTTCTTGAATCCGGCGATAGTGCTCGCATTATTATTCACCATCTCCGTTCTCAACGTCCTCATTGAGGCAAATGAGCTGTCAAAGTTAAAGAAAACATTTGCTGAATTAGAACATTATGCTGTGAAAGCCACGCCTGACAAGCCTCCGGAAGAGAATTTCCTGCAGCGAATAGACCGTCTGCTGCGCGACGCTATTCCCGTTCAGCAGAGAGCAGGAGAGGCTTCAAACGGACGGATCGAAATTCTCAACTCACACGTCGAGCCGGCAGTCCCCGGCAAAAATGCCCTGGCCTTGCTTAGTGTGATCTTGGTTTTCTACGCTCTGCTTGCCGTCATTGGTGTGTGTATGCTAACTAATATTGGCAGAAAAATTGAAGACGGAGAAAAGAACGGAGGTTGATGAGGTGAGCAATGTTATTTGGGGCATTGCCACCGGGATCACTGTCGGTACGCTTGCCAGATACTTGATGATGCGCCGCGACGTAAGGCAGTATCCTTCGTATCCTCACGCGGTAGTAAATCATCTGTCGCTTGGTTTCCTGGCAGCTACTCTGGGCGCGGTGGCCATTCCCGCCTTGGCGGCTGAAGAATACACTGCCGTAACGTTCTTAGCTTTAGCTGCCACACAGTTTCGTGAGGTACGCAGTATGGAGCGTCAAATGCTGGTTGCCCTGGAAACATCGAAACTTGTGCCTCGCGGCAAGGATTTTATTGAAGGCATCGCCAGGACGTTTGAGGCTCGCAATTATCTAGTTTTGTTTATCGCTCTGCTCACCTCCGGAGTCTCATTTTGGCAGGGTCCTGTTCTTGGCATTATTGCGGGGATTGCAGCCGCCGCTTTTGTCCGCAAATTTATTGGCGGAAAAGCAATAAAAGACATTGCCAAAGTTAGAGCCGGCGAACTTCGCTTTGAAAAATATAATCTTTTTGTTGAAGACATTCATATTATGAATGTTGGTCTGAAAAAAACACGCAAAATCTATGAAGAGCGGGCAAAAGCTGTCGTACTGGAACCATTCGATGATAATGCTCGAGAGATACTGGCTAATGTTGGTCAGCGACAGGCGATTGCTCATGATGCCGCCTCCCTGCTTGGAATTTACCGCGATGTTGATACTGCAGAATTTACACCGCTTCTGCGGCGCAATAAAGATACGGGCAGAATCGGGATGATTATCCTGCCGTTGGAGCCGGATACAGAATGTCTGCTTCAAGCTGTGCGGCATGTGCCCGTCTTGGAAAGTGCCGTTGCCAAGCCCCTGGCATCCAGTGCAGGTCGTTGTGCGTCTGATTAGGAGGAGATTAACTTGAATGTATCGGTAAGGAAAGTTATTATGGCCGCCGTAGCTATAGATGGGAAAAAAGTAAGCGGTGTGCCGGTTTTTTCCGCTGAAAACGAAGAGGAGCAAGCAAATATGGCTACCATTCTTTCACGCGTGTTGGAAGCGGTGGTACATGATATGGGTAATGGTGTGTATATTGTTGTGAGACATTAAACAGTATCTTGCAGAGCGTAATCGGAGGCAATATGGCAGGGAAAAAAATAATATATCATTGCTACGGCGGCGCTCATTCTTCAGTGACTGCCGCCGCAATTCATCTCGGTAAACTCTCAGCTGAAAATACACCGACAACTGAGGAACTGCTGACTCTTAACCTTTTTGACCGACTGACAAAAGAGGGGCATGGAGAACTGCATCTAGCCGGTGTTGATGAATGGCAGAACCAGGTGTATTCGGTGGGCTGCAGAAATGTGGGGAAAGCCATGGAGCGAGTGCTTCGTGAAGTGGCCGACATTTTTGCTCCGCAAGAGCAGTTGATTTTTGTAGATACACTGCATTGTGTGACAATCAAAATGAGGATTGGCGGATATATTTCGCGGCGCTTAGGGTTAATAGAAATCGGTCGTCCTATTGTGCTGCAAGGGACTAAGGAAGCCTATCCCCAATTGGTTGCCTTAGTTTCTCTTATCAGAAATGAGGTGGCTGGTTGATTTATCTTTTTCTGGGACAAAACGATCTTTGTTTGCCGGTTACTGCCGCGGCTGTCCGGTTGGGTTTGTTAAACAGCACATCACTGCCGGTTTATGATGATTTGACAAACCTGCCGCACTTTCGCTCCGTCAGGAAAGAAGATGAGGGAATGCTTCGTTTTATGGGAGAAGACCTGCAGGGAAATAAAATTTATGTGACATCTGTAAAAGGACATCCTGAAATCTTTATCCGAGGAATAAGCAGTCTGCTTTCCGTCTGTCAAATACCAATGCAAGAGATGGTAGTTATTCCTTGCATAGCAGAAAACCCACAAGTCAGTCGACTTTGCAGAATCATTACATTGCTTGGACTTAAAGAATCGGCGGCAAAGCTGGTCAGCCGGGTTGTTCGTAATCGGTTTAGTGAATTGGCGGCCTACTCTTGTGCTAAATAGTGTAAATCATCCTATTTACTATCGTTAGTACCGCAGGCGTCATGACAATTTGCTTTAACCGAGAAGCGAGGCAGTCATAGCAGAACGAAGGGAAAGGTTAGAATGGTTGATATCCGGACTCCGGCAGAAAACCGGCAGGAGAGTTTCTGTCAGATTGATGGCTTGGATTGCGCGGATTGTGCCAGGCAGTTGGAGGCGGGAATTCGCCGCATCGAGGAGGTTGATGAAGCAGTTCTTTCTTTTGTCACAGGCAAACTGCACTTGCGTTTCCGAGGTTCGCTTGAACCGGTCCGGAGGTTGGTGGAAGCTCACGGGTATAGGCTGCGCAACAGCAGCGCTCTGGGAGTAGAGACGACGAGAGTACGTGTGCGTGACGCTCTTTTATCTGTGCTTGCTCTCTTGTCGGCAGTTATCGCAGTGCAAATCTACCTGCCGGCAGTCAAGTTTTTTCTTTTTGTGACAGTGCTGCTTGGCGGCCACCTGACGTTTCGCCGAAGTATTATTGCTTTAAAACAGCGGCGACTTGATATGAATGTGCTAATGACGATAGCTGTAGTCGGCGCGCTCATAATTAACGAATGGTGGGAGGCGGCTATAGTAGCCATTCTCTTTGCCACCAGTCATGCTCTTGAGACTTATACTTCAGAAAAAAACAGAAACTCTATTCGGGCTTTGATGAACACTTTGCCGGAAAGTGCCCACCTGCTGGTAGACGGCGTGGCGGAAACAGTTTTGGCGGATACGGTAAGAAACGGAGCAGAAATCCTGATTCGCCCCGGAGAGGCAGTACCTTTGGACGGGATTGTTCTATCAGGCATTTCATATACTTACGAAGCTGCTGTTACCGGTGAATCACTGCCAGCCGCTAAACAAGCGGGGGCAAAAGTTTACGCGGGCACATTAAACGGCAACGGAGCGCTGCATGTCAAGGTAACAGGTACTGCTCAGGATTCTACGCTGTCGAAAATTGTACGGTTAGTGGAAGCGGCGCAGGAGCGCCGTCCGCCTTCGCAGCAGTTTATAGATCGGTTTGCACGACTATATACACCGGCGGTAATCTTTACTGCAGTCAGTATCGCTCTGCTTGGTCCGCTTGTCGGTCAACAAGGCTGGGAGCTATGGTTTTACCGTAGTCTGGCTTTGCTGATTGTGGCCTGCCCTTGTGCGCTGATAGTTTCTACACCTGTCACTATTGTGGCGGCATTAACAAATGCTGCCAAGCAGGGTATTTTGATTAAAGGCGGGCTTTATCTGGAAGAAATGGGGTCAGTAAATGTAGTGCTCTTTGACAAAACGGGTACGCTGACAAAGGGAATTCCCACCGTTGTCAGACAGATTACATATGGAGACTTCCCGCCGGACCGCTTGTTACAAATTGCTGCCAGTCTTGAGTATAATTCCGAACATCTTCTGGCGGATGCCGTCCGTAATTATGCGGCTCAAAAAAAGATTGAAATCAAGAAGGTTGAGGGTTTTATAACTTATCCGGGCAGGGGAGTGGCAGGCTCTATTGCAAATAAACGCTACCTGCTGGGCTCAAGAGATTTTTTGCTTGAACAGGGAGTCGCTGTGGATGAACTGGACAAACAGTCATCAGGAGGAGAAACTGTGCTTGCTTTAGCTTCAGAGTGTAGACTTCTGGGAGCGCTTTTTGTTAGTGACACTCTGCGAGATGAAGGTTTAGCCGTTATTTCGGCATTGCGCGGCAAGGGGATCGATAAGATTGCCATGCTGACGGGGGACCGTGAGGGCGCGGCAAAGCCCTTAGGAAAAAAGCTGGGGATTGTTGATGTTTTCGCCGGTCTTTTGCCTGAAGAAAAAGAGGAAGCAGTACATAAAATGCGTCAGGATTACGGAAAAGTAGCCATGGTTGGTGATGGCATAAACGACGCCCCGGCACTAGCTTCCGCTAATGTTGGTATCGTTATGGGAGCTGCCGGTAGTCCAACAGCGCTGGAAAGCGCCGATATAGCCTTGCTGGGCGATGCTCTTGAGAAACTTCCTTTTTTGATAGACCTTTCCCGCAAAACTGTGAAAGTTGTTCGTCAAAATATTGCGCTTGCCCTCCTTATGAAAGGGCTGGTTATTATGCTGGCATTACACGGCTCGCTTACCTTGTGGCTGGCTATCCTGGCTGATATGGGTGTCTCTTTGCTGGTTACCATGAATGGGATGCGCCTGTTGGTTTATAAAAGCCCATAAAGAGAATAGCCCGCATCACTGTGCAAAAATTTAGGAAGGAATATGTCACCCACCGCATATATTTATGCCGAGGGGGTGAAAAGATGGAAGGCAAAAAATGGTACCTTTCAAGGACAATCTGGGTCAACATTATCGCTTTTGCTGCACTATTACTCAAGTCAGAAGCCGGAATTGCGCTGACGTCAGAAGAGACGGCAGGAATTTTGGTGGTGCTTAACTTAATACTAAGGATGATTACTAAACAACCGCTGAGGTACTAGCAGCGGCAGACGGCGCAGATTATCCGAGGTCTGAAAGCTCGCAGCATCGAGATTTAACAGGATACGAGAGCGAAAAATTGGCCGCAGCCTTTCTGGGGAAGGGTTTGCGGTTATTATTTGACATGACCTCCGGCGATATAGGATAATGATGACAGCAGAGTAAAAGAAGGTGTGGGTATGTTGCGGGGTAAACAGGTCGAGAGGGTTGAAGCCGGCTCTATTGCAGCAGAACTAAAGATTGGCCCGGGTGATGAAATTATTGCAGTTGACGATGTAGAGCCGCAAGATATACTGGAATGGCATCTGGCGGAATCCGCAGAGGAGCTTGTGCTGACTGTTAGGCATGCCGGCGGCGAACTTGCGGCTTATGAGATTGAAAAAGATTACGATGAGCCGCTGGGAATTGTTTTTTCCTTGCCTACTCTTGATCGAATTCGCTCCTGCCAAAACAGATGTGTTTTTTGTTTTATAGAGCAAATGCCGGAAGCGATGCGCGAGACACTTTACATTAAGGATGATGACTATCGACTGTCTTTCTTGTCCGGCAGCTATATTACGCTAACAAATCTGCAGGAAGAAGATCTTAAACGGATTGAGTCTTTAAATTTGGCTCCCCTGTATGTTTCTGTACATACCACAAACCCTCATTTGCGCAGGAAAATCATGAACCATTCTCAAGCGGGAGAGATTTTGCCGCTGCTCACGCGCTTGGCAAAAAGCGGTATTACTTTTCAGACTCAAGTTGTGCTTTGTCCGGGATTGAATGACAGGCAGGAGTTAGAGAAAACTATCAGGGATCTCTATTCGCTCTATCCAGCAATAAAAAGCTTGGCGGTTGTTCCCGTGGGTCTTACCGGTCACCGGGATGGTTTGTATCCTTTAGTTCCCATCGATCGGAGCCAAGCTCTTTATGTCTTGGAGCAGATCAGTCGCTGGCAGCAAAAGTGCTTGGCTGAACAAGCAACGCGCTTTGTTTTTGCTGCCGATGAATTTTTCGTAACAGCAGGCGAGGAGATTCCGGCTGCTGCATATTACGAAGACTATCCGCAATTGGCAAACGGCGTGGGATTAGTGAGATTGCTTTTAGACGACTGGAATGCTTGGTTAAATAGACTGCCTCTTAAGGCAGGCAGACAGATTTCTGCCACTGTCATAACCGGTGAATCTGCAGCAAAGTATCTGCAACCGATAATTGATTGTCTAAACAGGATTGATGGCGTGCAATTAACACTGGTTTCGCCGGAAAATCATTTTTTTGGCGGGCATGTGTCTGTAACCGGTTTGTTGACTTACCATGATATAATGAGAAAGTTAAGCAAGGAGAATGTTAAGGAGAGGCTTTATCTGCCGGCAGTAACCTTAAAGGAAGGCAAAGAACACTTTTTGGACGGGTATACAATAAATGATCTCGCTTCGGCGTTAGAGACTGACATCAGGGTTGTAGAAAACCTAAACCAGTTTCTTGCCGATTTGTTTGAGACTGAAATGAGGTGACCAGTTGTCTTTACCGGTAGTAGCAATTGTGGGACGACCTAATGTAGGTAAATCAACAATGTTTAACCGCTTGATTCAAAAAAGAGTGGCAATTGAAGAAAGCACTCCCGGCGTAACACGTGACCGCATTTATGGACGTGTGGAATGGACAGGCAGCGAATTTTGGCTGATTGATACCGGAGGGTTGACTTTCGAGGAGGACAAGATCTCCCAGGAAATTTACCGGCAGGTAAAACTAGCCTTGGATGAGGCAAATCTGATTATCTTCTTGGTAGATGTCCGCAGCGGCCCGGTCTTCCTCGATTTTGAAATCGCCGCGATGTTGCGAAAAAACGAAAAACCGGTTATCCTGGTCGCCAACAAGGCTGAATCGCCTGATCTAGTTGCAAGCATAGCCGAATTTTATGCGCTCGGCCTAGGTGAGCCATATCCCACATCTGGGTCGCACGGTTTAGGAACCGGAGATCTGCTGGATGAAATTAAAAAGTGCCTGCCGCCGGGAGAAGTTGCCGAAGAAAGAGAAGATTTGCTCAGGGTGGCGATTATCGGCAGACCTAATGTGGGGAAATCATCTTTGGTTAATAAAATTGCCGGTACGGAGCGGGTGATTGTTACCGATATCCCCGGCACCACCAGAGACTCGATTGATTTATTAATTGAACAGAATGGGCGCAGCTATCTTTTTGTTGACACAGCCGGCATTCGGCGCAAAAATAAAGTTGAAGAAGCGGTTGAATATTATTCTGTGCTGCGCTCAATCCGTGCTGCAGAAAGCGCCGATGTCGTACTCATGCTGCTTGATGCTGCCGAGGAAATATCTGAACAGGATAAAAGGATTGCAGGGATTGCTCATGAAGCGGGAAGAGCGATAATTCTCGTAGTTAACAAGTGGGATAAAGTAGAAAAAGATGAGAAGACAATGGATGTCTTTCGTGAGAAAATCAGAAAAGAATTGGCTTATTTGAGTTATGCTCCCATTCTTTTTATATCTGCTTTAACAGGTCAGCGGGTTCAGCGGCTTTATGAATTGATTGATTACGTCGCAGAACAGCATGCCATGCGCGTAAAAACTTCCCGCCTGAACGAACTGTTGGCAGACGCCACAGCTGTCGTGCCGCCGCCCACAAAAAAAGGCAAACAATTAAAGATTTATTATCTGACACAAATACGTGTAAAGCCGCCTACTTTTGCCGTGGTCGTAAACGATCCGGAACTGGCTCATTTTTCTTATCTGCGCTTCTTAGAGAATAAGCTAAGAGAATCATATGGTTTTGAAGGTACACCCATCAGGATTGTGGTGAGGAAGAAAACGAAGAAGGAGGAAGGCTGATGAATATAATTGTGGCGCTTATAGCCGCTTATTTAATCGGTTCTCTTTCATTTGGTCTGATGGCGGGCAAACTTCTCCGCGGCATAGATATTCGTCAGTACGGCAGCGGAAATACCGGCAGCACCAACATACAGCGTACGCTTGGTACTGTGCCGGCTATTATTGTTCTGCTCTTGGATGTTGGCAAGGGGTTGGCTGCCGTGCTGCTTGCGAGAGCGCTGACCGGCGCTCCAGGCGTAGAAATGCTGGCGGGAGTGCTATCGGTGTTAGGACACAATTGGCCTTTGTTTCACCGTTTTAAAGGAGGCCGTGGTATTGCCACCAGCATCGGTGTCCTCATGGGCTTGTCTTGGCAGGTGCTAACCATTGCGGTTGCCGTCGGTATGTTCATTATTGCTGTTACACGATATGTTTCGTTGGGTTCTATCATTGGGATGCTTTTAGTCCCTATATTAATGCTTTTTTTTGATTTGCCGACATTGCATATTCTTTTTGGCGCAGTGCTGGCTGTTTTTGCGGTTTGGCGGCATCGTCAGAATATCTCGCGTCTGTTGGCTGGGACGGAAAACAAGCTGGGGAAAAAAACAAGTTTGCTTAAGAGTGAAAAAAGGTGAATGGGCGATGAAAAAACTAGCTGTTATCGGAGCAGGAAGCTGGGGAACGGCCTTAACACTACCTTTGGCAGAAAACTGCTCTCAATTTGATTTGTGGGCTCGAAGGCCTGAATTATGCCGCATCATTCAGGATACGGGAATTAATCAGGATTATCTTCCGGGAGTTAGGATTCCCGCAAATGTAACTGTTACCTCTGATTTAGAAGCCGCCATCAGCGGCAAAGATGCGCTCGTACTGGTAGTGCCTTCTCATACAGTACGTGCCATGGCTCGACAAATTGCGCCGTTTCTAAAAAAAGATACTATTATTATTAATTGCGCGAAAGGTTTGGAAGAAGATACTCTTCAACGGATTTCAGAAATATTACTGGAGGAATTACCCCACTGTCGGCCGGCTGTGTTATCCGGGCCAAATCATGCGGAAGAAGTGGGACGCATGATTCCTTCGGCTACAGTTGTATCTGCTCACACCAAAGTAGTGGCGGAAATAGTCCAAGATTTATTTATGACATCCTTTTTTCGCGTGTATACAAATCCTGATTTTCTCGGCGTGGAAATAAGCGGCGCCTTAAAAAATGTGATTGCTCTGGGAGCAGGGATCTCTGACGGTTTAGGTTTTGGTGATAATACAAAGGCTGCCCTAATGACTAGGGGTCTTTCGGAAATTGCCAGGTTAGGCCTGAAAATGGGAGCCAATCCCTTAACTTTTGCCGGCCTTGCGGGGATAGGAGATCTGATGGTGACCTGCACTTCAAAGCATAGCCGTAACCGCAAGCTTGGCATAGAATTAGGTATGGGGCATAAGCTTCAAGAAATCCTTGCCGAAATGCGTATGGTTGCTGAAGGGGTTCGCACTACCCGGGCTGCCTGGCAGCTAGCCGAACAGTATGGCGTGGAAATGCCGATTACACAACAGGTTTATGAAGTCCTTTTTAAATTTAAAAATCCTCGCAATGCTGTGGAGGATTTAATGAGACGCGGCCGCAGGCATGAAATGGAAGAAATTGTTCCGGAAAAGTGTCAGACATGGTGAGAGATTCAGCCGAATAGTCAAATAAATTGAAACACTCTGCGTAAGAGTGTTTTTTTTGCAGAAAAAAATTATTAAACGCATTTCTTTTGTCTTACCGTTTTTTTCCTGCACAAAAGTAATAATCCCCGAACTGACTCATATAAATATTAGTGCTAATACTTGCAGCATAATTTTAATATTGCGATATGCTTTTGGTAACTATAAAAAGTTTAACAGGGGAGGGATACTTTTTTGTAGCATCAATCCGGGAAATACCTTCTTCCAAGGGGAGAGGGAAGGTTGAGGGATATTTCCATCCCTCTGATGGTGCCCCAGCTTTTTAGGGGCATGCGCGTTTTTCAATATATACTGAGTAAAAAAGGAGGGAAACAGTTTTGGTGAAGTTTGATCTGATTCAACACATCATTGAAAGAACAGGCGGGGATATATATCTGGGTGTTGTAGGTCCTGTCCGCACCGGCAAATCTACTTTCATCAAGAAATTTATGGAGCTTGTGGTTATCCCCAATATTCTTGACCCAAGTGACCAGGAGCGCGCACGTGACGAACTGCCTCAAAGCAGTGCCGGCAAAACAATCATGACTACAGAACCAAAGTTCATTCCGGATGAAGCAATTGAAATCAAAGTTAGAGGCAGTATCGCCATGCGGGTGCGGCTGGTAGACTGCGTAGGATATACAGTACAAGGTGCAGTCGGTTATGAAGATGAAGGCGCCCCGCGGATGGTAACCACACCATGGTTTGACTATGACATTCCCTTTGAAGAAGCGGCTGAAGTAGGGACAAGAAAGGTTATCACAGACCACTCAACCATAGGCATAGTCATTACTACCGACGGTTCCATTTCCGACATTCCCCGTCCCGATTATCTTCAGGCAGAACAACGGGTAATTGAGGAGTTAAAGGAATTAGGTAAGCCTTTTGTGATTCTCTTAAACTCCGCACGCCCATATTCTCAGGAAGCGTTGGCATTGAAGGAAGAACTGACTGATACATACAATGTGCCTGTAATTCCTTTCAATGCTCTGCAATTAATGGAAGAAGATGTGAATCTTGTTTTCCAGGAAGTGCTCTACGAATTCCCGGTGCGGGAAGTAAACATAAACCTGCCCAGTTGGGTGGAAGTAATGGATGCAGACCATTGGTTGAGGACAAAGTATAATGAAATCATTCGCGAAAGCGCAACCGGCGTAACCCGTCTGCGCGACGTGGACAGTATGGTGGAAAACCTTAGCAGCAAAGAGATTGTCGGTAACATCATCCTCAGGGAAATGGAACTGGGGACCGGTAAAGCGGTCATTGAAATCCAAGCTCCTGAAGAACTTTATGAGCAGGTTCTTTCAGAAATTTGCGGTGTTGCGATCGAGGACCAGGCAGACCTGATTAAAATCCTCAAAGAAAGCGTCGCCGCTAAGCGAGAGTACGACAAGATTGTTAGCGCCTTGGAGGACGTCCGAGAGAGTGGTTATGGAATCGTCCCGCCACAGCTTGAAGAAATGACATTGGAAGAACCGGAAATCATCAGGCAAGGCGGTCGTTTTGGGGTTCGTTTGAAGGCAAGCGCTCCCTCGTTGCATATTATTCGCGTTGATGTAAGGTCGGAATTTGCTCCTACCGTCGGCACAGAAAAGCAAAGCGAGGAATTGGTCAACTACATTATGGGTGAGTTCGAGGAAAATCCGGATAAAATCTGGAAATCTGATATCTTTGGCAAGTCACTCCATGCCCTAGTTAAAGACGGTATCGGCGCAAAGCTAGGTAATATGCCCCCAAATGCTCAGGATAAATTGCGGGAGACTTTGGAAAAAATCATTAATGAAGGAAGCGGCGGGCTGATCGCTATAATTCTTTAAAAAGGAAGCCGGCTTCAATCACTTTGAACTGCAAAAAACTGAAATAATTCTTCAAAGGGTGTGAAATCGGTACCGGTTTCGCGTCCTTTTTATTAGTATTATTTTGCCTAAGAATAGGTTGCAAAAGAGTTAAAGTCTGCCGCTGCGCAAGATAGCAAATAGCAGCCAGACCGCCATGATTCCAGCCAATACAAAGCCTGCTTCAATAATCGGTAACCGCCAAAGCAGCGTTTCTCCGGTAATACTGACGACTAAAGCGGAACCAATAATCAGACCTGCCATAATCAAACTGAAAGAGAGTAGGATGACACTAAAAGAAAGTCGATTAATCTGTCTATCCAAATGTAGAAAAAGCTTGTCTAGGTCAGGATAGTTTAGCTGGAGCGGGAAGCCCTCAGCAGATGTATGTTCAAAAATTTCATCCAGACGTCGAGGCAGGGAAAAGAAAAATGCCGCAGCTTCCGATCCCTGTTCAGTTAGTGTTTCGCGAAAGGCTGTCAGCGAAAGGCGCTCGAGAGCCAGTCTTTTGGCATATGGTTTAAGCAGCTCAATCAATTTGATTTCCGGTGCTAGTTCTTCTATTACTCCTTCGAGCGTCATTATCGTTTTGCCTAGCAGAGTAAACTCAGCAGGAATACGAATCTGATGCTTAAAGGCTAAGGAAAAGATCTCACGAACAGCAATTCCTAAGTTGATTTTACTCAATGGTAAATCCAAATATTTTTCCATTAACCGTTCAATATCGTGGCGGAGAGCTTTGCGATCAACCCGTCGGGAGACAAAGCCGATTTCGGTCAAGGATGAAACAAGCAAGTGAGCATTGCCATTAACCACGCCAATAAGTAAACGGGTGAACTGTCGGCGGCGCTTGCCTTGCATTTTACCGACGATGCCAAAATCCATGAAAACCAAACGTCCGTCTTCGGTAACAGCTAAGTTGCCGGGATGAGGGTCGGCATGGAAAAACCCATGGATAAAGATTTGTTCAAACATAACATCTATTAGCCGCCTGGCAATTTGCGCGCAATTATGACCTGCTGCCGTTAACTTGTCCGGCTGGTTAAGTTTGATGCCATTAACTTTTTCCATGGTTAAAACGGCGGCTGTGGTCTGGGCAGGATAAATACGGGGGACAATAATATCCTCCCTGAGCAGCATATTTTCACGAATTTGGGCTGCATTTTCCGCTTCATTGCCAAAATCCAACTCTTCACGGGTAGCACGCTGCATTTCCAGTACAACATCGCTTGCGCGGTAAACTTTCCCCCACAATGTATGTCTGTCGGCAAATCGAGCAGCATCCAGCAGGATTTCCAGGTCGGTTTCCATTTGTGCTGCGATTTGAGGACGGCGGATTTTGACTACGACTTCATTACCGTCCGACATCCGGGCGGCATGAACCTGCCCGATTGAAGCGGCAGCAAGTGGTTCGCTTGAGATTTCAGCGTAAATTTCAGTTAAAGGGCGACCCAACTCCTGCTCGATAATTGCAGCAGCTTCAGCAAAAGGGAAGGGAGGCACATCATCCTGCAGGGTTGAAAGTTCCTCGATTAGATCGCGCGGCACCAAATCGGGACGAGTAGAGAGCAGTTGCCCGAGTTTAACAAAAGTAGGGCCAAGATCGAGTAAAAGCAGACGCAGGCGCTGAGCGCGGGATAGATGTTGCATGACACGCTCTTTTTCAGCAGTGCGAAGGAAGGAAGGGAGATAAGCTGTAAGACCTAGTTGAGTTAAGATATGTCCGAAGCCGTGACGTACTACGCTGCGAACAATCTGCCTGTAACGTTTCAAGTGACGATAGCGTGGGATACAAACCACCCCCATTTTCGCTTAGGGTGACAAGGGGACGGGGTACTTGACACATTTTTCCGCCAGTCACATTTACGCCCGGTAAACAATTCCCCTATTAATTCCTGTTAGTCTAGAAATCTGCCTTATCGAAAGATTATATTCATCCTTGAGCTTTTTAAGATAAAGATTCCTTTGCGTTTTCTCCATCTCTTGTAATTCAGGTTCACTTTTGATTTTACAAAGGGCCTGAATGATTTTTGCGGCCTCCTGGTCGGAGATGCAAAATCTCTCTTCCATATCCAGACAGGCATCTATTGTCCCAATATTATGATGTTCTTTAAAATAATGTACAGCTTTGATTTTGTCTTCATCATAAACCTTAAACGTAAAACCCACATCCACCAGACTGAGCTTATTTCTATTTTCATTAATGTACGATCCGTAGCTGCTCCAGTTGTAATGTCCAAGCTCTTTTACTAGGCCTGCTTTGCAAGGATTCTGGTGAATGTACCTAAGAACGGTTAAAAAATACTCATTATCTTCAACCGGCTCGCTTTTAAATCGATCCTGAAAAAGGTTGCCAATGCGTTCATATTTTTTATTATACCAATAGACATAACTACCGCATATCCTGCGCATGAAATGTGCCATTGGCTCAACGCCGACTTGCAGCAACAGGTGAACGTGGTTACCCATTAAACAGTATGCATACAGACTATAGGCACTAATTTCTTTATAACGCTGCAATACATCAAGAAACTTCTGGTTATCTTCCCTGTCTGTAAAGATGTTTTGCCGATTTATCCCTCTTAAAATAATGTGATAAATTCCGCTATTACTCTTTTTTCTAGCACTTCTTGGCACAAACAACACCTCGCTGTCAAATTAACACAAAAGTGGCAATGTGTCAAGAAACCCGTCCCCTTGACACGTAATCAAACATGTAAAGGTTTGTTCTGTTCATGCGAGTAGGCAATTTTTTTGTACTTATTGATTTCTCTCTAGAATAACACTGCAGTCAACGTTTCTCCTCTGACTTGGGAAAGTTTAAAAGCTTTATCAAGCAAAAAGACCCTGCAAAATTGCAAGGCCAAGTCGAGAGCTAAAATAAGTAATCAAAATAAATTGCTGTCAAAACTGTTGTCAAAAACAGTTTTTTGACCTAATTTCGGCGGTTCCAAAACCCCGGAACCCTTGATTTTATTGGTCGGAGCGACAGGATTTGAACCTGCGACCTCTTGACCCCCAGTCAAGCGCGCTACCAAGCTGCGCCACGCCCCGACACTTGTAAATTATATTATAATTTTTGTGGTATTGCAAGTATTAACGGATTTTTTGTGAACGGACTGCAATATAGGGATATTTGATGACAGGATGAATGAAAGCGGGTGAGCCGATGGCTTACCCGCTTTTGGGAGAATGAGGGAAGTTAACGATAGCCGGCTCTATCCAGCAGTCTGACGGCAGCTTCCTGAAGGCGGCCGTATTCAGCCATGTTCAGAGGGTCACGTCTAAAGTTGCCGAAGTTGGCTATAATCGGGTGTGAGGCAACGTTGGGATTGGCAGGATATTCGTGGTTAGAGTCGGCGAAAAGTTTCTGTCCTTCCGGACCACTGAGCCATTCAAGCAGCTTAATTGCGTTTTCCCGGTTTGGGGCATGGGTGGTAACGCCGGCTCCGCTGATGTTAACGTGGGCACCGCGGTTATTCTGGTTAGCCCAGAAAACTCTTACAGGGAAAGCGGGGTTTGATTCCAGTAGACGTCCCAGGTAGTAGTGGTTGGTGATTGCCACATCGCCTCTGCCTGCGGCCAGCGTCTCCAAAATCCTTGTGTCACTGTCAATCAGCGTAGGTTGGTTTGCTACCCAGCCTCTGACAATCTCTTCGGCACGAGCTTCGCCGTGCGCAGCAATCATGCTTGCTACCAGCGATTGGGTATAAGAATGGGTTGCCGGTCTCATTACCAAGCGGCCACGCCATTTTGGGTCAGCTAGGTCTTCATATGTTGATAGTTCCTCGGGACGAACACGATCCGGATGATAAAGTATTGTGCGAACACGTTGTGTTAATCCGAACCAGCGGTTATTTGGGTCACGCAGATTAGAGGGGATATTTCTGTTTAAGGTGGCACTATTTACCGGATCAAGCAAGCCATCTCTTGCTGCCAGCCAGAGGTTGCCGGCATCTACTGCCAAGTAGACATCTGCCGGGGTATGGCGTCCTTCGGCTCTAATCCTCTCACGTAAGACGGCATCTGCACCGGTAGTAAATCTTACCTGAATACCGGTTGCTCTGGTGAATGCGGTAAAGACCGGTTCTACGCCGTAGTGGCGCGAGGTATAAAGGTTGACTACTCCGCCGGCCCTCGGCTCAGCAGGAGGTTCTTCTGCAGCCGGTCTGATAATGACGCTCCTTGTGCCGCTATCCCAATGTACAAGGTAGCCTAATCCAGTGCTTAAAAAACGTAGCGGAACTAGGACGTGTCCGCCAACTTGTACCGGTGCAGCGTCAAGGGTTACAGTACGACCCCTGTTTGTGGCTGTAGTTTGACCTACCACCAGCCTTAAAACAATGTCGCCCTTTGTCACAGAAACGCTCCGCTCTTGGCCGTTCCAGTTTACTTGGGCACCAAGGCGTTCGGTCACTGCCCGAAAAGGCACCATGACGCGTCCGTTGATAATTTGCGGCGTAGCCTCCATTGTTAGGGCAGTGCCGTCAACAACAACTCGGATAGGGCTGCGAGCGGCGGCGGCTTGGGCAACGGAATGAATGACTGCCACCAGAATTAATGTGGTGACCAAGAGTAGTCCGAGCCGTCTGAAACTTTTACTTAGCGGGTTTTTCACTTTTTTACCTCCTTGTGTAGTTTGGCTTTTGTTTTTTCCGTGTAGGTAGGGAAACGCTCTAAAGGCATTAGATTTCTCTCATTGATGACCGGATTTCAATAGATAACAATTATCATATGAGAGTGATTATAAGTATACATAGCGATCAATACTTTGCCAAACGCTAATAATCGCTATTTGTGGAAATTTTACTCATTTTTCTCAGTTTTGCTGTCTATTAATGCATATCTCATTATTTTTTGATAATCAATCTCATTTGCTCATAATCTTATTCAGGTAGTACTTGTCGGCAATTGCCGATTTCTGCAATCTTGACTTAACCTAGTAATATCGACTATATTATAGGGAATACAAAACTCTTGTGGTTGGGGTGAGGGAAAATGCCGATTAAAATACCAAACAACCTACCGGCAGCGGAGACGCTGACAAACGAGAATATATTTGTCATGTCGGAGCATAGAGCAATGCATCAGGATATCAGGCCGCTAAAGATAGCAATACTAAATCTCATGCCCACAAAAATTCAAACAGAAACTCAATTACTAAGGCTGTTAGGAAATACGCCAATTCAGGTAGAAGCAATTTTTTTGCATCCCAAAACCCATAATGTTAAAAATACACCTGAAGAGCATTTAGTAAATTTCTATCAAACTTTTGATGAGGTAAAAAGCCAAAAGTTCGATGGATTGATTATTACAGGGGCTCCTGTTGAGGAGTTAGAGTTTGAAGAGGCAAACTACTGGGAAGAGCTGGTAGAGATCATGAAATGGAGTCTTAGCAATGTCTACTCAACATTTCATATCTGTTGGGGCGCTCAGGCCGGTCTGTACTATCATTACGGGATAAAGAAATATCCCTTAAAAGAGAAACTTTTTGGTATCTTTCCTCATAAAATTTCCAAGCCAAACACAATGCTTTTACGTGGATTTGACGATGTGTTTTATGTGCCTCATTCAAGACATACTGAAATTAGGAAAGAAGATATTGTAAAAGTAAAAGCGCTTGATGTGCTTTCGGAGTCTGATGAAGCAGGCATTTATATTATGAAAACAAATAAGGGACGGCAGATTTTTGTCACAGGTCACTCCGAATATGACCCCTTGACATTGAAAATGGAGTATGACAGAGATATTGCCAGAGGTCTCAATATAAGTGTGCCTAAAAATTACTTTCCAGGCGATAATCCGGAAAAATATCCTTTGGTCACCTGGAGAGGACATGCAAATTTGCTTTATTCAAATTGGCTGAACTATTTTGTTTATCAGGAGACACCTTATAACCTAGATGAACTCAAGTAGTCTTTCTTCCGAAAGTATTGGACAGATAAATCATTAGTAATTCTTTAATAAACAAAAAGCAAACAAAAAGCGCCTGAAATTCTCAGCAACAAATGCATCGAGAAATTCGAGGCGCTAAAGTTTTTGATATTTTTCTTGCGGAGGCAATCAGGGAAAAGACATTGCTACACGCTAAATTTTCCTGCAGCACTCTGCAGGTTGTTTGCTAATTCGCTTAATTGGTTACCTGCAAGTGTGCTTTCCTGCGAAGAGGCAGATACTTCCTGCGTAATTGCGCTAAGATTTTGCATAGATGCAGAGACTTGGTTGGCAGCAGCGGCCTGTTGCTCACCTGCTGCAGAGATGCCCTCTATTATTGAGGCGATGCTATTTATTTCACCAATTATAGCATCTAGTGCTTCCTGAGCACTTTTTGCGCCTTCAGCACCTTGCGTACTGATGCCTACAGTATCGTCAATTTGCTTTTGGATGCCGGCAACAAGCTTAGTTATTTCTTTAGCAGAATGCATACTTTGTTCGGCCAAGCTTCTCACCGCATTTGCAACAACAGCGAAGCCTCTGCCGTGTTCTCCTGCTCTTGCCGCTTCAATGGCTGCGTTGAGTGCCAGCAAATTAGTTTGGTCAGATATATCCTCAATTACAGAAACTATTTCTCCTATTTGCTTTGAAGCTGCTGAAAGGCTAAGAACACTTTCCTGTACCGTCTTTAAGGAGCTGATGGAATTTCCCACTTTACTCGAACCTTGATTTGCTACTGTGCCTGCATTGGTACTGGCGGCAGCTGCGCTTTGGGCACTAATTGCAACCTCTTCGGTAGCTGCAGCCAGTTGTTCTAAAGTAAGAGAAATTTCATGGGTGATGGCAGCTTGGTTTTCATTGCCGTTAGCTACTTCTTTGACGGTATCGTTAATAATCTCGGCCTTTTCCGCGACTCCAAAGGCAAAATCTTGTGCATTAGAAATCAGAGTACGCAGATTTGTAATCGTCTCCTTCACCGCACGTGATAGGTCGCCAATTTCACCTGCGTCACTCTTTGCTTTGTAAGCCGAGGTCAAATCTCCTTTTGCCAGTTTCGTCATTTCTTCTTTGATTAAGACTACCGGAGTTACCAAATATTTTACTACATATGCTACTAGCAAGATAATCAACAATATTCCTATGAGTACTGTAAGCAAAGTCATCGCGGCAGCGCGACGTGCGTCAGCTTGAAAATCCAAAACTGCCGCATCGGAAATTAATTGAATATTTGTCTGCAAGCCGCTAAGATTAGTCAGGATTTCATCAGCTATCGGTTGGCACTCTGCCAGAAGAATGCCAACCGCTTTACTGTTATTTCCTGCATTGCCGGCTGCTAGGATTCTGCCGCCCACATCATAAAAGATAGGTAAATTTTGCTGTAATTCTTTTAGTTGTGCTGTGATTTCAGGGGAAAGTATATTTTCTTCTAATTGCACAATATATGAATTAAGTTGAGGGATTAGGCCAGTTACATTGTCGGCATATGTATTTCTATTTTCGAGATCAATGAGGAAATCCCTGAGATCAACACGTATTTTTTTAAACGTTAACGTGGCCTGCTGCAAAGCCTCCATATTTGCAGCTATTTTAACTAGCTTCGAGTTTGCCAAATTGCTTTGATAAATTCTTTGTTGTAATTGAAAATAAGTAATTATTAGAATTATCACTGTCATAATTACTGTAGTTATCACAAGTTTGAATCTGATTGATTGCCTCATAGTGTATGCTTCTCCTTATCATTTTTGTGTTCGCCGAATTTCAATGGTATAAACCAAACAAGCCGCCGCACAAATGCAACTCGAACGACTTCTGCATATTTTGTCTAAATCCTGCAAACAAGAGAAATATTTTCTCTATTGGCAACTTTAATCATTGATAATTTTATAAAAGTCAAATGTTTTAAAATGCAAGAGAACCGCCCCGGTGCTACGCACCAACATTCCAAGGGAGGGGAAGGATAATTGCCTTCTATATTTAATAATTCTAAAATTCGCTAGCAAGATGTTCGCTCACATCAGGTGCCGCAAAAGGTAACGTAGGGGGGTCCAGATGACTTAGGTATGGAGTACTCCGTCTGTTCAGGAGAGTGAGCAAAAGGGTTTGACAGTACGTGCAAAAGACGCTGCATCACACTGTAGTCTTCATGCATGATTGCGGCTTCCAGAGCTTCTTCCACCCCGTAGTTGCGGGGAATGAGCGCAGGATTATTATTTCGCATCAGCTTCTGATAATTTGATTTCAGGTTATCTTGTTGCCTGCCGAGTCTTGTTTGCCACAATTTGTGCCATTCGTTAAATTCAGCGCTGCAAAACATCTCAGTATCTTTTATCGTTTCAAAAGTCAACGCTAGGAAAGTGTTGGTATAGTCTGCATGGTATTTATTCATCAGACTGAGAAGGTTATTTATGAGAGATTCATCTTCCGGCTCCTCGTTTAAGATTCCTAATTTTGCTCTCATCCCTGCTAACCAATTAATTTGGTAAATCTCAGCAAAAGCAGTCAGCGCATTATTTGCAAGTTCAAGGGCATCTTCAACGTTTTTATGCAGCAGCGGTAAAAGGGTTTCCGCAAATCTCGCAAGATTCCAGGCAGCAATTCTTGGCTGGTTGGCGTAAGCATAGCGGCCGTATCTGTCGATAGAACTGAAAACTGTTGCCGGGTCGTAGGTGTCCATAAAGGCGCAGGGACCATAATCAATGGTTTCCCCGCTGAGAGCCATATTATCTGTGTTCATCACCCCGTGTATAAAGCCGACTAATTGCCATTTAGCAATTAGTACTGCTTGCCGCCTGATGACTTCCTGCAGCAGGGAAAGGTAGTGATTTTCTGCAACTTCAGAAATCTGAAAGTGACGCTGCAAGGTATAGTCGGCGAGAATTTTTAGCTCCTCAACAGTACCCCATTTTGAAACGTATTGAAAGGTGCCTACGCGCAAATGGCTCGCAGCCACCCGGGTAAGAATTGCGCCGGGCAGTACTGTTTCGCGGAATACCGGTTCACCGGTAGTCACAACGGCTAGGCTGCGGCTGGTGGGAATGCCAAGCGCGTGGATTGCCTCACTGATAATGTATTCGCGCAGCATTGGACCAAGCGCCGCTCTACCGTCGCCTCTGCGCGAATACGGCGTTTTGCCTGAACCTTTTAACTGAATGTCAAAGCGATCACCTTGCGGTGTGATTTGTTCGCCAAGCAGCAGTGCCCTGCCGTCACCCAGCATGGTGAAATGTCCGAATTGATGCCCCGCGTATGCTTGCGCGAGGGGTAAGGCGCCTTCGGGAACAAGGTTGCCGGCAAGAACTGCTACACCATTTTCACTTTCCAGAAACTTATCATTTAATCCCAGGTCTTTTGCGAGCGGATAGTTGAGTATAACGAGCTTCGGGAAACGAACAGGTGTGGGGTTGAGTCTTGTAAAGAAAGTTTCCGGCAGACGAGAGTAACTATTGTTAAAATTCCATCCTGCTGAAGTAGTTGCATTTTGCTTCGTCATACTGTTTCCTCTTTCGTTATTAGTTGTTTGTTGTCATAGTTTCTTCTAAACTGACTGAACTCAAACCATAAGCATAGAATAATCATCCTTGAGTTTAAAACGTGACACTTCCAGATTACCCCAGATTCAAATATTTTGCATCATTTTTTAAGCAGACACACGCCCTCACCCTACCCTCTCCCAGAGGGAGAGGGGATTTTGGGGGTAGACCCTTTATCCAAGGGGGAGAGGGGATTTTGGGGGTAGACCCTTTGCCCAAGGGAGAGGGGATTTTTGGGGGTAGACCCTTTGCCCAAGGGAGAGGGGATTTTGGGGGTAGACCCTTTATCCAAGGGGGAGAGGGGATTTTTGGGGTAGACCATTTATCCAAGGGAGAGGGGACTATATGACAGACCATTTTACTTCCAGTGAGTAGATTGATGTTAATATTTTTGCAGAAATTAGTTGCTAAAACTTAAAATATTATTTGAAAAGCAGGATAAATTGACGGAATGTTGAAATAATCTTTAGCTGGTCAGACCACCTGACAATCTGAGGTAATGGCATAATGGCTGAGCAAAGCTCTTTTAAAGTGGTGAGCGCCTGAGGATAAGTTGTGGAGTAAAATAATTTTGTCTGTGCCAGTGAAGAGAAACTTGGGAGGGGAAGAAGAATTGGATATTATCATACCGATTAAACAAGTGCCTGAAACGAGTAATGTTAAGATGGATAAAGAAACGGGGACGATGATTCGTGAGGGAGTTGTCAGTGTTATCAACCCTTTGGATCTTTATGCGATTGAAACAGGGATTCAATTAAAAGAAAAATTCGGAGGAAAGGTGACAGTTTGCACCATGGGACCGCAGTCGGCAGCCAAAGCTCTGAAGGAAGCGATTGCTATGGGTTGTGACGAAGGAATCTTGATTTCTGATAGGAAATTTGCCGGTGCAGATACTTGGGCTACTTCCTATACTATATCAGAGGCAATTAAGCAGCTTGGCAGCTACGATCTTATTATTGCCGGCGAGAGGGCAACAGATGGCGATACCGGACAAGTAGGGCCGGGAATTGCTGCCTGGTTGGGACTGCCTTTAGCCACTTATGTCAGCAAGATTACCGATGTTGCAAGTGAGAGCATTATCGTAGAAAGACTTGTGGAAGATGGGTACCAAATTTTGCAAATGCCTTTGCCCGCACTTCTCACAGTAGTAAAAGAGGTTAGCAATCCAAGGTTGCCTACGCTGCGCGGCAAGAAAAAAGCGAGAGCTTATGAAATACAGGTGATGAATGCCGCAGACCTGCAACTTAACGAGGCGTGTATTGGATTAAAGGGTTCACCGACAAGAGTTATCAAGATTGGCTATCCAAAAGTTACCCGCAGCGGAAAAATTGTTAAGGCATCCGGCGATACAGGTCTGAATGAAGCTGTTGATGCCTTGTTGCAGTTCCTTGAAGAGAAAGAACTGATATAGGAGGAGTAACCGATGAGCCATGTATGGACGATTGCCGAACAAAGCAAGGGGAAGTTAAGAGCAGTTTCTTTTGAGTTACTAAGTAGGGGAAGAAAACTGGCTGATAAAATGGGTACGAAGCTTTCTGCGGTTCTGCTTGGGGCAAATGTTTCCGATGAATCACTGCAAGAGTTGATTTATCGAGGAGCTGATGAAGTATATTTTGTTGACGATCACCGCTTAGAAAATTTTGTTGTAGAAACTTACAGTAATGTTTTGTCGGATCTGATTAGGCAATATAAACCACACACAATTTTAGCGGCTGCCACTTCAAGCGGCAGGACTTTGATGCCTCATGTTGCTATTCAAGTGACAACCGGATTGACGGCTGATTGCACTGATTTGGATATCGAAGAGGAAACAAATCATCTTCTGCAGACAAGGCCGGCGATAGGCGGCAATATTATGGCAACCATAAAAACTCCAAATCATAGTCCGCAAATGGCTACTGTCAGGCCAAAGTCAAGCCGTCCTTTGGCGCTTGAGCGTACAAGGCAAGGGAAAATTACGCGTTTAGCCCTGAAGGAAGAGCTGCTCGACCCTCGTGTACAGGTGATAGGTTATCGTGAGGATACGGAAGAGTTTGCCAACATAGAAGAGGCTGAAGTAGTAGTGGCCGGCGGAAAAGGAATGAAAAAAGCGGAGAATTTTACGCTTCTGCGCGAATTGGCCAGCCACTTTAACGGTGTTTTAGGCGCTTCGCGAGATGCAGTAGATCGCGGCTGGCTGCCTTATCCACATCAGGTTGGTTTGAGTGGGAAGACAATCTCGCCGAAATTGTATATTTGCGCCGGTGTGTCCGGTTCCATTCAGCATTTAGCAGGCATCAAAACTTCCGAGTATATTGTGGCAATTAATCAAGATCCGGATGCTAATATATTTAGGTTGGCAGATTTTGGTATTGTCGGCAACCTGTTTGAAGTTATTCCGTTAATTAACGCTAAATTAGCTGCAAGAAAGCAAAAGGAGGGGGAATAATGCGTTATAATCCGGTTACTCCGGCAATCATTGAAGAGCTGAAGCAAATTTTGGGTGAGAAAAATGTCTTTTCCGACGAAGAAAAAATGGAAGCATATTCGCATGATGAAACAAATAAGCAAGAATATGGTCACATGCCGGAAGTTGTCGTTACGCCTACCACGACTGCCGAGATTGCGCAGATTGTAAAATTGGCAAACAATAGATTGATTCCTATTACGCCGCGTGGAGCAGGCAGTGGTCTTTCCGGTGGTGCTATCCCTATTTTTGGCGGAATCGTACTGTCAATAGAAAAGATGAACAAAGTTTTAGACATTGATTACGGCAACATGACTTTGACAGCCGAAGCAGGGATTGTGACAAATGATATAAATGCGCTTATCAAAGATCAAGGCTTGTTTTATGCAGGTTATCCCATGAGTCTGGAAACATGTTATTTAGGAGGAAATATTGCTGAAAACGCGGGTGGCGGCAAGGCAGTCAAATATGGGGTGACCGGACGCTATATTATGGGCATGGAACTTGTTACGCCAAAAGGTGAGATAGTTCAATTAGGCGGCAAGCTTACTAAAGATGTCACAGGTTATGATCTTAAGCAATTGATTGTCGGTTCTGAAGGAACTCTCGGGATCGTTACCAGTGCCACTATCAAATTAACCGGTTTGCCAACAGCCAAATCCAATCTGCTGGTGCTTTATAAAACTCCCAAGGATGCCATTGATACGGTACCCGTAATTATGTCTCGAGGGACAATACCAACAAGTATAGAATTTATGGATAAATTGTCTGTGCAAACATCTTGTGATTACCTTAATGAGAGTCTGCCTTATCAGGAAGCCGGTGCTATGCTCTTGATTGAAGTTGACGGAACCAATCAGGAGCAAGTGGAATTATCGGCAGAGGGTATAGGCGATCTGTGTATGGAAAACGGAGCTATTGAGGTTTATGTGGCTGATAATTATACTACTCAAGAGCGGATCTGGAATGTCAGAAGAAATATAGCAGAAGCTTTTAAGGTGGTTTCACCGGTTCAAAGTCTGGAAGATATAGTAGTACCAATTGCGGCGATACCAGATATAATTCCGGAGTTGGAACAAATCTCTGAAAAGTATGATATTAAGATTCCCTGCTATGGTCATGCGGGTGACGGCAATCTGCATGCTACGCTCGTCAAAAATCCGGAGCACAGCATGGAACACTGGCATGAGATTGAACCGCAAGCTCTCCGGGAGCTTTACGCCGTTACAAAAAGATTAGGCGGCAAGATAAGCGGCGAACATGGTATTGGTCTTAAACGGAAAAAATACATGTTGGAAAATATGGACCCGGTGGAACTGGATTTAATGAAGCTGATAAAAAAAGCCTGGGATCCCAATAATATTATGAATCCCGGGAAGATATTCGACTTAGAGACACAGGGAAGCATATAAGCTTCCAATCGGTCTGAACAGTCAGGCAGATAACAAAATACGGCTAAAGCCCCAAAAAATCTTGGGGCTTTCCTTTTTAGATGAGCTAAGATATACGGATTGGAGCGTTGTCATTCTGTTTATGCTTTATTAATGTACCTAAGCCGTCAATATGTTAGAATGAGCTTTAGAGAAATCAACTGCAGGGGTGTTGCGGCATGTCATTAAAGCAATATCATATGTTACTCGCACATTTTATTCTTCTGTTTTTAGCCGTTAATCTGACAGGCTGTAGACCTAGGGTAACGACTGAGCCGCCGCCGGTTCTTGCCCCTCCAGAACCGGCGCAAACTGTCCTGTTTGCACCGGGTGATTTCCAGGACCCTGCCGTTTGCGGTGCATGCCATACAGAAATTTATCAGGCTTGGAGCGGTTCCAAGCATGCTTCCGCTTGGGTCGGCGAGCTTTTTCAGGCTGATTTTCAACAGGCACTTGCCGAAACTGATGGAGCAGTCGGAGCACTTTGTGGTGAATGTCACGCGCCTGTTGCTTTTCGTACCGGTCAGCTGCCGCCTTTTGACGGCAGTGAATTTGATGAGATTTCCGGAAGAGGCATTTCCTGTGATTTCTGTCATACGGTAACTGAAGTTACAGAAAAATTTAATACAGGTAACGTTTCAGCACCAGGGCCTGTCAAGAGAGGGCCCCGCGGCGATACAGTCTCTCCCGTACACGAAACAAAATACTCACAGCTTCACACTGATGCGCAATTTTGCGGTGCTTGTCATAACGTTCGTCATCCGGAAAGCGGAGCGTTGATTATCGACACTTATGATGATTGGTTGGCCGGCCCTTATGCTGCGGAAGGGATTACTTGTCAAGGTTGTCATATGACGCCCGGACCCGGAGTAGGCAAGAACCCAGGACGGTCTGCGATCATCGGTAACGCCAAGGAAAGAGAGCATATTGCCACCCATTACTTTGTGGGAGGCAGTTCCTGGCAGTTTTCCAGAAAGGGTTCTGAAGAACATGCCCGTAAAGCGGAAGAAAATTTAAGAGCGGCAGCTCGACTAGACTTAGAAGGTAAACTGACTAATGACGGTTTAGCTCTGACGGTGAACGTGACCAATGTAGGTGCCGGACACAAAATTCCTACCGGTGTTACTTATATTCGAGAAATGTGGTTAGAGGTTACCGTAGTGAACGATCAAGGAGAGACTGTCTTTCGTTCCGGTCATAGGGATGCAGAGAATAATGTGGATCCCAATGCAGTTTTTTTCCGCAGATTGTTCCGGGATAAAGATGGCAACCAGACAAGCAAAAGTTGGTTTGCACAAGAGATAGGTTTTGATCGGCGCATCCCGCCACGCGGTACAGAAACAGAAATTTACAGTATTCAGGCAGTCGGACAAACTTTTACAGCTACTGTTAGGCTGCTTTACCGTAGCGTAAGCCAGGCAGCCGTTGATGCTCACTTTCCGGAAGAAAATCTTTTTGTTCCAAGCGTTGAAATGGCCAGGGCGGAAATAAAATTTTAAGAGGTATAGGAGGTATATTTATGGAATTTATGGATAAAGTGGTATTGATTACAGGGGCGACCGGCGGGATTGGCAGTGCTGTGAGCAAGCTTTTTGCTGCAAACGGCGCTAAACTGGCACTTGTCAGTACCAACAATGCAGCAGCGGAAAAAATGGCTGTGCAGCTTGGCTTGCGAAAGGATAACTATCTGGCTGTTGCGGCTGATGTTTCCAAAGAAGCAGATGTAAAAAATTATGTAGATGCAACCTTTGCTAAGTTTGGCCGGATTGATGTTTTTTTTAACAATGCCGGCGTGGAGGGAAAAGTTCAGTCGATTGTGGAGACAACTGCTGACAACCTGGACCATGTCTTAGGTGTAAATCTTTATGGTGTATACTTTGGACTAAAGTATGTATTGAGAGTGATGATTGAACAGTTAAGCGGCAGTGTGATAAACGTTGCTTCGATAGCTGGTTTAAAGGGATTTCCGAATCTTGCCCCATATGTCGCATCCAAACATGCCGTACTGGGAATTACCCGCTCTGCCGCTCTTGAAGTAGTCGGTAAAGGAGTGCGTGTAAATGCGATTTGCCCGGCGCCGGTAGATACACGGATGATGCGCTCCATCGAAGAAGCGCTGGCAGAAGATCCGGCGGCTGCTCGCAAAATGTTTGAAGAAGCTGTTCCTATGGGTCGGTATGCTACTGCACAGGAAATTGCGGAACTTGTCTATTTTCTGGCGTCCGCTAAATCTTCTTACATTACAGGCGGTGTTTACCCGATTGACGGCGGAACAATGGCAAAGTAGGAGTAGCGGCTGTCTTCTGTCACAGCTATTTAATTTTTACTCTCTTCCTTGTGTTTTGCTTTATATATGTTATATTTAACACGCAGGCGAAATTTGCCTTGAGCAATTCTAAGAGGGAGGTAGCTTATGATCAAAAAATTAGTGATTTTCTCTGTTATAAGCCTAGCTGTCTTGATTGCGTCAGCCTATTTTTTCCTTTGGCCTTTAGCGCAGCAATATTTAGCCACATTGAGTAACGTTTTACGGCCGGCATTGGAAGATGTAACCCAACCGCTAGAGGTTCTGCCACAAGAGGGGGTAGGTGGGATTGCCGAGTTGATAGCTATTTTACCTATACTTGAAAAAATTGGTTTAGAAACTCTTGCCCAGTTAAGCGAACTTGCTGCTGACGGAGTTACCATAGAGGAAGCTCAACAGGCGCTTGACATTTTGCGCAACCAACTCTCATCAGAGGAGTTAAGTCAATTATTGACAGTTTTTAATCTGCAACAGTAATCCGGGGAAAGAGCGCTGTTTATAAAACCTTAAAACACATTATCTAAACACAACTTTTAGATGCCTCGAGGCCAATACTTGAGGCATCTATTATTTTAGTAGTGCAGCTACGCCCAGACGGTTTGCCGGCATGCTTAATACAGTGGTTAAAGCTCGTTTTTTCCTAAGAGCTTCCTGCTAAAGTGCTCCATAATCTCTCTGCGGCGGATTATCCCGATAAAAATATCTTCGTCGTCGAGTACAGGAACAAAGTTTTGTGCCACAGCCAGTTTAATAAGGTCTTCTACATTAGCTTCGATGCGCACAGTTTCATTTTTGAAACGCCGGGGTATTTCTGTAATAGGAATTTTGTCGGTATTTTCAAAGGTCAGACCGGGAGTGTTTTTCATCTTCCAAAGCAAATCACCCTCTGTGATAGTGCCTACGTAATGTCCGTGTTGATCTACTATGGGAACTGCTGTATAGCGGTGAAATTCCATCTTTTCGATTGCTTGTCGCATTGTGCAACTAACGGGAAGATAAATAATTTCTTTTTTGGGAATTAAAAAGAAGGCGATATTAATGGGAAATTACCCCTTTCTAGAGCTTTGATGGAGGCGGACAGTAGTAAGTATATGTTTAGAAATTCAGCATTTTACACGTTTTCCCTGCCAAAGAAAATATCTTTTTAATGGATTTAAATTAACGGCAAAGAAATACAATAGTGCCCCCCACCTTTGCCTTCTCCATTGCCCTCACCCTTGCCCTCTCCCTGAGGGAGAGGGAAGAGTCGTGGAGGGAGAGGGGAACTGTAGCTTAGTCGACTAATTTCAACATTATCTGAAGGATTCTTACATTTGGCAGCAGGTAAATAGATTAAGGGCAGAGAATTCTAAGTATGTCAAAAATAACCTAGAGAAGGTGATCTTAACTTGTTTAGAAGAATGCTTGCTTTGTTAATAGTCTTGGTTATGGTTGCCGCAATTACCGCCTCCTGCGGCCAAGTTAGTACCCCTCAGACGGCAGAACCGTTAGTTTGGGGGATGCACACAGATATAGGGACCTTAAACCCGATTTTTACTGAGTCTGCAAATGAAGCAAATATTTTAAACGCTGTTTTTTCTACGCTTATTAAAGTTAACGACGAACTTGAGTTTGAGCCTTACTTGCTTGAGGAGATGCCTGTTGTCAGTCAGGATGGCTTGACTTATCAATTTAAGTTGCGAGAAGGTGTTAAATTTCACGATGGTGTCGAATTAACGGCGGAAGATGTGAAATTTACTTACGAAATGAAGATGGCAGAAAAAAACGCTGTTCCTTCTCGGTTGCGCTGGGAAAGAATTGCAAATTTCGAAATTATGGACAAGTATACTTTTTATATTACTTTAAAAGAACCGGATGTCACATGGCTTGAAGGCTGGGCTTATGCTGAGTCAATGATTGTGCCTAAACATATTCTGGAGGCAGAGTTTATTCAAGGCGGAAACGAGTTGAGCAAGGGGGGCAATTTTTCAAGGAACCCTATCGGCTCAGGCCCCTATAGATTTGTTGAGTGGAGAGCAAATGAATTTGTGATGCTTGAAGCGTTTGCGGATTATTTTCGCGGAAAGCCTCAGATTGAGAGCATTGTTTTTAAGGTAGTGCCTGACTTAAATACGATGTTGGCTCGCTTTACCAACGGTGAGATCGATATCTATGATCGAGCGGCACCTGACCATTACCAACAGTTATTAACATTACAGAAAGAGGGCATGCCCATTAATATTCACAACTCTCCCAGTTTCATGAGCATGAATGCTATTTTTAATCTGCGCTTACCCGTTTTTCAGGACATAGCCGTTCGACAGGCACTTAGTTACGCTTTTCCGCAGGAAAGGTTTATTGACGTTGTGTTAAACGGTGTTGCTACCGCAGCACATGCTGATACGCCGCCAATGAGTTGGGCTTATAACCCTAATTTGAAACAATATAACTATAACCCGGAAAAAGCGAGACAAATTTTGCAAGAAGCAGGTTGGAAATCAGGCGAAGACGGTGTCCTTGAGAAGGATGGTGTACGGCTTTCTTTCACAATTAATACTACTACCGGCAACCCTGTCCGGGAAGCATTCCAGGAGATAGCCAAGCAAGAATGGGAAGCTATCGGCGCTGAAGTATTTATCCAGAATTTCGAAGCAGCTACTCTATTTGGCGATATTCTGAGAAATCTAGAGTTTGAAATGATCGTTTTAGGCTCGGCGGCAGGCATTGATCCTGACTCTAAAACTTTATGGCACTCCAGCCAAAGGCCGGAATTATACGGTACAGGTCAAAACTTTGCCGGATTTAGCAATCCGCGAATTGACGAATTGCTTGAGGCGGGCTTGCAGGAGACTAGTCAAGAAGGACGGATTGCAATCTACCATGAAGTCCAGCAAATTCTCTCTCAGGAAGTACCTTTTCTATTTATCTGTTTCTTTAATTCCATTACAGCTGTGCCGAAGAATCTTGAGAACTTTAAACCTAATCCCACCCTGGCGGGTAATACCTGGAATATCTCCGAATGGAAACTAAATTAACAGCCGGATGGAAGAGAGAAGGAGGTTAAAGGAGGATGGGCAACAGATATCTCAAACGCCTTGCCACTCTTCTTCTTTCATTATTTACTCAACTTTCCCAGCCTAAAAGTGAGTACAAACCTTTAAAAATCAAGAAGTTACGCGCACAATAACAACTTCTGCTTTAATGGCAGCGGTATCGTATTCAAAAATGCAGTCATTATTTGATTCGCCATTTCCTGACTGAGCAAAGGAAGCTTTTTGAGAACATCCCGAAGGG